>OFRO01000701.1_pt1 | contig 11031 bp, 12 predicted proteins | sample 1543091 | NCBI WGS metagenome assembly OFRO01 (sample SAMN07774217, study PRJEB24372) | wastewater metagenome | isolation source: Exp Tend NO 10WW | collected 2016-02
GCCTGTTGTCTGTACCTAGTGGGTATAGAGGCTCTAAGTCAGCAATGTGTGTGACGGATGTTTCGATTGGCATATTGCTTTACAATAAAAAACCCGCGCTAGGCGGGCTTGGAGTATTAAAAAATGAGCCAACAACAAGAACAATTGATGTTGCTGTTACTAGTTAAGCCGTTTGGCTTATTTCTGCTTTTTTCTTTCACTTACTATTGCAGCAAGTTGGCATCAAAACATTTGCCTGATGGAGCTATAAAGAGGCTACTCTTGCGCAAAATTAATTAAACCTGTCGCACCAGCGTAAGGCAAAGCAGGCTGTGACTTCCTAGACATAAATTCAAGTAGGGTTAGTGCTTTTGGAATGTCCTTTTTAGGTATATTCGCAAACAATGATTGGTAAGGCTTAGACAGCACAAGTGACCTTGCAGGGCTTGCCAATAAAGGCAATCCACCAGCTAAAAGACCTGTAGCGTTTCCTGTAGAAATACTGCCTAAAGTAGCCATTGCAGGAGAAGCCATTGCACTTAGCTGATTAACGCCGGGTGCTGGCATACTTGAACCGTCACGCATGACGCTCTTAAATGCTTGTTGCATTTGTCCTATTGTTTTCAAGTCACCAGATAGCGGCTTACCCTTGTCCAGCATAGCCCCTAAAACGGGTGCTGATGAGTCACCAGTGCCAACATTTAACGTGCGTTCAATATCGTAAGTCTTGGCGATTTGCGTTCTAGCTTTTTTCAGTGCAGGGATTAACTCGTCTTTGCCAGCCGCTTTAGCCTCTGCCACTAATGATTCTTCCAAATCGTCTGCAAGGCTCAATAACCCCTTTGCTTTTTTCAATGTAGCAGGGTCTGCTGTTCTGTTGTAAAACTTAAACTCTGCGTTAGCGTCAAATCTAGCCTGCTTTAATGCTTCCAAATCGCTTTTTGCAATCGGTGAAAGTTTGCTTACGGCTTCATAAACCTTACCAGCGTCAGCGCGTACTGCGTTTAATGCGCCACCAGATAAAGGTGTATTGCTTGGTAGTCCTGCTTCTTTTGCAACCAGCTTGTTTGTGATGGCTTGGTTACGGATAGCAGCCTCTTGTTTGGTAGCCGCCTTGCCGCCAATGCTTTCTAAAAGATTGCGCGTAAAACTTGGGTTTACCTCTGATGGCGGGACAACATAGCCTAGCTTTTGCCCTGCTTGCAATGTCGCGTCTTTGATTGAATTGAAAGCATTGGTTTCGTCTGCTAAGGCTTTAGAAGCCGCTAGTTTGTTGCCTAGTGCATTGACTACTTTGCCGCCAATGTATTGACCGCCTGCACCACCTACGCCGCCTAAAAGAGTGTTTTGCACGGTTTCTTTGGCTGATAAAGATGGTTGCAATAAACCGATTGCAGAGCCTACTACACCCGCACCAGTCACGGTATTAGCGCCGGGCACAAATGCAGTAGGAGCAGCTAAGGCTAGACCGCCCAATAGATTGCCAACCTTGCCAGCGCCTGTGTCCATTAATGCCGCATCTGTTTTGCGTGATGCTGCTATCTCTTGTGCGCTCACATGACCGGGAAATCCTTGGGGTATGTATTGCCCCACACCGCGCCCTAAGTCTACAAAAGCCTTGCCTGCACCAGCCATTGTTTTCTGAAAGGTTGTCATGTCATCTGTCACATTGACAGGCTGTTGATTTGACGCGCCTGCATAATCAGCAGATTGCTTAGGGGCTAGCCCTTGCATGATAGAGTCGTACTCGTTGACAGGCTGTTTATTGCCTGTGCTTACGCTTTCAAAAATTGCGTCGTAATCGCTCATTTTTTAACCCATTTTTGCATTGATGGCATTGAAAACAATGATGGAGCGCGTTTGTTCCACTCTCGATCAATTTCTTGCAAATCACCCTTTTTAGAAGCTATTGGTAGTGCTGATTCATAGAACCTTGCTTTCATAAGGTCGCGTTCTGCTTTTGCTTGTGCGCTGTCCAAGAGGTACGCATTGGCCTGTGGCGTGTTTTTCAGAGCCGCATAAGTAGCTGCTTGGCGGGTTGAGTCGCCCTCGGTTTGTGGGCCTTTTTGCTGTTGTAATTCAGCTTGCAGTCTGGTCATAGCCGCTTGTTGGAATGTTTGCGCATTGGTAGCGTACATTTCGGCGTTTTTGCCGCCAATTCCAAGCCCTGTTAAGACTGATGCAGCAGCAGCTTTAGTCTCTGTGCCCCAACCAGTGCCGCCCATAGCGTTCATTGCTGCGCGGGATTGGTTAATGCTGTCAATCGTGCCAGTTAAAGCACCTTTTGATTCAACCAAAGGCGTGTAGCTAGATTTAAGCCATACGTCATTGACCTTGCCAGCGTTTTCACTTGTTAGCTTTTGTTGGTCTTTTTCTTGTTGAGATGGAGCAGCAGCAAACGCGCCTGATTGTGCGCCTTGTGTTGGTCGTATGCGTTGTAAATCAATCTGTGTTTGGGTTAATTCCCTTTGTGCTGCCGCACGGTTTGCAGGTGAATTTTTAGGGTTGTTTATCTCGCTTTGCAATACCTCTAATCTGCTTGCTAAACCAGATTCTTTAGAGCCACCCCAATACCCGCTATTGCTACCGTTTGATGGTGCAGTGCTAGGCGCTGACATTGGTTTAGGTGTGCCTGATTTTGCCGCTTTAACAACATTACCCTCTGTTTCATAATCCATTCGCCCTGTAGTTGGGTTATAGACTTGAATCGGTTTATTGCCTGCTTTGATGCTCTCGAAAGCTGCGAATGTGTCTAAAGACCCCGGCGCTGCGCCTACAATTACGCCGCCTTTTCCGTCAGGTTGTCGCATGATTGCTTGACCGTTCTCATTAATTTTTACACCCGGCTGGAATCCTCCACTAAAGCCTTTTGCATTTGTGTTGACAAGATTTCCGTCAATGTTTACCCAATTTGGTTTGGTGGTGTCGTTAATCCATCCACCCATGTTTTTACCGCCGTTTTGCAGGTAATCAAGCATCAATGCGCGTTTGTCTACGCCTGCGAATGGGTCTCCACCTCCTTGTGCGCCGCCACCCAATAACCCGCCTTGTGGTGCTGAATCGCCTAACAAACCGCTTGATGATGCTTGTGACGGTTGTCCACCACCTAACATATCCATCAGCATTTTGTTTTTCTTTGCGTCCATCTCCATCTTTTGCTTTTCAGCAGCAGCCTTAACCATCATTTCTTGCATTTGTGCTTGCTGAAGCTGTTTCTTGCTGTTGTACTCTCCAGCCGTACCCATTGCACCAAGATAGCCGTTTACACCTTTGCGCCAATCGCCACCCATCAAACCAGAGGCAAGCGCCATCACAGCCTGAGATTTAGGGTCATCAAAGCTGTTTCCGAAGAAGTTGTCTACAAAATCTGCCATGATTTAATCCTTAGTAGTACGAGCCATAGTCTTGATTGCCGTAGTAATCGCCTGTACCCCATCCAGTGCTGCTAGAGCTTGCTGCGGATTGTGCGGGAACGCTACTGCTACCAAAGCCTAAATTACGTGCTGCCTGATAGCCTGCCAATCCACCGCCTAAAGCACCTTGCAAGCCGCCTACAGGGTTGCCGTTAGCGTCATAGTTGGTCGTGGTGCTTGAATGTGACGAGTTCGTACCACCGTTCACACCCATGTAAGGGTTAATGACTGAGGCGTATTGTTGGGTAGCTGTCATAGGTGCGTTCATGTAAGACTGACCTAATGCCGCTTGTCCTGCGCCGATACCTAAGTTTCCAGTGTTACCCATTTGATAGATATTTGCACCGAGTTGCATACCGCTTTGGTCTTGTCCGCGCTGTTGGGTGTAGAAGTTTTGGTCTTTGCCGTAAGCATCGACATAGAGTCCCGCTATGGCTGAATCTAGCCCTGTTTGTGCGTTGCCTGCTGCTACGCCCTGCGCCACGCCTTGACGTGTACCGCCGTACTGCCCTGCGAGTTGTGCACCTTGGTTGATTTGGGGCATCACGTTTTGATTCAAATTCTGATTGCTACGCGCAGCCAGTGAATCAGCGAGACTTTGCGTGTATTGGTTTTGTCCGAATTGCATCATAGTGTTTGCTCCTTAGAGGCCGCCTTCCCATCGTGAACCGCCATACATTGCCGTGCCCGTATCATCAAACCAAAGCCCGTCTTGTGGTGTAGGCGCTGCTATCACTTTCATAGCTGTATCTAATGCACCTTCCCCGCCACCGCTGCCACCGCTAGATGCTTGGGGTAGTACGGATAAAGGCTTTTGCTCTTTTTGCACGAATGGGTTTTCAGTACCTGCACTGAATGTTGCGGGGGTGTATTGAACTTGTTGCGCTGCTATGCCACCTGTACCCGTGAACGGGTTGCCAGCCGCACCACCGCCCATGAGTTGCATTCCAAGGTTTTGCATTTGGTTGTAACCCTGTCCAGACGCGCCTAATTGATTCCAAGTATTGTTCATACCCGTAATCATTTGTTCATTCGTGCCTGATGAGTTGTTGTTCCACCAATCAGTAGCCTGCGGGATAATGCCGCCTGTACCGTATAGGATGTTTTCCATTCGTGGGTCGATATAAGACTGAGAATGACTACTGCCCGAAGTCTCGCTACGAGCCACCTCATTAGTAGCGCCGCCACCACTAGAACCACCGCCGTCATCTTTCATGTAGGTAGCTACTCCGCCAATTACTGCACCAATCCAAGGCATATAAATTACTCCTTCACTAAATTTTTGACAATGTGGCTATTAAGGTGTTCACCTCGTAGCCGTCTACCGTGACTAAACGCTTTTCAACGTCATGTTTGAAATTGCACGTATATTTCACATGAGGCGCAAACCTATCGCGCCATGTTTTGTTAAGGTATAGGACATACCACTCAGACATAGGAGGCCATTGGTGCGTAGGGTCACCATACGCTGATGCATGGGTGTAATCAGGTGTAGCAATGTGGGCTACAGAGCCGCGCTTCATTACCCGATACAACTCATTAAAAAAGCCTACCCGTTCGTTTCCTGTTAGATGTTCTACGAAATGACCTGAGATAACCTCGTCTACTGTGTTGTCATCAAAAGGTAAGCCTTGACGCACATCGCAGATATATTTCTGTCCAAAATTGATACTGTCTACGCCGTCAAACCCACCGATAACTGATTTGCCACATCCGATATTGAGTTTCATCTGTTGTTTAGCCAATCATTTGCACTTGTGCAGTCATGTTTCAATAACTTGACACAAGCACCGTTTTTAGGGTTTCTCAGTGCGTATAAACACCGTTCGATTACGTCATCAGCAAAGTGCAAACCATCGCAATAAAGCCCGTTCACTTCGATACTGTTGCCACGCTCTGAAACTACGTTACAGCCGTTAGCCATCAAATAATTAAGCCTGACTACCTCTAGCGGATGGTCGTCACAGAAATGCACGTTTAGGTGAACTTTTGCGCGTGCTATCAACCAGTCCAACTCTTGACCGTAAACACCTTGCACCCACTCAAAGCGCCCATATTTGTGCAGGTCTTTTAAGATTCTTTCGCGTCTTTCGTTAACGCTGCCAACTAGCAGAAAATCAATGTCCTTAACCGCTTCTACGGGTCGTTCTAGGCTCTTGTGATAGCCATAAGGCATATAGAAAGCCTCGATACCGTGTGACTTCAAATAAGCTACGTTTCGCTTGTCGTAGTCAATCACATGGTTATTCTTCAATACTTCCATGTAGCCAATTGATAGGCTTCTACAGCCGTCATAAAGAGGCTCTAGGTTGTATATCGCTTGGTCTTTTAGCTCTATGCCTAAGAATGGTGCAATATGACTACACAAATAAACATCACGGTCAAACTTTAGCGCGTCTCGCACATCGTGAAACGCTTGTGCTTCGGGGATTACCCCTTCTCCAATGATGTGAATCACTTAATCGGTTGACCGTTACGCTCTAAGATTGATAACAATCCTTCATTGCCGGGGAACACAACATAATTTGATGTTCCTGCACCTGTACCACGAGAGCCGCCGTCTAGGTATCTAATGCCGGGTATGCCTGCTTCGCGCAGCTTTTCGCTTGCCGTGAGTTGATTGCCGCGCCCACCACCAATAATTTCGTAAATATCAGAACCTACAGCCTTTTCTAATCTTTTTGCGTAATCCATTTGGCTAGATAGTTGCCGTCTTTTATCGCTCAACTCATTAAACAATTTTGAAGAAGGCGGTAATCCGCTTATTTGTGAATCAATATCAGCGTACTGCTTTCTTAGTAATGCGTAATCAGCAACTTTGGGTATTGCCTTTTGCACTTCAGGCGATTGCTTACTAAGTGGCTTATCCCAATCTAGCATTTTTGCTATGTGTTCGTCTGGTAGGTCTACTTTGTAGAGAGCGCCTGCTGAATTTTGTTGATAAATATCCATGCCTTTAGCATAGGCTTGGTTCATTTTCTTTGCATAGGATGGATGAACACCACCATCAGCAGTAATGTTGTCAATGTTTGCGCGTATTGCTTGTGGCGTGTAGCCTTTATTGAACATTTCAAAAACTTCTTGCGCACCTTCGTTGCTATACCGCGCTGCTTTTTTGGTTTCAATCGCTAATTGATTCGCTAATGCTGCTTTACCAGTTTCGCTAGTTTGCATATACGTTTTAGCTACATCAGGCGCATCTGCTAAATACAAACCATGTCCATAAGCCTGCGCACCCTCTCCAGTTCCTATCTTTGAGCTATCAAAAGCATCAAACTTATGAGGCGAACCGTGCCAAAGAATAGCGCCCGTTTGTGGGTTCAATGTTCTAGGTGCTGCTAGGTTTCTCTCCGCTTGCAATAAGCCTTGTGCTATTTGTGGTGCTTTAGCTGCTGTGACCATAGGCAATACACCGCCTACAGATTCACCTAAGATGCCTGCTAGCTTGTTTGTAGGCTCTGCTGTTAATCCACGCTCGCGCATCCAATCTGAGCCACCAACGGGCGTTTTAATATCTGCACCTAGCTTGTTTAACAACCATGTCAAACCGTCTACAGGTGCGCTTACATTGGCTGCTGCTGCGTTGCTTGCACCTTGTAGAAAGTCTAATAGCCCGTTTGCCATGTTGTCACCTTTTCACACAAACAATCATCGTGATTCGCTCATAGGGTGTAGGATTTGGAACCCAATGTTTGAATGAGTTGTTAAACCAGTACACATCGCCCGGCTTTGATTCAAATTCAACATTTTCAAAGCAGAACTTTTGACCGGGTGCACTAGCTATCTGAATAGCGAACTTCTCGTAGTAATCAGCGTGCCAGCCGCCTGTGTCAGTGTGTGGTTTACATTCAGCACCTGCGGGTATGCGGGTAATCAATACACCACCTAAACGCACGCCGTTGACTTTCTTGAACAAGTCCATGACCAAGGGTTTAACGCCCAATATGTCGGCTGATTCGTACCATTCACAGTCAAATTCGCCCAATGTCGCGCAATTGTCTTTGGCGTATCTAATCCAAATATCGTCTAAACCGTGGTGCGGTGAAGTTGGGTCTTGTGTGCGTAGTTTGTTCTGATTCCACAATTGTGGGTTAGCCATCAGCGCCCAATGTATGGCTTGAACATTTACGCCGCTTGCTACGTGTGCTAAAGGTTTCATGCTATCAATCCATCATCAATTTTAGATACGTCTTTTTCGTCTGTGCCCCATACGCAAAGCCATACCACATCTGTGACGGCTGCGACTTTGTGGGTCTTGTTAGCAGGTACTAAAAGGATTTGCGGTGCTGTGTATTGGGTTGATAAACCCTCTACAGTCACAATAGCTGTGCCACTTAACAACACTGATAAATGGCTGTGATTGTGCTTGTGTTGCTCTAACTCCACACCTGCGTCTATCTTGGTTTCTTTGATGTACTCATTGTCACCAAAGTGGTGTTTGATACTCAAATCGTCCAATGTAATGATGCTCATCCTAAAAATCTCCATGCTGAGTTTGAATATCCGTAGAAGCCTCGACCAGAGCCGGGATTCCATTCAGTGCCGTCTGCTAACCGTATCATTCCGTCTCTAGGTTTTGCAGGTTCTACCGTTGTCACATCTACCTGACCGTCCATCACTTGCGACAAGACAGAGGCTATCTTTGCCAGTTCATCGCGTAAGTAATCATTGACCGAACCGCTAGGCACAGCGCCCGGCGTGTACCGAAGAATTGAGCCGCCAATTTCTCTCATGCGCTGACCCTTGCAAAATCGCCATACAACTCTTTTTCAGCTTTGAGCCGCGCTTCGTAGGCTAGTTTTGGTGTTTTGTATAAACCTAGAAATTTTGTTTTGTGATTCAATGTGATATACGCATACCATTTTTTATGTTGTTTATGCCAACTAACACCTTTAAAGCCGGATTTGTTATCTAAACGCATTTGCGTGTTGCAGTTATTCTGCGAGCGAGTAGCACCCCTTAAATTTAACCAATAATTAGCGTCTTTCATGCCATTTTTGTGGTCGATTTCATTTTCAGGCCATTCGCCCGTTACCCAAAGATAAGCCATTCGGTGCGCACTATGAAATTTGCCATCTATTTTGATTTGCCTGTAGCCTTTATCATTTAAAGTTCCTGCAACAGCTCCAATCTTTACCTTTGGTCTTGATTTAATCCAAAAGAATTGACCAGTAATAATACTATAGTGAAAATTATCGCGTAGATATTGCTGCGTAAGCATCGTGTACCTCGTTATCGGTAGCGTTACTAAAGTAATAGCAGGGCGGTAACGAATCGCCTTTTCGATTGAGGTAATTAGTCCCAATCTAGCTATAAGATATTTTACCATGTTCCTGCTTTTTGCACATCGAAATCAAAAGAATCAAGCCGCCAGTTAGTAGCCGTACCGTTGGTGAACTTGATAGCCATGTAGCGCCCTGTTACGAATGAATCTACGGAAACTGTAGAGTTCACATAGAACGGAACTGCTGTGTTGTATGTGGGTTCTTCATAAGGCGTGTTTCCATACCCTACTTGGACATTCACATAGCCGTTATCACCATAGATTCGGGGTCTTACACCTCGTATTAACTTCATTGCTTCAGGTTCACCCAATGACAAGCCTTTACGCTCTAAAACTGAGGTAATAGCCGCACCATCGTTGGTGTAGGTTGAATCAAGCAAGAATAGCTTTTGGTCTTCAGAAGCCATCAATGACAAGGTTCTATTCAATGAAGCTGATGTACTGTTCCAAGGTGTAGCATCATCATCCCAAGTGCCTGAGTCTGTGTCCCATGTGGTGTTTTCTGAATCGTCTACAGGACCTGTTTCAGCATGGTTAATGTTTGGCAAGTCTCTAAAACTCACGGTCTTGTCAATGTAGTTCCACACCAGCGCACGGTCGCAAGTTTCGCTACCCAATGAAGGGAAACAAGCGAAAACCTCGTTAAACATACGATTGACGAACACGAAACATTGGTCAGCTTTTGACGAGTTAATCTGTAGGAATAAATCTCTACGAGTTTGCTTGTCTAAGACGGATGATGCTGTTTGACCATCGTGAATAATGCAATCTGAGTTACTGAACACAAAATGCTGACCGTTCACTTCAGCCGCGCAATTACGGGCTAATGCGCCTTGGTTGCTGATAATCTTTTGAAAGCGGTAAACAAATACGCCGCCTGTGTAATCCATGCGCCAAATTGACGATTGCTTGTAAATGATGAATGAATCGCGTAAAGGCAATCCGTCTACGATGGTGTCGTAACCCTCTGATAAGTCATATTCGCCAGCGTCTTTAGATGCATCTGTCACATCCCAAGTTACGGGCACTGTTCCCGCATCGGCAGCGTGTGACCATTTCACCATGTAGGGATAGTTTGTGCCTGTCTTTGTCACGTTCAAAGCAATCAAGCTGTTTTTATAGGTGCGCATTGACGCTGCGGTAGTGCTTGCAGGCCAATTAGTCAAAGCCGTAGCCTTACCTGTCAAAGCCCACATTTGCGGGGCATCAAAGCCGTTATTCAGGATGGGAATACCGCCCAACACTGAGCTAGTCCAACTATTCCTTACAGCTGTGTAATCAACATCTACGCCAGTGGTTTGACGTGTGATATTCGTATGCACATTACCGTTGGTCACGGTATACATCTTTGCTTCACCAGCATAAATCCATGTTCTGATACCTGCTACGTCTACAGGCAAGAGGTGAAACGGTACGACTGAAGCACTTGGATAGAGTTCTTTGTAACCTAGTACCTGAGATGCCATGCCGTCAACAAAACGGATATTCGAGGCATTTGTCCAAGCATTAACGGGTAATTCATGTGCTGACAAGTCACGGTTTACACCGTATTGACCGACTGCGGGGACTTTAACTATGCTCATGCTGTAGCCCCTACAAGGGTAGGCGCAGCGCCTATAAATGTGATGTTTGCAATGCCGTTGATAGAGTAGCCATCTGCACCTGTAGCACCTGATGAACCTGTAGCACCAGCAGAACCAGCAGCACCACCGTTACCGTATGCCGGATTGCCGCCGTAAGCTGAGTTGCTACCTGCTGTGCTGTATGCACCGCCTGATGCGCCGTCAGCAGCTACAGGATGACCTCTACCACCGCCAGCCGCCGCCGCACCGTCACGACCTTGTCCTCTACCACCAACACCGCCATAAGCGTGTGACCAAGGGTCGCCTTCTAGCACTTTATAACTGTGACCGTAGCCACCAGCACCGCCGCCGCCACCACCTAGCCCGCCTGCACCGCCAGCGCCACCCGCGCCGCCTGTGCCTTTGGTGAATGTTGCTCCTGCTGCCCTGACTTTGACTTTCGCAGAAGTAGCCTTAAATGCTGTGCCGCCTGCTGTGCCTGTTTCACCTGTGCCACCTGTGCCGCCGTTACCACCTGCACCGCCGTTACCACCAAAACCTGATGCGCCTGTTTGTGCAGGATTACCATATCCAGCTATACCAGCAGTGCCGCCTAATCCATTAGTACCAGCCGCACCCGTTGCACCTGTAGTACCTGTGCTAGCAGTGATTGACGGTACGAGAATGTTCAAATCAGAGCCATACCAAGATGTGCCAACATCAAAGTCAGATGTAGCTGTCACCTTTGCATAGACGCGCATAAACCCATTTGGTCTAGTGCCTACGGTAGACG
>OFRO01000702.1_pt1 | contig 11030 bp, 5 predicted proteins | sample 1543091 | NCBI WGS metagenome assembly OFRO01 (sample SAMN07774217, study PRJEB24372) | wastewater metagenome | isolation source: Exp Tend NO 10WW | collected 2016-02
GCCGGAGCCGGAGCCGGAGCCGGAGCCGGAGCCGGAGCCGGAGCCGGAGCCGGAGCCGGAGCCGGAGCCGGAGCCGGGTGCCGCCCGGGGTTCGTCGGTCCCTGCATCGGACCAACGTCGCGGTTTGGAACGATCAGATCGCCCTCGATGATCGCTTCCGCGCCACCGAGGTGCCGATCCAGCAGCTCACGCTCCTGCGGAGTCAGCGAACGCTCACCCGTTCCTAGTGGCATGTCCCTGACAGACGGCGACAGCGGGGCGATCTTCGGCAGCGGTAGCGATGGCGGTGGACCGAACCCAGCTTCGCCCCGCGGTAGAGGCAACCGCTTCGTAGGATCGATCGGCATGGCTTGGAGCAGCGCTCGCTGATCCCCAGTCGGCGTCCCGATCTCCAACCCATCGGGTGACAGGAATCGACCAGGGCCCTTCGGGGCGGGGGTGATCATCCTAGTCAGGGCCGCGTCGGCCTCCGGCGCTTTGTGGATCGCGCCAAACAGCGCGTCGATCGCCGCGGTGGTCCAGTCTGGGTTCTTGTCGTCCACGAGCTTATCGTGCCCGGCGCCAGACAGCGCCGACGCGACCATCTGAGGGATCAAGCCGTATGGCCCGGCGGCCTTCATCGCCAGGCCTTGCAGCCCCATGCGAGGCAGCCCTTCCACGGCCTTCTGTGGATCAGCGAGGGCGTCACCAGCCATGAAGCCTGCGAGACCGTTCGCCGCAGCGGAGAGTGGGCCGACGCCCGTGGCCAGACCCGCACCGGTGCCAAGTAGCTGGAAGTAGCGATCCGGGTAGGGCGGCTTCTGCGGTAGGCTGATCGATGGCCGATTCGCTTCGAGCCGACGACGCTCCGCCTGCTCCATTACGTACTTCGCGTAGTTGGGATCCTGTCGCCAGGACTCAGGAGGGGTCGCCATTAGAAGTCCCTGCCAGAAGCCTGCTTCGTTAGCATCGCGTCGAGGATCCGTCCGAGCCCGCCCTGCCCGATCGCCTGTGACGTCCCGCCGACGATCGACGCCGGGACGCCATTCGCGAGATCCCGCGTAGCGATCGGGTCGGGATATCCGTTCTGCGCGAACCACCGGTTCATCGTCTGCCCCTGTTCCGTAGGATTCGGTGGGAAAATCTTATCGAACCCGCGACGAACGATGCTACGATTCGGCAGCTCCCGAGGCATCAGCCCTTGGAGGTTCTCTGCGTCGCGCAGGTATTCCGACGCCGGTCGGCCGCCGAGCGGCGCCCGAGCCTCAGCCTCCGCGATCTGAGCGTTGGCCTTGCCGAGGCTTTCGGTGATCCCCATAGCCTCGTTCTGGGCTGTGCGCCGGAATAGGTCGCCGGTGATCGACGACGCCACATCGGGGTACACCGCGCCAGTGGTGCTGGCAAGGCTCCCGACGACGTTCGGTACCCGGTTGATAGCGTCCCGGGACGTCTCCTCGATGATCCTCGGAGTGTCCACCAACTCAGCGTTCGTCTTCGCGCCGGCGATCCGTCCTTCGAGATACCTCGCCGCCGGAGCGCCAGCCTCCGTGCCGGCTTCGAGTGCGAAGTTCTGCGGCGCCTGGCGAGCTAGCGCCGCGGCTTCCTCGGGGCTCTCCATCACGAGGCGCTCGAGCATCCGACGGGCAGCGCCCTCTGGAGCGAGTTCAGCAGCCTTGGCGATCCACGGTGCGGTGCCACGGACGAAGGACTTTCCGACCTCCTCCCATGGTGTGTATCCTCCGACAGCCCTTACCACTGTCGGCGCAGCACGCAGCACGCCGCCGAACACCGGACCGGCAGCGCCCATCACAGCTTCCTTAGCCCCGCCCTCCGTAATTGGGCGGTCTGGGCGCTGGAGAGCGTTGTCGATCATGTTGCCACCGAACGCTCCAGCCGCCCCGAGTCCTGCTGCGACGAACGGTGCAGCCGGACCGGTAGCCAACGCCGGTCCGAGCGCGAGTGCGCCGGTGCCCAGCGCCATCGCTGCCGGGTGCGCCTTGACGCTATCCACCATTCCGCTGACAGCCGATCCGGCCTTGTCTAGCCAGGACGGAGGCTTCTGAGTGTCTCCACCGAGCGTGTCCTCGTAGGCCAGTTTGATCATGTCAGTCAGATCGGCGTCGGGGAACTTGGCGAACCGCGGGTCCTTCGCCTTGAGCTCGGCAGCAGTCTTCATTCCGCTGCTGCGAATGGCACTCTTCACCCCTGGCTTGATCGTAGACACGGTCATAGCGGGTCTCCGAACTCATCGACCTTCTTGTTCTTTGACTTATCCTTCGACTTATCCTTCTGCTCATCCCGCAGTCCCGCACCGGCCTGCTTCGCACCGAGAGCCGTGGCGGCTGTCATCAGGTGCTCCATGAAAGATCGAGTCTCCGCCATCTTCTCCTTGATTGCGTTGATACGACGAAGGTTCTCACGATCCCCGAGCCCATAGCGAGGGAAATCCTTCTCCCTCGTCAGAACCACTTGGTTTGCGGTGATACGAGCATTGTTGATCGCCTGTAGCGTCTGATCGGTGTACTGCTCGAACGGACGCTGCACCTTGAGCATCCACTCGGCGCTGCCAGGGGCATACTTGTCGATGACCGCGCCGATCACCGGGCTGGCCTCTGCGAGGGCGCTGCGACCCGGGCTGAGATCCGATCGGATGTACGCCTCTGCCTCATCCGCGATCCGCTCGAGCTCGTCCATGTGTGTGAGGACCTGACCACCCTTGATCTGGTCCAGAAGCTTGTTGCGCTCGGTCAGATCGGCACGCTGCCCAAAGATCATCGCCTGAAGTCTCGCACGAGCCTTCACGCCCTCCAGCGTCTTGTCCTGCCCACGCCGCCGCGTCTCATCCTGCATCTTCCGCCAGTCCTCAGTCATCTGCTTGTGGCGGTTGGAGAGCTGCTCGGCATAACGCTTCGTGATGTCCGCGCGTAGGAGCGCGTACTTATTGTAGTCCTCGGCAGCCTTTTCTTGCGTACCAAGATCCTGACCAGCCCGGGTGACCTTTTGCTGCGCCATGGAGGACTGGAACGCAGAGAACGGATCCATTCCGAGGGCTTGCGGGTTCGGGTTCCCAAGCGTCGCCGCAGGCTTCATCGCCGCCAGCGAGTTCCCGAGAGCGATCTGCTTGTACGACTCATCGAGATTCGGTAGTTGCGGCTGCGGAGCCATCTGCCCCAGCGTGACGCCTGCAGGGGCAGATGGCGGCCGGAGGACGCCGCCGTACTGCCTGCCGAGATCAGCCTTGTACTGCGCGTCCTCCCACTCGAACTCGTCAGGTGGGAACTGGAACTGCTGTCGCTCGACGGGCAGCGCGCCTGCAGCAACCTTCGCGTCAACACTTTCATTAGCCATGGCTAGTAGCTCCTCGGCTTCGGGTCCCAGCCCCAGCTATCCTGTCCGGGGCGGCGCAGCATCTCTGTGGGCTGATCGTTGCCATAAACCGGCGGCACCCCAGACAGTCCTTGGATGCCGGTCCGCGGCACATTGAAATCATTCAGCCAGCTGCCGGGAGGGGTAGGGAGCTCTGACGGGCTGCCGCTTCTGTGGATCACATCGGGGACCTTCGTGATCGCAGGGTTGTTGAACATCTGATCATAAGCCCCCTTTCCGAGCCGCGCCACGGATCCGATCGCCTGGATGCCGGATCCGATGTTCTGGGCATTCAAGCTCCTCTGAGCGTTTCGGCGATTGTACGCCTCGCCGCTGGCCCACTTCTGCCACTCGTTCTGCATCCGGAGAGACGCGATCCGTGCCTGCGCCTCAATCGGAAGGAACCTTTCGCGGCGAGCGCTCTCCTCAGAAGCGGCCTTCACTGACATGTCAGACATCGTGTCGGAGGTGCCCTGCCCCTGCGCAGCGGCGAGCGCCGCGTTGGTATTGCCACCGATCCCTTGGCGAGCCATGAGCTCGTTACGGATAGATCCGTACTTGTTGTTGAAAGATTGGTTGGTGGACTCCAGCGCGAGCTTCAGCGCGGCCTTCTCCTGCGCTGTCGGACCCTCCACGGTCTGCGCGTGCAGATCGAGGAGCTGCTGGTTCATCGCCTTGTACTCATCCGTCCCGGTGTACTTTGACATCAAGTCCTGATAGATCGAGTCGTATGACGGCGCGGAACTCTCACCGATGATGCTAGCGATACCACCGCCAAGCGCCCCGATCCCTCCACCGACAAGTCCGATCAGAGGGTTGCCAGTCATCATGCCGATGGACGCACCGGCACCAGCGCCTTGTCCGGCGCTTCCAAAGACTGTTCCCCAGTCGATATCGTCCCAAGGCATGTTGATCTCCTACTTGATACCGAATAGGAAGCCGTTGATCCCCGGCCCGGGGACAAGAGGGTTGCTGCCAGGGGCAGCTTGTGGCTCTACTGGCGACTCCGCGTCATCAGGTGCCGGTGCGGAGTTGGATCCGGGTTGACCCTCCCACCTGTTTGACCCCTGCCCGATGGAACCAATTGTGCTGTGCTGTGGTCGCCCGCCGTGCGTATCTGATCGGGTATAGAGGTAATTCTCGTACGGCTGCCAGGATCCGAGGCCCTCCGACCGGCCGGTGGGCATCGTCGGACCAGCCGCCGCAGGTCCGGGTGTTTGTGGCAAAGGTAGGTCACCACCACCGTCAGGGACGTACCCGGTGTCGGGGCCACGAGGATCCCAGCCCGCGGAGATAGGCGATCGGTTGCTCATCCCTGGCTGAGTCCATCCGTAATCCGCCACTTTTCACCTCTGATAGATCTAGTATAGCACAGGGTCAGATCGTTGTCAACTACTCCCAGGCGTACTTGAAGGTGATGACGTGGGCGATCACACCAGATGCCGACGCCGTGCCAACCTTCTTCTTCACCACGGCGATGAACTCTCCGGGATTGACGTAGATCGGGGCGTCGATGAAGTCTTGCGAGACTCTGGACAGAACAGATCCGGCGGCAGCCAACGTTGCCACGGCCTGCACTCCAAGGGGAACGCGTCGAGGAGCCTTCGCGGCCGCAGCTTCTGCTGTTGCCAGGGATACGAGGGTGTGGCCGAATGCGAGGGACCATTGCGCGACGTACCCGCCCGCGCCAAGCGCCGTCTGGATGAAGGAGTCGATCGTCACGCCGAGAACCTTCAATCTACGCCCCTGAAGGGCTGCGGATCCTGCCGGTACGGCGTATGAGCAGATGATCCCGTCAGTCGTCACGGCAAGCGTGTCAGTTTCCCAGAACTGGCCACCAAGACCTGTACCTAGCGCCGCTGTGGTGTTAGTCGGTACCGCGGCCGTTGGGTTCGCGTTGTTGGCATAGTTCGCGAGGGATCCCATCGTGCCACCAGATAGTCCTTGATAGGACCCTAGCGCAGCGTTGCCTACCTCCCCAAGTGTACGCGAGTAGTTCAGACCCCGTGCGGCCACCGCATAGTTGCTGATATCAAACGAGAGCGCCACGCTGGCCGCGCCGCCGACGATGTTGTGCGCCCACCCGACAGGAAGGGTGGAGGAGAAGAACGGTTGCCCTTGCGCCGAGGGGCACGCCAACGTCCCCATCAGCACATCATCGACCCAAAACTCGATCAGACGCTCGTGGACCGTGATCGCGAATTCGTACTTCTTCGCGATCGTGTGCGACCAGTTGGCACCACCGAAGCTTACCTTGAACGGGCCAGTCTCAGTCTCCACGCCGTTCGCGTTCACACAGCCGTACAGCCCGGCGGAGGTATAGCGGAAGTAGGCGCCATCCGCAGGCAGGTACGCTGCGGGAGCTCCTTGCTGGAACATCCCCCAGTAGATCGCCGTCTGCGTGCCCATCGCAGCAGAGAAGCTTGCCACGACCTCGCAACGGAGAGTCGAAGATCCAAAAACTGGAAACTGAGCCCGACTTCCTCCGGTGGCACCGGATCCGGCAGCGACGCCGCCAGTTGGGTTCGTGCGGTGCCCAGTCGTTGTCCACGAGGGAACGAACGTCGTTGCCTGATGAATGAACTTGCCAGTGTTCTGCGCCGCATAGTTGAACGTCTCGGTGTCGAGGAGCGCGTCTACCCCGACCCGAAGACGCTTATCGAGATCAACCTTCGCGGATCGAAGCAGCGCCGCTCCTGTGACGACACCAGGATCCACCTCGGCGAAATTGCGCACGGCCCCGCCGTCGATCGTCGAGAGCTTGATCTTCAGCTCGTTAGAGGCGTTGACCTCTGCCTGAGTGCCGGTAAGACCAACGATCGCTGCTGGGAGAGACATGGTATGCTCCTATGCTGGGCTAACCCAGCAGTACGGATACTAGCCAAAGTTGGGCGACGAGCAGCGCGCACACGATCATCCACCATGCAAAGGCGTAATGCAGACCGGGGCGCATCAGTCGGCGCATCACGGCAGGTTCCCCGTATTCGCAAAGAAGCGAATGAAGTCGATGTAGTGGAGGGAGTATAGCGTGCTGTTGTTAGCACAGTGTACACCTACACGATTGGGCGCGATCCCTGCGTTGAAGGCCCCGAGGCGCAGCCACGCGTGCCCGAAACGCATGTAGAAATAGTAGTCATTGGTACGCTTCACGATCGCGATGTCAGTCGGCATCGCGGCAAACGTGACGGCCAGGTTGAAGACTGCGGTTGTTGGTACGCCGGCAACCACCTTCTCCCACTGAATATCGACGACACCGGCATCTGTCTCGGTGATAAACAACTTCGTGCAGTTAGCTGTGTCGAGCACCCCTGCCGCCGTCTGCCCGATCAGCAGTCCGCATGAGTAGTCGTTGTTGGCGGTGCCGCCGCTAGGCTGATCGCGCGTGGTACCCACTCGCATTACGATAACGTCGTTGGTGTTGAACGTGACCGCCTTCTCGATCGCTACCCGATACGCACCATCAGACACCGGCTGCAGCACGAGGTGCGATGGTCGTCCGCCGACGCTCGGCCCCGCACCATTGATCGAGTACTTGATCACGCCGGCGCCTGGCGCAGCCCACATGTCCGGGGCGGAGGCAGTCATGCCCGCGTTTAGTGTCCATGCGGAGAGATCGCCCTCAAACTCCTCGTCGCGAGCATCTGGTGTGGCCGGCTTGGTAGCGAAAGACCACGGACCATTCACCCCGTTCCCACCACCGCCGTTAGGCTCGTACCACTCCCACTTGATGTTGAATACGCCCTGAAGCTGATCGGAAGATCGGATGTAGAACGTCGCTACACCCGCCGCTAGCAAGCAGGTGATATCGATAAAGCGAGCGGCGTACGCGTGATCCTCCACAGTATGATCAACAGACGCGAGGTAGATCAACGCCGCTCGAGCGGCACAGGTAGCCGTGATGCTAGCATCAACAACGGTGAATGACAGCTCACAGGTTCCGGGGAACGCCCCGAAATTGATCGTCGTGGTACCTGTGTGGATCAACGTGCCGCTAGCTCCTGTGACCGGGGCCCAGCTTGCTGTCGTACCGTCGCTAGTGAGAACATCCCCTGGAGCAGCTCCGATCGGAAGGCGAGACTCGTTACCGGCCACATCACCGATGATCAGATCGCCCTCGGTGGTGATCACTGAGGCGCCGCCAGCGGAGGAGATCACTCCCGCGTCGTCGATCGTGACTGTGGTACCGTCCGGCTGGATCAGCCCGGGCGTGGTGGTGGTGGCCAGCAGGCTGTTAGTTTGGTTACCACCGACGCCGTAAGGGAACAGCACGATCGTTGCACGTACGCCAGACGCCATCTGCGCAAAGAACAGCGTGATTTTTGCTGCCCCGGCAGCCGTCTTGACAACCGGCGTAGCGATGCATGGCGCGGTGGAGGAGAGTACGATCGCACCCTTAGCGGTACTCAGGTTTTTCAGCCGTACCGCGTACTCCTTCCCAGAGTCAAACACGCCCTCAACGATATCACACTCGATGTTGTCCATGAGTGAGATACGGTTGTCAAACGCGCCCTTGACCTTTGCGAAGTTGTCGTCGATGCGCTCAAACAGGTACTGTAGATCCTTAGCGATCCCGCGAACGTCGAGAGACTTGAGCAGATTGCTAAGTTTCACTTGTAGGCAATCTCCTCTCCCTCGATCGGATCTGCATCGATGAAGACCTTGGAGATCGACAGCACCTCTCCTACAGCCATGTGAGTGACTTCCACGGTGAGCCTGGATCCACGCGTAGCCTTCAACGGGACCTGGGCTCGAACGACGTTGTTCGCCGCAGTCATGTCGGTGTTGAGAGGGTACTTGGTGGGCGAGGTGAATGGGTTGCTAAGCCCGTCATCCAGCCAGAAGTTTAGGCTGAAGCTTTGCGCCGATCCACGATTGGTTTGCAGCAGAGCGATCTGATTGAAATTCATCGTGGTCTGCCCGTCTCCGAAAGGAGAGAAGCGCCACACTGACTTGATCGGCACGCATAGCCAGCCGTACAGCACACCGTTCGTGTTAGATCCCCCCGCGCCAGGGATCACTGTATTGGCGTAGTCGGTGTTCCCTAGACCTGCCGGTGTACCACGAGAGGCTGCCTGCTGCTCACCCGTGGCTGGTCCTGCGGTAGGGTATTGTGGGTACGTCGGTCCGTAGAATAGCAGAGAGATCTGCCCAGGGGTGCCCAGATCCATGATAGCTGCACGGTAGAGATTCCCAGCCGAGCTCAGAAAGTATACGTCTTCCAGGTTCAGTAAGTCTATGCCCGGCATTGCCGCGAAATCGTGAATGATTGCATCTGCGGCCGACCCATCCTTCTCTAGCTTCACGTACTCCACATCCACACCAGGGATCGGTACGAATCCCCACTCATCCAGAGCGGTGTGCGGTGACCCCTCGGTGGCAGTATCGATCTCCATTAGCGGCTCAATGCCCGCATCCTCGTTGTACGCTTGCAAGCGCACTAGAGGACTTCTTGCAAAGTTGGTCATGCTCGAGTACAGACCAAACTCCGCAGCCAGGGGCAGCGCCGGACGAGCTTTCACTGGCGCAACAAGCCCGATTGCCCCCTGGTACGTGTAGTCCTCGATCGAGATGCCCCACTGGGTAGTTGCTACGTTGAACACGAAGATCGCATACCTTACCATGCCCGATTGTGGACTTGCTACTGCAGTTCTGCTGCCGTATACTGGGATCGAGAAGCTGACAGTACCCTCAACCTCAGAAGCTCCGGCTGCGTAGTAGTCTACTCTATTGACAGCAAGACCAGAGCTGATCAGGGCCCCCATGTCTGGCAGCACCCGTGAAGACACGTACCGGAAGTAGTCGTCCTGGATCGCTGCGGAGATCGTGCTGACAGCGGTACCGCGAATCGCAAGGACGCCTTGCCCTGTGGCGGCGTAGACCGTATCCTGATAGACGCAGACACTGTTTGGCGATAGCAGCCGGATACCCTGACTAACCAGGGTTACGGCGGCGGTCTGCGGGTCGTGTCCGTCGATCGTCCACAGCCCATCCTCCTTGAAGACGTAGATCGCGTCTCGAGTCGCGATCTGCCGGATGATATCCTTGCTGGCGTCCCCGATGAAAAACGTATGGGCCGGCACGGTGTTGTTGTAGATCCCGGTTGCGCTGACACGAACCCGATCGCCGCGACGATCGGGCCAAGACTGTAGCTCCCCAGCGATCCGCACGTTCATGGTGCGGAAGTCCGTGGAGGTCTCGGCACTAATCAGAAACGACTTCCAGGTCTTGCTCGTTAGCGCCGACACGCCTAGTGCGTTGTCCAGCTCTACGGCGATCAGCGCGGCCTCCATCGTGCCACTGGGCGACCCGAGGTTGCTAGCGACAACGTAGTCACTACTCGCGATCGCCGTAGCGTTGATTCCTGCGCAGATGTTTGACGCGAACTCCTGAACGAGATCCATCGCAGAGGACGCACGCGCCGTTGCCTCGGCAAGTTTCGTCGTGACCCTGATCTGGTTAGCGGTCGTAGCGAATCCGTTATCCCCCCACACGAGATCCATCTTGCGCGTGGTAGCAGCATTCAGCATGTCAGTCTTTGTGTACTTGAGATACCCGATAACCGCGACGTCTGTCGCAGCGCCTGGCGTCGTCGGTGCCTCTGTCACCGGGATCGTAAGAACGCCTGCAGCGAGGGTAATGACGCCGTTGATCGTGAAGTTTTGTACGACGCCGGCAGCAGTCCTAGTGGAAACCTTGTCCCCGTTCGTGTACGTAAGGACCGCTGCCGCACCAGCTAGTGTGGGGAGCGTGATCTGTACTCGGTTCGGAGCCGTGAGGTAGTTAGTGACGTTGTACACGTACGGGACGTTGATCACGTTGAAGACTGACGTAATGAACCGATCATCCGTGTTGGCGTAGTACGCGTGCTCCTTGAACACCGTAATAGACGATGCTCGTGGGGGCTGCGTCCGCTCAGTGGTGATGCCTGACCCAGCGCCGGCGTTGGTGTACAGCGGGCGACCGGTCATGCCCCATGGAGCTAGATCCTTGAACGTGACGTACCCGGCGGTCATCTCCCCTGCCGTGATGGTGCGTCGGTACACTAGCGCCATTTCGTCGCCGGGTGTGGAGTCGATCGATCCCTGCTGGCCGAATGCTGCAACGGCGCTCTTATCCAGCCGGTACGATCGGTACAGATTGACCCACATCTGGAACTTCGTCGTCGGGTACCTAGTGCCGAGACTCGGAGGTAGCCGAACTGTAATGTCGGGAAACTTCCGATCCGTCGGATCTGTGTCGTTGACTGATCGACTGAACACCGTGCGTCCTGACGGGGCGCTTTCAGACTCCACGCTACTCTGCATCGCAGCGGTGTCAACGACCCGTAGCACGGATAAGGTGGCGCGATACGCACAGCGTTCACCAGCCAGCAGGCCGATGGAGTTGTCCGACTCGTTGGTCGGGACCATGTCCGTGACTTCGATCTCGCGCTGCTCGTCGAACACCACGCGGCCGGTGACGACGCCGCCCGCGGGCGGCGCGCACGCGGCGAGAAGCAGCGGCCCTGGCGGGACGAGGACGAGCGGCCCACGAAGCGGTACGGCGTGCGGCGGATATCCACGCTGGAGGAACGGTGAGTGCCTTTCTCGATTTCTACAGTGACCCGGACGCGGCAGCGGACCGCCGGGAGATCCAGTCGCTTCTGCGCTGTGACGAAACCAGCGCGGTGACGATCCAGTTGCTCG
>OFRO01000703.1_pt1 | contig 11011 bp, 13 predicted proteins | sample 1543091 | NCBI WGS metagenome assembly OFRO01 (sample SAMN07774217, study PRJEB24372) | wastewater metagenome | isolation source: Exp Tend NO 10WW | collected 2016-02
ACTAGCTCATGCCGGACGCCTCCCGCCCCGAACTCGACGAGCACGCTCGACTTGGTGTGATGGCGCTCCGAAAACGACATCGCCACCGGCGATCAACGCGCCTGCGACCTCGAAAATGGCCGCAATGACGAGTGCCCCGGTCAGCGTCAACGCGCGGGCGCCGACAGCCGGCGCGACATTGTTCGCGACGTCGTTGGCGCCGATGTTCATGGCCATGCAGGCGGCGGCCTTCGAACTGACCGGCAATTGGCGCATCGCCTTCCTGCTGCCTTCGCTGTTGGCGGCGCTTGGCACCTTGTGGCTGATCTACGATTTCGGGCGCAGGCAATGGAACCACCGGGTTGGACTGTGGGCCGCGCTGGCGGTGCTGGCCGGGCTCACGCTGGCCGGCGCGGCGTCGGCGAACGACGCGTAGGCATCGTTCGTCCACTCCGACACGTTGCCCGTGAGCGTGACGTTGGCCGGTCCGATCTCCTTCCAGCCGCTGCGAGCGGAAGCGAGTGATTCGCTGCTGTTTGGCGCGGACATCGCTGCAGGCGACGCTGCGACCATCACCATTCCGGTGCGGCTGGTGAATGGTGTGCCGGCTGGCACGGTGTTGACCAACACGGTGTTGGTGTCGAGCAGCGCGATCAGGCGCGGATCGAGCGCCGTGGATGATCCGCCCATCGCCTTCAGCTTGGCGAGCGCGGCGTTCGCGGCGTTGGCGGCGGCAGCGGTCCTCTCAGCCGACTTGATGGATTTGCTGTTGTTGACGGAACTGGCGACCCCGCCGATAACGGCAGAGCCCAGAACTGCGGCGGCTGTCGAGATCATGCGGCGATCCTCTTGACAAAGGCGACCTCAGCCGGGACGTACCCAGCAGCGGTGTAGATGCGGCGGATGGCGGGCTCACGGTCGTTGGCGAGCCCGGCGCAGGTGATGCAGGCGGCGCCCTGTTCGGTGGCCCAGGCCTCGAAGGCCTTGCGAAGTTCCCGACCCTCAGACCGGGCGAACCAGAACAGTTCAGCGCCGATCAGGTAGGCGGGGTTGAAGAAGAACGGAGACAGACACCCGCCGATCATCCCATCCTCAGACAGGAAGACGGCTCCACCCTCGATCAGACCCCCGACGAAGACCGCGAAGGCCTCCGCATCCAGCGGAACCCAGGAATAGGGGCAGATGGCGAGGAAATCGGTTCCGAGCCGCACGATCTCGTCAATGTCGTCATGGGTTGCGCGACGGATCATTCGACTTGCCTCATGGCGTCCAGAAAGGCTCGGGTGGCCTGAAGGCCGCTCACAAGCGCCTCGTCGGGCAGTTCCCTCGCGAAAGCCCCCCGGAACGCCCCCCGAAAGCCCTGTGAGGCCTTGTTGTCCCGTCCGACGAGCGGTTGCGAGGGTGAGAGCGGAACCCGCGTCAGCGAGGCCCAGAGGCGCAGGTATTGAATTGACGGGTAGCGGTCGGGGGTGATGACTTCGAGGCGGGGATTCATCAGTGTTCGTTCAGCCAGGCCGCCGAGACACGCAGGGCGACCGGGTCGGACAGCTCCCACATCAACATCAGGCCTGGCGCGTCGAACTGTCCCAGCCGGCGCCAGATGACGCGGGTCTCAGTCTCGCCCATCCGGCCAAGTGGCTCCCAGACCGGAGGCTCCCACGTCCTTCCGCCATCCGTGGAGATCGAAAGGCCGATTTGCGGGTCACTCCCCTGCCCGGTGACGAGCCCGACCCCGACCTCAACGTCCAGGCTGACGCTATCGGCGTATCCAACCCCAGAGGGCAGCGGGACGAAGCCGGTGAAGCGGCGAATAACCTCATCGTCCCCATCGCTCAGCCCGTCCGGCCTCAGGGTCCAGATGGTCCCGAGGGAGCTATCATAGGCCAGGGCCCGCCCACCGATCTGGGAGAACAGGTGGGGACGGAAATAGGCCAGGCTCTTGGAAGCCCATGGCGACCAGATGCGGGTGGCGAGATCAAAGACCCATGTTGCGTCGTTGGCCAGCCTGACAACGATGTAGTTGTGTTGGTCGAGGGTCAGGGTCCCCATGCGAATGAGGCTGGCGTCGGTGTTGCGGATCGCCTGGGTAAGCGCGAAGTCCGAAATCACCTTCGGATAGGTGCTGTACTCATAGACCGCGAAGTCGGACCCGACGAAGTAGAGCGCCGAAGCGTTGGAAGTGACCGCGTTGACCGACAGCAGGCCGACATTGTCGAAGGTCTGGCCGGGGACGGGCGCGATGGGGGGGCTTGCCTCCCCCGTGAACTGCCATCCCTCAATAGAGGCCGCGCCCAGGAAGATGGTCAGGTCGCCCAATGGCCACGCGGCCAGGAGGGCGTCGGGTTGCTTCTCCGCGCTGACAGCGTCCAGAGCTTGCCAGGAGCCGGCGGGGATCTTGATATAGCCGATCTGGCCGTCAGCCCTCACCGCGATCCAGAACCCACGCAGGGCCATGATCGAGGTCACGCCGGCATCGTCTGGGAAGGCTTCAGCCGCGACCGTAGTTCCGGTGAGCAACAGCAACTCAGAGCCGGTCGCGATGCGGACCTCGTCAACCGACGATGCGCCGCTCGTATTGACCGCGCCGTCCATGTCCACCAGGCCAAAGCCGGGGATCGCGCCCGTACAGGCCGTGACAGCTCCGTTCTCGGCCACGAGATAGGCTAGTTGTCCCGACACGATCACGGCGGCGTCGCCGAACATGCCCGACTTCTGGAAGACACCCCGGATAGGCCCGTCGCCCGCCGTGGTGAAGGCTGACAGCGTCGGGCGGCCCAGGATGGCCAGCTTTGCGACGGTCGGGTTAGGCTCCGCGATGACGTTGAGGGCCGCGAGCGGCGGGAAGCGTAGCCGCTCGTTAGCGCCGTAGGATAGGGCGATCTGCGCCATTAGGCGTCCGCCGTGATGTCATCCCAGCCGTTGTCATAGGTCTGGGTGGACAGGTTCAGGACACCCAGATCGCAGGACGTGTTGACCGTCTGGCGATATCGGGCGCGCAGGCCATTCATGGCGCGTTGCATGGCCATGGCGCTCTCGTTGGACATCGCGGCTCGGTATCGAGGCGTCAGGCGCAGGGCCAGGCCGATGACGAAGGCGTCGTCAAACTCCGGCGGGAACGGGAATTCATCGGCCATCACAAGGGTAGTGACGCGCTTCCAGTCGGCCAGGTCGGCGCGGAAGAACCACGTCCGGTTATAGCCGTTGGTATTGGCGGTGAGGTTGGCCGCCGATCCCTCCAGCAGCCGGCCATTGCGCGCCACGGTGACAGGATAGGTGGCGAAGGCTGCGCCGCCGTCAACGAGGCTGAAACGCGCGCCATCCTGCGGGTTGAGGGGCAGGGTCAGGGTGAAGGCCGCAGTCTGGCCCGACACGATGGCTCGGGTGTTGGGTTCGACGGTTTCTGCCGTCGTCGGGGCCGTGCCGCTTAGCTGCTCACCCACCCCTTGACCGAAGATGGCGGGAACCAGGACGTTCAGGCGCTCCAGCGCCATGGTCCCGTCGCGCGACCGGATCGTCCTGTCATTGCGGGCGACGGCAATCTCTTCCAGCGATTGGGTGATGATCTCGCGGACAGTGCTCATTCGGCCCTCGCGGGATCATTGGAGCCGCCAGGGCATCCAAGCAGGTAGGTGTGGAAGTTGCCGGGGAACACGGCGTCGGCGCTGTGATGGTCTAGATCCAGGTCAGGGATGATCCAGATGTCAGCCCCGGTCGCCCGCCAGTTGCGGGAAAATGCGTAGTCTTCGCCGTACCAGACGCCGTCATGAGCGCCATGGTTGAAGAGGTCGATGTGGGGGCGATAGCGAGATCCGAAGGTGAGGTTCGGATAGGCCGTCATGAAGGCGTTCACCGCGTCCGACGTGACCTTGAGGAACCCAGCCGGAACCCACTCGGCGCGGATGCAGCCGTCTTCGCGGGTGACGGGTCTGCCGTCTTCGTTGGTGTGCCAGGTCCCCATGTACTCCTCACGCTCCTGCTTGAAGCGGTAGGTTCCGGCGACGACATCGCCTGGGGTCTGGATTAGCTTGAGGAGGTCTTCCGGCTTCCACGCCATGTCGTGGTCGAGAAAGACGATCATGTCGGGCTGGGTGTCGAGCGCTTTGCGGAGCATGTTGGCCCGCGCCCAGGAGATGTAGGCAGACCCGATTTCGAAGACCATCTTGTGGTCTATCCCCGCCGCGTCCAGCACCGGAACCGAGGCTTCCATGGAGGCCAAGAACTGCGGGAACGGTCGGGTGACGGTCGGGCAGCAGAAGATGACCTTCCGCTGCCCTTCCTTAGCCGTCACGGTTAGGCCGAGCCCTTCATGAGGCCGACAGCGATCAGAGTGTTCATGATCTCGATCACGGCGGCCTTGAGTTCGGTCGTCACGTCAGCCGAGGAGGCGGTCGCGACAGCCGAGGTGGCTTGAGCGGCGCCCGCGCGTTGCGAGACGGCGGTCACGCCGTAAAAGCCGATCAGATGGGAGGTCGATTGACCAAGCTTGGTGCCGCTCGCGGGGTCGCGGCCAAGGACTTCAGCGGTCATTGGGGTATTCCTTGTGATGAAAAGGGGTGGGCGGACCCGTGAGAGCCCGCCCTAGTCCAGAGGCTTAGGCGGCGCCGCTGATGCGGACGCCGCGACGGGGATCGACCATCTTCACCCCGTAGACCACGTCGAAGCGGTGCAGGTGGGTGTCGTTGGTGCCGTCCGACGTGCGCCAGTAGCGAACGGTCAGGCCGGTCTCGGGGTCGGTCGCGAAGTCGCTCTCGCCCGAGTACGGCTTCACGAGCTTCGCGGACACCAGGGCGATGGCCTCGGGGCGGAAGATCGTGCCGAACTTGTAGGTGGTGGCGTCGGTGTCGGACTCGGTGTCACTGCCCATCCACTGAATGGCGGCATTGTCATCCGGGGCCGTCGAGGAGGTGCCGGCGCAGACCACGTTCTGATAGGCGCCCGAGGAGATGATCGGGGGGCTGATCGTGATGTCGAGGTTCTGGTTGTCGGCGGTCGCGGTCGCCACCGAAGTCCCGCCCGTGATGACCGTGAACTGCTGGAGATAGGGCAGTCGGGCCTTCGTGAGCTGGTTGCAGGCGTAGATGCCCGCGATGGTGAACACTTCGCCAGCCGCGACGGTCTTGGCGTTGCCGACGTTGTCGATGGACAGGGTCTGGGTCCAGTCGCCATCCTTCACAGCGCTGTAGGCGCTGTTCTGGTTGGCGCCATCCACCAGGGCGTTGCCGTCACGAGTGCCCGTGGTGACAGAGCCGGCGTTCTGGGTGGAATACCAGTCGATGTTGCCGAGCATCGGCAGCTTCGCCTTGGTCAGGGCGTCGGTGGCTTCCTTGGTCTGAGCGGTGAGGCCCGACAGGGAACCCAGCATGGCCCAGGCGTCCGAGGGGTGCAGAAGCCCGATGCGGCCGTCCTGCTCCACCGACATCTCGTCCAGCCGTTGCGGGCCGGCGGTGAGGTCGGAATAGGAGTTGATGGCCTGGCCGGGGGTGCCCACCCAGTTGGGGAACTTCTTGGTCAGGGCGTGCAGGTCGCCGTCGATCTGATTGGCCAGGGCGGAGGCCTTGGCTTGCATGATCTTCGACTTCAGCAGGGCGGTGACATCGAGGGTTTCTTCCATCGAGGTGAACTCGACATCGACGCCCTTTTGCTTGTCGATGGTGACGGCGATTTCGCCTTCGGTCACGTCCTGCACGGACGCCACGGCGCCATCACGGACGGTGAACTGCGGCACGCGCTTGATGTAGACGGTGCGACCGTTCTTCTCGCCGCCAGTCTGGAGCGGCTTGACGACGATGTCCTTGTACTCGCTGGAGACGAGCTTGGGGAGGACAACGGCGTTCTTGACCAATTTCAGGAAGGTGTTGGCGTACACCTTCGGCGGGAGGAATGCGTTGGACATTACTTTCTGGACCTTTTGGAAAGGTCAGCGGCTCACAGGTAGGTCTTCTCGAACGCCGCGAAGTCGTCGGTGTCCGGCGAGACCGTGAACTTGCCGCCGGCGCCACGGCTCATGTGGCCGGGGGGCTCGGGGGCGTTGCTGACAGTTTTGACAGGAGCCGGAGGCGGGCCAGAAAGCCGGGCTTCGGTTTTTGCGATCTCGTAGGCCTGCATGGTGGGCGAGAGGCCCGACAGGCGTTCGAGTTCCGCGCGATTGCTTCCGTAGTGAGCGGCCAGCTTGGGGCCGTTCTCGGAACTGAGGACGATGTCCTGAAGGGCGACCGGCACCTCTTGAAGTGCGCGATAGGCCTTCATGCCCTCGGGCTCACCATCGGGGAACGATTGGGCGACGCGGCCCTTGAACGTCTCGATGGTCCTGGCGATCTGGGTCCGCTGGTCTTGCTCGCCGAAGCGTTGCGCGAGCTTCTGATCAACCTTCCAGTCGGTCAGAGCCTCGATGTAAGCGGGGTCGGTGTCGCCGTACTCGTACTGGTTGGGGTCGGGCCTGGCGTCGGCTTGCGCTTCCGGTTCGGCCTTGGGTTCGGGGGTCGAGGCTTGAAGGGCCTTTTCCCGCCAGAACTCCGCCTCGCGTCGCTGCTCGTGCTTCTCGCGGGTGAGTTCGTCGATCCGTTCTTGAGCGGTCTGCTTGGGCTTTACGGGAGGCTGTTCGCCCTCCGCGCCTTCTGCCGGCGGCTCGTTTGCGGCGGGATCATCGCCGGGGGTCTCTTGGGTGGTCTCAGCCTCGACTTGCGGGGCAAGCGAGGTGTCTTCGGGAGCGGCCTGCGCGGCTCCGGTGTCGATGTCGGACATTTGCGCTTTCGCGGGGGTGTTCCGGGCGCACTGATCGAGGGTGGAACAGTCCCTCGGGCGAAGCTCTTAGGCCGCTTGGGGCGGGCCTTGCTGCTGATCGTTGGCCGTCTGCTGCTGTTGCAGCGACGCGGCGAAGGTGTTGACGAAGGCCTGAGCGGCTTGCGGGCCGAACATCTGACCGATGATCTGGACGGACTGGTCGGCGCGGATGCGGAGTTGTGCTTCCACGGCCTCGGCTTCGGCCTTCAGAGCGTCAGCATCAGCCTTGCGGGCGTCGGCCTCGGCCTTCTTGGTCTCAGCGCCCATCTTGGCCATTTCCATTTGCTGGCCCTGCTGTTGGACCTGCTGCTGTTGAGCGGCGGCTTCTTGAGCCTTCTGGGCTTCGGCCTTCTCCTCATCGCTCATGTCCTCGCCTTCCTTGGCGGTGAGGTTCGGAGGCAGGGCCTTCTTCATGCGTTCGGCAATGGCCTCTGCGTTCGGCCAGTCTTGAGCCTCAGCGATCAGATCCCCGGCGACAGCGGCGACTTGCGGCACGGCCTGCACGAAGGTCATCATGCTCTCGGCGGCCTCCACGCGCTTGGTGGTGTAGCTCGGGCCGGTGGAGATGACGATATCGTACTTGCCCTTACCCAGGTCGATGGCGTCAGGGTCGTTGGGGTCGTTGATCTTCTGGAGCTTGGCGGTCTCGTCCTCACCGATCACGCGGATGGTGCGCGCGGTGTCGTAGACAACCGGGATGAGGTCATTGACCACCCGGCCAGCCTCGCGGATCGAGGCTTGCAGGTTGTCGTGATACATGAACGTCGCCACGTCGCCCTGACGCTCGCGAGCCATGATGGCCTTGCCGCTGGTCTCGTTCGACTGGGCGCCGAGGCTTGCATCATGCAGGCCCGTAACGTCCTTCATGTCCTGCGCGTTGAGCGCGGCTTCTTGGACGATGGCCGCCGGGAATGCGGGCGGATCAAGGCGCTTGGGTTCGTTCGCGCCTTCCCACAGCAACACCGGATCGCCGGACCTGTGGGCGTTGCGGAAGCCTTCGGTCCAGCCCTCCATGTCCGACGACTTCGCCAGCCACTGAGCGCGCGGGGCCAGGGCCAGCAGCTCCGCAGAGACCGAGCGCCAGTAGTTCAGCAGGCGTTGGGCGTCCTTGGCGAACCGCACCAGACCGAAACGGACGCGCTTGTCGCCCACCCGAACCTCACGGCCCGTGACCTTGATGATCGGCAGGCGCGAGATCGGCAGCTCGTAGGGGTCTTCAAGGATCTCGTTGGCGCCCACCAGGTACATGCAGGCAGACTTACGCATGACCTTGCGGATGCGGGGCTTTCCAGCCTCCGTCTTGGCGATGCGGGCTTCGAACTCGGCTTCCTTGCCGGTGATGTCCTGAATGGTCCCATCGTCCAGCAGGGCGATCTTGCGTTCGGTCTCCTTGATCGTCCAGTATTCGGCGACCCGCACCACGTCGCGCGTCACCCAGCCTTGAGCCGCAACAGCGTCGCCAAGCTCAGTGAGCTGCACACCCGGATAGCGCTTCTCGAAGGCGCGGCGCGGGACCTCGTCAATGACGAAGCAGTACCGAGCATCGGCCCCGGTGCGCTCAACGCTCATCGGGTCCCAGATCACCGCGAAGGGATTGGCAAGCGCCCGAATGCGGATGTCTTGGTCGAACACGTCGTTATCGACGTACTCCAGATTGACCCGGAAGTTCCCGAGCCCGCACGCGACCTGATCTTCACCTGCGATGGTGTAGACGCCTTGAGCATCGCTATCGCGCTCGATGGCCCGCACAAGGCCCATGCGGACCTCGGCGATGTCCTTGTCGCCGTCTTCAGCGGGCAGCACGCGGATCGAAGGGCGGTTGATGCGGGTGTCACCGATCACCTGGCCGACGAACTGCGGCAGGCGGTTGATGGTCAGGCAGGGCTTACCGGCTCGCAGGCGTCCGGCCTTGACCGTCTCGTCCCACTGTTCCCCACTGAGGAACTTCAGGTCATCCAGCGCCGCGTCGGTGTTCGGACGGTCGGCGTCAACGCCCTCCTGAAACCGCAGGCGGACCTCGTACATGAAGTCGCCAAGGGATTCGTAAGGCGCGGGGTAGCGCTTACCTTTTGCCATGCTCTACCCCATCCATGCGGTTTCGCCCTGATGGCGAGGTGTTCGTTTGGCGTCGCGCTTCACTTGCGGCTCTTCGTAGGCGACGCACATGAGCCCGAAGGCGTCAGCGCCGTGAGACGCCCAGTCGTGCTCAGGACCCAGGCCGATGTTTCGGGCGTCGTCCTTGCGCTCGTGATAGGCGCCCAAGGCTTCCCGACCGCCTTCAGTCGTGATCTCGTTGAACCAGATGCGGGCGAACAGCCGGCGGGCGGACTCGATGCGAGCCCCAGCAGCGCCCTTGCCCTGATTGGGAACAACGATAACCTCGAAGCCCGCCGAGGTCAGAGCGCTCTCGTAGCTGACATCGAACACCTTATCGTTCGATGCGCCGTCGTGCGGGAGGATACAGAGAGCCTTGCCGTAACCCTTCTCGCGAAGCCAGTTGACGTGGGTTGCGAGCGGTTGGCCTTGGGCCTCGTAGTAGTCCAGAACGCGGATCTCACGTCCCACAAACTGCGCGATCCAGATCGAACAGGCGTCGGCCTTCGCACCAGTGCCGCCAATGTCCCAGATCGCCCGAACCGTCATGAGCGGGTCAATCGCGACCCGGCCTATGCGGTTTTGCTTGCGGGCCTCGGCCAATTGCCTGGCGAAGTAAGCGCCCTCAGTCACCTTGGCGTAATCGCCTTCCCAGACGTGGTCGTATTGGTCTGGGCGGTCTCTGAGGTCATCCAACCGCTCTTGCTCCAGCACACCGGGAAGCCAGGGGTTGTCGGACCAATTGGCCTTGACCACGATGCTGTCGGTGGGCGGGTTGCCCTGAGTAAGCAGCACGTCAACCGGGTCGGTCTTGCGTGTCCGGTTCCAACTGAACCAAAGCTCGGAGCCCGGCTTGCGGATCGTCGGGCGAAGGAGGGTGAGGCTGCGCTGGCTTAGCGACTGCGCCTCTTCCACCCAGGCCACGTCAAAGCCCTCCAGGGACTTCACGCTTTCCGATGTGTGGTCCTGCATACCCTGAAAGACGATGACCCCGCCGCCTGGCGTCTTGATCAGCGACTCCTGCGGCTCGAACTGAGAGCCCAGGCCGAACGTCTGGATCTTGTCCTCCAGCAGGCGCTTGGCCGACTCCTTCAGGGACTTCTGGACCTCGCGGATGCAAACCCCTCGGAAGCCAGGGTTCATCAGCGCGGTCTCGATCATCAGCCCGGCGAAGAAGTGCGACTTGCCCGAGCCCCGGCCACCGTGCCCGCCCTTGTAGCGGCTTGGACCTAGGAGCGGGGCGAAGGCCCTAGCGGTCGGAATGCGGAGCGTCGACAATTTCGCGCTCAATCTTGGTCGTAATGCTTCCCCGGTGTTCGTTGACCAGTGTCTCTTTCCAACCGGCCTGCGTCTTCAGCCAAAAGATGGCCGCCGTCACCGCCGACGTGCCGTCTCCTAGCGCCTTCTTGTAAAGGCTCTGCGCCACCGCTGCGTTGGCCTTGATGTGGCCGAGGTCGAGTTCTTCGCGGTAGTGCTTGCGAAGCGTCTTCGGGGCGATACCAACCGAGCGCGCAATATCATCCTCGATGATGCCAAAGCCCGCCATCGACTCGACCTGCTGGCGGCGCTCGGGCGTCGGCTGGTGTTCGGGGCGCCCGGCCTTGTTCGGTGTATCGGTCACGCGGCCTCCAGCGCGGCCAGTCGCCGCTCGTCTGCGACCTCTCGGAAGGTCTGGCCGGTAGCTTCCAGCGTGGCGACGCGGCCGGTGAAGTCTTCCCAGCGGCGGACGGCGACGTCGACATAGGCTGGGCTGAGTTCGATGGCGAAGCAGCGGCGGCCGGTCATCTCGGCGGCGATCAGGGTGGTGCCGGAGCCGCTGAAAGGCTCATAGATCGCCCCGCCCTTGGCACAGAACGCTTCGGCCAAATGGGCGTAGAGGGCGGCAGGCTTCGGGCAGGGATGAAGCTCTCGCAGGCTCTTGCCGGCGACTTCCACCCGGTCGGTCTTGAAATCAAGATAGTCGTTTGCGAGCGCCCGGTGCTTCGGGGGGCCAACAACGAGGACTGGCTCAACGGTCGAAGCGCCGCCAAGGCCATTCCCTGCCGCCGCGAAACGCTTGTGCCAATAGAGCACCTTTGCCTTGCCGAAGCGCACTATATCGCGGGCCAGGTTGTTGCCGCCCGGCGACCACACCTTGGCGGGCGGCGCCAGCGCGAAC
>OFRO01000704.1_pt1 | contig 10979 bp, 11 predicted proteins | sample 1543091 | NCBI WGS metagenome assembly OFRO01 (sample SAMN07774217, study PRJEB24372) | wastewater metagenome | isolation source: Exp Tend NO 10WW | collected 2016-02
TTTCATGCAGATGGATGATGTCGAAGTCGGCGCGGTAGCAGAAACGAAAGTCCGACATCGCCGTCTTGCCTACCTGTGCGTAAGCCGGCTGATGCAGGAACGTGAAACTCTCTTTCGGGATAACCCGCGTGTGCGAAGGGTCGCCCCACGCCCAAGGGCTGGACGGCAGGGGAACCGTCCCCAGCACCACCCCGCCGGGCTTCAATATCCGCCAGAAGTCCGCAAACTGGTCGAAGAAAAAACGATAGTCGCCTTGCGTGCCAACGTGTTCAAGGCACTCGAATGCGTAAATTTCCTCAAATGCCTCGTCACCGAACGGCAACGGCAGCACCGCCATATCGTGCACCACATCAGGGGCATGATCGGCGTTGTGGTCCAGTGTGGTAAGGGCGGCCCACTCGGACCGCCCTTCCAGTGACAGTTTCTTGACCCGGCTTGCGCCGCAGCCAAGTAATAGCTCGCTCAAGTAATCAGACCGACAGTCTGCAAGCGCGAGATGATCGAGTTGACCGCAGTGGCAATGTCTGTTGCGGTCGGCGTGGTTACAAGGGCTGTAACCGCAGCCCCCTTGGCAACCGGGCTGGTGCCGTAGAAACCGATCAGGCCCGAAGTGCGACCGAGGACGGACCCGTCGTCGTTGCCGCTGTCCACATATTCAACAGCCATGAGGCTATCCTTTCAAGAAAATGGGGGCCGAAGCCCCGAGATTAGACGGTGTAGTGAAGCCGCGTCGCGTAGTCGGGGCGCAGCGTCTTGTACCCGTAGAGGACATCGACGCGACACGGCAGCATGTCGTTGTTGATGTCGTACTGGCGCACCAGCCGCAGCGAAATGCCGTCCACGACCTCGCGGCGGGCGAAGTCCACACCCTTCGGCATGACAAGGTCTGCCGTGGCAAAGGTGAAGGCCTCCTTCTGGTAAAGCAGCGACGTGCTATAAGCCGTCGACGCCGTACCAGCCACCACCACCGCCTTGCTCGCGCCCGCCGAAACAATCGTCACGTTCTGCGTCGCACCCGAAGTTACCGGGGTCGGCGAAACCGTGATGTTGCCCGCGCCGCCAGCATAAGCCGCCGTATTGACGAACTGCTGGAGCACGCCGGTCGACACCTTGGTTTCAGGGTGCACCGAATAGACGCCGGCAATGGTGAACACGTCACCAAGTGCCAGGGTGCCGGTGCCCGCCGTAACCGCCACGGTGGCCGAGCCGCTGGTGATGCCAGTCGAGGTGTTGACGACATAGGCCGCGTCTTCGCTGCCGGTCGTGTGGTTGGACCAGAGCGTATTTTCCACGAAGTCGAACCCAGCGGCCCGGCCCATGTAGCCCTCCTTGTACTGCTTGGAGAGCTGCGCCTGATCGTTGAACAGCGTCTTTGTGTCGCTGACGATATCCACCATGTCCTGCGAGGACAGGTTGGCCGTGCGATTGCCGGTCGGAGCAAGGCCACGCTGCATCAACACGCGCCCGTTGAGTACGTCGGCATAAGACGCCGCCGAACCCCATACCGAATTACTGACATTGGCAGACATCGACATGGCATCGGATTCGATTGACGCCGCCAGGACCGACATGGCCGGATCGACGATGCGCGAACTAAAGTCGTCCATCGACAACGCCAGCTCGGCAGTCGAGAAGTTCATGCCGACGTGTTTCTGGGTCGAAACCGTGAGCGTCTGGCTGGTTTCAGCCACGTCCTGCGTGTTGAGAGTCTTGCCGGTCGTCACGGTATACTGGTTCGGCATCCTGATTTTCAGGGAGTCACCGATCTTCGCGCCTTCGTTGGCAAACCTGTCATCATACTGACGGTCGATTGAGCCGACGAAATTCAGTTTCTGGTGCAAGACGCGAATGGCCTCGCGAGTCACCGCCGTGGGTGTGAGAATGCTATTCGACATTGTGTTTATCCATCTATGGGAAGGTCAACGTCTCTCGACGTGGACACTCGCTATCTGCGGTTTTGCGCCTGCGCGTTTCGACGCTTTATCCACTCTTCAGCGGACAGCTTGTCGTCGAGGCCACGGATCGCAGGGGTCGCCCCCTTGATGCTCGCGGCGGGCTTGATCGCCTGCTTCGCCTCGATTTTCTTCGCAGTCGCGGTTTTCTCGCGCAGCCTCCGGCCTTCCATGGCATCATGCAGGAGCATGAGTACTTCGGGCTTGTCGGCAATCGCCCCGGCCAACTCTTCGTTGCTCAGGCGATACGCGGTTCGGGCGTAATCAAGGGTGGCTTGCGCCGTTTCCCTGTTCCAGCCCGGAATATGCGTGAAGGCGAAGCGGTCAGCTTCTTCCAGGCGCTTGGCAGTTTCCTGCTGCGCGATGGAGTGCTTGGCTTCACCGGCCTTGTGGTACTCTGCAACAGCGGCGGCCTGTTGCTGCTGCAATTGGGTGATCTCCCATCGGGCCTTGTTGGCCGCGTTGGGGTCTGTCTGGTCCCATGCATCCCAGTCGATGTCTTCGTATTGCTTGATTTGGGCGGCAACCATAGCAACCTGGGCGAGCGCCTGGGTTTCCTCATGGCTTACCGCCGTAAGCCGCTCAATCGTGGCAGATACCTGATTGCGGTGTTCGGCCAGTTCCTGAGTCTTCCGGGTGTAATCCGCCTGGCGAAGCAGCGCATCCTTGATATCCTTGGATACGCGGTACTTCTTGCCCTCAAATTCCACCTCGTCGGTATCGTCCTCTGGCTCGGTTTCCTCTTCAGGATTGTCCTCGCCTTCAGTCTCAAGTAATTCGTCGCCGTCGATCTCGGTGCCGGCGGTTTCGGGTTCCAGCGGTTCGGCCAGATTGTCCGTGTCATCGATCATGGGTTGCTTACTCGATTAGCCTACTGTCTCGCGACGTTGGCGGTTATCCGAGTCCCTCCGTCATGTAGGGGTTGCTCGGTTGCGCGGTTTCCCGCGCCATGTTCACGGCGGCAGCGTTTTGTCGGTCCTGCTGACGTGCAACAACTTCAGCGGCCTTGATGTCCGCTTCCTTGTCTTTGATATCCAGTTCGCGGGACTTCAGCGCATATTGCGCCTTCAGTTCGCGGTTTTCCTGCGCCAGTTGCGCGGCCTGCTGCTGCATCTGCTGCATCTGCGCCTGCATCTGGGCTACGGCTGCCTGTTGCTGCTGATCAGGGCCTTGATCTCCACCCTGTTCCAACTTGTCAGCCGCCTCTTCGGCACCCGGCCAGTCCGAGTTGCGCAGATACATCGGCCCCAGCACCGGGGCCGCGTCGGGATAGGCGCGGATAACCTCGACAATCTCCGCCTGCGCCAGCTCGCGCTGTGTGCCGAATGAAGGCCCCGCCTTGACGACCAGGTCATACTTGCCCGCCGCGATGTCATAGACGCGCGAGAAATTCGGACCACCCTGTGCCTGCTGTTCCTGCGGCGGCGCACCCGGCGCTAGTTGCACCGACTGCGGCTCCATGTCCTGCCCAAGGACGCGGATCATGCGCTCCGACGAATAGACCTTGGGAATCATGTCGATCAGGATGCGCCCAGCATGGCGGATCGAGCGCGTCAGGTTGTCGATGAAGTGGAACGTGCCAATATCGCCCTGACGCTGACGCTGGCGGATGGCAACGCCGCTCGTTTCGTTCGACTGCGCCCCGAGCGACGGGTCATACAGGCCGATGATGGCCTTCATGTCGTCAACCGCGACTGCGGCTTGCTGCATCTCACCAACAGGCACGCCGACGAACGGCTGCCTCTGCGGCGGGACAGGGCCGTCATACTCGATATATGGATGGCTCGCGACGTTGGCTGTGGACCACTTCTCCACGTCCGTATTGAACGCACCGACCGGGCCGATGAAGGGTATTTTGGGCGCGAGGGCGACGTTTTCGGCACCCGCCGAACGCCAATAGTTGTTTTCCCGCTGCGTATCCTTGGCATCAACGATCAGCGAGCGGAAATACCGCTTGCCCTCAACGGCCACTTCTTCGCCATAAACCGGGACAATCGGGATATAGCGGCCCGGCCACTCCACCGTTTCCAGCACTTCCGCGCCGGTCATGATGTATTGCGTCACCTTCTTGCGCTTAACATCGCGCGGCTCGCCGACCGGGTAAATGCCTTGCGCTGTCAGTTCTTCCGCGCGATCTTCGAGCCCTTCCATCGGGACTGTCGTTCCGTCCGAAAGCGCGACAATCTGGCCGTCGACCTCTTCGCGGTGCCAGTATTCCGCGATCATGACGTAGTCGCCGTCGCGCCACGGGGCCGACAGCGCCTTGTAATCATCCCAGTCAACCTTGTCCGCGCCCTTGTACCGGGCCTCGAATTCGTCCTTATGCAACGCCTTGACGATAAAACAACAGTTCCAGTCGCTGCCGTCCACACTCTCCGCGTCGGGGTCTTCATAGACCGAGAGCGGGTCGATTATGCGCTCGAACGCAATATCCTGATCGAAGCTGTCATCGCTCGTATAGGCGGTATTGATGCGAAAATAGCCGAAACCGCCCGAAACCGCGTTGTCAACCGCTGTGTCATAGGCAACGTCCGCGTTGCTCGAAACCTCGATGTTGCGGATCAGTCCGCTGATAATCTCCGCCGTGTCAGGATCGGCCTTGCTGTCTGCCGGAATAACCGTGATTGCCGGGCGGTTCTGCCGCGCACCGTTCACCACCTGGCGGATGAACGATGGCATCCGGTTGATGGTCAGACACGGGCGATTGTCTTTCTCGCGGATCTTCTTGATCGTCTCGGGCCACTGCTCGCCCAGACGGGCGAAGCGCGTATCGTCAAGCCATGTCTCGCGGTTGTGCTCGCCCTTTTCGGCGGCGCGGTCGAACTTGTCGCGCGCTGACTGGAGGAAGTCGTCGGACTTTACATCATCCATCCGCCCGCCCCCTGATACCTGTTGCCGCGCTCGCGCGGCAATGACGCTGGAATAACCTGATCCATCGCGCGCCCGATCAAGCTTGCCGCGTCAACCTCGTCGTCGTGTTTGCCCGCCGGAAATACCAGGAACTCGCTCAGGTCCGCCCCATGCTCGAAATAGACCCGCCCCGTCGCGGCCATCGCCTGAAATGAACGAGCGCGCGTCGGCTTGTCAGCGACACTCGGCATCCACTCCATTGCGCAGTGGACATTCCGAGCGCGCATCTGATTAATTAGCATCGGCTCGATAGCTTTCTGTATAACACCGCCCTCGCCGAACCACATCAATGGCTTGTATCGGGCGATCAGGTCCAACTTCCGATCAATCCAGACATCGGCTGTTGTTTGGCCGCGCCATCCATCGACCCGGTAAATATCGCCCTTGCTATCGACGCCCCATATTCGGTGAACGGTCCAGTCGCCGCCACCGTCGGTCACAGCATAATCACTGGTTCCGTAATATCGCAGCCCTGGAAGGGTTGGCCATTCTTTGAAATACTCGCGCTTGAAGAACGTGCCATCATCGGGCTGCGGCTGCTGCTGATACAAAGCCGACCACTCCCTTGGACCGATTGTGTCCTTGATCCTGGCCAGCGCAGTCTCATCATACCATTCCGGCCAGAGCGCTTTACCGTCCGTGTCAAGCGCGGGAAGTTCCAGCACATCCCATTGATCGCGGTCCTGTGCCAGCAACCGGCCTGCCAGGTCGTCCTCGTGCCAGCGGGTTTGGATCAGCACAATCGCGCCGCCAGGCATCAATCGCGTGTAAAGCGTCGATCGATACCAGTCCCACACCAGGTCGCGCCGCCGCTCGCTGTCCGCTTCCTCGCGATCCTTGAACGGGTCGTCTATCAGCGCAATGTGCGCGCCGCGTCCCGTGACCGCCGTGCCAACACCTGCCGCGACATAAGCGCCGCCCTTGTTGGTATTCATCCGGTTGGCCGCCGCGCTGTCCGTTGCCAGCGACACGCCGGGGAAAACCTGTCCGAACTCCGGTTCCGCCACGATGTTGCGCACGTTGCGCCCGAAGTCGTTGGCAAGATCGCTGTTGTAGCTCGCCGCGATAATCTGCCGCATCGGATCGCGGCCCAGGCACCATGCCGGGAACCGCTTCGACGCCAGTTCGCTCTTGCCATGTCTTGGCGGCATGAAAATCATAAGCCGGTCAATCTCGCCGCGCTCGACGGCTTCCAGTTTCTCCGCAATCAGTTCGTGATGCCGCGCGCGCTGATAAAGCGGGTTCGTGTATTCAGTGAACCCTAGGAGAGACCGCTTCGCCTTCGCCGCCAGTGCCTGCCGCAGCGTCGGTAAGGATGGAAATGAGGGTGTCGAGCTTCTCGTCGCTAAGTTTGTCAAGGTCATGGACCTGCCTTATTGCGCCGGTGTGTTCGTGGATGCTGGTTTCTTTCCACCCGCCCTGCGTCTTGAGGTAGAAGATGGCGGACGTAGTGTCTCCAGCTAGGGCCTTTTGAACCAGCGTCCCTGCGACCTTGGCAAGCGTTTCAGCCTTGCCAATATCCAGTTCTTCGCGACAACGCTTGGCTAGCGTATCAACAGACTTGCCGACAAGGTGGCCGATTTGCTCCTGCGTCATACCAAGCCCGGCATAAAGCCTAACGCGCCTGCGCTCGTCGTCGCTCGGTTCCCAAGGCTGAGGCCCGCGCAAACCCATCACACAAGCTCCGCGATGTTGTTTGAGGCCATGTCATCAAACGTCTTGCCGGTCTCTGCATGGACCGCCTGCTCGCCGGTGAACTCCTGCCAGCGCTTTACCGCCACATCGACATAGGCGGGCGTCATTTCGATCGCTCGGCATTCGCGCCCGCTCTTTTCGCAGGCGATGATGGTCGTGCCCGAGCCGCTGAAGGGCTCGAATATCTGTTGCCCCGGCTTGGTCAGTGCTTCGGCAAGCGCCTCATAAAGTGCGACTGGCTTAGGGCAGGAATGCAGTTCGCGAAGGCTCTTGCCGCCAACAGTTGCGCGATCGGTCTTAACCTCGAGCACATCATTTCGCAGCTTGCGCTCGGGAGTGTGCCCCACGGTCAAAACCGGCTCCCAAGTCGAAGCGCCGCCCAAACCGTTACCCGCTGCCGCAAAGCCTTTCGCCCAGACGATCACTCGCGACTTGCCGAAGCGGCTTATGTCGCGGGCGAGATTGTTCAGGCCAGGCGTCCAGCACTTCGCCGCAGGGGCGAGAGCGAACACATCCGCCACAAGCTGCGCGTTCGCATCGTTGTCGCTGTCATCATGCTCGGCGTACTCATAGCCGAGGCCATAGGGGGGATCGCTCAAGAGCAGCGCGCAGCCAGAGCCACCTATCTTCGCCACGCAATCCGCGTCCGTGGAATCCCCACAGACAATCCGATGCTTGCCAAGCACCCACACATCGCCCAGCACACTAACCGGATCGGCAGGCACCTCGGGAATGTCGTCCGGGTCTGTTAGCCCCTCGGTCTTTTCAGCCAGCAGCGCCGCAAGCTCGTTCTCGTTGAAGCCCAGCAGGGATAGATCAAAGCCTTCCTCGCCAAGCCCGGCAATCTCGGACGAGAGCAAATCAATATCCCACCCGGCATTCAGCGCCAGCTTGTTGTCAGCAATGACATAGGCCCGCTTCTGTGCGTCTGTCAGGCCGTTCAGAGGGATCGTAGGCACTTGGGTTAGGCCAAGCTTGCGAGCGGCCTGTAAGCGCCCGTGGCCAGCAATGATGCCGTTGTCGCCATCGGTCAGGATGGGATTGGTGAATCCAAACTCCTTGATCGATGCTGCGATCTGCGCGACCTGTTCGTCGCTGTGCGTCCTGGAGTTGCGGGAAAACGGTATCAGATCAGCGACCGACCTGAAAACCAGTTTTATAGTCCCGCTGGTTTCATGGGCAGCGTCCATCACGTCACCCTTCAAACTTCGCCCGCATCACGCATCGCGTCGGCCCTCAAGTTGCGGCCCAGGATGCTCCAGATGGGATGGGGCAGGCGGGCGGGAGAGATCGCCGGGCCTAATACGCATAAGGGCCGCCCGGATGGACAGCCCTATTCCGGTCGCAATAAGCGACCGTCATTTACGCGCATATCGGATTTGGCGGGTTGTGTCAAGCCCTCACCACCCTGATCACCGCCCTAGGCGCTTCCGGCGCTATCAGGTCCAGCGCCTTTATCACCGTGTCGAGCACTGCAAGGTCTGCCGGATGCTTGCCTCCGTCCAGCAATGCAGCCAGCCAATACGGATCGGCGTCGTGATACAGGCCGAGCGTAAGCTGGTCGAGCCATGGCCTAAGCCCCGTCAAGTCTAGCTTGTCAGACATACCGCAGACCCATTGCCACTCGTCGGCTTCGTATGGATTGGCCTCTAATTGGACAGAGACGCCTCCTGAGCGCCTTTGCTGGCCTAGTGGGCACTTGACCCGCCCAACCTCAAAGAAACGCTCCACAGCCCTTTGAAACCGCTTCCCGGCATCATACCGGACGCGGGCAAGTGTTTCCTCGCCAAGCAGCCCCGCCGCATAGACCCGGCCAAGCGCGGTCGAGTAGTGTTCGCCGAACCGTTCGCGCAACGCCTGCACGCGGTCGTTGCCCTTGTCGTGCGGTGTGACGGCACGAATGGGCTTGCCGGTGTCTGTGCGCCTGCCTGGTTTGCGGGGCCTGCCTTTGCGTACCATGGGTTGCTCCTATCGGATCATGTGGAGGATGTGCACTGCCATGGCTGCAACAAACGCTTCGTAGACCTCGGACGCATTGTCATCCTTGCCGAACGTGTCGCGGCGCATGTGGTCGCAGAATAGGTTTGCCGCTTCTGCCATCTGACCCAAAGCCTCCCTCAACTCCGCCGCTTCCTGCTCGGCGCGTTCGGCGCGGTTGCGGTAGTCCTCTGCGCTTAGGTGTTCGCTCATGCAATCCTCCAGATGCGAATCATCTTGCCGTCCTTTTCGCTGGTGAACTTCCAGCCCTTGTCCCTGCGGAAACCATGGCAATAGACCTGCGCTTGGTCAATGTCCCAAGGCGGTGCGAACATGACCATATCGCCAACCTTCATTTTTCCGAAGGGCCACTTTTTCCGTGCCGACCTTTTCGGAGGCGGAGGTGGGTTCTTGAAGATGGTCATTTGTCTTTCCTGTATTCTGAAACCTGAGAAACATAATCACAGAACAAAGCTACGGTCAAGGAGTTCTGCAAGGTAGAGAAGCTAGAAAAATTTATCGCGTTTTCTAACTTGGGATTTTCGTTTGGCCTCAAGGGCTTAAGGGTCTTAAGTAGAGATTTATTCTTTATATCCCTTACCTTTTCTTTTCCTTTGACTTCCCTTACAGGCCCCTCCCTTGGGTCCCAGAAAGTGTATCTAGCGGTTCTACCTTCTACCATGTTGTTAGCGCTATCATTCAAATGATTTCAATGGCTTACGTTCTATTTATTAGGTAGAGCCTCTATCTAACACAACCCAGAGTTGCGTCAACTTGCCCTTTACAACCCTAGACCCATCACGCTTGGCGACAAGCCCTTGCGACGCCATCTTGCCCAGAACCTTCTCGATTACGTCCTGTTTTGCCTTCATCCGGTTCGACAGAACCGCCAAAGATGACCCCTTGTCCGGGTCGATGTAGTTCAGAATGCGCGCCGCCATGGCATCCTCGGGGCGCTCCTTGGCGTTGTCATTGGCGAAGACAAGCTTGATCTTGGCGTCAAGTTCTGCCCGCACATAGGCGAAGGCCCAGCGCACATGTTCCGCCGTCCTGACCCCTGTCGGCAGCGCCAGGATGAAGCTCACTTTGGCAATCATTTCGTAGCTGCGGCGGATCAGCGCAACGCTGGCTTCCCCCGTGTGTTGCTCCATTTCTTCCGCATAGGAATGCAGCCAGCGCGACACCTGCCCCAGCATCTTGGCGGCATCGTCCATGGTCTCGACCACGTCCCGGCTGCCGGAATATTCCACCCGGCCCGACTGCCCGTCAAACAGGCTGAACGACCCGCCGCTAAAAAGCTGCGTCAGCTTCATTGCCAGATGTGACGGCAACGGGCGCTTCTTGAAGCCTTCCCGTGCCGCCGGGTTGAAGTCCGGCTCGCTGATAATCAGCGACCGCCCCACGAAGCCCTGCGTGGCTGTTTCGCCGTCCATGATGCCGTCAAAGGTGCCGGGTGTCGTGAACCCCACCACGCTCAGAAACGGGCGCTCCAGCCCGTCATCAACCATCTTGACCATCCGCGCCAAGTGGTCGCGTTTGTCCTGCGGTGCGCCGTCGTCTTCTGCCTTTGCCAGCATGGCACCGAACTTGGCGCGCAATTCCCGCTTGGTATCGCCTTGCAACAGCATCCGCGACCCGGCCTTGCTGTAAGCCGACATGATGGCCCCGAACACGCCTTCCAGGTAAGCCGCGCCACCGCGCTTCTGGGCGTTGCGGACCTTGCCGAGAAAGATGCCGATTTCGTCCACGATGTAGAAGGCCGCCTGATGCTCAATCAGGTTGCGCATGATTTCCTGTTCCGACTTGATGCCGCCCTGCACAGCCGGGTGGACGCCCGCCGCCGTGTGGAGCTCCGCCATGGCCTGCTGAACAGCCTCCTTGCCGGTGGCGCTAGCCGCCACGCAAAACGCCAGCATGTTGGCTGTCACGCCGTCCAGCGCGTCCTCGTGCCGTAGCCCGCCGATGTTGCCCACCGTGACGATAGCGCTGGCCACGGCTAGGCGGCGGCGCGGGTAACGGCACTGGCTGTCGATCCAGGCCGCTATATCCCCAACAAAGCCGGGGGGCGTGAGCAGGTCCAGCCCGTCCAGGGGGAAAGGCGGCGCAAGCGGGCCGTCTGTTGACGGCGCTTCCGGGGCGGGCGGGGCAAAGTCAGCCGCGCTGAAGTCATCGTCGGAATACTGGCCGAAGCGATAGCCCGCTTCGAAGTCGGCAAATTCATCCGCGTTCATTTGTTGATCCATGCCTTGAAGGCTTGCTGTTCTGTGGGGGACATGCGCGACCACAAGGCCGCAACCATGCGCTTGATCTGGCGGGACACGAAAGGCCCAGGCGTAATGCGGTCCAACGCCGCCAAGGCGTAGCACTCAAGCTCCGCAGGGCTGGCGGTTTCGGCCCAGAATCGCGCGTCTTCCCGCGCCGCACCCTCGACCATAGCCGCATAAG
>OFRO01000705.1_pt1 | contig 10977 bp, 15 predicted proteins | sample 1543091 | NCBI WGS metagenome assembly OFRO01 (sample SAMN07774217, study PRJEB24372) | wastewater metagenome | isolation source: Exp Tend NO 10WW | collected 2016-02
GCCTTCATAAAATCCATGACCGAGACTTGCGCCGCCTCGCGGACCTTGTCCACGTTCGTTATCGAGACGACCGGCGGTACGGTATATAATTGGTCCGCATGCCGATCGCAAGCTCTGGACCAACGTGATGCTGTTCGAGGGTGCTCTGTACACCATCGTGCAGATGATGAAGGCCTGCGGCTTCGAGGGCAACCTCAAGAAGGGCATGATCAACGATGCCGAGGACTTCATCTCCAAGGAGGTCATCGTCAACGTCAAGAAGCAGCTCGACACGTACGCCATGGATCGTGATGGCGACGGCGAGAAGCAGTGGAAGAACGAAGTGAAGGGCATCAAGGCCTACGAGGGCGCCTCGCCGGCGTCTTCCAAGACGGGCTCTGGTAAGGGTTCGCTTCTTCCGTGACGCAGTAACCAGTTGAGGGCGGCCGTCGAAAGACGGCCGCCTTCACTCCTAGGAAGGTGAAGAAATTGGACATCAGTCCTCTGGATCCCGAGATGAGGAACAAGCGCAAGCTGTTCTTCTCTCTCGTGTTCGGGCAGCATACGGGGTACGTCTGCATTGCTTTCCTGACGCGAGATCGGAAGTTCCGTGAGGAGTTCTTCAACTATCCGAACGACATGGAGAAGATGCTGAACAGCATTGAGGGCAATGTTCGGAACCACAACATGTACTTTTGTCCGCAACTTTTGAACGATAAGAAGCGGCAGAAGGAGAACATCGGGTCAACACCCAATGCATGGAGTGATCTGGACTTGTGTGATCCTGAACTATTGTTGGTTCGTCCAACTCTGGTTCTGGAGAGCTCTCCCGGCAGGTATCAAGCGTTCTGGTGTTTCGACAAGAATGTAGATCCTGACGATGCGGAAAACCTCAGCAGGCGCATCGCGTACGCACATGCGGATCAAGGCGCGGATCGAAGTGGTTGGGATCTCACCCAGCTGCTCCGCGTCCCCTACACGTACAACTACAAGTACGGCACAGATGATGTTCCGGTCGTCAAGATCATCGAGGCGAACCGAAATCTGTACCGCCTGTCCGACTTCGAGAAGTACCCTCAATCGGAGGGGTATGTCGAGACTGATATTCCAATGCCTGATCTGGCAGATCTGGAAGACGCAGACGACTTACTACAATCCAAGAGGCTCATACTCAACCCGCTAATCTGGCGGTACTACGGTGAAGAGCCAATTGGTAAGTGGTCAGAGATTCTGTGGAACCTGGAGATGTTGTTGTTCGAGGCAGGCTTCACTCGCGAGCAGGTGTATTCAATCGCGAGAGCGTCGAAGTGCAATAAGTATGCACGAGACAACAAGCCGAATGTCATGCTTTGGAAGGAGGTTTGCCGTGCTGAACTCCGTGCCGAAATGCATGAAGAACTCGAGAAGCAAGCGCCGTCAGTTGACACGGCCCTGTTGACAGATAAGGAGAGAGAGTATGTAACAACGCAGTTGCCTGAAACGTTCATCGAACGCTACATCTCATGGGCATCCTCGCTAGGTGACGCTGCTCCGCAGTACCATCAAGCAGGTGCCTTCATCATTCTGTCCAGTCTTCTTGCGGGCTCAGTGCGTTTGCCAACGTCGTTCGGTACCATTATTCCGAATCTCTGGTTCATGATCTTAGCAGACACAACGCTGACACGTAAGACAACGGCGATGGACATTGCGATGGATCTCGTCATGGAGGTCGATGACGATGTAATGATGGCGACAGATGGTAGCTTGGAAGGTTTGTTGTCGGCTCTGGGTTCTCGCCCAGGACGTTCTTCAGTGTTCCTACGGGATGAATTCTCCGGGATGCTGGAGGCGATGACGAAGAAGGACTACATGGCAGGAATGCCAGAGCTCCTGACGAAGTTGTACGATGGGAAGATGCAGAAGCGAATCCTTCGCAAGGAGGTTGTTGAAGTTCGAGATCCTCGCCTGATTTTCTTTGCAGGCGGAATCAAGAACAAGATCACGCAGCTACTGACCTTCGAACATGTCAGCTCTGGGTTCATGCCTCGTTTTGTCTTCATTACCGCCGAGAGCGACATTTCGCGTCTTCGTCCCATCGGGCCCCCGACGACAAGGACCACAGGCAACAAACAAGCACTTCTCGATGAGCTGACTGATCTGAGCAAGTTCTACAACAAGATCATGGAGCTCGAAGTCAAGAAGCTTCAGGTGACGATTCCGCAAAAGGTTATGTACGATGCAGAGTTGACTCCCGAAGCTTGGATACGTTACAACAAGCTGGAGACCGAACTCTTGGAGAAGGGGCTGCATAGTGACAAGCCCGAGATCCTGACACCTATCGGCGACAGACTTGCAAAGTCAATCTTGAAGGCAGCTGTTCTTCTTGCTGCAGCGCGTCAACGCGAATACAAGATTGTCGTGACCGAGGACGACATTCTGAGGACAATCAAGTACGGCGAGCAGTGGTATATGTTCGCTCTCGACATCATGGATAATGTCGGGAAGGGTGCTATGGAGCGTCTGATGGATAACATTCTCGGGGCTGTGAAGCGCAACAATGGTGGCGTACCTCGATCGAAGCTGATGCAGAACTACCACCTGACATCACGCGATGCGGAACACATCTTCAGTACGCTAGAGCAGCGGGGATTGGTCACAAGAGCAAAGGCCGGAAGGGCAGAGCTCATTGTATCGAGAGGAAAGTAAATGACTCACAAGCATGTGCTGATCGTCAGTGGCGGCATGGACAGCATGACGATGGCTGATGATCTCCTGAAGAACAACCGCGAAAATGATTGCGTCATCTCATCTGTCGTCAGCTTCAACTACGGACAGAACCACAAGAAGGAGTTGGACTTCGTCCGGAAATGGGCTGAAGCTCACAACATCAAGCATCATCACATCGACCTGTGGTCTTCCGGCTACGTGGACGCGGTTTCCGGATCGTCAGCGCTGCTTCAGGGTGCGGAGGCTGTTCCTGAGGGCCACTACGCCGCTGACAACATGACGGCGACGATTGTCCCGAATCGCAACATGGTCATGATCTCGATCGCCGGCGCCATCGCTTATGCCGAGGATGCTGCTTACGTCAACATCGGTGTGCATGGCGGGGATCACTTCATCTACCCTGACTGTCGGGATGATTTCATTTCTGCTGTCAGCACTGCCTTGGACTTCGCGACTGATGGCAAGGTCTTGCTGGTTGCGCCCTTCGTTGAATGCACGAAGGAGGACATCGCAAGGATCGCCATTCGCAATCAGTTCGACCTGTCGCAGACCTGGTCTTGCTACAAGGGAGGAGAAGTGCATTGCGGCAGGTGCGGTACGTGCGTTGAGCGTCTGGAAGCGATTCGCGGCGCCATCCTCGCGGCCCGCCACTATGACGGCGTCAAGTACGAGGACAAGACGGTGTACGAAGACAACGAGTTCTGGAAGACGGTGGTTTGATGTACACGATTTCGAAGGAAATCCAATTCGACGCAGGGCATCGTGTGCCGCTGCATGCAAGCAAGTGCAAGAATCCTCATGGTCATCGCTATCGCGTCGTCGCGTTCCTCGAAGGTGAGCTCATCACTTCTGGTCCCGAGACTGGGATGGTTCGAGACTTCAGCTACGTCAAGCAGGCATTGACTGAACTCGTTCATGATGTCTTCGATCATGGCTTCATTGTTCAGGCGACTGATTCAGCCATGATGCGGAGTCTGGGCATCTACTATGATCCCGACATCAATGATTGGGTTTGCAACAATGATTGGAAGGTCATTGTTGTCCCATATGTGCCTACTGCGGAGTGTCTCGCAGCGGACATTTACAGGCGTCTGTGTCTGGCTATTCCAACTCTGACCAGAATCGAAGTGTGGGAGACGCCCACTTCGATGGCGAGCTTCGAAAGGACTCCTAATGCAGCCGAATGAGCCTGTCAAGGTCAACATGAACAAGGAAGTGTTGGAGAAGCTTGAGGCGATGGAACCTGACAACAACAAGTTCCACATGCTCCTAGCTCTCCAGCGCGTTCGTGCAGGTAATCTGTTCCAGGGCATCGCCGATAAGAAGAAGCGTGCACGTCGCAAGAAGGGTAAGCTCGCCAAGAAGGCAAGGAGGGCAAACCGATGAGAGTGTCCGAAATCTACAAGTCCATTCAAGGAGAAGGTCCCAACGTTGGAAAGCCTACTGTTTTTGTTCGGTTCGGCGGGTGTAACCTTCGTTGCCCTCTCTGGCCTTGCGATACGCCGTATGCTGTCGATCCGAAGGTCTACCGACACGAATGGATGAAGATGTCGCCAACGGAGTTGGTGGATGCGATCAAGCCGTTTGCAACCTACCCTCACTTCAACATCTGTTTGACTGGCGGTGAGCCTATCCTCCAGAACAAGGATGAGTTCCGCGAGTTCACCTTTCTGGCAGCTGAGCAGGAGTGGGACCTTGAGATGTTCTCAAACGGGACACTTCCTTACGCGGAAGTGATCGACAAGATTACTACCATCGTGATGGACTGGAAGCTTCCCGGATCTGGTGAGGACTACACGAACCCAACCAGGATCATCAACCTCCAAGCGTTGGCGGCGCGAGATGCTGTCAAGTTCACGATCGCAAATGAGGTCGATTACGAGATCGCCAAGGAGATGTACCACAAGTACCTCACAAGCTTTCTCGGGCCTAAGGTGTACGCAGGCGTTGTCTGGGGTCAGCTGGAGAACGAGACGCTCGTGAAGTGGATCCTCGACGACAATCTACCGTGGCTGTACACGATGCAAATTCACAACCACATTTGGGACAGAAAGAAGAGGGGTATCTGATGGATGATCAGTACACGATGGAACAGCACGCAGAGATGCTCTTTTCCGGATTGGAAGCGTGGCACAGGACCCCAGAAGACCACAGGGCCGAAACGCCTCGTAGATACGTCAAAGCACTTGAGCAGCTGACTCATCGTGAGCCGTTCAGTTTTACGACGTTTCCAGCACAGAGCCCGGACATGGTGACTCTTGGCCCGATTCCGTTCTACACGCTCTGCGCACATCACATCGTTCCGTTCTATGGCAATGCCTGGATCAGCTACGTTCCGGATCAGAAGCTGGCGGGTCTTTCCAAGTTCGCGCGCGCAGTGAAGTACTGTGCCAAGGGCTTCTGGGTACAGGAGGAGCTGACCAGCGAGATCATGAACTTCCTGGTCAAGCATCTGGATCCTCTCGGTGTCGGCGTCGTCATGAAGGCAGAGCACATGTGCATGGCAATGCGTGGTGTTCAGCAGCCTGGCGTCATCACAACGACCAGCGCGATGTATGGTGTGTACGCTGATCACAATCGTACCGCCAAGGCTGAGTTCATGGAGTTGATCCACAATGGCTGAGGCAGATATCACGAAGCTGACGCTTAGTGCAGGGCAGGATACAAATCGTTGGTTCGGCGATCGTTGGAGTAGTCGGACCAAGCTCCAGATGTTGATTCACCACGCACTCGCCTTGGCGGGTGAGGCTGGTGAGCTAGCCAACATCGTCAAGAAGATTGATCGCGGCAGCATCCAGCTCAACGATGCGGTGACACGTAACAAGTTGACGGGCGAGCTGACTGATGTGTTGGTCTACTTGCTCAACATTGCGAACCTGCTCAACATCGACCTGAGTCGTGCATACGAGCAAGTTCGTGGACAAAACAACAAGCGGTTCCTTGAAGAGAGGCAGGCAAGAGAAAATGGCATTTGATGACATTCCGACGGAGGATATTGATCCTGCCAAGATGCAGGAGTACTCCGAAGCGTTCGACACCCTGTGTCAGAATCGTTGGACTGATGGCCAGGAGGAGTATGGCCACTTCACCTTCCTCGGTAACGACGTCATTCGTATGATGATCGAGGAACTGGCTGACACGGCCAACTACGCACGGATGCAGACGATGAAGCTGCTTGCTCTGAACGATGCCTTGGCTGCAGAGATCAAGGGATCGAAGACCGAGGAGGCACAACATCTGGGAACCAATTCGTTCAAGGGCACGAACCCTGGATGGGTAGAGAGGGCATAATGCAAGTAGCACTCATTCCGCCGAAGGCACTTCTTGAGGACACCGAGCTGACCTCTATGCAACTGTTCCTGCCTCATCTGCTGGAGGACAAGGAGTACTTCGACAAGTTCGAAGAATTCCTCCTGAAGCCTTGGGTCACCACGATCCTCGACAACGGTGCGGCTGAAGCGTTGCAGTTGACCGATATCCAATTTCGGGAGACTGTGTTGAAGCTGCGTCCAACTGAGTTCGCTCTTCCTGATGTGCTTGGTAACGGTCCGGCAACGGTTGCACGGGCTCTTGACTTCGGGGATCTGCGAAGGTTTGTTCTGAACAAGATCAAGGTCGGCTTTGTTGCTCAGGGCACGACAGAAGAGGAGGCTTGGTGGTCTGTGACTAAGCTTCTGTCCTATGCGGTCATGAAGGATCATGTCAAGGTCATCTATCTGCCTCGCCTACTTGTTACTGAGTGGGACAGGGAGATTCGCATTCGACTGGCTCGAAGGATCAAGGCTGAGTTCCCTCACCTGGAGATCCACCTGTTCGGCGCCAACAACATCTGGGCACGAGAGGTCCTCTGGGCGGCATCATGCAAGGTCATTCGCAGCATCGACACGTCGCTTCCTTACCAGGCTGCGTACGCGAACAGGGTGCTGCGAGACCTTGAGATGGGAGAGACGCTAGAAGGCGTCAAGCGTCCATCCAACTACTTCACGGCGGACTTCTCGGATCTAGAGTTGCGTATGCGAACGGCCGTCAATGTCAGAACTTACCTGAGTTGGGCAAATGGTCAACAGTCGTAAACATCCGTACGCGAAGTGCGAAGAATGCCCACTGTTTGAGACGGGCAAGTATGTCGGCACAGTAGGACCCGCAAATGCAGAGGTTGCTGTTTGTGGTGAGTCGCCTTCAAGGACGGATATTAGCTCGGGCCAGGTCTTCACTGGCCCGAGCGGCCGTCTTCTTGATACAGTATTGGAGCATCATGAATTGGAAAAGGCTGATGTTCTTTTCACCAACGCAACTCTTTGTCGACCAATTGACGGCTCGGCTCCTCCGAAGAGTGCAATCTTGGCGTGTAGACCACGACTCATATCAGAACTTGAAGAGCGTGGAGTTAGACATGCAATTGCTCTCGGGAACAGTGCAGCTGACTCTCTACTTGGAAGACAGGGTGTCACACAGCTCAGAATCGGGCCGCCGCGGACCAGTCCGTATTCAGATCGATTTGACGTTGTGCCCACCATCAATCCTGCAGCATGTTTCCGCCAGGCTGATCAGTTCCTTGATTTCGCACGTGACATAGGGAAGGTGAAGTATGAGTATAAGCCTTGGCATCCACCGGAGTACGTCGTCTCTGAAGGTAGAGATCATGCACTTGCCCTCCTCGACGCCATCGATGAGCGACTTTCAACAGGATCTGGACTCGTGGACAACCCTGAAAGGATCCTTGCCTTCGATATTGAGGTCGACATTGACAAAGATTCCTCTTTCGACCACCCAAATCAATACGGTATGCTCTGCGTTGGTCTCGGCTATGATCGACGCAAGGTGGTCGTACTATCTGACTCTGACATGGCGGACGAACAGGTTCGTGTACGACTTGCAGGTCTACTCCAACGACACAAACTCGCCGCCCAAAACGGCAAGTTTGACTGTGCTGGGCTCTTCCCAGTCTTAGGGGACATCAACATCTGGTTTGACACGATGCTCGCTTCCTATGCCCTTGATGAGCGTCCGGGTCATCACGACTTGGGACAGCAAGGCATGGAGCATCTTGGCACTCCAGACTGGAAGCATGTCCTCGACGAGTGGCAACCCAAGAAGCGCGGTTATGGCGTCATTCCGAGACCGGTACTGTACAAGTACAACGCGTACGATGTTTCGGTCACCTACGACCTCGTCTACCATTACATTCCGATGTTGGAAGCAGAAGACGTTCGACAGGTACATGACAACCTCGTGAAGTGGGGCAATCAGCTCAAGTTCCTGGAACTCAATGGGATCGCAATCGATCGTCAGTACATCCGCGAGTTGGATGCCCAGTACAAGAAGTCGATCAGCACCCGCAAGATTGAGATCAATGGGTTGGTGGGTAAGGACTACGATAAGTTCGGTGGGATCAACCCAAACTCGCCGCAGCAGGTCAAGAGGTTCTTCGAAGATCAGGGCATCCGGCTGTCGAGTACTGACGAATCCACGATGAGCATCCTACTCAAGAGGAAGCAGTTGCCACATGATGAAACGACCCGACCCTTTATCGAACTCCTGCTTGAACATCGTTCTGAAGCCAAAGCTCACGGAACATATGTCCGAGGGATTGCTAAGCGTCTTTACCGGGGCAGAGTGTACTCAACCTTCCTTCTCCATGGCACTGTCACCGGAAGGCTCTCTTCGCGTAACCCTAACCTGCAAAACATCACCCGAGACGTCGACGGAAAGCCAAGCATTCGTCGCCTATTTGTACCGGCCAACAGTGAGAACATTTTTGTGCAGACAGACTATTCTCAGGCTGAGTTGCGGGTGCTCTGTCAGCTTGCAGGTGACAGATACTTCCGAGACATCTTCAACGCTGGAGACTTGGACGTTTTCGACGAGCTGACGCCTATTCTGTATCCCTTCGCAGACAAAAACACGATGTCGAAGATGGCCTGGAAGAATCTCCGTATTCGTGTCAAGGCTTACGTGTACGGTGTTAGCTACGGTCGCTCTGAATTCAGCATCGCGAAGGAGTTCGGCATCAGCGTAAAGGAAGCCAAGGAGGGCATGGAGCGCTTCTTTGACGTCATCCCCGAGATCGTCAGTTTCCGCGAGCGTACTCGGCAAGCTGTTCTGAATGGTGAGGATCTTGTTACGCCTTGGAAGAGGCGTCGCAGGTATCCGCTCATCACCGATCAGAATAAGGACGACATCATGAATGAGGCACTTGCATTCTTGCCTCAGTCTACTGCGTCTGACATGTGTCTGCAAGCGATGGCTTGGACTCGTACTGAGCTTCGTGGGAAGGCGTTCATTCGTAATATCGTGCATGACTCCATCTTGCTTGAGTGCAAGAAGGAGAATGTCGGACTCGTCACGGAAGTTGTTGAGCGGAATATGATAGAATCCGCGAAGACGATCGTCGGCGATTACGTCAAGTTCGCAGTTGAGACAACCACTGGAGATAGCTGGGGAGCATTGTGAGAGGACAACCAGCCGAGAACGGCACAACACGTATCGCACAGAACGGCTACCACTACATCAAGGTCAACGACAAGTGGCGACTCGCTCATCATGTTGAGGCAGAGAAGATGCTCGGTCGTCCCCTGAAAGAAGATGAACGAGTAAGTTTCGCGAATGGCAAGAAGTCTGACCTCCGTTGGACCAATCTTGTCGTCTCTCAGCGCGGCACATCTTCTCTCAGGCGGCGGAAAGCTCAGATCGAGGCACGCATCGAAGAGCTGCAGGAAGAGCTCAGAGGCATCAACAAGGTGCTGATGAAATGACTATCTGCTCAACTTGCGGCGGAGCCGATACAGATCTCCGGAAGGGATGTATCCAGGCTGGCAACGTCTCACGAATCGCGATGAGCTGAGTGAGCTGAGACATGTTGTTAGACGAATGAGACTTGAGTTAGACGCGATTTAGCCCGTAGCTACGCGTAGTTCTACGGCTGGAGTTTATCTCGAAATCTCTTCTCGGCCTCGTTGGCAGAACAACCACAGGCACGAACTCTCAACTAGAACGTCCCGGTTACAGTACATGAGGAGGTAGGTTACAGCATGAAGTTGACCATCCTAGCTTTCGATCCAGGAGGCACCACTGGTTGGGCGATGTTCCGCGCAGAAGAAATATTCGACCCAACAACAGAAGAGAATCGGTATTACGACACCGCTTGGTCTTGTGGGCAGCTCGGACCAGAAGAGCATCACAACCAGTTGAACACGTTCCTGGAGCTTCAGCAGACGGAGAAGACTATCATCGTGTTCGAAGCGTTCGAGTATCGCAACACTTCCAGAGCAGGTCTCAATCTGATGTCCCGCGAATACATCGGTGTCATCAAGCGCTTCTGCCAGGAACGAGGAGTTCCAACAGTGAAGGTAAATGCATCGCAAGCGAAAGGCTTCGTGAGGGACATCCACCTCAAGAAGTTGGGCCTGTGGTCTTCCGCCTACAGGCACGCGATGGATGCTAATCGTCATCTAGTGAATTACCTGGTCAATGATCAGGAGTGGCGTGAAGGGCAGATCGCATTGGAGATCTTGAAGAGGGCCTATCGCTAAGCAGAGACCAACCCCCCGACGGAGGAGAGGCGCCGGGGGGTTGGTATCTCTGCAGCTTACGCTGCGGTATCAGGTGGGACAGTCTGCGTCGTGACAACTTCTAGATCCTTCAGCTTCTGGCTGAATTGAGCGTATACGATCTGAGAAGCAGCTGCAACAGAGCCCACTGTGGTTGTGACCCAGACAAAGAGGTCGAGAGGGTCAGAAGGCGGAGCAGCAATGGCGCCCTTGATGATGAGTGCGATGATGCCAAGCGCGATGCTGACAAAGAACGACACCCATTGCTTGCGACGAGGTGTCCACCATGCCTGATTGATGACCGATGTCAGGATGGATGCGAGACCGCCCGCGAGTGCAATGATTCCGAAATCGATTTCCATGGTTCCTCCTAGATGGTGATAGCGCGTTTGGTAGCAGGTCCAGCGATGCCATCAACAGTGAGCCCTGCCCACGCCTGCATGGACTCAACAGCATCATCAGTACGACGGCCCCAGATACCGTCAGTGTTTTCCCCGCTGATCCACTGAACCAGCTTGACATCCACGCCGCGAGAGGTCTCCTTCAGATTCGGACGCGTCAGTAACCATGCCTCAGCGGTTCCAGGGCCGAAACGTCCATCAACAGCAACTCCGAGACGCTTCTGCAAGGCGCGAGTTGCTTCCATCGTCTTCGGACCGCGGATGCCATCTGCACGCACGCCGACAATCTCCTGAACGATCTTGATCAGATCGGTCGGCGGAGATTGCCAGTCGATCGGTCA
>OFRO01000707.1_pt1 | contig 10952 bp, 12 predicted proteins | sample 1543091 | NCBI WGS metagenome assembly OFRO01 (sample SAMN07774217, study PRJEB24372) | wastewater metagenome | isolation source: Exp Tend NO 10WW | collected 2016-02
TTGTTGCTGCCGATCCATGTTGCGGGAACATTCACGCCCGTTGAACCAAGCGCTATATCCAGAATCTGTTTGAGTGTCAGGCTCACTTAGGGTTCCTTTTTCGCCCTGCCGCGCTTTTTGGGTTCGTCCGGTTCCGCCTTGCCGGTGGCCTGCTCGATTTCCTCCGGCGTGGCTTCGCGCTCAAACGAACTGATCTTGCTGATGACGTGATGCGTGCGCCATCCCTTGCCCTCGATGTAGTAGGTTTCCTGCTTCAATTCGGGTGCGTTCTGGTGGATCATGCGACAGCCTCCAGTTTGATGCGTGGTTTCTCACCATTGCAGATTGCCATCCACCGCTTTGCGCGCAGCACGGCACCGGCAATCTCAGGCGGTGGCGATTCAATCGCGGCTGCGGCTTGGATGGTCAGGATTCCACGCGACTTGAACATGGCAACTTCGCTCGGCTTGGCACCTGCAAGATGGTCGATTGGGTATTGCGGGTTTGCCAGTGCGCGCTGGAAGCCTGCCCACTGAACGGGATACTTGACCTTGTCCTCCTCGGTCGCCGGTCTTGAAATGTAGTCACGGATGCCCTCGTGAATCTCAACGATGGACACGACATCGGTATGGATCGGCCTGCCGGTTTCGGCAGACAACATCGGATGCAGGGGCGCAGTCAGGACAAACTTGGCATGAATCTTCTTGTTTGAAATGCCAAGCTCTGCTTCGATTCTGGCCTTCTGATCCGGGTTCAGTTCCGGGTTTACGTCGTAAAGTTCCGACATGTTCACTCCCAAAAGGAATGGCCCCCGAAGGGGCCATTGGGGTTAGCTAACGGTGATCTTCAACACCGCATTGCGGCGGCGGTTGTTGGTCACAAGGTTACCCATGAACCATACCGGGATCACGTCGTAATCCGCGTTTTGGATCGTGCGCTTGTCGCCACGCGTCCACATGCGCCCGGGTGCCGCACGCAGGAACAGCGTGTCGGTGTTCAGCAAGTACATGTGGTTGGCCGGACAGTACGCGTCATAGATGACGTCCGCGTTCTTGTACTTGATCGACATGAAACCGCTGTCGGCCTTCTCGGTCTGCGTGAACCGCACCAACTCTTGCAAGGTCTGCTCGTAGTAGGTGTAGCAGTTCGAGTCCGCCGTGATCAGGTCCGGGGATTCCGAACCGACCGATGCCTGCAACCAGATTGCATTCATCGCATTGCGCAGATTGGTGCCAATCGTTGCAGACGTGCCCGCAACGGCCTGGTTGGTCTGGTTCCTCCACCAAGTATTTGTGGCCTGGGAAATGCCGCCCACCGTACCGGCTGCGGTGGGGTCATCAGCCACCAGCAATTGCAAGCCGCCAAGTTCCTTGCCGCCCGATCCGGTGCCGGTCGAGTAAATCGACTGGCCAGCATCGTTTTTCAGGTTGGCCATCAACTGCTTGATACGGGCGGTGGCAAAGGCGATCTTCTCCGCCTTTCCCGAGTTCATGATTTCCTCTTTGCCGGAAATCGATATGAAACCGCCCTGTTGACGCCAGTCGTAAACGGCAACGTCCACAACTTCCTGATCGGTCGGCGGGGTGAAAACCTCGTAGTTGTCATACCACTTGGTCGAGTTGTTAGCACCGTAGATGATCGGCTCCCACAACTGGCGACCGCTGCTTGTGGCCGACACGTTGCCGCGCCGCGCCATGTAGTTCAGAACGGCGTGTTCATTGGTGATGGTGTCGGCGATGTTGCCAGCCTGGTGTTCAAACGTAGTGGCGACCAAATCGCCAAGATTGGGAACTGCCATTGTCGTGTCCTCGAATTATTCGGAGCCGTAAACCTGCTGGTATGCAAGCTCCGCTGCTTGGGTTAGCGACTTGCCTTTAGGCGCGTCACCGTTCTTTCCTTTGCCGCCCACGTTTCGATTGGCTGATGCCTCTTGCTGTGCGCGTGCGGAGCGTGCGGCTGCCTCTTGGATCGCCTTCTGTTCGGCGCTTTTGACAACAGAGTCCGCGATGGCCGGGTTCATTTTCACGGCCAAGTCGTATGCGTCCTCGATGGTCTTGACCTTGCCTGCGTTGGCCAGGATCAAGATTTCGTCAAATACGTCCTTCAGATAGGGGAATCTGAGGTTTCCGCTTTCGTCCTTTTGCGCTTCCAGGGATGCCAGCTTCTCAACAACGGCCTGTTGCAATTGGATCTGTTGCTGGTGCGCTTGCTGCCTTGCCGCCTGCTCTTGCTGCGCGGTGATGCTTTCAATGTGCGCGAGCTTTTGCTGTAGCGGGGCCAACAGTGCTTGCACCGTCGGGTCAATGTAAGGCTGCTCTTGGGACAACTGCCCAAGGTCAACCCCCCACTGTTTCGCAATGCCCATGACTGCCTCAGCCGGGTTTTGCGGGCGGTACATGCCCGCAAAAAACGGGAAGGCTTGATCAGGGTTGGTTGCGACAAACTTTGCGCCCTCCACAAGCTGGGAAACACCCTGTTCCAGCGACATGCCCTGCATGCGGTAGGACGGTTCCAGGTCGCGGAGCACGCTGTAAACGGGGTCAACACTTCGCCGGTACTCGGCGAACTCCTGATCCCGCTTGGTCGTGTACTGGTTGGTTTCCTCGATTTGTTTCAGAATCGGTTCGAGGTGCCCTTTGTTGTGCTGAATGGTGCCGATGCTCTGCAACGCATTGCGCGCAGCCTCCGGCCATGCCTTGGCCCATGACGGGACAGTGAATGCCGGTTCCTCATGGATCGGCGCATCTTTGGCTGGTTCGGTAGGTTCAACGCCAGCCAATCGGTCATAGGTCTGTTCTGCGTGCTGTTCGAGTGTGATCGACTGATCGGGATCGCCGATTTCAGTGTCCTTGCTCATGGTGTCGCCTCGTGGTGTCAGCCGGGGAATCCGGCGTCTCGGTAAAGCTGCTTTTCAAGGTGCCCAGGGAGCCTGGGCAATTCCTTTGCGGTGGCCTGCATGTCTGCCTTGCGCTGGTTGGTCTTGCGCACAACCTCGGCTGCCGGGATGGCCTCCTGTAGCCCGTTGCGCTTCATGTACTCCGTCCGTGCGCGTCTGGAGGTCAGCGGAGTGCCGTCAATCGGACTCAGGGCATGGATATCGGCCTGCACGGCGACCATGGGGGCGCACAATTGGCGCTGCATGGGGCCATGGCATTCCGGCACATTGTTATCCCGCTCTGAAACGTGGCTATACTGATCCTCGACAGCGCCACATTCGGCGCATCGGTAGGTGTAAGTGGGCAAATTTGTCTCCTACGTGCTGAACTGGGCTTTCTACGTCGCGCCCATGCTGATTGCCTTGTGCGTCCTGAAAGACGTGCCCATCTGGTACGCGCTCCCCATCATCGGGGCCGTGATGGTCATTGCGACGTTCTCGTGGTCAGTCCTGACCGTCTGCCGCCGCCATGGCGGAGATTTGTGCCGCAAGCTCACGCGCCCGTTGTGATTGCGTGGGCAATCTGGAAAGTTCCAGCAACGCGGCCCTGCCTTTGTTGTCGTTCATCAGGCGCGCCAGCTTCCTCGAGCCGAGCGCCATGCTTCCGACTTCGCTTATTCCTCTCAGCCCTGCCGTGGTGACCCGGTTCATCAGCCCCAAGGCTTCTTGAGCCGGTGCCGTGCCTGAGAAGTTGTAGCCAGTCGAATCGCCCATCCGTCGCGCGGCATTCACCGCTGCATTGATTTCGGCGACTTCCTGCGGGGAATAGATCGCCTCCAGACGCTTCTGGTCACCTACGTTCTTGACGAACTGCGTTGGCCGCATGACCGGCGTATTCACGCCAGCCGAGGCAGGCATTTCCTTCGCCTTCTCGATAGCGGACTCCAGATAGCCGCGCTTGAACGTAGCCCAGGCTTCCGGGTTGTCCTTTTCCAGCAAGCGCCGGGTAACGCCCAATTCCGTGGGCGTCATTCCAGACAGTTTGGACATGACCTTTTCCGGCGCAACCGTGTTGAACGATCCGGATTCGACTGCTCCGGCCAAATCCTCGCCAAGAACGGTTCGCAGCGGCGACTTCTCGACCGACTCCAATTGCTGGGAGAACGCGCGATAGTTCCCGTTCGCTTTTTTCAGGGCTTGGCCGATCTCGCCGCCCAATGCCCCCGCGCTGCCCTCTATGTCGTCGTCCAGGGCTTTCAGCAGCATGGCAGCGGCCCGCTTCTGCATGGGCTTGTCCGTGGCTCCTGCGAGCGTTGCTGCGCCTCCTGAGACTTGGGACAGGTAGCGGCGGGTCTTGAGCATGTCCGACACGCTGAGGTCGGTTAGCTGTGGGCCGGTTTCTCCGGGGGTCACGAATGCGGGTTTCCCGTTCGGGCCGAGAATTGCGCTCGGCTTATCTGGTTTCGGCGCGCGTGTAATGCTCCCACGCAAGCTGGTCAACGCGTCCGCAATGGCCCGCTGACCAGAACCTTCCGGGGCCACGCTGTTCTCGTCGATCAGCTTCGCCAGCGTGTTGTCGAAAGACTGGGCCTTGATGACCGGCGCGCCGTTTACCAGCTTTTCCACCCGCCCGAAATCCTCCCCTGCAACCTTGCTGCGCGTATCCTCGATTTTCTTGATGACGTTCTTGGCCGCGTTCTGCACCTGCGCTCCGGCAATTTCCGGCGAAGCGCCGGACTTGCTGATGCCGTTCAAGGTGCGGTCCAGGTGTTCCACCAACTGGCCCACGCGCTTTTTGTCGCCTTCCGCCACCATGGAGCGGGAGAAGATGGACTGCCGCGCCATGTTCTCCGCCATCGTCATGGAGGGATCGGCGTTGACTTGGGCTGGCGTGAAGTCGATTCCTGTCCGCTTCGCGATTTCCTCGCCTTCGCGGGCAAGTGCCCCTTTGTTTGCCTTCCCGCCAAAGTAATTTGTGACGGTCGCCATGGCGTTGGATGGCAGCAGATTTTCAAGCGTAGCTGCTGCGCGATTGAGCACGCCTCCCGAGAGTCCGCCGACTGATCCGCCGACACCCACCTGAGCCGCCTTGTTGGCACCGAAGCTCTGCTGATCCTCTCCCACGACAGGCTGTGCCGCGCCCGCGAAGGCTCCGCCCTGCGCGCCGATGCGCGCCGCGTTCAGCGTTTTGGCCAGCCAACCAGCGCCCTGAACTGCTTTCCCTCCCATGCCAGCGGGCAGGGTAGCAACCAGTTCGCCGCCGATGCCGCCAAGCTGGCCTGCCGTGGTATCCAACAATGGGGCGTCAAGCCGTGCGTTCTCGTTCGCGCGCTGATTGGTCAATTCAGCCATGCCCGGAGGAATAGCGCCAGCCAGCGGACCCGCCAACATCGGGACGTTCGCCATCAGTTGTTCGATGGAGTTGACGGCGCTAGTCATGCCCTGGCCCATACCGGCCATAAAGCGTTCCGTCGTGCCCATGTCGTCTGTCGGGCTTGGCGGCGCTTGTGGTATGGGCTGCTGATACTGCATCCACGGTCCCGCCTGTGGCTGCGCTTGCTGGTATTGCTCCCAAGGTCCGGCCATCAGCTGACAGGCTCCCATGCGTTCGGATCAGCAGGATTGCCGCCCTTGAAGCGATAGCCGCCCTGTACTGAGCCGGGGGCTGGCGCACCTTGCGGAGCCTGCGGCTGCGCTTGTGGGGCAACCTGTCCACCCTGCGCCTGCATGCCCTGAATCTTGTCCAGATAGCTGCGCAGGTTGGCGATACTGTTCTTGTTGACGCTCTCGTAATTGGTCACGGCAGGAAACGACTCCATCAGCCGCTTCAATTCCGCGTCCGATTGCGAGCCTTGGCCGGGAATCCGTGTAAGCGTCTGGAACGGGTTGACCAATTGCGCGACAGCCCGATCAAATCCTTGCGCGCTCGCAGTCGGCAAGCGCCCGTCAATCGGTCCACTGGCTGACAATTGCTGTTCCAGGCTGTCAAGGACTTCGCGTGCCTGTTGTGCAGCAGCAGCCTTCGGATCTACCTCCTTCGGCTTGTCAGCAGGTCCGCCAGGGATTGCCTCCAATCCTCCACCTGAGGTTTGCCGGTAGCCCGATGGTGCACTGCTCTGGCCACCCATCACCATGTTGGCAATGGCGTCCTTCCCGACCCCGTTTGCTTCCAGCCACGCAATCTTGCGCTCAAGTTCGCTTGGCGCACGCTCCGCCCTTGGCTGCATTCCCGCCTTGGCCCGTTCAAGTCCGAGCGTCGCTGCGATACCTTCCGCCGACAGCGGATCAATCTTGCTTGGCTCACGGTACTTTGCTTCGACCTCTTTCGTGTATCCGATCTTGTCCAGTTCGCGCTGGTAATCCTCATCGCGTTTGCGCTGCTCGGCTTCGGCCTTCGCCTGCGATTGCTGATTCTCGTACTCAAACCGCTTGGCCAAGGTTTCCGACAGCTTCGCGTCGGAGTCCTTCAGCATGCTGTTGCCTTTGACTGTGGACATGACCGACGCCAGCATGGCCAACAGCGGATTGCCCCCCTGCACAGGACTGTAACCGGCTTGGATCAATTGCTGCGCCTGTTGCTGGCGACGGCGGGCCGTTTCCTCGTCTACCTGTAATTGCGCAATGTCACCGCCCGTCAGGTATTGCATCAGGTCGCCTCCAATTCCTTCACGCGAGCCGAAAGCGCCTGCACCGACCCAATCAGCGCACCGAACAGATCAATCGGGTTAATGTGCGTTCCCGGTGGCAGGCCCAGCGCGGTGTTGAAGGCTTGCGCATACGTGCCAACATGCGCGGTCTGCTTAGGGTCCGCCTTGTAGGTCCATTGTTTGAACGGCAGCCCGTCAATTGCCGACAGCGCAGCATCTGGCGATGCCTCGGCAATCTCGGTCTTTGCATCGCGGTCGCAGTACATAGCCGCAATCATCGATGCCGCAGCCTGCGTGTTCGCATTCTGTTGCGCCTGATTGGCTTGCGCCGTGTTCAAGCCCGCGTTGTACTGGTTGTTGTACGGCCCGGTAACGTCGATATTCGCCGGTGCTCCTCCTGGCTGGAACAGACCGAGCAACCCCGCATTCTGTCCCATCCAATTCGACGTTTGCTGATTGTTGAACCCTTGCGTGCCTTGGCTGAAACCAAGCAAGCGCATCAGGTTGTCGAAATCACCCTGCTGACTGTCAAACCGCAACCGCTCCGCCGCGCTCTGTGCCGCCGTGTTTGCGTTGTGCATGCTTGCGTTCGCCGAAGTCGTTGCCCCAAAACGTGATGCGTCCAAGCCCATCTGACCCAACAGAAGCTCACGCAATCCCTGAGAATTGATTGCGCCTTGCGAGAATGCCTGTTGCTGCGCTGCCAACCCCAACTGGTCAGCCTGAGCCCGTGCCGATGCATAGGCATCGTTGCGCGACTGGTCGAAGTTCGCCCGTGCGTTGTCATAGGCCGGTGTTCCGGGCGCAATGCCACGGTTCACCATGTCCTGGTCGAATGCGCGCTGTTGCGCCTCGAACTGCGGATCTAGCCTGCGCGTTGCCTCGCTGTAAGCGTTGTCGCTGTACCGCTGAAACTCGCCAATCCCCGGATTGCCAGAATCCACGTCAAACGGGGAAATTCCGCCTTGCGGTGCCCATGCGGGATTCACAGGTCCGCCCATGTTCGGTGGCGACTGAACAGGAGCGCCGCGCGTTGTCGGGTTGTCTGATCCGTATCGTGATGTCCTTGGTGCGCCCATGGCGGTTGCCGTACCGCCACCGACAGGCATCGTCGATCCTCCCCCGGTGGCGCTCGACGAGAGCCCTGCCGTTGCAGGCATTGGTGACGGCGCACGCATGGCTGTCTGGTCAACGGGCGTTATTCCGGGCTGCGGCACGTCCGTTGCAAGCCCAGGCTTTACGACCGGCATCTGCATCGGCGCAATAAACGGCTTGCGCTGCTGTGCCGAACGCGACAATCCCGGAGTGGGGGGCATGACCGGCGTCTGAGGAATCATGGCCCACCCCGCTGTTGCTGCGGCTTCGGCAATGCTTGCTGGCTCGGCTTTGCGCTCATGCCGTACCGATCTCCAACGCGCTGACCTACCGCGCCCATCAATTGATCGTAACCGTTGGGCAATTGCCACGGCTCCGGCTTGATCGCGGCCTGCTCGAATACGCGGTTCATCACGGCCTGCAACTCAGGACTGAGCGTGCTTGTCTGCGTTGCTCGACCGTCAGGGCCTTCCGTGTATGTCGTTGTTCCGTACGGACCCACTTGATTGACACGATTCGCCCGTGCCTGCGCGTCAATCACAACCTGCGGATCAGGGGCCTTCGGTGGTTTTGTGCTTCCAGAACTCATAGCCAGCGGCACTCCTCTTTCAGCATGCCGAAAATCAAAATGTCGTTGCCATTATGGCCACGCCTGAGCGTGCCCTCATGGGTGAACCCCAATCGCTTGCCCAACTCGGCAGCCAATGGCCGGTCTGCCGGAATGCGGCCCGTCACCCGCTCGCACCCAAGCTGCACAAACACGTAGCGCGCAAGCGACCGCAGAAACCCGCGTGTCAGAAACCCTCGCTCTCCGGTGTAATGCAGCTCCACGTCATCACCGTTCCACCGCTCAAAACCGACAACGCCATACGGTTCAACGTGCGCGATGAACTGTGCATCCGGTGCCAGCGTGCAGCCAAGCCGTGTTTCAAGGTAGGCTCGGTGCATGGCTTGGTTTTCGATATCAATCATCTGGCCAGCGGCAACACCTGCCCCAACTGCACCCGCTGCGCAATCTCCGCCGCCTGCACCTGCTTCAACTGCGCCGCCGCTGACGTGTCCATGGCATCGGTCTGCGTCTTGACCGCCTCGCGCTGCTCCTTGCCCTGGTTGACCTTCTGCAATTGTGTCTGCGCTTCCTGCAATTGTTGCTGCAATTGCTGTGCTTGCTGTTGTCCCTGCTGTACCTGCTGCTGCATCTGCCCAAGCTGCTGCATGGTGTCCGGCAACTGGTTGATGGCATCCTCAAACTCGGTGCCGTACTTCGTGGTCCGCACCGTGAAAAGCATCAGCGCCTTAGCAATGTCCGCTGGCAACTGGCCTGCATTGATCGCTGGCACAAGGCTTTGCAGCATGTCGCCGATGACCTTGCTCGTCTCATTGCGCTGCTCACGCTCAAGGTTGTCATCCTGCGCAATCGTCGAATCCGTCTCGACGTCCACCGCATAGGTGCGCAGGAAGTCGTTTTGCATGACCTGTCGCATTTCCGGCGTGACCTCAATTCCGGTCATTTGCTGGATCTGGTGCGGCTCAAACTTCTCGCTGATCACCTCGGCAATGATGCGGAAGCAATCGCGGAAAAATTGGCTGATCGTGTTCAGATATGGCGCAAGGCGGACATTCGACCATTGATCCTTGATCCGCTGCGCCGATGCCGTTTCGTTCGGGTTCGATGCCCCGCGCATGATGTCGGCAAGCCCGATCATCTCCCATAGCAATTGTTTCTGCCGCTCGAATTGATCAATCAGGTTCGCCAATACCTGCGCCTTTTTCGTCAGGTCAGGCGATGTAATCAGGTTCTCGCCGTTCTGGCCCCCGCCAGCGATGCCCAAACGCTCGGCAAGCCCAACAATGGGGAACCATGTCCCATCCTCGGCCTGGTTGACCTTCGCAATCTCCGAGAAACTCGCGTCGTAATAACCCCAATCCTTGAGTTGCCGCGTCAGCGCTTCGATGCGCTTGGCGTACAGATTGATAAGTTTCAGCGAGCGATGAATGAACGAAAAATCAGGCTTTGGGATAACTTCTGAGCCTTTGACGTTCGCCATCATCGGCTGGGGCGATGCGAAGAATCCACGCAAGCCAAGCGGGTCCGGTCGCGTCTCCAAAACCTCATCGTACGCATCGCACAGGAAAATCACCGTGCGCGTGCGCTTGTCCCAAATCTCGTGCACACAGTATTGCTGTTCGTACTGGCTTGCGCTCAGCTTGGGATCGGATGGATTCTCGCCTCCCGAACTCTCAGGCAGCGTGCAGTCAAATTGCTCCTCAAGCTCCTGTTTGCCCATCCAATGGTCATACGCCACCCACGTCACTTGATCCCATGATGTGGTAGGCTCCCAGCGGAAGTTCGACCAGTGGATATACCGCTGGCTCAAGGTGCGACTGACAACCACCGATTGGGTCAGCGGCTCGCCGTCAACAACAATCGGCTGCCCGGTCATCGGATTCAGGATCGGGATATCGTCTGTCTTGACCGCCATCTCGACCTTGGACTGACCAAGCCCGGAAACCAGAAAGTCATTGACCGCCTGATGCGCGTCCAGGTCATAGCTGGTCGTATCTTGCACGAACGCCAGCGCCCGCTCGGTCAGCGTGCTGATTGCCCGCGCCGTGCCGTCTGGCGTGTCCACGTTGCGCTTGCGCACGTCTGCACGCGGCAGCCGCGAAAACAGCGCAGCGTGCAGAACCTTGATGTTTGACCAGAACATCGGCACAACCTGCCCGGCCCTGCTTTCCACAAGCTGACCTACTTGGTCGTCATTCTTGCCGGTCTGGTAGAACGAGTTTTCCGCCTCCAACGCCTGTTTGCGGAACTTCTCGTGCGCCTTCTTTTCGCGCTCGATCCGCTTCAACCAGCGGTCGCGTTCTCCGGTGCGCTTGTCGTCGTCTCTCACAGCGCAGCCTCATCGCGTCGAATCGGGGTCATCATTTCGCCTATTGTCGGCAGCCTCGAAAAATCCACCTTCACGGGTTCCTTGGTGGGTGCCGCTTGCCATGTCTTGTGCACGAACCGCCCGAACAAACTGCACGCGTCCACCGCGTCATCGTGTCGGCCTGCCGGGAACTTGAGCAACTGATTGATCACGCGTTCTGCCCAATCGAACTTCGGCCAGTACACATACCCAGCGCTGCACAACCCTTGAAAGTTCACGCTGTGCGCCTCTTTGTTGCCCTCGTGGGCAAGCCATTGTGTTGCAACGAACACGCGCCGTTCACGGCTCTTGAGTGCCAGCAACGGCTCCACCGCACGCCTGATTGGCCCCATTTCTCCAACAAACCACATGGGTCGCCACCGCTGCGCCAGGTCCAACAACGCATCGACCCAAACATCGGATGTCGCCTGCCCGCTCCAC
>OFRO01000709.1_pt1 | contig 10930 bp, 11 predicted proteins | sample 1543091 | NCBI WGS metagenome assembly OFRO01 (sample SAMN07774217, study PRJEB24372) | wastewater metagenome | isolation source: Exp Tend NO 10WW | collected 2016-02
TCCCGATGTCTGATTAGCTTTGTTGCCATCGATGGTGACGTTTATCAGGCCAGCATCGTAAATGCCGCCTGCAGTTGATCCGCCATACAAAGACGCCGTGTTTTCGCCTTCAATGAAATTGGCATTGAGGGAGTTCTTGGCTTTAAGTGTGGAGCCGCTTTTCTGCCCGACAAGATAAACACCAGTCTTGAGCGTGATCGCACCGGACCACACCACACCACGTGGCATCATAATAAAGCCGCCGCCAAGCAGTGAGACGGCCGTAATAGCAGCATTGATCGTTGCCGCATTGATCGTTGCCGCCGAATTACTTGCAAGCGTGATAGCGCCGAAATCTCTTACGTCATAAACCCAGCCAGATCGGGCAGAAAGTGTGTTTTCCGTTGTCGCGCCTACGGCGAGAACATCGCCGCTCGAAACATCCGACCCGACCGGAAGCGTTGCGATTTCATCTTGGAAGGCGAGGGCGCGACCGCCTAGCGTTACCCCATCGCCAGTGCGCGGCCGGTTGTTGGTAGTGTCAAAGAAGATTTCACGCTGTTGCGCTAAGTACGCGGCAAGCGTTGAAGCCGTACCCCAAGGAAGTTTCCAGCGCGCCATTAACCGACCATGCCCCCGTCAAGATCCTCGTCATCCGAGGGTTCATCGTCCGGTGTGTCGCCGGCCCAGCAATAATAGGGTTGTGCTTCGTGTGCGGCGAAGACGACGGATTTCACCGAACCAGTGGCGAAGAACACGTCAATCTTGTATCGTCCACACGAGCCGAATTGCTGGAATTGAAGCGTGATCGTGTTGCCGACGATCACCGGTTCAGAGCCCGCAATTCCGTCTTCATAATAGTTTAACTCAGAGGGCGTGTTCTGAAACTCAATCGTTACGTCCAGCACTTCGTTGTGCATGACTTCAAGGTCGATACGGCGCTCACGCGGGTTGTAATCGCAACCACCGAAGGCGGAAAAACCACCTCTCGCCAATTCAGTGACATAGACACCCATAGCGGTGCATTATACGCGCGGAACCGCCAGCGCGGCGTTCAGTTGGCCTCTTGGCCGCCACCAGGGATAAGGTCGCCTGGATCAGTGGACCCGCCGCCTGTGTAAACGAACTGAACAACGTAGGTGAACGTATCGATTGCCGCGCCGCTATCGCTATCGTTGGTGACTGTGACGGTCCCGGTTGAGTATTTCCCAGCCGGATAGTCGTAGCCATTATAGACCGCAAACTTCAGGCTATCGTTGACGCCTATGTTCACCACGGCAGGGGAGACGTGAACGCTTTCAACAGCCACGCCGTTCTTGATCCATTGGCCGTAAGCACTGCCGGTCCACGTAGCTCTAAACGCAATCGTGGTATCTATGGCCGTGACAGATTTAGCCTCAGACACCTCGTATCCCGCAGTATTTGTCTGCGTGATGTTGGCCCAGTTTATAGCGGCCGGCGTCACATCAGATCCGCCACCTGAGTTGGCTTGGCTATCGAGGGCAAGGATGATGGCCATTAGTTGAGGTTGAACTTGTAGCCGATAAGGCTGACCTTCAAGCCGGCAGCGGTTGTGGATCCGTCAACATCAACAATATCGATCGTGATTTGCGCGTCATCCGCCACAAGAATGGCGGTCGATGTCAGCACGCACGGAACGGCGGCGGTTGTTGATGTAGTGGAGTTGTTATCAATTGTGATGCGTGTCGTGAAGATGGAAACGCCTCCGATCTTTACATCAATCTCAACCTTATCGCCTGACGTTTGCGCTGTTGTAAGAGATGCGCGGGCGCCAGTGATGTAGAGTGCAAACGGCGCGCGTGTCGTGCGCTTGGCGAGACCTGCAGCAATTGCCGTTGTTTCATCGCCAATGCCGATAGGGTAGGCGACACTTTCAGAGACAGACTTGCCGCTTGCAGTCATGCCGCCAACAAGACGGGTTACGCCAGAACCTTCACCTCTGAACACAAGCACCATGCCTGCGTGCGTGGCAAAGCTCGTGCCCCCGAGAAGAAGGTTAGCCGATTGCGTAAGCGTCAGAATGCCGTCAAATACGACCGTGCGCTCATAGCCGCTTTGCAGCGTGATCGTGCTGATTGTGGTTGTGCCCGTTACGTGGAAAAAATTTCCACCGGCCGCGTCAAAATCGACGCTCGTGGCCGAAGCAATGGCGGCGCCTTCCTTCTCGTTGATTGGTCCCGTCATGGGAACCACGCCAGCAAGCGGCAGATAGAGTGCAAGTGCAGCGCTATCTATTCCGGGGATGGGCTCCCAATTGTCCCAAGAAGCTATTTCATCTCCGTCGCTATCTCGTAAGACAAGCGTAAGCAGCGCGCCTGTCGCAACGTAGCGCATCGGGAAACGAGCCGCATCGTCGGCAGTAACGACTGGATTGGTCGCAGTCGTGCCAATGTCACGATCGGTATATAGCGTGGCATCGGTCGTGGTTTTGTTTAGGAAAACCTCGTAATACGCGCCTTCATCGACAACGCCATCGGCGTCGATAAGCTGCGGATACGGCCACGGGATCAAATAACCAACCATGCCCGAATTATAGGGACGCACTCGCTAACAAGGGCTTGATGAAAGCCGCGAAAGCCGATACGTTAACGTCCCATGAAAGCTGTTCTAGAAACGCGCTTTGTCGGCCAAGCGCCCGATGCCTCAGGCCACCCGCTGGCGCCGCCTGAACTGGTTTACCAGACACAGGAGCCGGTAACGCCACGGATTAATTGGGTGGGCGAGTTGCTGGCTATCGCGGTCGCCTTCATCGCCGGATCGGCTTTTATCCTTAGTCCGCTGCCTAACTATGCACTTGGCACACAGGCTGTCAATAGTGCAGTAAAATCAGCGGCAATCGCCGGTTGACCTCTTGCCAAAGGTCCCAAACCGGCGAATCGTCCTGCGATTACCTGTGAATTGTAGGAATATCTTCCTTTGCCGACTTCTTCGGCCAGCCAAGAGGCGATTGGTGCCTTAGCTAAGGTGCTCTTCGAAGAGATGGAGCGGCTGGCGCCTAGCGCTGGTCCTGCCGATTGGTCTGAGGTCGAGCAATGGGAGCGAGACCTGCACACCCGAGGCGTCGCCCGCATGCTAGCCGACCGCGAGCTGGTCCTGCGTGCCCTTGGTCTTTCCCGCGATGATGATGTGGATGGGACTTCCTAATTATGCCGATCCTCGATGTGGCGAATGACCCGCCGCAAATTTCGCTCGACGGCGCATCCGTTCTGCTCTCGCTAGTAGGATCTGGCGGAGTACGAATCCCGCTACAATTTCGTTTAGACGCACTAGGAACGATGGTTTCGCGCCTATCTCGCGCTCAGCTACTCGCAGAGAGTGTAGTTGCAGCCCAACGCGGCGATGTGCCCATGCAAACCGTACCTGTGGACCGCGTGAGCGCTCAGGCGCCGCACGGCGCTCCGTTTGTTGCGCTGACTGTGCTGACGCATCTACCGCTCTTGCAGCACTTTGAGGTTGCACCCACGCAAGCCGAAGCGCTTGCCACTGAGCTTCAGTCAGCGGCGGTTCTTGCGCGGAATAATCAGGATGCGTCACGCCACTAATATCACGATGCGTGCAGAGGCGCGGGGTTCTAGTCCTCGAACAGATCCAAGTTCGTGTCGCGGTCTGTCGCCTTCCGCATCAACCGCGCTTTGTTGCGAAGCACGCGCATTCGATAGCGCCTGATGCGGCGCCACTTCTTGTGGCGCTCTCTCCGATACTCAGGCGTTGGGGTTTTGAGGCTGTCGCAACGTGAGACGGCGGCCCACGGTGCGGGTGAGCAGCGCCGTCGCACGCTCCTTGTCATTCCAGCCAAGCTTCACGCGATGATTGAAGCGGAACTCGTATTCGCTGAGATAGCGGTGCAGATACTTCTCGCCGCAGTGCTGATAGCTGCCAGCCGCATCGAAGCATCCTAAGTGTTTGAAGTTATGTGGTGGGGTTGGTTAAGCGCGCAAAGAAAAACCGTCCGGCGTTTCCACCGGACGGTTTGGGTTAGGCTACCTTGCGGACAAAGAGCCCGCGAAACCAGCTTGGACGCTGGATGGTGTTTTCGGCCTGCTGCTTTGCCAGTTTGTTAGCAGCGCGGGTTGCGCGCCCCTTGGCGACGGCTTGAGCCTTTAGGCGACGCTCCCGCTCGGCTGCCGTTTCCGGCTTGGTGCGCCAGAGGAGGCTGGCAGCGAGTAGGTTTGCGCCGTAGATGAAAGCCGCCCAAATCCACGCGCCGATGTCGAATGTTGCGCGGGTTGGACGGACTGCACGAGACAGCGAAGTTGCCGCTTGAAGCTGCGCGATACTGTCTAGCGTCTGGTCGTTGGCCTTCGCCAAGTCCGCTTGGTATTGCGGGGAGGCGATATAGGCTTCGTAAGCATCAATCTGCGCCGGGAACGCGAAGGCTTCAGCAGCCTTGGTCATCGGCGGGACAAGCAGCACCAGCGCGAGGCACTGAGCTGCGAAGGCTTGGCGACGCTGCGACCCGCGAGGATCAGAGCGTCGCTCTGCGGCGACAAAAGCAGCGATCAGGGCCAGAAAGCCCGTTGCGCTAATGATGATCGCCTCAACCAAAGCCAACGGGACAACGATCCCTAGAATGTTGGCCGTGTCTGTGTTCGTTAAGAAAATATATCCCCAGCCGAATGCTTCCAGCGAGAGGCTAACGATAGCGGTCAGCACAATGAGCGGTGCGTTCCGCAGTTTATCCGCAAGCTTGTTCGACTTGCGCTTTGTGATAGTGTTGGTCATGGGCTAACGCCCCTTTCGTGAGAAAGCGCGCGCCGGGGTGAAGTTTTGCGGCTAAGCCCCGGCGTGGCGGTTAAATGGAAATACCCTGGGCAAAGCGTCGCCGCCGGCCCAGGTCCGTTATTTTTCAGTTGGTGGAAGTCCCCGCCTTCTTTGCTTTCCTGCCGTCCCGTTCCGGGTCTGAACCTTTTCGGCGGCTTCGTTAGCCTCAAGTCCACTGCGGCGGGGGCCACTCAACACGGCTAATGTAGCGCTTCGCGCTTACGCTGGCTAGCCATAGGCAGGCGGTTTCTGTGGATAGCTCATTACAAAGTGGTTATGGCTTGCCAGATATGGCTAGCGACGCTAGGTTAGAGCCATGAAGCCAGAACGCTCCGAAGCACAGAAGGAAGCTGAGCGCCGCTACCGTGAAAGCCGTAGCGCCGTGCTCATACGTTTCACCCCAGCCGAGATGAAAGCCATTAGGGCCATCGCCGGGGATGACGTTCCGTCTTGGGTCAAGTCCAGAGCGCTCGCAGCAGCGAAGCGAAAAGAGAAGGGCGCCTAGCGTTCCGAAGATTGGCCCTGCAACCATGTCCGCCCTAAGGCGAGGAGGGTGCTTAAGTGAGGGTTAGGAAACGATCGCTCTGTCCTGAACGCGACGCCAATTGCCGGCTTCATCGCTAAACGCCACCGTCGCGCCGCCATCTTCGTTGCTCACATAGATCAGGCATTGCGGATTGTTCGCAGCGCTTGGAAGCGTCGCCACCGTGTATGAGGGGAGGGGGCCAAACGCTTCCCCGCGCTCGCCGCCTGTGCGCTTGATAAGGTCGTTCAGCCGCGTGAACGCGTCCCGCGTCATCAACCCGGCTTTGTCCGCAAACATCTTGCGCGGATCGAAGAACAAAATAGGGATCATGTGCGGTCACGCAGCGCACGAAGGGCCGGTCCTGCGTTAGGTCCAGTGCGGTCGAACTGCATCGCATACTCGTTGGGATGATTGGGCGCATACCCCGCCTCGCGCAATCGACGCGACATGGACTCAATGATCGCTCGCTGCTCGGGCTTAGGCAAAAAATGATAAGCGCGCGGCTGAAACTGCGCTGCGTCGGACGCCAGAATACGCTCAATCTCTCGCATAGAGCGAGTAGCAAGGCGGGAGCGCGCAGTCTGGTTCAGATTGTCGGTTCGCGCATTATTTTTTCTTGGAATGACGCCCCAGTGAACCACACTTCTTTCGTCGGCAGATCCGACCAGAACCTCAAGATCGAAACTCTCGTTTAGCGGCGCTGTGTACGTGCGCTCGCCGCGCGACCCAACCTCAAGGTTAAATCCCGCCTGCACTGGTCCTCCGTCAGGTGCAGTGCGGGGACTCAATCGACCCGGAAGGAAAACCGACTCGCCTCCCTCCCATCTGTTTGCGTAGATCGCGCCAGAAAAGCCGTTGTCGCGAAAGTGCTGGTCAAGGCGCGCATAAAGCGCCTCATCGCGAAGCCCGCGCAAATCTTGATCGCGACGAATGGCGTTGAACAGGTTTGCTTCCGCATCGTTTCGCGGCGAGCGATTGCGCGCCATCTCTAGCCAATAGTCCGCCCTGTTCCACGCATCGCCAGCGTCTGTCACGCGGACATAATTGCCTTGTGGTGCATCAACTGCATACACACGCGCGCCTTCGGCGTTTGGTGCGTTGTCGGCTAGGCGTCTATTCGCCGCTTCAGCGGTGCCGAAATGCGATCCGGGCGCGAACTCATCCACCTCTGCGGTCGTGCCGTGATAGAGGCGCGATGGCGGACCTTCAGGCCGGGTGTACGTCATGTTTCCGCGTTCATCGATGCGATAGCCGTCCGGCAGTCGCTCACCCTGCACTGGTCCCGCGTCGGGCGCAGTGTTAGATGGAATCTCATCCGCCGCACCAATGGCGCCAGTTTCCGTGCGCGCTGCATCTTCCGCGATCTCAGATCCGAGGCGGCCAGTGCGTGACGGGCTAACGGAAACAGCAATCTGCGCATCATTGGGGCCACGAAACCCGTAAGTGTCTCCGCCCATATTGTCGGCAGGTTGATGGACAACAGCTTGCGGCGCCCATTCTTGACGTTGCTCAGGCGTGCGGAGCGCCATAAGCGGTTGTTCGCCACCGATAGCGCCACCCGCAGGAACGGGCGTAGCTTCCACGTCAACGACCGCGCCTTGCGGCTGTGGAGCGCCTTCAAAGGCGCGGGGAGCGCCTTCAGCGGAACGTTCGGCAACGCTACGTGCAGCACCGCGACCAATTGCGCCGCCCAGTGGATTGACCGCACGCAAACCGCCAATAAGGGCAGGCACATCGGCCGGCGCAAAGGCGGCGTTCGCTCCAGCCCAAAGCGTTTGCAGATTTGCTTCGTCGGCTAGCGCGTTAGTCTCTTCCTCGTTGCCGAGCGCGCGCTGTTCGTCTAGTTGGCGTTGTGCATTGCGCTCGTCTTCCCAAGGACCGTAGGTGACTGCGCGTGCGAGGTCAGGGCCGTAGTCTCGCGCAAGCGTTCCGACACCGCCGACAAAATCACCCTCTGGAAAAGCCTCCGGGTCAGCTTGACCGGAAACCCAATCATAGGCGCCGGTCAGTGCATTGCCTGTTGCTTGCGTAGCTTGGCCGATACGACCGGGGATGGCTTCGACGTTTTCACGTGAAACAGCCTGCTGCGCGTTGCGTTGAATGTTGCCTGGCGAAACCGACTGAATGACTTCTTGATCACTAGGCAGCCAAGGCGCTTGGCCAAAAGCAATAGGAAGCGCCACATCACGAAAGAGAAACGTGCCAGCGTCAACGGCCGCGTCCGCCACGGACTGCCTGCGGTCTGGATCAGTAATTGTATTGACGAGAGGGCGCGTTACAAAGCCAATGCCGCCAAGCGTGCGCGCGTCCGAAGTGTCGCGGCCACGTTGCGCGGCTTCCGCGCGCGCTTGCGCATCGGCTACACGGTTTTGCTCAAGCAGGATTTCATCGGCCGGAACATCAGCCTCAGCCAAAGCCTCCCAAGCGGGGCGCGATGCATCCAGAGCCACGCGGCGGCGGGGATTTTGGCTATCCTCTCGCTCACGCATGTAAAGGTCAGCGAGGGATTGCCGCTCAGCCATTTAAGGGGTCTCTTCGTCGCCAAGTGCTGTGACGGCGCCGATGGCTCCGATCTGTCCAGTATTGCCCATATTCAAGCGGCTACGGGCTTGAAGCGCGGCTATCTCAGCTTCTAATCTGGCAAGGTTTGCAGGCGTTGCCGTGCCGTACAAACGAGTTGCCAAAGCTTCATTGACGCGCGGATTATAGATGCCTGGCTGCGAGATGCGCTCATAAGCATTTGCCGCTGCGCGCAGCATGGGGCCGCGCACGTTGCCGCCAGCCTGAATGACTTCGGCAAGAAGGCCTAGCTCATCTTCTCCCTTGGTGAGCGATCGAATGTCTTCCGCCATCGGCGTTGTCTGCGAACCCGACCGCATCGAGTTGTCAAAGCGGCGCATGTTGGCTTCGCGGGCGATACGAGTACGGAGACGCCGCGCGCCTTGACGGCCTAGAGCGCGCTCCAACTGGCGCTGCCAGTTCTCGTTGCGCATGAAGCGAGCGACAAAAGCCGTATCGCCGCCGCGCACTTTGGTTTCGATGGCGTCGAGAACACCAAGCATGAAGCCGTCAAACTCTTCCATCCCCATGCCACGGCCATTGTTGCCGCGCATGAGCATGTCAATCTCGCCTTCCGGCATGTTGAAGACGCGCCGGCCTTCGGCCATCAATTCTTCGATGCGTTGCGATTGGCCATAGAGTGAGCGTGCCTCACCAAGGGCAGGGGCGGCGCGATCGGCCGCTTGGGTAAAGGCTTCGCGAGCTGTGCTATAAGCCGTGCCAAGCTGCGAGCCGCGTGGCTCCGCATCGGACATTTGACGCAAGCCCCGTTGGAAGAAGTCCATGACGCGCGGGTTCGGCGCATTCGTGGCTTGGCCGCCCGCTAGCAATTCAAGGTCAGCAGCCGCCCGTTGCGTTTGGGCTAGATCCTCGGCCAGATTGCCAGCATCATCCGCCAAAGCGCGAAGCTGGTTCATATCCTCGCGCGCCTCGCGCAATTGCTGTTGCAGGCCCTTATTGCGCGGGGAGCCTTGGATAGCGCGATTTAGGTTCGTGATGCGCTGCTGCAATTGGTTGATCTGAGGCTGCGCCATGCGCGCCAGAGACATCTGCGATTGCGTCCGCAGCACTTCGGCTTGTGCAATTTCAAGCGCACGCTTGGCGGCGCTCTGTTGAACGGGACCGCCCGTCATAAGCGGCGCGATTTCTGAGGCGTAGATGGCTTCGTCAACCGGCGCGGCATAGGCTGTGCGATAGTTTTGACGCGCTTGGCCTGAGCGGGCGGTGCGGAGAGATTCCCGCGCATCGTAATAGTTACGCGGCGCTCTGGTTTGGCGTGGGCCGGCCGTGCGGGTAGCTTCACGCAGAACACGTTGGGTGACGCCTTCGCCACGCGCGTTTAGGGTGTCCTCTGCGATTTGCTGGCCTGGACCGCGAACGTTCGTGACGGCACGCGCCATGCGTTGAAGTGGCTGATTGCGCGCGCCTTGGCGCCCTGAGACTTCGGCCACGGTCTCCACCATTTCCCCGCCTTGACGACGGAGGGCAGCCGCATTGCGCGACAAATCTTGCGGCGTCATGCCAGCATCACGCAAGCCGCGATCAATCATGCGGACGGCACGTTCATCCGGGGTGCGGTTAAAGCGCGTGGCCACGTTGCCAACGTTATTCGTAATTGTATGGCCCGCGATAGCGCCAGCGATACGGGCAGGGACTTCAAACGCCGTGCCTTCGGTTGCTCGGCCTGCAGCTTCGGAGCCAACGGCGGCTGCTGTCGTCGTTGCGGCGCGACGAACCAGCCCACCAGGACCGCCAATCATGCCCGGTGCAAATTCACCAATCGTGCGGGCATAGCGTCCAGCGGTCGTTTGCGGCTCATGGTGCTCACCAAAAACGCGCTCATCCGCTGCAATGATTTCATCTGACCCTGGCAGGTTAAAGCCAGTGCGGCCAGTCGTGCCGCTTGCTTCATCGGCAGCAGCGCGCGCACGAGCGGCAGCCATATCACGATCAAGCCGCGCACGCTCTTGCGGTGAAACGTCAGGGGAGAGGTCTAGGTTAAGCGCCGACGTAGCGGCATTCGCCAGCCAATCAACGCCGTCTTCCCAGAGGTTCGCCAAATCGGTTGGAGCGCCAACAGAAAAGGCCACACCACGGCGGAGGCCATCGCGTGCGGAAAGTGCTACGTCTGCACCATCGCCAACGCGGCGATTAGAGCGAGCAGGGGCGCGGCGGGGAGGCGTGGCAACCGGATTGCCGTTTTCGTCATAACGAATCGCCGCCTGTTGTTGAGGCGGCGCAGCAATTGGATTGCCATTTTCATCGTATCTGACTGGCGGCGGCATTAGCTAGGCGGATCCCATGTTCTGTCTTGCGGATTCCATCGATAGTTGGACGGCACGCTTGCAGGACGGCGCGGCGCCATGTTGGATTGCTGCCGGCGTCCAGCACGGCCAGCTATGGCGCCCGCATTAGTGCCGGGACTATCCTGTGCGGTGCGAGCATCGTTCGCTTGCTGTTGCAGCGTGCGTTGATATTGTTGCACGAGAGCGGGGCGCATGGAATCGTTGACCGTCGCCCAATGCGCCTCAAAGTCTGAGAGGTCTTGGTGCTCAGTCAGCCAGTTTTCCATCTCTTGGACGCGGCGGCGCGCAAGATCACGCTCAGCAAAGAGCGTCGCGGCGTTTTGGAGATTGGCGCTGCCGAGTTGCGTTGTAGTCGGGAAAAGGCCACGCAGAACTTGCTGTTCAAAGCCGCTGTTGGCGGTTGAAGATCCGCCCGGAGGAATGTTGCCGCGAAGCGCTTGATCTTCAAGGTTCATCATGCGTTCAAGCGAAGCGCGGTTTGGCTCAAATTGGGTCGGCATGTTAAGGCCGTTCCAGAGATTGCCGCTATCGCTCGCTTGTGCGCGGCGCTCACGGTCCAAAGAGCGGGCACCCCACGAACCAGTTGGCGTCGTTGCGCCAAGGCGAATGTATTCTTCCGCCATCGGTGCGGTACGGGTAAGCGTGGTTAGGCGGTTGCGTTCGTTCTGGATAGCTTCGCGCGCTTCGCGTGAGGCTGTGGCTTCGCTCAATTGAACGAAACGGCCGCCGCGACCATTCGTCGGCTCTTGCCAGATGATCCGGCGCCCTTGCGCGTCTA
>OFRO01000713.1_pt1 | contig 10877 bp, 10 predicted proteins | sample 1543091 | NCBI WGS metagenome assembly OFRO01 (sample SAMN07774217, study PRJEB24372) | wastewater metagenome | isolation source: Exp Tend NO 10WW | collected 2016-02
TGGGCTCGCGCAAGCGCGGTCTGCGACTGACTCGCATATCGCTGAGATGTTGTTTCCGGTTCTGATCCCGCATGGCTAAGGCCGCGAAATCGGTCCATCTGCAGGAATTCGCCGACGATCATGGCGTCACGGTTCGCACGGTTACGAACTGGATTGCCGAAGGCATGCCCCATCGCACGGTTCGGGGTGAGCGTCGCGTGGTGCGTCGCGAAGCAAACGTCTGGCGCATCGAACGTGAGCAAACGCGCGCAGCAAACCGTGCGGCGGGTGGTCGGCTCGACAAGGATGTCGAGATGGCGAAGCGGATTCGGGTCGATCGACAGATCCGCGAGCTCGAGCTGCGGAAGCGGCTGGGCTCACTGATCCCGGCCGACCAGTTTGAAACGCGCATCGACCGCATTGTTGGCGGGTTCGCGTCGGTGGCCATGGGGCAGCTCCAGCCCTTCGAGCGCGAGATGGGTCTCGAACCCGGCGGCGCACGGGCGCTCGTGCTGCGCATGCAGGAAGCGCTGATGCAGGGTGCGCAGCAGCTCGCCGACACGCTCGATGCTGAAGCAGATGCGCTGCTGCGCGCGGCAGCCGAGGCCGAGGAACTGGAAGAGACCGAGACCGTCGACGAGGACGACCTTCCGGTCGATGACCTGGACGAAGAGGCACCCGCGGCATGATCGACTCGCCGGTCGCAGTGTCGTCAGCGCTGCGCCGCGCTGCCAGTCGCATCCGCATCGTCTGTGAGGTCCCGGATGGCGGCACCGTCACCGCCTTCGCGGAGAAGCGGCTGCCGGTCGTTGATGGCGGCAGCGTCAAAGGACCCTATCGGGTAGCGCTCACACCGTATCAGCGGCGTTGGCAGGATCTGATCGGTGATCCGTCCGTCTCGCGTATCGTGTTGTGTTGGGCGTCGCAGCTGGGCAAGACCACCGTCATTCGCAATGGTCTCTCGTATCGCATCAAGCGCATGCCGAGCTCGATTCTGGCCGTGCAACCGAAGATCGATCGTGCGGAAACGTGGGCGAAGGAAGAGATCGACGTCATGGTTCGCGCGGCGCCAGTGCTGCGCGAGATCGTGGGGCTCGATCGGGCGCGAGGCGGCACGCTGCGTTTCAAGCCGTTCCCTGGCGGATACCTGTTCATCGCGTCCGCTCAATCCGCGACCGAGCTGGCGTCGCGGTCAACGGCCTTCGTCGCTGCAGACGAAGTCGATCGATATGAGGTGCTGGTTGGCGAGGGCAACCCGCTCAAGATCGTAGAACAGCGCATGGCGGCTCAGGACGTTGGGTTACTGCTCGCTACCTCGACGCCGCGTGATCACGAGTCGTCGCTGATCTGGCCGGCGCTCGAGGAAGGCTCGAACGAACGCTGTCACGTCCCCTGCCCTCACTGTGGCGTTGCGCAGGAACTGGAGTGGGGTGGCCTGCAGGAGCCGTTCGGCGTGAAGTGGCCCAACGGCCGGCCGGACCTCGCGGAATACATGTGCCGGATCTGCGGCAGGATGATTGCCGAGAAGCACAAGACGGGCATGCTCGCCGAGCACGCATGGGTGGTGACCAACGACGAGGGCAAATACCCGTCGTCGCATCTCTCAGCGCTGTATTCCCCGTTTGGCATGTCGCGCTGGGGCATCCTCGCGCAGCAGTTCGTGTCGGCCGCACACAAGCCGGCCGATCTGCAAGTGTTCATGAACACCCGACTCGCGCTCACGTGGAAGGAAGGGACGCATGAGGTCAAGTCAGATGATCTCGCCGCGCGCGCGACGGAGCGTCTCGAGGAGTGCGTCGTGCCTGATGGCGTTGGCGTGCTCACCGCCGGCATCGATGTCCAGGACAACCGAATCGAGATGTGGGTCTGGGGCTGGGGTGCCGGTCTGGAATCGTGGCCGATCGCGCACCACATCATCACGGGTGACCCAACGATCCGACCGGGCGACGCCGGGTCGCTGTGGGATGAAGTCGAACGGCATCGCACGATGCTGTACCAGCACGTCAGCGGACAGCGCGTCCGCGTAGCCATGACGATGGTCGACTCCGGTTACTCCACCACCACGGTGTATCGGTACACGGATCGTCGGAAAGGACGAGGGGTGTACGCCTGCAAAGGCGTCGGCATGCCAGGACAACCGCTTCTTGGAAAACCCTCACTCGAAACGCAGGGTCGCGTCGTGGTCTATCCGGTGGGTGATCACAACTCCAAGAGCGAATTCCTGCGATCGCAGATCCTCGTCAAAGAACCGGGGCCCGGCTTCGTGCACTTGCCGCAGTGGATGACGCTCGAGCTGATCGACCAGCTGGTATCCGAAAAGCGCGTCAAGCGGGTTCAGGGTGGCAAGGTCGTGCATCAGTGGGTGCCGAAACAGGAGGGCTCACCGAACGAGGCGCTCGACTGCCGCCGTTACGCGCGCGCCGCGCTGGAGAAGCTGGGCAACGCGATCATCCAGAACCTCACGAAGCGCGCGGAGCGGTGGTCCGTGCGTGTGGAAGTGCCGGACGACGGCGCACCAGTCGCTAAGCCAGGCGAACCGCCCACCAACATGGTGGCCGAACACGTGCAGGATCGCGCGAAGGCCGTGCAGAACCGGTTACCGAAGAAAGGATTCGTCACCGGATGGAAGCGCCGATGACCACACCACTTGTTGCAGAAGGCGGGTTGCCGGTCGTGGTGGCGCAGGCGCTCGACGATCGCACGCTGCCGCCCGTCGCTCGCCTCGCGATGTGGTATCTCCATCGCGTGCTCGACTTCCACGAGTTTCGCGAGCGCAAAGCAGAATCGTTGGCATCAATGATGGGTATCGAACCGCAGACTGCCGGACGCGCGCTGCGCGTGCTCGTCGAGTCGGGATACCTCGAGCAATCGGTGAAGCGTCGCCCCCGCGCGTACCGGCTGCCCTGGTCGCGGCGCACCACGCCAGCGCGCGCGGCATAACTCGGCGTTTGGTTCGCAGTGGGGCTGAGCCTGCCTAGGACCAGCCCTGTTGGCGGTCCATCGTGCGTCCGTGGATCCCAAGACCGCAGTCCCGGCGCGCCTCACGGCGGGCGATTCTGATTCGATTCGGCTCAGCTTCGCCGACGTCTCTCCAGGCGACGGCTACACGCTGACGCTGCGAATCGTCGCCACCAGCGGCAAGATCGTCGAGATGACGGCGACGGAGGAGACGTCGTCGTTTCTGTTTCCCATCGCGACGACTGACTTGGCTGATTTGCCGCCGGGTGTCGCGTCGTGGACCATCTCCGCGGCCAAGACTGGCGAGCGCTTGACGCTCGATCACGGCGTCATCCAGATCGACCCGGACCCGGAGAATTCCGCGAGCGCGGGATCCAGCAAGCTGGCGCACATCGAGCGCGTCATCGCCGCGTGCGAGGCGGCGATCGAAGGGAAGATGACGGACGACGTGCAGATGTATCAGCTGCCGGGCGGCGTCACCGTGTCGAAGATGTCTATGCGCGAGGTACGCGAAACGCTGGCCGCTTACAAGGCCCGTCGCCGGCGCATCCTGAACGGCGGTCGTCCTTCGATTCGCGAAGTCTGGTATGCGCCCCGCTAGCCCACGAAAGTCGTGGCTGGATCGTGCGCTCGGAGCCGTTGGGCTCGCACGCGCGACGCCCCTGCGCACCGCACCAAGTCGGAGCCGTGTGCACCATGCGGCCACGATTGACCGGCTCACGGCGGATCTCTTCTCGGCGACGCTCTCGGCGAACGACGAGATCAAGGGCGACATCCAGCGGCTGCGCGGTTTGTCTCGTCGCCTCTCGCGTGACACTGCGTACGGGGCACGCTATCCGCGCTTGGTGAGCGAGCAGACGCTCGGTGCCGACGGCATTCGGTTGCAGTCGCGCGTTGAAAGGCGCGTCGGCGGGCTGAATCAGGGCGTCAACGCAAAGCTCGAGGAGTCGTGGCGCCGCTGGGGACAGGCGGGCACGTGCACCGTTGATGGGCGTTCGAGCTGGCTCGACACGCAGTATGCCTCGCTGGAGACCATGGCGGTCGACGGCGAAATGCTGCTACGCAAGGTGGTCGGCGCTCCGAACGAGTTCGGGTTCGCTCTGCAGATGCTGGATGCCGACCTGCTCGATGAGACCCTGAACGGTCAGTGGACGAACGGCAACGACATCATCATGGGCGTGGAGGTGGATCGGTGGCAGAAGCCGGTCGCGTATCACCTGTGGACGCGTCATCCCTCGGAGTCCTCGATGATGCGCGAGCGCACGCGCATCCCGGCCGATGAGATCATCCACCTGTTTCTCGCGCGTCGCACGCAGACACGCGGTGTGCCGTGGTCGTCGCCGATCCTCCTCGACGCCAGCACCCTCGCCGCGTTCTTGGAGGCGAGCGTGCACGCGGCCCGGATTGGCGCGTCGCGCATGGCCGCGATCGAACGCGACAAGGATGTCGAGGTCGAGGATGACGAGGAGGATTCGTTCACGTCGGCGCCCGATGAGGTCGCGCCTGGGCAATTCCTGAACCTCGCGCCCGGCGAGCGGCTCTCGTCGATCGACTGGCAGTACCCAACGGGCGAGATCGATCCGTTCACGCGCATCATCGTGCGTGAGCTGTCGGCCGGATGGAACGTGTCCTACGCGTCGTTGTCCGGCGACCTGTCGCAGGTCAACTACTCGTCGATCCGCGCCGGCGTCCTGCAGGAGCGCGACTTCTATCGTCGCTTACAGACGATGCTGGTCGAGCAGCTCTGCTGGCCCGTGTACCGCGCGTGGCGCGACATGGCGATCATCGCGGGCCATATCCCGGCGCGGCGCGACCTGCGCGACTACGACCGCGTGGTGTGGCAGACCCGGGGCTGGCCCTGGGTGGATCCGCTCAAGGACATGGAAGCGCAGAAGCTGGCGCTCGACAACAAGCTCACGACGCGTCGGCGCATTCTCGGCGAACAAGGTCTCGACCTCGAAGAGGTGCTCGAAGGCCTCGCCGAAGAAGAGAAGCTGATCAAGTCGCTCGGCCTTTCGCTCGCGCCACCGGCGCCAGCGGCGGCACCGAAGCCAGCGGACGACAAGCCGGACGACAAGCCGGATGGCGCGCCGGCGGACAAGGCTGAAGACGCTGACCGCACGCTCCCCCTCCGGAGAATGGCATGACCACTGCCCTGCAAGCGCCGAACGCGGCCGAGACGCCGCGTCAGGCCACATTTCAGGTTGCCATTGATCGCACGCTGTTCGCTGAAGAGTTGGCGGCGCGCGCGGCCGATGGTGGCACCGACGACAGCATTCCGGTCGTTTTTTCGAGCGAGTATCCTGTCGTCCGCTACGACTGGTGGAACGACGAGCGCTATCTCGAGGTGCTCGTGCACAGTCGCGACGCGATCGATCTCGGTCGCGCCGCTCGCGGCCTGCCGTTCCTCGACTCGCACGACATGCGCGAGCAGATCGGCCGCGTCGAATCGATCGAGCTGCGAAGCGACGGCAAGCTCGCTGGCCGGGTGCGGTTTTCTCGTCGGCAGGTTGCCCAGGACTTTCGCCAGGACATCGTCGACGGCATCCGCGGTGAGCTCTCGGTCGGGTATCGCATCGACCCCGATCGCGTCGACGTCGTCACGCGTGATGGCGAACTCCCGCGCTACATGGTTCAGCGCTGGGAGCCGTTCGAAGTGTCCGGCGTGAGCATCCCCGCGGATCCCACGGTTGGTGCGAACCGCAGTGCATCACCGCCGACGCATGCGCTCCCGAGACCCCGAAGTGCAGTCGCAGGTGCAGGACGTTCCGAGTCGACCGACGCGGCGCGAGCAGGTGTCGTTACCAACAATGCCCCTAGGGCAGAGGACACGATGGAAGATGATTCCAACGTCCCCGACAGCGGGGGCACGAAGGTGACCGTGACGCGCAACGAGGCGCCGGATGCTGACGCTCGTCGCCGTACGCTCGCTGAGCTGGCCGAGAAGCACGGTGTCCAGGACGTACTCGCGCGCGGTCTGGCGCAGGGACACGACCTCGACGCGATCAGCGGTGCGATGATGCACGAGCTGACGGAACGCACGAAGAAGGGGCCGGAGTTCGGCTCGCGGGTCACCCTGAACGAGCGCGAGCAGAGGGAGTTCTCGTTCCGCCGGGCGATTCTGAACGCCAACGACGGCGAAAATTGCTTCGAGCGTGAGGTGTCGGACACGATCTCGAAGAACCTGCCGATGGGCTACAAGACGAAGAACAACGGCATCTTCGTCCCAACCGATGTCGGCATGCCGCAGCTTCCGGGCCAGCGTACCGCGCTCGTCGCGGCGACGTCGGCTCTCGGTGGTGCGTACGTCTTCACGGTGCCGGGGTCGTTCATCGACCTGCTGCGCAACAAGACGTTCGTCCTGCAGGCGGGCGCGACGATGTTCCCGGGGCTGTCGGCACCGGTGTCCTTCCCGAAGCTCACGAGCGGCGGAACGGCGTACTGGGTGTCGGAAAACGACTCGGCCGTGACCGAATCCAACATCGGCACGGGGTTGATCTCGCTCACCCCGAAGACGCTCATGGCGACGCAGGCGTTTTCGAAGCAGTTGCTGCTCGAGGCGCGCAACGTCGTCAACACCGAGATGCTGGTGCGCAACGACTTGGCCCGGGTGCACGCCATTGCCATCGATCGCGCCGCGATCGCTGGCCTCGGCGCGTCGAACGAGCCCCTCGGCATCACCAAGTCGACCGCGGTGGGGACGGTCACGATGGGCGCGGCGGGTGCGGTCCCGACCTACGACGCCCTGATTGACCTCGAAGTGCTTGTCCGCGTGGGCAACGTTGACGGTCAGCTGTCGTACCTCACGACGCCGCAGATCGCCGGGAAGCTCAAGAAGACGCAGAAGTTCGCCACCACGAACGGCGAAGCAGTGTGGAGCGGCGATCTGATCAACGGCTTTGCCAACGGCGCGCGCGCCTTCGCGACGAACCAGGTGCCGTCGAACCTGACAAAGGGCACGTCGACGACCGTCTGTCACGCGATCATCGCCGGCGCGTTCGAGAATCTCTACTGGGGCGAGTTCGGCGCCATGGAGATCATCACCGATCCGTACGCGCAGAAGAAGAAGGGCCTGATCGAAGTGACGTCGTTCCAGATGGTCGACCTGGCCATCCGCTACGACGCGGCGTTCGCGACGATCCTCGACGCGAAGACCAGCTGAACCGTTCCCCGTGACGGCGCCGGTGTAACTGCCGGCGTCCGTCGCGGGACGGACGTCACGCATGACGATCGCCGCCGATCTTGCAGGCATCCTCACCCGCGGAACCGGGCCTCTGTCCGCTGCCTATGTCTTTGGCACGGAGAGCGGGCGCGGCTCGTTCGTCGCGGACGATGTCGTGATGCGCGACGAGGCCGGCGGCACGATCCTGGTCAATTCTCAAGTGCTACGGGTGCCCGTGGCGAAGCTCACCACGATCGCGCGCGGCGACAGCATCACCATCGCCGACGTGTCGTACACCGTGAAGGATGTGCGTTTCACGGGTGGGGCGACGATCCGCGAGGTGTTCGTCACATGATCCTCGAAGTGCTGCGCATCCTGAAAGACGCGCTCGACACTGGCGGATCCACGCCACTCGCGACGGAGCTGGCGGCGCTCGATCTCGACGGGAGCGACGCGGTGCCTGCCACGCCAACGATTGTCGACGCGACACGGTCGCACGACGTCGCGGTCGGGCGTGCACCGAGCACGCTGCCGGCGCTGACCATCGCGTTCGACGAGATGGTCGACCTCGATCCGCGGAGTTCGCAAGGGACGCGGGACGGCGAGGTGGCCGTGCTGTTCCGGTTTGTCGATCGCGAGCCGAACGGCGCGTCAGCGGTGCGTGATGCGCTGTACACGCTGCGCGCCCTCGAACGCTGTCTCGATCGACTGCCTTTCCCGATCACCCGGAATCAGATCGCGATGTACTCGTGCACTGAACGCCGGTACCTGAGCCTCATGAAGCCCATCGAAGATCAGTGGCTGGTCGCTGGTCTCCGTGTCGTGTTCCAGTGTCGCGATAACGCGCCCTAACCTCCCTCTCCGAGTAATCCCATGGCCACCCCGGCAAAAGTCCTTCACGTGTTGGGCCTGCTCGCCAAGGTCGAGTCGACCTACGGCGCCGGCGCGACCTTCAGCACCGCTACCGATGGCGTGTTGCTGCAGTACGCTGACAAGAACGTGGGCGCGCCGGTGTCGCTCGGCCATGCCTTCGATGGCAACATGGGGCCCAGCGCGGTCTCGCTCGCCACGTCGCCGCGCGTCGCGCCTTCCGGTCGGTCACTGCTTGGCGATTTGCCCATGCGCTTCCGGGCACCAGGCACGACCTTCGCGGCGACGACGCTCCCCTCAATCCACACCTTTCTCCAGGCGGCCGGCTTCACGCCGACGCTGACTTCCGGTACTTACGGCTACGCGCCGACAGCACCGGGTACTGGTTACGCGTCGTTGGCGCTCGAGATGTACGCGCGCGGTGAGAAGTGGCCGGCAGAGGGCGTGCTGGCGAATCTCGCGTTCGCGTTCTCGAATCCGCAGCCGCCGATCTTCACGTTCGGCAGCCGGGGCACCGCGGCCACGCTGCCGACCGATGTCGCGGCACCGTCGATCACCTACCCGTCGCTCCCGTCAACGCCACTCGCGTCGGGAATGCTGTTCACCTTCGGGTCGTTCACGGCCGGCGTTGTCTACTCCGGTTCCTTCGACCTGAACCGCGATCTCGAAGGCGCACGCGTGGCACTCACCAACGCGGGCGGCCATCTCGGCTTTGTGCCGGGAATGCGCAACCCGACGCTCAAGATTGTGCTGGAGCAGACCGCGTTCACGACGGCCTCACCCTGGCACGCCGCGGCGTCCTTCAATCCGTACCAGCTGCGCGCGGCCGCGACGCAGATGGCGCTGCAGCTCAAGTTCACGGACTCGAACTACACCGTCGGCAACTCGATCGCCATCACCACGCAGAAAGCGCAGATCGTTGACGTGGTGCCGAACAACAACGGGCCGACCGCGACGGTCGAGCTGACGTTCGAGTTCAAGGAGTCGACGCCAGGCGCCAACGACGACATCGCCATCGTCGCTTCCTGATCGTGACGACGTTCAACGCTGATGCCTACCGCGCGGCACGGGAACCGTTCACGCTCGTCGTGAACGGCCGGACCCATGTCGCGCGGCCGGTATCGGCGGAACTGGTCATTCGACTGCAGCCGGACCTCGCGTCCAGCAACGCGCGAGCATTCGGGCCAGCGCTGCGCGCGCTGCTGCGCGAGGCCTTTCCCTATCACATCTCGATGTGGTGGCTTGGCGATCCCGTCAGACATGTGCTCAATCTCGATCCGGCAACGCGCAATGCGTTGGTGACAAGTTTTTTTCGCTACCTGGGGGGCGTCCGCGAGATGTCCCCCGAGATGGCTGGGACGCCCTAGCCGAGGCGAACCTCGATCCATGGGCGGCAACGACAGCGCCGCGTGCATCGCTCGCGTTGGCCGCCAGCCAGTGCGAACGCTTCTTCGGTTCAGGATGGTATTTCAACCCGCAACGATGGAGCACGCGTGACGGCTATGCCCCGTGGTCAGTGGTCTGGGTGGCGTGGCGCGCGATGCAAGCCGTCAGCGCATGGGAGCGACTGTCAATGAGTCGCGCGATTGGGCTAGGTCTTTCGACTGGGCAGTCCGGCAAGTCGGCGCGCGAAGAGGAGCAGCGCGCCGCTTTCCCGCCTGACGAGGACGTTGGATCATGAACACGCTAGAACGTCTCGTTCGGGTCATCTTCCGCGGCGAAGACAATGTGTCGCCGGCCGCGAACTCTGCCGAGAAGTCGGTCGGCGGCTTCGGCGCCACCGTCTCGAGCGTGGTCAAGAGTCTCGGCGCCCTGGGCGTGGGAGTCGCTCTCGGCGCGTTCTTCAAGAAGGCCGTCGAGGAAGCGTCGAACGCGCGCGAAGCGATGGGTCAGCTCTCGCTGGCGGTCGACAACTCCGGCGCGTCGTTCACGGCGATGGAACCAGAGATCGAGGCGGCACTCGATCGACTGTCGCGCCTGACCAAGTTCTCAGACGACGACTTCGCGAAGGCGATGGACACGATGACCACGGGCACCGGCGATGCGCGCTGGGCGCTCGACAATCTGGGTCTCGTGGCGGACCTCGCGGCCAAGAAGAGTATCACGCTCGAAGAGTCCGCAAACGCGGTCACGAAGGCGCATGAAGGGAACACGAAGACGCTGTTCGCGCTGATCCCGGAACTCAAGGGCGCGGCGAACTGGCAGGAGCTGCTCGCGCAGAAGACGCACGGCGCTGCCGAGGAGCAGCTCAAGCAGCTCGGTCCGATCGGCCAGGCGAAGAAGATGTTCGGTGAGTTCGCCGAAGAGGTGGGCAAGGCGATCCTCGGTAACGACGACTTCCAACGGGCCGGGTTCACCGTCGTGGGGATGCTTGGCGATCTCGCGAAGTGGACGCATGACAATGCGGGAGAGATCGGCAAGTTCACCACGGCGATCGTCGTCGCGACTTCCGCCGTCGCCGAAGGACTTGTCCCGGTGATGCGCCTACTGAAAGGCGTTGGCGGTCCGGTGTTGGTGTACATCCGCGACAGCGTCGCCGAAGCAGGCTTCATGTTTCAAGCGTTCTCTGGCCTTGCTGGGACCGCAGTCGGCATCGTAGTGAGCGCGCTTGGCGTGCTCGTGGAGAAGGGCGGCAAGTTCCTCAAGGTGTTCGGCATTGAGGCTGTGGAGGCCACCGGCAAGAGCATGGTGGACGCCGGAACGCGTCTCTTGATCGAGGGCCGATCCAACATGGAAGGATCGAAGCGCGACTGGATCGACTATCAGGCGCGCATGAAGGAGGAGGACCAAAAAGGCGTCGACGACAAGAAGAAGAAGCGGGAAGAAGAGACCGTGATCGTGAAGGATGCGCTCGGGAAGCAAGAGGATGAATACGACGCCTACGTCAAGCATCTGAAGCAGCTGTATA
>OFRO01000716.1_pt1 | contig 10849 bp, 12 predicted proteins | sample 1543091 | NCBI WGS metagenome assembly OFRO01 (sample SAMN07774217, study PRJEB24372) | wastewater metagenome | isolation source: Exp Tend NO 10WW | collected 2016-02
GGCGACAGCCCTGAGACGCTGGCCAAGGTGACGGAGATCTACGGGTCGATCATCACGGCGGGCGTGCACCCTGCCTCCAGCATCAAGGTGGCCGAGGCCTGCAAGGTCATACCCATGGTCACTCCCCCAGAATGCTACGGTTCGGGATAGCCTTCTCGGGCATACGGTTGCCCGTGCGCGGGTCACTCCCGCCGACACCAAGCCCCTGCACGTTGTTGTAGCCCGCGTATGGCCCCTGCGTGATTTTGCCGCCAGGCGTAGAGTTGCCTGGGGTGTTGTAGCCGTAGCGGTTGCCACGGATCGAGCCGCCAGGTGTCCTCTGGCCATAGTTGCGCGGGGCTTGCTGGTAGGACTGGCTCAGGTATTGGCCCATAGATTAGCTCCGGTACTTCTCGTCGCCAGTGCCGTAGCCACGCTGCCTACGCATCGGGTTCTGTGGCTGGCTCTTGGGATCAACCGTGGGGCTGCCCTCATTCTCCATAGTCATCGGGCCAAGCGGGTCGGGCGTGGCCTCGACGCCGCCGGCAAGCGTGCCAGGCATGATCGTCCCACCCGGGAGCCCATGCGGGTCCGTGCGCTGCCTAGGCGAGAACGTGGACTTCGGGTCCGTGCCGCCAAGCGTGTTGCCAAGCGGGTCAGACGCGGGGCTGCCGCCGCCGCCGTAGGGGTAGGGATTCGCCCTGTCGCTCGTCGGGCCGCTGTTCGGGAGCGCCCCGCCGCCACCAAGGTAGTAGCCGGGCCAGTTGCCGTTGGGGCCATTCACGCCGCCGGTCGGATCGTAGCCCCGGGGGGCTCCGATGTAGTTCGGGTTGCCACCGCTGTTCTGGCCGCCGCCAACGGGGCGACGCCCGCCGCCTCCATACTGGCTCCCACCGCCGTACTGCCCACCGAGGCCGCTGAGAATCTGTCCCATCATTTACTCCTTAGTAGTGCCAACCGGACGGGCCGGGGCCATTAGGATCAACGGGACCGTTGCCGATTCCCGTGTAGGGGTTGCCGCCGAAAAGCGTGCCGAGGTCCGTGCCGCCCACACCGGGCTGCTTGGTCCAGTCGTAGGCAGGGGGCTGCGAGCCGCCACCGCCTGTCGGGTAGCCCTTGCCGCCGCCACCGGTTGCGCCGGGGGCACCGCCGCGCCGCTGCATACCACCGGTCGGCGTAGTCTGGCCGCCACCAGCGGGAGGCTGCGTACCGCCAGCGGGCGGAGGAGGCTGTCCGCCGCCACCAGGCATGGGCGGGTTCTCTCTGCCTCGAGGCTTGATGTTCGGGTTCGGCGTGTTCGTGACGCCGCCAGTCGGCCGGGGCTGCGGAGCGTTCGGGTCAGGCCCGTTGCCGCCATTGCCCGTAGCCGTCTGCTGCTGCTGCTTCCACATGTTGTAGACGCCCGTCCAGCCGCCCTGACCGTTGCGGTAGCCATACGTCCCGCCGTTCGGGTCGTTGCCGCCGTAGGCCCCCCACGCGCCGTTACCGTAGCCGCCAGCTCCGTTGCCGACCTGCCCGGGCGTGCCCCAGAGTGAGCCCGTGTTGGCACCGCCCTGGTTGGCCCCGCCCCACGGGTTGTTATTTCCCTGACCGTAGCCATACTGGCCTGAGCCGTCGTCCCAGCCCCCGCCGTTATAGCCACCGTTATTGCCACCCTGGTAGCCCATTAGTTCGCCTCGCTCACGGGTTCAGGCCCCGCACGTTGAAGTAGGGGTGCGATTTCACGTAGCACCAGACGTTGTTGACGGACCACTTGGATGTGCCGCCCATGCGGATACCAATGGTTTCGTAGCTGAGGTTGAGAGCGGCCTGCGTAACCCGCGTCATCGGGTTCGTCAGGGGGTAGGTGCCGATGGTCGTGTTGGTCCCGAACGGGTTCGTGTACGACAGGCCGATGGACGTACCGTTGGCGTTCAGGATCAGGCCGCCAAAGTAGGAGACGCCGGGGCCGCCGTAGCCGACAGGGGCCGTTTCATAGAAGGCCGTGAAGGGGCTGTTCCCGTAATCGGTGGTCTGTGCCGAGTCCTGCTTAATTAGTGTTGCGTCCTGCCGACCCAAAAGTAGGAACGGCGTATTAGAGAAGCCCCAGTCGGCAAAGAAGGCGCAGGATGACGGAGAACCAGCCGTCGTCCAGATAGTCCACTTGCGGCCGTGGCCATTACCCGGCAGCGGGTCGCCAAACCCCTCGGTGTAGTCCAGCACGATTTGATGGGTGGCGGTCGTCTCTGCGTCCAGCGGGACCGAGATAATGACCTGCTTATCCACCTGGTTGAGCGTGACGGAAATCTCGTAGAGCCGCGCAGTTGGGATGCGCGACCAGGTAGGAGCAATCTCCTGTGAGATTTTCTCGGGGGCTCCGCCGTCGAAGTAGTAGACGCCGTCAGCGCCGCAGATGATAACGAACGAGTCGCCAACCACCACGCCAGACGGGGAGTATGTGCCGCACACTTTGGAGACGTTCTGGATCGTCCAGCCGCCGGGCTCCGTCACGCCGTTGTCGGCAGTGACGTATATCGAGTGGTTCTTGACGAAGTACAGGTTGTCGCGGAAAACGAACGCAGCGTTGATGTGCTCGCCGTCGTCTCGCGCTACGAGCTGTAGGCCCGTCGCGCCATCGCAAGTGCCCGGGTAGAAGGGCTTAGACGCAAGGACGAGCGAGCCTTGCCAGGCGTTGCCCTGCCCGCCGCCAGCAACGGCAGCGTCGCCTGAGTCGTAGAGGGTGAACGGCTCGAGTTCACAATAAGAGCCGCTCGTTGGCGTGCCGTCCATAACTACGTTGTAGCCAGGGTTGTTTGCGGTGGCCACGGCATAGTCAAAGTTATAGAACAGCGTTCCGGTATAGAACGTCTGCCACGCCGTCGTAAGCGAGCTGAGTGTCACGCTGTATGTCGCGGAGCCCGCAGAGACGAGGCTAACGACCTTGAGATTCCCCTGTGCGAACGCTTGTGACCCACGCCTAGCCCTGAAGCAGAATCCGTACTTTTTACCCTTTGTGAGCGTGGGGATTCTGGATGTGCCGGCCGAACTTGTCCCCATGTTGAAGGAACTGAGCGTCCATGACACGGCGCCGTCCGCAGTGCCGCGCAGAAGTCTGATGCCGCCGTCGCCAGTCACTACGCTCCACCGTGCGTTTGAGGCGGAGTACCCACGCAGGCCGACGCCGGGCGTCGCATATGCGGACCAATCCGCATCCCACTCCATGTTGTTAAACGTGGAGTAGTCGTCCATGTACCCCTGCTGGACCGCTCCGAGAAGGTGAAACCAGAACGCACGGTTCTTGTAGAACACGACGCCCTTAGCCGGGGGCGGCTCCATGAGAGTGAATAGAGCGTTGCTGCTGGCCGATTCACCGGCAGTGAGTACGGAGTCGGTGAACGCAACAACGACCGTCGTGGTCGTGTTGTCGTTAATGATCATGCTGCTGGCGCGGAGTGTGTAGTAGCTCTGAGTGTCTGTAACGGCAGAATCAGCGACAGAAGTAGCCCACACGACCCTTCGAGCTGTGCCCGGGGGACCGCACGGTATGTTAGTTATCTGCGTCGCCGTGTTCGGGCCACCGGTAGAAACAATGCCAAGGACGCCAGATACGGCAGAAATGCTGCCGTCCGTCCCCTCGTAATTGATTCTGAAATAGTGCTGGCCGGCAGTCATCGTGTTACCGGTTGACGCTATCTCACTTATAACGCACCCCTGCACTGACGGCCTCGGCAGCCCTGCCCGGTAGAACTTCTGGCTGGCGTTGTAGTCGAACACCCTCGGCACGGTCGTTGGGGAGCCATACGTCCCGCTGGTAGCCGCCGTGGGGAAACCCATCCAGAACCGCGAAAACTGGCCGCCCCCAAACATGGTGTAGGTATTGATGTTCTTGAGAACATTCGTGCCGGGGCTTGCGCCGACTCCGCCGCTGATCCCGACCGCAGCAATAGTCCCGTCACCTACCGCAGCACCCGTATTGGAAGAAAAATAGCAGACGGTGACTGGCCCCAGTGATGGCTGCCAGTCTGAGAACATGGCCGTAACCGGGATAGTCGCGTTGATCGGCACCGCCGACGAATCCCAGAATATGCTCGTCCCCCGTCTGCTGTGGACGCTACCTACCGTGAACTCGACATCCTGGCAGTTCGGGGACACCATAGCCCCACCAAGGTCGTTGCGGTCAACGTTGGTGACTAGTCCTCCAAAGACATCAATAGCCTTGGGTTGGAATCCCTGCCAGACTGCCATTTACTTAGTTCGAGGTCCGAGCCATGGCGCCGCCCTTCTCGAACTCAAGGTCGAGGCGGATGACATCGTTGGTGTAGGTGGCGACATAGGCGCCGGAGCCAAGCTCCGTGTTGGCCGCCGTGAAGATTTTCATACCCAGCGTCGCCTGCGCGGGCACGCTGGTGATGGAATACAGAACGCCGTTCTGCGACACTGCGGTGGCAGCCAGCGGCGTCCCCCGCGTCTTGGCGCCGGCCGGGACCTTCACCCTGGCGTCGGCAAGGATCGTCTCGAGAGACTCCCCGGTGCCACCGGTCGTGTACGAACCGGACAGCACAACGTTGCAAAGAACGCGGAAGCTGGACGTCGTCTCCATCGTTTTGAAGAAGGCGTTAGTGGACGTAGCGAGAGCGATTGCCATGAAGTTGTTATCTCCCGACGATCAGGTAGCGAGCGATGCCACGGGCGGGGAGCCTGCGGCCTGGACGGGCCTGACCTTCTTTAACTTGCTCTGAGCAGAGCGTGCCTAGGTTCTTTTCGTAGACAAGGTTGAATGCTTGCGCCCCATCGCTATCTCCGCGAGAGAGGCATACGAGTGACGCGGTGCGATACGCCACCACGTTTTGAGCACCGTAGATCATCAACTTGTCGCTCGAGGAAGCAAAGGTGGTCAGGTCACCATAGTAGTCTATCCTGACTTCCCTGTTCGTCGTGGCGCCAAGGGTGAGGATAGACGGCCCATTGGTCGCATCCTGATAGTAGTACCAGTACGTGAGCGTCTGGTTCTGCCCGTAGTTCGGCAGTGTGGATGGCCCGAACATGGGGTAGAAATCCTGCTCCTGACCGCCACTGGGGCGCTCCCACATCGTGATTGGCTCTACGAGGTTAGTCGGTAGAGTTGGCGAGGAGCCGATGTAGAGCGCGGTAGTCCCGGCAGTGACGGTCAGGGTGGCAGAACGGAACTTGGTGAACGCGACCCCGTGATTACGCAGCGCAGCCGCAACCTCATCCTGTGCCACATTGATATATGGAAGCAGGACGGCCTGCGTGTACACCGCAGCCGGGGTGTCGTTGACTAACGCCTGTACCCGGCTGACGATGTCGCTGAGAACTGCTACTGCCATCTATGGCCGCTTAGTTGAGGAATTCGACCGTGAAGTAGTTGACGGTGGTGGTGTTCGACGCGCTCGAGGCGGACCACGTACCCTGGAGATGGAAAGCCTGGTCAACCGTAAGGTCAATCGTGCTCGCCGTGCCAGCCGTGGTGTTCGTCATACGGAGGAAAACGGCGACGGGGGCCGTCGTGAAGTACTGGAAGAACCCCGTCGAAAGGACCGTGCCGGAGGCACCGGACGCCGTGATGACACAGGTGACTTCGGCGTTGAAGCTCATCGAAGTCGCGGCGGCCATGACCGAGACGCCCGTGGTGGCGATGACCGTGGTGCCCATCAGGATAGCGAACGTGAAGTTGGGCGTGCCGGTGACGCCGAACATGCCGCCAGCCTTGACGCGGAATACCTTGCCGACCTGGTTCAGAAAGTTGGCCGGGACGAGGCCAGGAGTGGCGTTGAAGCCAGCAACGCCAGAGAGTGACGCCGGCTCGATGTTGGTGGCCGCCGTGTACGTGTTGAACGCTGCGCCGGAAGCGAAGTTGCTAGCGACGAGGCCAACGGGGATAAAGCCGTTGGCGACGGGCTGCGAGGTGTCAGTCCCAGTGCGAACTGCGAGAAGAGCCATTGATTATTTCCTCTGTGCGGCAGCGGCCACGGGGGCCGGAGCCTGCTGTTGAGATGCGATGAGCTTTCCGATGGCTTCGGCCATAACCTCGGCGTCAGACTTCTTCTCGAGCCGAGATTCGCCGGCCATCCATTCATACTTGTGCCCGAGGGTCTTAGCCGCCAGAACGTGCAGCTCCGTGATGTTCTGCATGTTGCGATGGACAGCCCACCACGACTGCGCTTCCTGGCATTTCGCCTCGTAGAACTCGTTCTGCCTGATCTTTGCAGCCGCGAGTTCGCCAAGGGTAGGCTCGTCGCCAACGGGCACGAAAAGACCCCTTCCTTCGTGAGCCTCGCAGCGACCGCTGCGGGAGGGCTCATCGGTGTTATCCGAAAAGACGTAGCCGATCATGTCGCGGGCGTTGTCATACGCTGTGATGTCCAGGCGGACCTCCCACGTATCGTTTTTGCCACCGCCGACGAACACTCTGGACGCCTTCGGGCCTACCTCAACGAACGAGTACCGTACGCCGCCGACTTCCCCGAGGAAGTCCTTCGGGGTCTTGTCGTTGCATCCCGGCACCAGCTTCGTTTCGAGAGAGAGATCCATAGGGAAAATAGAGCAAATCTTGTGAGTCGTGAGGGGGACATGCTCGACATACCTAGTCGAGCCATCCTTGGACACTACCTGCTTGTTACGAGCCATCATCTTCCTTTCTTGCGGGCGGTCAGGTCGTGTTTCAGTTCCTGCACCGTTCTCCCTGTGAGAGACTTTTCTACGAACTCTTTCGCCAACTCTCGCGTGGCGGTGCGTTTTTCCGAGTCCAGAGCGGCCTCTTTGGCGTCCTCATAGTCACGCGCTGCGGCGGCCCGCTGGACGCGGTCCATGTGCATAGCGTGCTTATGCTGACGGATGGCCCTGAGCATCATGTTCTCCGTTGGATGGATGAACGAGCCGTCAACGTCGGAGCACTCCCAGATATGCTCGTACTCTCCCGCTGACGGGTAGGGACCAAGAACCTCTACCATCTGGCCGTCGATGAACTTATGGGTGTCTTTGGCCCACTGCTCACGGTCGCCGTACTTGTCGGGCGACATCCAGACTTCGAGGTGGAACCGTTCGCGCTTGGGGTACTTGGGGACGTACTCGAGATAGGCCGTGCCGTCAGCCCGGGTCCCGCCCTTCCATTCCTTGCGCTCCCAACCCCAGACCAGGCGATATTTCGGGTCACCATGAGGGTTGCGGCCGCCCGAGTCCGTGATGAGCTTATGCAGCTCAACGGGCGCCCTCACGTTCCTTTCTTCGCCAACAACGATATTCACTGGATAAACCAATCCTGGTCAGTGACCGGGTAGGTGGCGGGGGGCTCTACGACGGTCTGCGTATGCGGGCAGGCGCCGTAGAACCCCTTCGCCGAGTTGCAGTTGTGGCAGAGAATCTGGTAGCGCCCGTCTTTCGGGTATCCCTCGCGCTTTACGATTGACTGGATCATGCGCATCGACTTGATGCGCGTTCCATCCTTGCCAGTGAAACGATGGCGAGTTCCGCCACCGTTCGTGTGGTCGAGCGCAAGAAACTTGAACTCGCCCTCGCCACAGCAAACACACTTACCGCCGTACTCTCTAATAAGTTCTTCGCGTGTGCGCCTGTTGTAATTACGGACCCTAGCGTTGTCAGCCTCCCGGCCGCCGTCGCTATTGCGCCGCTCATTCATGCAGGGCTTACACTGGCCCTGAAGGCCATTCTTACTATTGATACGTCGGTAGAATGCGTCCACCGGCTTGTCAATTTGGCATACAGAACAATGAGCCATTCGCTACCAGCTTTCCTAACTGTTAAAAGTAGAGCGATCCAGCCGGGACGCTCAGGGACGCAATGATGCTATGCTGCTGAGGGTCATCGATTCCAAGGTCGAAGATACCGAGGACGTAGAAAATCTCGGCAGCGGCAAGACCGCCGCTCGCGCCATAAATGGGAAAAATCGTGTCGTCTTCGACATCATAGAGGCCGACAGGAAGCGTCTCGGCGCGGAAGAAGTTCGACGGCCACAGGATGTCGAGGCGCGTCGGGTCCGCATTGGGCGAACCGACATAACGGAGGCCGTTAATGCGGAGCTTGTCGGGGGCGAACAGCGGGTCGAATCCGTCCTTTCCGCCCGTCTTGTCATAGAGGGCCATCGAAAGGCCGATCTCTTCGAGAGCCTGGCGCTGGGCCACGGAGCCGTAAACGAAGCACTCCTTGTTCCAGATCGAGGCGTCACGGAGGATCTCGGGGGCGTTGATCGCGGCGCGAAGGATCGCGGGCGTCAGCGCGGCCGAGGCCGTCTGCGAGGGCGTGCGGAGCTGCGGGTACGTGGAGCGCGAGAGGCCGCCCACGGTGCCGGAGGACGACGCCGAGCAAAGGTTCACGATGCCGTTGATGAACGTGGGCGTCGGGACCGTGAGGCCGTCAACAACCCAAACGTCGCCGTTCGTGGCTCCCGGGGGGGCCGCGTCAATCGTCGCCGTTCCCGTGACCGGGTCATAGGCGAGAAGCGTGACGTAGCCGCGAAGGATCGTCTGACCGCTGTTCATCTGCGCATAGCGCGAGTTGAGCCGCAGCCAGCGGCCACGGATGTTGGCCGCGAGGACGACGGAGGTCGTGCCGGCGCCCGTGGAGGTCGTGGCAACGATGCCGTCGCCGTTCCCCTGGATCACCTTATCGACGTTGACGCCCCACTCCTGGGTAGCGTCAGCAACGTTATCAGCCAGAGCGTTGATAACGGCGAGCTTGTTGCTGGCCGTGTTCCAACGGACCGACTGGTTGAACTCGACGGCCTCGATGACAACCTTCGGCGTGAAGGTCATCGCATCGAAGATCGGGGCGTTACCGCGCCCGAAGTCGCCGCCGTCCTGAGACGCCGTGCGGAACTGCCCGCCGGGGCTCATTTTCTTGGGGGCGCGAAGGGTACGCGGGCCAGCCTTCTCGAGATCGCTCGCAGCCTTGATCTTGGACCAAAGGATGTTGGTGCGCTCGAGGAGTTCGGGAACGTAATCCCGGTACGTCTCTTTAAAGACGGCCTGGACGTTAGCCTGGGTCTGTGCCATGAGAGTCTGATTCCTTTAGAGGATGCCCCTCTTTTTCAGGGCCGCCTTGAACAGTTGCTTTGCATCCATACCCCGTGTGTCGAGGGGCTTGTCAGCCGGGGCGGCTGCTACCGGGGCTCCCCCAACGTCTTTCTTGGTGATGGCCTGCTCCTGCGTCTTGGCTCTAACCGTCTGGACTGCGCCGAATGTCTCGGCATAGTCCCGAAGGACATCCGCTGCCTCGCTAGCGAGATACTGGCGGGCTGTGTTGGTGAGGTATTCCTGCGCTGCGCGGCCGTTACCTTGGTTAAGGTAGTTCACGACCGCAACGCGGACATGCTCGTTGGTCTGGACTTTGTTACGAACGCGGCTAACGACATCGTCACGCATCCGCTCGAGGGCTTTCTTGGGGTACGGAGTACCCTCCGCCGCGGACGAGATCATGTCCATGGCGTCCCTGGAGACGGCATCGTTGTAGCCGTTGTTCACGTTCTGCATGAGGCCCTGACGCTGCTGCTGCTGGAACTCAGCCTGTTGCTGACGCAGCATGGCGTTTTCGCGGACCACGGGATCGTTCGGATTGGCCTGACGGGGCTGCTGTAGGCCGTTGGGGAATACGAACTCAGACAGGATCTGCGCCGTCGTGTTGTACTCATGGGCTCTGGCGTCGTCGCCCCTCTGCGCGGCGTTTTGGGCCTGACGCTGGAGGTTGCCGATGAGGTTCGTCGTGGCCTTACGGCCGAGACTGTCGAACGACTGCTTGGAAGCCTGCGGGAGCCTCTCCGCGAAGTGGTCGATGAGGCGGTTGAACGCAGCGGGGTTCGCCTGCTGGAAGTTCTGCATGACATAGTCGAAGCCCTCTGGCGTGCCGCTGTGGAACGCCTGGACTACGTCGTATGCGATGCGGGCCGACTCATGCGCCTGTTTGGCTACGTCAACCGAGGGGAACATCGAGCGAAGCTCTTTGCCCTCGGCGGGCGTCATCTTCATGTCGCGGAATTCCTTGCCGGCGTAGGCAAGACCCCTGATTTCGTTCTGAACCCTCTTGTCGGAAATCGCCTTAAGGGCTTCGCTGATTTTCAGCGACTGGGGGTCCTTGGGCGAGGATTCATCGGCCTTCTCTGCCTTGGCTTCTACGGACTCCGCTTTCTCGGCGGGCTCCGTAACCTTCTCTAGCGTCGCTTCGTCGCCATCGGGGGTATCGCTCCCCGTAGCGGTGGCAGCATGGGAGTCGTCGGTGAGCCCGAGCTTCTCTGCCGCCTTTTTGGCGTATTCACGCGCTAGTTCCCGTCCGCTCTGTGCCGTACTGCGGGACTCGCCCTTTGATTCCGTCGTTGAAGCGGTCGGCGTAGCCGCAGAAGACGCCGAAGACGACGAACTCGTAGAGGGAGCCGAAGTGGCAGGAGCCGAAGGTGCCGGGGTTGAAACTACTGCTGATTCCATGTTTCCTTTCGGGCCAGATTTAACGTGCTGGTTTCGGGAGCACGAATCCCGCTGGCCTGTGAACTGTTAGAACTCGAAAAATCCCTGGATATGGACGGTCGCTGCGCTAGCGATGAACGCGATACCCGTACCGCTAGCGAGCCCTGCCTGGAACGGGATACGGAGGAGATTCGGCGCGTTCGGGACCTGTAGGCCGAGGGTGGAAACTGCCGTTGACGCGGTGGGATTTCCGTCCATCGTCACCCAGACAGTGTTAGCGGCGTCAACCGTCTCCACCTGGATGTTGACCGCGACAGCGCCAGTCGGGATGCCGCTAAAGACTGCGGTAATCGACTGAGATGCGTTGGTGACGGTCCCTCGCTTGTGCCCAACCTGCCCCACGGGGGGAGGGTTAAGGCCGGCGGGGATGTTGTAGACGAGCGGCCCCGGGTTGTTGTTAG
>OFRO01000717.1_pt1 | contig 10848 bp, 11 predicted proteins | sample 1543091 | NCBI WGS metagenome assembly OFRO01 (sample SAMN07774217, study PRJEB24372) | wastewater metagenome | isolation source: Exp Tend NO 10WW | collected 2016-02
ATCATGGATAGAGCGGCTTTAGCACTGGAGATCGATAAAGCCGCGGACGCCCTCCGCCTCTCCATCGTCGGCGACCCGCTTCGCGTCGAAGAGTACCGAATTGCGCGGGAAGAAGCAACCGCATTCGTCGCTGCCAACTACACCGGGCCGGTTCCGAGTTCCGTGCAGTCCTGGGCGACGGCGAAGAACTGGACGCCGAAGCAATCCGCAGACGACATCATGCACACGGCGCAACTTTGGTCCTCTGCCCTCTACGCAATCCGGACAATTCGCCTCACAGGGAAAGAGGCTGTCCGCAATGCGGCAGATGCAACTGCGGCGAACACGGCCTACCAAACCGCGCTTGGCCAACTAACAGCCCTCAAAGGTGCTATGTGATAGACTGGAAAGGTGTTTCCGTGGATAATTCAAGAGTAGTTAAACTCGCTGCATACGTCGGGAAAGGGGACTTGTTCAACGCCGCGATTCGTCGGAGGACAGGGAGCCAGATGAGTCACTGCGAGATCATCATCGACGGCCTTTGGTACTCAGCGTCTATTCGCGATCGCGGGGTTCGGAGGAAGTATATCGACCCGAAACCAGGGGAATGGGAGTATCAAACTCTACCGTGGGCGGATGCTGAGAAAATCATCCAGTGGTTTGATAAAAACGAAGAGGTCAAATACGGACTTGGGGACATCGTCTGCCAGCTTTTCCGAATCAACCTCGACGCTCCAGGAGAGGTTTGTTCCACCGCTTGCGCAGCGTCGCTTGACTTCCTAAATGCTTTCAAATACAATCCGAAGACACTATGGAAGGCCTGTCGTGCGAAAACCCTAGCTTGGGAGGCGGCACGATCATGAGCGCAGAATCGGAGAAAATGGGCATGGGTCTGGAGAGCCTGCAAGTAGAGCTGCAAAACATTAAAGCAGGGCAGATTCGGCTCGAGAACTCCATGGGGCAGATTATCGAACTGACCAAGCACGTCGCACTCTTGCAAGACCGGGCGGAGACGCACCGGAGCGAGACAGCTGCGATGGAATCGCGGTTCACTTCGGGACTGGCTAAACTCGACGACACCGTCGGGAAGGGCATCGAGGAGCGCGAACGGAGCATTAAAAAGGTTCACGAACGCATCGACGGGCTGCAAAAATGGGTCTGGATGGTGATGGGAGGCGGGCTCGTGGTTGGTTCGCTTCTCGTCTACGTCGGGGAGAGTGCAAAGGGTCTTGTTAATGAAGTGGTGCGGCTGCATGATAGCGAGCTGTTACTCAAGCAACGGGTCGAAGGTTTGGAAAAACAAAGGAAGGAACAATTATGAGTACGATTGACGGGAAACCGATTGACACACTGGTCAATGGGGTATATGTAAGAACAGCGGATCTTCGTCCGGAGGTCCAGCTCGCCACGGATGGGGGGGTTAATTATCTGGTTGACGCGAATGGCGCCCCCTTGCGGCAGACCATTCAGATTGCATCTAGCTTTGTGCCGGCGGTGCGCTCGTCCGTTGGCGATGCCACAGATGCAAACTTCGCCACGCTGGCAAACATTACTGTTCCAGGTGGGCTTATGGGGCCAAACGGGCAGTTGAGGATTTATTTCTTCGTGACGTTCACCACTACCGGCACCAAATATTTGGCAATTGATGTCGGCGGCGTCAATATTGGCTCGCCGAGTTATTCCGGTGCGCAAATCTCCGGCGGATTGCTCACATATTTCAATAATGTGGGCGTGGAAAATCAGAACAAGACGCCGAATTTCGGTTCGTCTCCGTTCAATGCTTCTACCAACGTCGTCATTTCGTCTGCGGTCAATACCGCTCAGCCATTCAATGTCACGGCCCGAATGAAATGGGGCGCTGCGGCCGGTGCTGCCGGGGCCGATACATTTACCATCATCGGCTATACAGTCGAGACTGTGTACGCGCCATGACAACAGTTGCCGTCGAAAGCGACGGCGGCGGATATCGGCCGGCTGCTTGGCCTGCGAATCATTACGGGATGGACTTTAACGGCGATTCATACTGTTTTGTGACGGCGGCCGACCTGCAAACGCCATCCGCCCGTGAGCTGATGGCGCCGCATGGGCGGATCATTCAAATGGCCTCCGCGCCTGTGGCGGTGCCTGCCGATTTTTTCGGCATTCATTTTCATCGGCTGTATAACAATACGACGCAATGGCCTGCCGAGCTCAGTCCCCGGTGTGTTCGATCGCATGATGGCGGGTTGTGTTGGCAAGAAATACAGCCGGGCAACGCGGCTACGTTTGATTGGTCACGGCTCGACGTGTGGCTCAACAAGGTTGAATCGCGTGGCTGCAGTCCGGTATTCACGGTGTTCGGCACGCCCGCATGGGCATCCAGTCGCCCCGCCGAGGCTAGCGCCTATGGCATCAACGGCTTGGCTGCAGAGCCGGCCAACATGAGTGACCTGGCAAACTTTGTTACAGCAGTCGCGCAACGTTATGGCGCGCGAATTCCGTACTACGAGGTGTGGAATGAGCCAAATTTGCTAGGATTTTATACCGGCACCAAGGCCAAGCTGGTTGATATGGTCAAGGCGGTGAGCATTGCAGCAAAAGCGGGTAACCCTGCCGCAAAAATCATTTGCCCGGCCATTACCAGTTTCACCGAAACGTCGGGGTCTAGCGGCGAGCTGTATTTAACCGCATTGCTGACACAACAGGATACGGCCGCCACCGGCACGCTATTGACCTGGATAGATATTGTCGGGGTGCATTTGTACCGCAATAACCTGTCCACGCCCATCTATGGCATGGTGCAGCGCGTCAAGACGGCATTAGCCGCCGCCGGTTATGGCTCACTGGAATTGTGGGATACCGAGGCGGGCATTCTCAGCCCGTACCCGAACACGCTTCCCGACGCGTCGCATATTCAATTGATGCAGCGCCGGCTAATTGCCACGGCTGCGAGTGGCGTTAAAAGGCAATTCTGGTACAGCTATGACCATGCCGACATGGGGTTTATGACCAAGCCGGCTGTGCTTGCTGGGTATATGCAGATTGTCAATTTTCTGGCCGGGAAAAGCATTATGTCTGCCGTGCAGTTGTTTGACGGAACAATTTGCGTCGTCCGCGACGATGGCACGAGCCTGACTGTATAGCTTAGTTATGCCGCTGATTTGCCCGCCCCGCGCGGGCTTCTTCATTTCTGGACTGACGATTAACCAAACTAACCCGCTTCGGCGGGTTTTTTCTTGCTCTTATTCGGGGGTTTCCCCTTTTTCCCTTGTTAGAATCGGTTCCAGGTGGAGGCCGCCTGCGCCGTCGCTGACGATCTTGAGATACCCCGCACGGACGCAACCAGCGAGAACGTCCTCGAAATCGCGGACACTTGGGAAGTGCGAATGCACATATCTGTAGGCAATGGCGTAGGAAACCTTCCCCTGGCTCTTGACGTATTGAACAAGTCGATCCGCATAGGTCGAGTCGTCGGATTTCCCGATCTTGGAAAACACCTTGTTCATGTCGGATTCCAGATCCGTCGTCATCGTCGCGGAGAGGGAGAGGTGCTCTGCGGTTATCCAGAGCGCCTCGCTCTCCGAGGCGGCCACGATCATTGCGAGCTTGTGGATGTGTGATTGTTTCCTCGCCATGTAGCCTCCGAATCGTTCATCGGCCATGTGAGGGTCGCGGGCTTTGTAATGCGCGTGATACCACGCTTCGCCCCATTGGATTGCGTCCGGGGTTAGGCGGTATTCTCCGGCGAGATCAGCGATGCTAGTGAGGTCTTCGACGAGTTTGTCGCCAGCTGCTTTGAAGTTCGGCGGCACGTGGAGACTTGGGTAGGCGATGTACTTCTCCTTTTGATCTGCGTAGACGAAAACGCAGCGCGAGGTGAACCCGCCGCCGACGATGTATTCTGGGAAGTTGCCAGCGATCCAGCTCGGGGTTGTGCACGCGATCATGTTGATCCAGGGATTTTCAATCGAATCTTTCCCGGAACCCTTTGTGTGCTTTTCAAACGCCCCTTCCTTGCCGTCCCAGAGGGACACGAAGAGATCGACCATTTCCCGATCTTGCGGGTTGAAGAGATTCCCGAATTCGGAGGATTCCAGAGTCAGCGTCGACATGGTGTACCACTCGCCAGAGCCCTTCCCGACTTCAAACATTTCCGTCGATTCTGCGAAACTCGTCACGAGGCTCTGCCAAGTGCAAACATCCGGGCCGAAATGAATCCCTGGGACCCTGCGAAGCAGCTTCATCCCGATTGACGCGGTTGTGGACTTCGAAACGATCCCCGGAGGGGCTACGAAGATGACGTAGAAATTCGGGTACCAGCGGAAATACGCTTGGTCGATCCAAACACGTCGACGAAGCGCTCCTGCGATTGTGGAAACACCTGTCCAAAAATGCATACGCTTGGGGGCCTCTGCGAAGCTCGCGTATTCCATGAATGCGGTTAACCAGTCTTTGTGGTGCCGTGCCATGTTAATCCCTGTTCTTCTAGTTTTCAAACCCCATGAGGTTACGCGGTTGTAACCCCATGGATCTACTTTGCTACTTAACCGCACGCTCCCCACGACGCCAAGCTTGTCTTGACGCCAACGGGAATGTGGAGCGGCTCTGGGAATGGGAGTTCAATGTCCGCCAAGCGGAGAATGTCCGCGAGGTGTTTCTTCCCGTTCGCTGTTGGGAATTGCCCTGCTAAGGAGTCGTGCACTTGCAATAGGATTTCCACTTCCGGAAGTTGCGCGTCGATTGCGACGTACGCACGGTTGATCAGGCAAGCCACGGTGGACTGTGGGATCCATGCGACAGCTTGGTTGAATATCGTGCCCTCGATTCGGTCGAAAAAGTAGTTCCGATAGCCGAAGACGTTTTCAACGTAGCGGCGTTTCATAACGGAGTCCTTGATAAAATCGTGCCATTTCTGCAGCTCAGGGAATTTCCCGAAGTACCACTTTTGGATCACATCGACTTCGTGAACACCGAGGCCGAGACGTTCGGCAAGGCCCTTTGCAGTTCCAAGATAGTGCGTCCCGTGGCAGAGGCTTTTGAAAATCCCGTATTTCGAGGACTCCTTCGTCATTGTCGGGTCTTTGTAGTATTCCTTCATAACCTCGACGTAGACCTTAGCCCCCGTGGAGAGCATGGCCTTCATCTCTTTTATATCCGCTTCCCAACATACGATACGGAGGTCGGCACTGTCAAGGTCAATGTCGAAAAACTCCGTACCTGGATCGGGGATGAAGAGCTCGCGAACGTTGGGGAGTTCCAGATCGAGTTCGTCGCTTTCCCCGCCCTTGGGGATGTTTTGCAAGTTCATCCCGGAGCCGAATGCGTTCTTGGAGCTGGAGAATCGGTAGGTCTCCGTCCCTGCGATGTTGAAGGAGCACCGCATCCGCTTGTCAACATCCATCGGAGCGTTTACGAAGGTTGAGAGGAAAACCCCCAAGGAGCGTTGCTCTGAGATTTTCGCGATCAATGGCTTGAGCACCGGTTCGCGCTGAGCAATCATGCGGAGCGCTTCATCGTCGCAACTCGGTGCGCGGGTTTTCCGGTTGAAGACGATCTTTTGCCGCATCTGCCCGTAGAAGAAATCCTTCATCTGGTCGGAAGAGCGAGTGTTGAGCGGGGCGCCGACGGCGAAGTTAATCCACTCCTCACGTTTGGAGAGCTCTTCGATCAGGTAGAGTGCGTAGTCCGCACGCTTTTGCTGATCCACGAACAGCCCACGGTTCATCGTGCGGAGCACTGGGAAAAAGAGGGATTGCTGGAAGTCGGCTACCGCCCGGAGGCCCATTGCGTCGATGGCTGCCTGTTCGACTTCGTCGACTTCAAAGGTGTAGACGAGATCTTGGCAATTGTACGTCCAGTGCTGCTCCTCCGGCATGGAAACGTCCCAATCCCGGCCTTCGTCTTTCCAATATCGGTAATAGTCGCAGTACATCGATGCGAGGAAGTCCAAGGACTTTGGCATGGTCGAGAACATCGAGTGCTGGGCAATCATCGTGTCACGGACATTGCTGGGAATGTAGAGGTGATACCGGTAGATGTACTGCGCATCGTAGAGATAGTTCTGCCCGATGTTCAGTACGTTTTTGTGGGTGAAGAGCTTGTAGAGCAGCCAGACGATTTCAATCTCTTCCGTACGGGTCCAATAGCCTTCCGTGCGTTGTGTCGTCATGAGTGGGATGCAGATTGCCTCGCGTTTCGACCATGCTATGCCGAAGTCACTAATGTGTCCGCACCGGGTTTCGATGTCAGTTGCAAGTTTGATCGGGCCGGCGTCCGCGGCTTCCAGGAGTTGCGACAAAATCGAAGTCGTCTGCTCGAACGTCGGGGCAATGGTGAACTTCCAGTCCGGTTTCCGTACCTCTTGGAATTTACTCTGCCGATTCGCCCGGCGAAGATCTTGCACGGAGATCGGCCTCCACGCCCAGTTCCGAATGATCGCCGTCGGGTGGTAGGTTGGGACGACTTTCGGTGCATACGGCAGCGCCAGCGGCATGTTGCATTCGAGGATCGACCCGCGCCACTTTGCAACTGACCACTCGGAAGTCAATGCCCAGAGGGCGATATTGCCGAAGGCAATGATAACGTTCGGTCGGCACATTTCGATTTCCGTGCGGAGCAGGGCGAGCCAGTCCCCGACGATCGGCAGAGCCATTCGGTTACCGATCATGATGTGCTGCGGGGAAACGTCTTTTTTCTTCTCTGGTAAGTAGAGGGAAGCGTCATTCGACGGCGGACGCTCACGGAAAACGGAAGTGACAAAACATTGGTTCCGGGAAATCCCGGCTTCGCCTAGCATTCGGTTGAGTTCGTTGCCAGAGGTTCCTGTTAATGGCTCTCCACGGCGCAGGTCCTCCTCGCTTGGAAACTCTCCGACTAGCATGATGCGAGCTGGGCATGGTCCTGATGGTCTTAGCATAGGTGGCTTTCAGCCCCCGAAGGGGCACTAAGTAGTTATTAGGGGTTTTCACCACGGAGGATCTTGGCGATGAGCTGGGAGTAGCCTGCAATGTCGTCCCAGTTGTCGATATAGTCCGGATCGCCGTTCAAGATTCGACCGATTTTGTGTTGAATCATGTCGAGAGCTTCTTTTTGTTCGGGGCGGAGACTGTTCCAGCCGGGGGTAGTGTGCATCACTCGCTTTAAGCTCTGCATGATACCGGCACCGTCTTTAAAGCTCCCGTAGGTTTTCCCACGCTCTTCGATCAGTTCGTCTGTTGTTGGCATCGTTTGCACCTTGTCCTTACAGTCCTGGGATTGTTGATTGGGAGTCAAGCTCGCGGAGGCGTTGAATCCCTGTTCCGTAGTGCGAGGCTTCCAGCTCAATGCCAGTAGCGAGGCATCGAACTGCGTGCGCGGCTGGAAAGATCGTCCCTGTTCCCGCAAAAGTGTCAAGTACCCGATCCCCCGGTCGCACACTACGCTGGAGAAGGTTTTGATAGAGGGAAACAGGTTTTTGCGCTCCGTGGGTGACATTCGGGTCTCCTTGGCAAGTGATTACATCGGGGTAAATATGGGTGACTTGTTTCCCGCCTTTGATCGCATACAAGAGCATCTCCCATTGGCGGCGCGGCCCGTGCTCTGGCCGGGGCACCCGTCCCGAATTGAGCTTATGCACAATGAACGGAGTGCGGAACACGTCCCAGCCGGCCTCCGCCATGATTGCCTTTAGGTCCGCGAAGCGTTCGATGTCGCAGAACACATACGCGTGGGCTTGCGGTTTCATCAAGCGGAATGCCTCTGGCGCCCAGGCACGCATTAGTTTCTGCCAATGTTCCGGGGAGTCATCGTAAGCGTGGGTGATGTTCGCGAGCTTCCCGCCGGAGTCTCCGAAGGAGTTCGCGCCCATGCCGTATGGCGGGTCGGTCAAGAGCACGTCGAATTGCTCTGATGGTTGCTCTTTCATCCAGCTGACACAGTCGGTATTAACCGTCGTATGCGAAGCAGAGGAAAGGGTCGCCCCGACAACAGCTGCCAGGTTTTCATTCCGCACGCGAACTTCTTCCGCCTTGAGGATTTTGTACGCCTCATCCGTGGACTTCGCTTTCGCGATCAACGGGTTATCCAGGTGTTGCGCGACAATGATGTCCTTGCGAACTGCGTCTTGGTTCGAGCCGTCGGAGCGCCCTCGGAGTTCTTCGGCAATGGCCGCGATTGTCGGAGCCGGGGTTGCTGTCGCCTCTGCTTGCCGGCCGCGGAGTCGGAAGAGTCGGTTCGTCGCGTCGGCGCGCTCTTGCCAAGAGAGATCACGGCGACGGATGTTTTCATCGAGCTCTGCTTCTTCCGCCTCGATTGGGGACAAGTCACCGAGGTTGTTGCAAGGTACGAAACCTTCGGAAAACTCCGCGCCGTTGCAAAAGAATGTCTTCCCGGTGAACCAGATGTGCTCCATTGCTTTGAGACGGGTTTCGCCCGCTACAAGGACAACTGCATCAGACGGAGTCCCCGGCGGCACCGAGTCTTCGGCGTTTTGTTTCCGCACCACGACTGGATGCAGGAGGTTCTTTTGGATCGACTCCGCCAGTTCGATGATGTGAACTGGGTCGAATTCGCGACGTTGGCGGTTGTCAAGGATGATGATTTTATCGCGGTCGATTATACGCATGATTTGGGGGTTTCCTATCGGGTTTGAGGGGGTTTTGTATCGGATTCCGGCGGCGTGGCCGTGGCGCCATTCGCACGAAAAACAATGGCCGGGGAGTTATCCCGGCCACCGTTAAGCACCGCCGAGTCGGCGTTCAGTACCTCGGAGTTTAAACCGCCGGAGCAACCATCTGAACGCGATCGTAGACTTTTTCTGGGTCATTGCGGTCGACTTCGTGCTGGACTACGACGTTCGCCATGCGACCAACCAGTTGGTTAAAGACGAATGGTACGCCGGGGACGTTCAGGCCCAGGGCTTCGCGCAAACGACCGAGGCCGATGTTCTTGCCCTTGCCAGTGTCGAGGCCGCCGGCGTCGTTGAAGTCCAGCATAACGCCTTGACGAACAACGACTTTGTCTTGATCCAGAGCGGTCAGGACTTCTTGGTTCTGGATGGACCAAGTTACTTCCAGAGTCACGCCCGATTTTGTCGGGTCATCTTTCTTCGTCCAAGGACGGGCTTCGATTTTGTCGATTACGGCCAGGTGTTGACCAGCAGGGCAGAGTTCGCGTTTGGTCGAGTTAGCGTCGGAAACTTCGGTGTTCAGGAAATCGGCTGGATTGAACATGGACATGATTGGTTCGCTTTCTTTTCAGTTGGTTTCGGTTTAGTTTTGCTGTGGGGGTACTGCTACTACGATTTCGCGCCAGTCACAGCTGCCTGGCGTGATTTCCATTTCACTATAATTTGTGAGAAGTCAGGTTGCAAGTTCGCCGCAATGGGGAGGTTGCGAGTCTTTAGGTCGGCCATCGCGGAACTTGTGTCCCACGACCATTTGTCGCCAGTGCGGGCGGTGAGGATCACGTCGGAGAACATGGCAGGGATTTTTGGTGCCAGCGCCTTGCCAAGGGTAGACGTCATGAGTTTGACACCGCCGAGGACTTGGTCGACTTCACGCTCGACGTGAGCGAGCAGGACGAAGTGGCATTGGCAGCCATCGCAGAGCATTCGGAGTGTGCGTTCGAGTTGATCCTGCGCCATCCCCCAATCGGTTTGCGACCGCACGGGCTTGCCTCCGATTACGAGCGCCATTGCGGCCTGCCCGAGGCCTGTCATTCCGTCGATGACAAGGGCACGGTCCGGTCCCCAAGAGTCAACGGAGCCGAAGGCTTTGCCGGTGCGGTCGTCTTTGAAGTTCGAGAGCGCTTCTAGTACGGAAACGAACTGGTTGTGCTTGCCTCGGTTCGGGTCTGGCATTTTCGTAAGTGCGTCGAATGTCAGCGTGTTGACCTTTTTCGCAGATTCCATTAGGTCGAGGAAGTTCGCCTTTGGCGGGGCAACCCGATGCCAGTGGAGATTATCCGGGATGGGCTTGCCTCGGTCTGCCCAAAATGCGAGAAGGGACTCAAGCCCCGGTTCGAGTGCGAGGTAGAATACTTCGATGCCGGCTTCGACCAGAGTACCCAAGGAGAAAGTTTTTCCTGTTCCGGCGGGACCTTCCAAGAGGACGTTGACACCGGCGAGAGTGCTTTGTGTTTGTTCCATGTTAATACGCCTTTCCGTGTTTGTAGGGGCGACCCAGGTTCACAATGAGTTTGCGGATCAGAGCCTCGGGGAGGGAGTATTCAAAGCGACCAACGCAATCGAAGATTCGGATGAGTACATCCGCGAACTCTTCCTCCTCCGCTTTAAACCCGTCGATCTTATCACTCATCGCGCCGAGGCGGTGACCTTCCAGGGCTTCCGAAAGTTCCGAGTGCATGAGGGCGACCTTCTCACCGAAGTTCTCGGACTCCCAAAAACCCTGGTGGGCGTTCCAGATGTAGATGATGTGTGAGAGCTTGCGGAACGTGGAAATGAGTTCCGGAGTCAGCTCTGCGAGTTCCTTGCGAAACCGCTCTTGCAATGCTGCGTGAGTGGCTTCCCGATCCATGTTTTCTAGTTGCGGCATTCTTGTAGTTCCTCGTAAAAGTCAAGGTGAAGTAATAGCTCCCGTTGGAGCACTGATTCGGGCAATGCCCGGCAATATGCTTTGTCCCAGGATAGGTAGATACTCCCAGGGCAAAACAGAATCGAACGAACGGAACTCCGATGCTTCGCACAGTTCCGCATGAATACTTCCCAGGGGCGGATTTTTCCAGAATCCCCCTGCACGACCACCCTTGCCCAAGCATCGCCGCATTCGTGGCAAATGAAAACCTTCGACAAGGGTGGGTGGGGGTCCCCATGGAAGAGGGCTACGTGGGCAGTACCAGCTCCGATCTGCTGGTTCCCGACGAAAAAGATCTGAGTGTATTTTTCCATGGAGT
>OFRO01000718.1_pt1 | contig 10847 bp, 8 predicted proteins | sample 1543091 | NCBI WGS metagenome assembly OFRO01 (sample SAMN07774217, study PRJEB24372) | wastewater metagenome | isolation source: Exp Tend NO 10WW | collected 2016-02
AGGTAGTCGTCAACGCCGTCCCCGCGCCCCACGGCCAGCCCGTTCACGACGTTCGTTTTCCACAGCGGGCGGAATCCGGCCGTCGCCTGTGTGAAATGCCGCCCGTTGCCGCTGCGGTCTCTCAGCCCGCCGATCGGGTCGCTGTTGGCGGCGACGTTCGTGGTCAGCCCGGAATCAGTGTAGACGCCGGGGAGCCACGAGTAATCGAGCCAGGACCAGCAGTTGGCCTCGCTCGCGGGCGACCAGCGGCCATACGGATAGCGGAGGGCGCTCATCCCGTGATCATCCCCAGCACGCGGTAGCGCAGCTTGCCCGTCGTCACCGCGCCGCCCGCGCCGCGCGCGCACCGCGCGACGATGCTGCTCGACGTCCTGTTGGAATAGAAGACGTACCCCTTCGTCGCGTCGAAGCTGGCGCCGAGGTGCGTGGTGTCGAGGCCGTAGATCGTGCCTGTGGGGGTCGCTGTCGTGATGGTCTGCGACAGGATGTACTGCGTGCCGCCCGCGCTCGTCCCGACGGTGAGCGTGACCGAGGACCCGGCACCGGCCTGCGCTGGTTCGAGAACCAGCTCCACGCCCGTGACGATTTCGCACACGAGCGCACTGAGCGTGTGGATCGTGGTGTCGGTGTTCGTGCTGATCGCGCCGCTGTAGTCAATGACCCCTTCGGTCAGGACCTGCACCGCTGGCTTCTCGCTGATCGTGTACAGCGTGGAACCGTCCGTGCGGAACGTCTCGGTCTGCGCCTTGCCGATGTAGTAGATGCGCCCGCCGGACACCTGCACGCCCACCGCGAATGCGCCAGCGCAGTTGTTTGTGATGCGCCAGCTTCCGCCCGCCGTGGTGGGCAGCACCACGAGCGTCGCCGACGTGACTGTGCCCGTCAGGTTGATGTCGTGGAAACAGTATTCCGACGAGCTGAGCGTGACCGTGCCCGACGCGGAGATGTCCTTGTCGAGCGTGGCGTAGGCGAAGGCATTCCCGCTGAGGCCCGTGTATTTCTTCGCGTTCAGATAGCCCGACGTGTCCCACCGGCCGACCTCCGAGCCGCCGATCGTGAACGTCACGGGGCCGTGCGTGGACGAGCCCGAGCCCGTGCCGCCGCCGAGGCGGAGCTCGCCGCCCGTGCCGCTCGTCCGCGACTGCGCCGCGATTGACCACAGCGCGCCGGTGCCCGCGCCGCTCGCGCCCGTCTGGTTCCACAGGACCGACGTGGCCGAACTGTCGATCGTCCACTGGTAGCCGAGCGAGTTGAAGGTGAACGTGACGAGGTCGACCGACCCGAACGCGAGCAGGAACTGCCCCGGCCGCGACGTGCCGCCGCCCGGGCCGATCCGCATGTCGCCGCCAATCGACGTGGTGCCCGTGCAGGTCTGCGCGCGCACGGCCATCACGCCTCCCGTGGCGCTGTTCGTGCCGAGGTCGGTGTAGCCGTGCGTGATCGACGTGTACGTCGCGCCCGCGAGCGCCGTGATCGTCGTGCTGCTCTTGGTGTAGTTGATCCCCGTCGAGTTGCCCCAGCGGAGCTGCAGCACGCCGTTGGTGCCGCCCGTGCCTGCGCCTGCAGCGACGATGGCGTCGCCGCCGTTGCCGGCCGACGCGTCGCCGCCGCGGAGGGTCGCCGCGCCGCCCTGCCCCGTGGCGTAGCCAGCGGCGATGGTGATCGCGCCGCCGGTGCTCGTCGCGCCCGTCGCCCACTGCGCGCTGATGCTGACGGCCGCGCCGGTCGCCGACGCGCTCGTCTTGTCGGCGTGCTGGACGGTCAGCGCGCCCGCGGCCGCGGCGGGGGTGAGCGTGAGCGCGCCGGCGCTCTGCGAGAGCGTCAGGTACGTCGTGCCGCCCCACGCGTAGTCCAGCGTGCAGGACGCCCCCACGTCGGTGAGGAGGCTCGTCCACGTCGTCTGGTTGCCCAGCTTGAGCGTCGTTGTCGAGAACGAGAGCGCGGTGATGCCGTTGACGCGGTACGAGCCCGTGACGTCGAAGCGCGTGGCGATCGGGAACGGCGTCCACTGGTTCGTGGCGCCGTCGGACCACATCACGCGGTTGGCCGCGCCGAGCGCGAGCTTCGTCGGGTCGATCGCCGCCGATGCGTCCACGTCCGCGTTCGTGACGAGCGCGGCCGCGCCGTCCTGCACGCCGCCCGTGACGTGCACGAAGCCGGTGCCCGTGGGCGTCGAGCCGCCCCCCCCGCCGCCAGCGCTGCCGATCAGCACGACGTTCGTGCCGTTGGACCGGACGATCGCGGTCGTGCCAGTTGCCACCGTGACGCCGGTGCCGGTTGCGCCCTTCACGACCACGGCGAAGCCGCCGGTCGTCGCGTTGATGATCCGCCACGTGCCGCCCGCGGTGAGCGGGACGATCACGTTCCGGTTCGCCGTGAGCGCGCCGGTGCAGTTGAGGTCGTGGCAGTTGTACTGTGTCGACGAGAGCGTCGTGTCCGCGCCGTCGGTCACCGCCACGGTCGCCGAAGAGAACGCGAACGCGGTGCCGCTCGGCGCGCCGTACCCGGGCGCGAGCGCGAGCGCCGAGAGCGTGATCGACGAGCCGTTGATCTTCGTCGGCTTCGCGACGGCGCCGAGGATCGCCGTGTCGCTCGCGTCGCTCGACAGCAGCGTGAGGTCGCCGCTGTTCGCCGCGTTCCGCGCGCCGACGGCGATCGACGCGTTGGCCGTCCGCAGGGCGCCGGCGCCGGCCGGGTTGCTCCCGACCTTCACGTAGTCGGGGGCCGACGCGATGCCACCGTCGACGCGCACGGTGCCGCTGCCGCCGGGCATGAGGCCGCCGACGCCGACGGCGAGCAGCAGCGCGAGCGCGAGCTCGTGGACGCGTCCCTCGCGCCCGCGCGACGCATCGAGCGTGACCTTCCCGCCGAGCGCGCTCTCCTTCCAGTGCGGGATCGGGACGCCAGCGACGTACGCGAGCGAGGGCGCGCGGATGCCGATCAGTGCCTGGGCGGACGCCTTGTTCCCGTTCGCGTCCCAGACGTCGAGGGTGACGTAGACGTCGCCGTAGCCCACGCTCGCGGGCGGCGTGAACGTGAGGGTCGGGCCTTCGAGGCCGGAGAGGCCGTAGTCGACGGTCGTGAGCCCGACGCGCTCGGAGAAGGTCCACCGGTACGCAACGACGCCGGCGTTGTCGTAGTTGCTGCAGGTGACGAGGTTGGCGAGCAGCGGCCCAAGGTCGCGCGAGCCGTCCGTGTACCCACCCGGCGGCGGATTGCCCGTCTGCGAGACGACGATTCGCGCTGTGATCGCCATGCCAGATAGCGCCACTCTGGCACGGTTTGGCGCGACGGGGTAGCCTGCGCCTGTGCCGGGCCCGGATCTCGCGGTCGCCTACGTCGTCCAGGAAGCGGAGAACCGCCTGCGGGCGTACCTGTCCGTGGCCGGAGACGCTTTGGACGCAGCCGACGTCGGCGACTGCCTGCACATCGGCTCGTGGGCCCTCGCCGCCGGATCCCCCACCCCGCTCTCCCCTGTGCCGGCTGTCGTGCGCGCCACTTCGGCGCAACATGGCACCTCTGCCGTCACCGTCTTCCTGCTCGACCTGGACGCCCCGCTCGACCAGGGCGCGGGCTACACGCTCGCCCTGACGGCCGCGGCGCGCGCGTGGGCGGGCCAGGCGACGAGCAACGCGCCCGTCGCGTTCGTCGCCGGGCGCGTCGTCGCCCTGCCCACGAAGGCCTCGCAGAAGCCCGCGGACATCGCCTTCCCGCTCGTGGCGGACGCAACCGGCGATCTCGCCACGCTCGGCGTTGTCGACGCGCTCGAGCAGCGGCTCCGCGGACGAGTGAGCACGCTCCTCGGCGGGTTCGACTTCAGCGAGCTCGCGAACTTCGGCAACCCGATCTTCCCGAAGCGGAACTACTCGATCGGGAAGCAGCAGCAGCTCCGGGCGGCGGTCGAAGCGGACCTCAAGCGCGACCCCGACGTGAAGGCAGTGCGGGTCGAGCTGTCGTCGCCGACGACGCACCTCGCGCGCCTCGACATCGTCGTGCAGCCGCGCAACACGCCCCGCCCGCTGCGCATCAACGTGCCCCTCATCGCGGGGGAGAAGGGATCACCGTGAGCCGAGAGGACCTCTTCCGCGCCGCGCGCGACAAGGTGCGCACCGCTGCGGGCACGACGCTCGACGTCGGCGCGCTCGACAAGGACGGCTCGACGCTGCAGCTCGCGGCTCTCGTCGCCTCGGCGATGGCGGAGGAGGTCGAGGGCCGGTCGAGCTCGCGCCAGGCCGCGCTCGTCATCGCCACCGCGCGCGACACCGACCTCGACCGCGACGTGCTGGAGTCGACGTTCTCGCACCTGCCTCGGCGTGGGGCGAGCGCTGCGAGCTTCGAGGTCCTCGTGGCGCGCCCGACCAGCGCGACCGCTCCCGCGGGCTTCCTCGAGCCCGGAACCGAGATGCTCGCCGGCGGGTTCTCGTGGACGCTCGATCCGGCCGGCCTCGTGTGGGCGCTCGGTCAGAAGACCGCGCAAACCGCGACGTTCACATGCAAGACGCTCGGCGTCGCCGGCAACGTCGCGCCCGCGGGCATCCAAGGGTTCAAGACGCCGTCTGCGCTCTTCGATCCGAGCTTCGTGATCACGAAGAAGACCGCCTCGGGCGACGGCTACGCGACCGGAGGCGCGGAGCGCGAGACCGACAGCGAGTACAAGGCACGCCGCGCGATCTGGGACGCCGGGCTCGACCGGGACATCGACTTCCTCGCCGCCCAGGCCCGCGGCGTCGACGGCATCACGTACGCCGTCGCGATCGAGGACCTCGGCGCCGCCGGAAACCCGACGGGGATCGTCACGCTCTACGTCGGCGACGTGAACGGCCGGGCGAACGCGGGGCTCGTGAAGCGCGTGCTCGCGAAGTCGCGCTCGTTCCGGCTCGTGGGCCAGGACCTCCGCGTCGTCGGCGCCGTGCCGTCGCTGGTGACCCTCGTGCTGCGGTTCGCCGTCACCAGCACGAGCGACATCGCCCAGGTGCAGGCGAACGCGCGCGCCGCCGTCGTCGCCTACGTGAACACGCTCGCGCCGGGCGCAACGCTCGAGCGCGCCGCCATCAAGGCCGTGCTCCTGGGCGTCGCCGGCGTCGTCTTCGAGGCGGCGTACCCCTACGGCCTCGTCACGGTGAACGGCGCGGCGCCGGTCGATCTCGCCGCGGGCAGCCCGTCCACCATCTTCCGCACGAGCAGCGAGCTCGTGACCTTCGGGTGATCGGAATGCTCGCCGCCATCACCCGCGACCAGCTCCTCGACCTCGTGCGCAAGCGCGTGCCCGCGGCGTGGCTCGAGCAGCTCCTCTCGACGGCCGACGGCCAGGCCGTGCTCGAGATGCTGCTCGCCATCTACGTGGAGACCGACGCGCGGGACGCAGCTGAGTGGGCGGAGCACTACGTGCAGCCGCACTCGCGCCAAGTGGGCCCGCCCGCCGCCGGCGCCGAGTACGCCACCACCACGGTCGGCATCACGCGTCGTCGGCAGGGCGGGCTGCACACGCTGCCCGCGGGCTCCCTCGTCGAGACGCGCGACGGCCACGTGTTCGCGACGGCGGCGCCGCTCTCCTTCGGCGGGAACGAGCTCGGCGTGGAGAAGACGGCGCCCGCGACCGCGGTCGTCGCCGGCTGGCCGGGCGTCATCCCGCCGGGCGAGGTGACAAGCTTCACGCGCGTCGCGAACGGCATCACCGGCGCCGGCCTCTCCGTCGCGCTCGCGCAGGCGGGCGGCCCGGCGCAGCCGAAGTCGCTGAAGTTTCGGACCGACATCACGAAGCCGCATCCCTTCAAGGCCTCGATGCTCGGGCTCTACCTCGAGGTGCTCGACGTCTCGACGGTCCTGGCCGCGGGCAACGTCGGGCGCACCGTGCAGCTCGTCGCCATGAACGACGGCACCGCGCTTGCGACCGTCGGAGCGCCGGAGAACGAGTACGCGTGGTCGCCCGCGATCGACACCACGACCGACGCGTCCTACTCGGTCTGGTACGTCGGGCCGCACACGTTCACGTGGGCGCTGCGCGATTGGTCGGATCTCGGCTACGTCGTGCGGAACACGACGCGCGTCGTCGGCGGCCGCGTGCCGTGGCTCGACGAGGCCGCGAAGACGCGCGGCCGCCCGCGGCAGGCGGGCGAGACGACGGACGCCCTGCGCGCGCGGCTCGCGCGGCAGCCGTCGGGGCCGTTCCCCGTGCCCGCGCTGCGCAAGCTGCTCCCGGTGCTGAACCAGTTCGGCTTCAACCGCCACGACGTGCGCGTCTACGAGCTCGGCGCCGTCGCGAGCGATCCGGCGGTGGACCTGTACGCGGAGAACTTCCCGGCGGCCGCGGGCTTCATCGACGACCTGCACTGCGACGACATGTCGACGCCCGAGACGCCCGACGGAATGGCGAGCGTCGATCCCGCGTACGCGCCGCTCTCGCCGTTCTTCAACCCGGGCCTGGCCCTCGAGTACGACCTCTCGTCGCGGTGGGGCGCGATCGTGCGCTGGGACGCGCCCGGCGGGTTCCCCGCCCCGCTCGTCGCAACCGTGCGCCGCCTTCTGGCCGCAGCGTTCCGCGATGCGACACAGCCCGGGCTTCTCCGGCGCATCTACTACCCCACGCAGTGGAGTTTCCCATGACCTCGATCGTCAAGCGCCGCACCCTCGAACGCTCCACTACGACCGACCGAATGCTCGCGCACCGGTTCGCCCGGCGCGCGACGGATCGCCTCGCCGCCTACGGCGCACGGCAACCAAAGGTGTGGGGGCCGGAGGCGAACACGACGGTCCTCGAGGGCGCCTTCGTCTTCTCGCCGTGCATCGGCGGCCTCGAGGTCACGCGCTCGAACAGCGACGCCGCGAGCGAGCTCCGCGTCAGCGCCGGCGCGCAGGTGCTTCCGATCGGCGGGCTCGCCGAGGAAGAGGCGCGTCCGGGCACGTGGTCGGGCAAGACCGAGAGCGACGACGCGGTCCAATGCGTCTTCGAGCTCGTCGCCGGCGTCACCGTCGCGCCTGCCGCGCCGATCGCCGGTGCGCTCGCCTCCGCGGAGTGGTGGATCGTGTACGCCACGCCCGTTGTCGAGACGGTCGAGAGCGACACGAACAGCGCCGTCTTCAACGAGGGCACAGGCGTCTTCGACATCTCGACGCAGCCGAAGGTCACGCGGCACGGGCTGACGATCGCCGTCGCGCGCGGCGCCGGCGGTGCGAGCCTCGCCGCGATCTCGCTCCCCGCCACGGCCGTGCAGCTCGCGTTCGTGTGGGTGCCCGCGGCCGCGACGGACCTGAGCGGCGCGCTGATCTTCGACACGCGGGCGCTCGTCGACGCCGGTCCGAACGTCGTCGAGAGCGCGGGCATGGACTTCGCGACCGGCATGAGCGGGCAAGTGGTCGCGCCCTTCGGCGTGTCGTCAAAGGAGCTGCACGGCACGGTGCGCGCGCGTCTGAACGGCGAGTGGCTGGAGTGCCGCACGTCGGCTGGCATGACGCTCGACATCCTCGCGGAGCCGTCGCCGGCGGCGTGGGGATCTCCCGCAGGCGCGACGCTCTCGTACCTCTACCTCTGCAAGGTCCGCAGCGTCGTACCGCGCCTGGTGCGCATCGGCGACAAGCCGGCGGGGTCGAGCACGGTCAACGTGTCGACGTTCCAGGCGGGCGTGCTCGTGCTCTCCCCGCGCCCTCCGCAGCTCCGCGCGGCGTCGGGACCGCCGCACAAGGCGCAGCAGCGGTGGGACCTTCGCAACGCGCAGGCGATCTCGCTGCCGCGCCAGACGTTCACGGGCGCGAGCGCGTACGAGTACGCCTTCGCGGGCTGCTCCGCGGAAGTGGGCGAGGCCATCTGCGTCGGCGTGATGATCCATTCGGCGTACGACGGCGTGAACAACGTGCCGAACGTGATCGCCGGCTGGTACATGGACCGGCACGGGTGGATCTCGGGCGAAGCGGTCGTGAACAGCAGCGCCGCGTTCGTCGACACGAACTCGCCCGGGACAACGGGCTCGGCGACGATCTCGGCCAGCATCACGCTCAAGACCGTCACCGTCGGTGGCTCGCCGTGGACGGTGCCGTTTGACGGCCTGCGCACGCTGCTACGGGGTGTCATCTCCGGCGGAGGCGGCGACTTCATCGCGTGGCAGCTCAAGGACTGGACGATCGAGATGCCGGTGCTCTCCGGCGGTGCGGCGAACTACCGCCACGTTGGCGAGGCGTGGGCGCGCACCACGGGCTACACGCTGATCCAGACGCACAAGGGCGCGGTGACGGGGCAGACGTTCACGACGGCTGCCCAGGACGTGCTCGGCGCTCGCTTCCCGATGAGGGAGCCGCTGATCACCGGACCGATGTCGTCGTAACGACCGTGGGCTGCTGAGCCTGTCGACGACGTCGCCGATCATGCGCGACGTCGAATAGCCAGCGACCACGAGCGTGCACGCGATCGCGGCAGCCGCAGCCTCCTGAATGGCGCTGTACCCGACGCCCAGCGACTTCCACGCCACCACCGCCGCGCCCACCAGCCCGAGCACGGTGAAGACCCACGCTCCAATCGCCACGAACTTCATGGCGCGATGATCCGCGGAGTCGATGCCGTCTGGAAGATGGCGCCCGCCCTCACCACCCCCAAGGGCAGCACCACTCGTCCGCGTAGCCGCTCGGCACGCACCACGACGGCTTGGCGGTGCCAGAGGGGCACGCCCACAGGTACGGGTCGTCGTTCGATGCCGCCGCCTCGGCGCAGTGGTTCAACTTGCCCTTAGAGCTGCAGCCCTTCGCGGTCGCATCCTTCATTGCGTTCGACGGCGCGCCGCCTGCGCCGCAGTAGGAGTCGCAGGCGAGCGCCCCTGCAGTGCAGAAGCACTTGAACGCGCACGGCGGCGTCTGCGCCACGCCGCACATGTCCCCCGCCTGGCACGAGAGACCGTCGTGACAGGTGGGCGAGCCAGAGCCGCCAGCGCCAGCGCTCCCCGCTGTGCCACCGCCGGCGCCGCCCTTCCCCGCGCCACCGGCGCCCGAGCTGCCGCCCGCCGCGCCGCCGGCCCCGCCAGGCGCCCCGGCCGCGCCCGCGGTCCCTCCGCCCGCTCCGGCGCCGCCTGTGCCCGCCGTGCCGCCTCCAGTGCCAGCGCCGCCGCAGACGCACGGCTCGTAGCCGGAGCCGTCGCCCTTGCAGGCCTGGGCGCCCGTCGCGCCGCCCGGGCACACGCACGCCTCCTGCTTCCCCGCCGCGCAGACGGCTGCACCGCCGGTGCCCGCCGAGCTTGTGCCGCCCTTGCCTGCCGAGGCGCCTCCCGCGCCCGCGGAGGCCCCGCCAGCGCCCGCCTGGGCGCCGACGTCGGGGGCGGTGCCGGAGGAGTCTCCGGCGGACGAGGAGCAGGCGAGGAGGGCGAAGGAGAGGGCGAGGAAGGCGAAGCGCATGCGACGAGCGTACGCATGGACGCAGCGTCGCGCGAGGGGTGAGGGCGCGTCGCCTCAGGCCACGCTGTTCACTCGATCCCGTACTCCGCGCACCGCCGGTGGAGCGTCCGCAGCGGCATCCCGAGGTCCACGGCCGCCGCGCGCTTGTTGCCCCGCGTGCGCACCAGCGCCGCCCTGATGGCCTCCAGCTCGGTCTCGCGCAGCTCGGCGCGCGTCGCCGGCCCCGTGATGGGCCGTGACCGCGCCAGCTCGGCCCACAGGCGCTCGTTCTCCGCCCGGAGGAGCCGGACCTCGACGCGCAGCTGCAGCAGCTCGTCGCGCTCGGAGAGCGCGGCGTCGTTGGCGGGGGCGGACTTCGGAGCGCGGGCAGCCATCAGGTGAATCAGGTCACCATGGCGCACCCAGGCGCAAGCTGCGCGCCCGTGCAGTCCCGTCACGGGACGGAGTCCTCCGCGGGCTCCGGCGCGCTGTTCTTCCGGCACAGCAGCGAGCAGTCGGGCCACGGGATGTGGAACTTCGGCGGGAAGTTCAGGAAGAACGAGAAGTCGGGCGGGAACTCGAACGGGACGTTGATGACGCGGTACACCTGCACCGTCCCGCAGGGCGTCTCGATGCCGATGCCGACCTTGATCGCGGGCATGGTTCCTCAGGGCGCGGGTGCGATGAGCACCGTGGTGGAGATGACGTTCGCCGGGCCCGCGACGCTGTAGGCAGCGCCCGAGACGGGGGTTGGAGGGATGATCCCGCCGAGCAGGACGTTGCCGCCGATCCATGTGGACGGAAGCCCAGGCACCGGTCCGGTGAAGGGCACTCCTGGGGGCACGTTGACGCCGATCGCGGTGCCGTTGATGCACACCGTCCCGACGTCGACGTAGAACGCCTTGCCGAGGACCCGCACGTCGTCGTTGCTCACCTGCAGGGTGTTCTGCCCGTTCGGCGACGTGAGGCTCGCCACGCCGTTGCTCAGCTCGAGCGCGGTGCCGTCCGCGAGCCGCGCCTTGATGGCGAGCTTCTTCGTGCTCGGGTTGAGGGCGAGTCGGATCGCCGTGTTCGTCGCCTCGGTCCCGGGCGTGGACGACGCATCATCGGCCTCGACGGCGAACTCTCCGACGAACGGCGTGCCGTCGGCGTTGCTCTTCGAGCCGTCTCCCTTCAGCCGCACAAGGAAGGCCCCGCCGCGCACGTAGAACCGGACGTTCGCGCCCTTCGGCGGCGCGACGAGCTGCTCCTTCTGCAACGCGCCTTCGTCGAAGGCGATGCCCGCCATGGCCGTCGGGATCTTGTTCGCCGCGCCGCCGGGCACCGTCGCGACCGCCACGATCTCGCCGTCGGGCGTGCCATCGAGGAACTGGAGGAGCACGCGGTTGCCCGAGCGGATCGGGCGCGTTTCGAACGTCGCGCCGAGCGGACACGCGATCATCGCGGCGACCGTCGCGCCCTGGAACGGCCCGGTGAGCACCATGCACTCGACGGTC
>OFRO01000724.1_pt1 | contig 10755 bp, 18 predicted proteins | sample 1543091 | NCBI WGS metagenome assembly OFRO01 (sample SAMN07774217, study PRJEB24372) | wastewater metagenome | isolation source: Exp Tend NO 10WW | collected 2016-02
GCGTCGGAGAGATTCGGTGTTTCCACCAAGATCCCGCCGGGCCCGCCGACAAGCCTTCCTGCTCCGGGGATTTCGGCAAGTCGAGGCACTACCTGCGTTCCGGCGGGTGAGTTCGTCGGCAGTACCGCCACGGTGTCGTGCAGGCGCAGCGCAACGAAGTAGTGGCGGCTGCAGGAGACTATTTTAAAACCAGCACCGGATCGGTGAGTTGGATGTCTTCCAAATAAATATTTTGATATGAAAACCGAAATTCTGACTACGCTCGCACTCACCGTACTGGCCGTTATTCCATTACTTCACCTGGCGAGCTACCGTAGATATGAAACCCGCCTGTCGCGGTTGGGTGCGATTGCTTTTACCTTCATGACTATTCCTTCCTTCACTCAGCTCTTACGAGATGGTGATGTTGTCGGCGTAAGCAGTGAACGCCTGGATGTTGTGAGTCAGACCTGCGGTGAACTTACCGGTCGTCAAGTCACCGTTTACAACGGTGTACTTCAAGCGCAGGTAGCGCTCGGTAATCACGTCGGGCTGAAGTCGGGCCACCAGGCGAGTGCCGATGGCTGCCAACGCTGCGAACGTACCGATGGTCTGAGCGGTCGTTGCGGAAGAGAACGAAGTGTTATCATCCGTTTCGAGAGACAGAGCCATGGTGCTGTTCGAGCTCGAATCTGTGAAGGCAGTAGTCACGATGGCGAAGAAGTAAAGTTCTGCGCCGACTCCAAGGTTCCGGTTTGAACCCAGGTCGATGTAATCGGTCCCGGCTTCAGTTGTAAGGTGTGCGACGTTGTTGTCGAACAACAGTGCTGCATCTAAAATCATTTTCGTATCTCCTAATAAAGTTTGAGGCAGTCGGCTGGATCACCCAGCCAACTCGTCGCTATTAAGTGGTGACCGCGGCTTCAGTTTCGAGAAGCGCATCGCAGATCTTGATCGGCACGCCACGGAACGAGTACGAGATGTTGCCATCCACGTCGTTGTAGACGAGCCCACCACCAGCAGCCACGTCATCGCGGCGAGCGATGTCGAGCATCTGGAAGAGCGTGCGGTTCATGTAGAACACCGGCTTGCCGAGACGCAAGTTCGCGGGCCCGATACGGTGGATCATCTTAATCATCATTTCGATGAGATCCGCCGCGCTGGACTTGGCGACCAAGTTCGACACGTCGATGTTTGCACCACGAACCACGAAGCGCCAGTCCTTCAGTGCGATACCGCACTTCCACTGCCAACGCTCGCGGTACGCCAACATGCGCGATCCGCCGATGCCCGCTGTGTTCTCCACAGTTTCGAGACCGAGATCGTCATGTTGAAGACCGGCTTTGGAACCCTTCGGGAAGATACCGAAGATCGACTGTGCACCCCAAACGACCAGCCAGATCGAAGAGTGTTCCGCGCCACCCGCGCCGCCACCGTTCACGATGTTCTGACCATTGGTCGCATCGAGATCGGAGTAACGAACGGACAAGCCGGTGAACTCTTCCGGGCTGATCGAGCTGTTGCCGTAGAACAACGTCGATGCCATCTCTTGGTTCATCGCTTCGATGAACGCCTTTGCTTCGCTCAAACGGAACGCGCCGACGTTGCCGTTCAGTTCTGCAAGATCCTTGTCCACTTCGGACCAGGCTTCCAGCATACCGCACGCTTCGTCGATCTGCGCGGTTGTGCTCTTCGAGGGAAGAACGCCGCCGTTGAGCAGACGCCATGCGACGCTCGGTAATCCGGTGCGTACTGTTACGCGGTGACCGGTCGGAAGGTTACCTTCCATGAAGAGCATGTCGTCCAGAACTTCGTTCGTCTGGTTCAACAACTCTACGATCTCGGGAACTTTGCCATCGGGATCTAAGCGCTTTGCCCAGTCCGCGAGTGTGGCGATGTTCGATGCTAATGCCATGTTTCAATTCTCCTAAATAAAGTTTGGTTAAACGGGTGTTGTCTCTTTGTAGAGCTTCGACTCCGTGGACTCCCTACGAGCTCCGGCTGGCTGGCCAGATCCGCGATTAGGGTTCCCCGACTCCATCGCTCTACCTATCCTTGCGAGCATCCGAACCAGTTCAGGATGGTTCCCTAATCCGGTGCGCTCAAGTTCGGAAACGAAGACTTCACTGCCAAACTTCTTAGCGACATCGTGTGCGAGTTGTGCGGTCTCTGCCGCCTTCTCGCCACCGAAGTCCTTGTCGGCGATGATCTCTTGCTTCCATGCTTCTGACTGTTCGGCGAGCTGATCCAGTGCTGCTTGGTCACGCGATGCCACTGTCGCACTCTCACGCTCAAGTAACTTCTGAGCCACGTCCTTCGACAATCCTTGCTCCTTTGCGAAGGAAGCAATCTTGTCAACGTCGCTCTGCTTGAGATGTGAGCCTTCGGGAAGTGTCAGCTCGATCTTGTCGGCTGGTGCATCTTCCTTCTTTGCTGGTGCTCCGGGCTTTGCATCCGCCGACGCCGGTTTGTTCTTGTCGGCGGCTGGCGTTCCTTGCTTGCCATCCACCGTCTGCTGGTTCGCCGCGGCCGCGACGTTATCAGTAGACTTTGCTGGTGGATTACCCTGCTGGTTCGTCTCTTTGTTCGCAGCAGCGGCGTCTGTGTTACCTTGGCTCGCTTGCTGTTGTTGATCGTCAGACACTTTAAAACTCCTTACTTGTTCAAGTTCTCGTTACGCATCTTGAAGAACATCTCCGGATCTGCGGCGTCGATCTCCTGTAGGAGTTGGAAGCCGATGTCCTGCTGACCTGAGTTGTAATGGATGCGGGCACTACTCTCATAGATCGAGCTGAACGTCTTGCACCGGCCGAGCAGTCGCCACAAGAAGCGTCGTCCTTCCGGAGTCGCAAGAACCGCGCGCATCTCGTTGAGCTCACGCTCGCGTGCACTGCGTTCCTTGATCTCGGCAGTATCGACTTGCTTCTTTGAAGCTGCGTTCCTTACGAACGGCTTCGGTTGTTGGTGCGGCTGCTGGTGATCCATTAGTTCACGTCTGTCCATGCGCCGTTGGCGACGCCGATGGCGGTCCATGCGTTCGCGCCTGTCGCTTCAAGAGTCAGCGAAGATCCGGCGTCAGTGCAGCGAACTTCATCGCCAGCCGAAGGTGTAATGGCTGCGCCCGTTCCACCGGCCACACTATTAATGACGCCGATCACATCCGTTGCGTCGGCCGGGTCGATGTCGAAGTCGTCGGCTGTCCCGCACACGAAGGTGTACCGGCATCCAAGGACGGTCGAAGCTTCGGGTAGTGGCTGGACGGCGGCGCCTGCGCTCACTATCGTCGAACCACACTGGGCTGCGGTAAGTGCTGTAGTCGAAGCCGCCACTTGGTTCTGAAGGAAGCCGACGAGCTGATCCCCGCCGTCTCCAGTAAGATCGCCGGTCAGTGACGACACCGCGATCAAGATCTTGCCGGATGTCTTGGTGCAAGTGACGTTGGTTCCGCACTTTACCGAGTCCGACTTGGCGAGCATCACGTCGCTCGAGTTGAAGAACGCAACGCCGAAGGCGCTGAAGCTAAAGACCAACAGCAAGATGCCGACTAGTCCGCTTAATTTTCTCATGTATCCCCCTGTAGGTTTTAAGCTGTCGGCACCGTGCCGCCAGGATTAACACTGTCCATCAGTCGCGTGAGCGCGTTGTCTCCATCGGTCGGTGCGTTGGCGAGCTGGTTCGCAGCCTTGGCACCTTCCGACATCATGGCCATGCGTTGTTGCGCGGCCACTGCTTGTTGTTCGGCCGCTTCGATCTCGGCCACTTCTTCATCGCTGCGGACCACTCCGGGCGGCAAGCTCACCATGTCGCCGTAAGAGTCGAGCAGCTTGTTGATGTTGGTCTTCTTCGCCGATGCCGGATACGGAACAGCAAGGTTACCCGCGAACTGCGCGTAACGCTCGAGCCCACCGATGCCGATCATCTTCTGTGCCTGCGCCATGATCGAGATGTATTCGACCGACAGGTTCGCGCCATGAAGTTCTTCAGGCGGTGGCGGCAGCAGGTTCAGTTCCATGTGGATCTGGAAGCTGATGTCGATGCTCGGATCAAGATCGTCTTGATTGATCTGTTCCATCACAGGTCCGAGTGCGAGCAGCTTCTCTTCATGGCGTTCGTCGATCTCACGCGCAGTTATGTCGCGGCGGTCGGAGTTCGCCATCATCAAGAACATGTCCTTGTAGTAGGCTTCATCGATCCGACTGCGGACCTGCTGCTGCTTCATCTCCATCTCTTGGATGCGCGGATCGATCTGGTAAACTGGAGTGAAGCCGCGCTGTCCTTCGCGCTCATCGTAGTAAGTCATGTCGCCGGGAAGGATCGACGACTTCACATTACGCATACCAGCCGGGCCCTTCATCGGTGGATTGATGATCTTGTCGATGGCCTGGGCGATGCGCTTCTCACCCCACTGAAGTTGTTTGATGTCGCCGATGGCAGTCATGCCAGGGCAGTCGGTTCCGTACACGTCTTCGCCGGTCACTTCCCAGCGCGGAACCAAGACCGGGAAGTAGTCGTAACCCTTCTCGGACAGGTACACGTCTTCCTTCGAGTCGGCCATGTAGTTACCGGCCTGCGCTGAGCTCCATCCCTTCTCGTAGTAACACTCGCTGAAGCGCTTGAACTTGGACTCGAGCGCCTTCGGATTGAACTCATCGTTCGGCTTGATGAGATGAACCACGTCCACCCATGTCTGATAGTGGCCGCTGTCGTACTGGTTCTTCACATAGTCGGAGAAGTTCGACCAGTCCGGTCGGCCGGTGCGATCATCGACAACACCGAACTCTTCGATGAGCTGCGCGATGGTCATGCGGAACTCGCGGCAGAAGACGTTCACCTTGCCGCGGTAATCTTTGGCGATCCGGTACGATCCTATCGGGAAGCTCTGGGTGTGGATGACGTTCTGGTAATCCTTCACCATCGAGTACGCAGCGGTGGCGAAGGTGCCAAGGTCTCCATATACGAGCGGCTTGGTCTGGTAGTAGTTCGACTTCAGGAAGCTTCGGTTCATGATCTCGGCTACATCGTAGAGCCAGTTCTTCACCTTCGGCATCCGGTTCAACGTCGGATCTGGTGTCTCGAGCTTGAACCATCTGCGTGCCGGGCTGGTCACGCCCGACATCATACCGGCGCGAAGCGTGCGCGCGGCGGTGGTGCCGGTGGAGTCAAGGATCTTCAAGTTCCGGCGATCACCTTTGTTTACGTCCGACAGGAAGAAGCGGGCGCGGGTGGGCAGGATGTAGTCGTTCAGATCTCGGTAGGCGGGTTTGAAGCTTGAGAACTCTGACTCCAGTTGAGCGCGCAGGATCTCGTTCTTCTGGCGCTTGGTCAGAGTTCTATGCGGAAGATCTATGATGTTGCTTCTCTTCACCGCCGTCATGGTTACTGTCCGAGCTGCGTCTTGTTACTGGCCGCGCCCGGAGCTGCACCACCGGCAACGGCTGATCCGCCGCTGCCAAGCATGGAAGATCCACCACTCGATCCGACCGGTGCCGCCGAGTTGGATGCGAGCGCGCGCTGGCGCTGACGTTGGATCTTGGAGAACGCGCGGTTCTCTTCTTGCGCTTCAGCTTCCTTCTGCTGGCGTCGAGCCGTCTCGACTTCATGGCGCTGTTCGTTTGCGCGCTGGCCTGCTTGCCGTCTTGTCTGCGCTGCGGACTCCGCGCTGATCGCGGTGCCTGCGATGGCGACCGCGGCGATCACTGCTGTTGCTGCCATTAGTCTAACCTCCGAGTATAAATAAGATCGACAAGCCGATAACCAAGGCGTTCCAGCATTGCACCAAAGTTGTGAGCAGCCTTGACGTGATGATACGTGATCTGCACGCCTTCGGCTTTGAGCTGCTGGTCGCACCACAAGATGAACTTGGCGCCGAACCCGCGTTGATCGGGATCGATGAACAGAACATCTTGAAGCGCCTGTAGTGATGACTTGTAGTGGATGTTGTGCCTGATGAAGTAGACCGCGTATCCGACGATGACGCCGAGCTCGTCGCGCGCGATGAACATACGGAGCGCGCCGATCTGCTCGAGCTTCTCGTATTGTTCAAAGTCGGGATCAAGTTCAATGTCCTTGTAGTGCGCGATCTCGTGGTAGTGCTTCTCTAGTAGCGGCATCAGTTCATGGAAGAGTTCTGATGTTCCGACTTCTCTCTTATACGTAATCATTGCCCACGCTCCGTTCGATAGGATGGCGCCACCATGTCCATGATGAGATGGATGCGTTCGCGGTTTGAGCGGTTCTCCACCCAGTGCGTTCGCTTATGGTTAAACCACCAGAGTTGACCTGGCTTCATCTCCGCAGTCGTGTAGATGTGCGGGTTTGCAGGATCGGCAACGTGGAAGCGGTTCCCGGCATCGGATTGAAGAACTAAGTGGAACCGTTCGTAATGGTCAGCGTAAGCACCTTCATCGGCGTGGGGTGTAATCCGGCCACCTGGCTTAAGTCTGACTATGATCGCGCGGCCGAGAGTGTTGGCGCGCGACGCTTCAACAGACTGCGCGAGCAGTCCGCGAGCTTCGGGTAGATCCATCAGTGCGGGGTAATCAACTGCATCAAGATCGTTGAACACGGCTTCAATAGTTTGAGCCGCCGCCCATCGTAGGAAGATGGTCTGGGTGTCAACGTGTGGTGTGCCTGGCGTCGTTTGCCGGGCGGTGATGTGCGTCCACAAGCTCGATTGCATCTCAAGCGACCGCAAGAGCGGACGAACGTCCAAGTCAGAAATGAGACACTCAAAGCTGTTACTTCGCATAGCTGGATGGCTTAACTGTCGTGAAGATTTTACTGGAACTCAAGTCCTAATTACGCGATCACATCCGGCTGGGATCGAAGGGATCGTAATCAGACTTGAACTTAGGACCGGAGACCAGCTCCAGCAGCGCGTTCTGCGCCGGTAACTCCGCGGTCACGAAGGTTAAGCACAGCGCGTCAGCACGGTTCGGTGAGAACTTCAGCCGCTTCTTGATCTGGTCCTTCTCTTCCATCCTGAACTTGCCGTCCTGGAAGTAGTAGGTCGGCGTGGTCAGCTCCTTCTTTAAGACATCATCAGGTGGCAGCGCACCGCCGCGCTTCACCCACTCAGCCATCCGGAACCACATCTCTGCTCGCTTGTTGAAGTACCTGGGATCGTCAGCCTTGCCACTGAACGAGACTTCCATGGGTGTGTGCCCGGCTTGGATCATGGAGTCAATGGCGCCAGCAGCAAAGCCACCAGATCCATCGAAGGCTTCGAGCTCTGAACCCCAGTTCACCTTCGCCTTCACGACTCGCGCGCTGACTTCGTATGATCGTGGGTTCCGCATCTCAACGCAGCGGAAGGCAGCGAGACCTTGGCGCGGGAAGATCACCCACGGATCGTCACCGAACCTGGCAGCGTCGATGCCGAGCCGCTTCTGTGCGTGGATGTAAACATCTTCTGTAAGGTGACGCTGCATGGCTGCTTCGACTTCATCAGGTCCGAGCAGAGTGTTCACGCCGGACGGCGGGAAGAGACCAAGGATCGTGGACATCACCCATGGATTGTCGCGCCCGTAGGTCTTAATCATCTCACGCGCATGATCCATGTCTACGCGCGGTGTGCGCTTCGGATCATCGGGATCGGCAGTGATCGTAATCATCTTCCAAAGGTGAGCGAGCTTGGTCGCGCAGTCATATAAGAGACCGGATGTCGATGTCGGGTTCCCAGCCTGAGCGATAAGCGCATCGATGGGCGAGCCGGTGAAGATCTGCTCTGCCTTCTGGCCCACGCTTGGTGGCATCCCGCCAGTCTCATCGAGCAGGATGAACGGGAACTTCGAGTGCAGACCTGACAGCGAGCGACCGATGGCTTCAACGTCAGCGTTCATCGGATAAGAACGCGCGGACAAGAACCAAGTCTCGGGATGATCGTTCGCGTAGATCCGCTCTTGGTTCCATGTGAAGGCTGACTTCAGGTACTCGGATCGCTGCTGCCACTTCGAGAGTTCCGCCCACAAGTTGTCGCGTAAGTTGTCTCGACCTTCACCGCTGAGTGCCGCGCCCTTCGGATGCTCGTACTTCATGCCGAAGCAAGCGAGTCTCCACCATCCAATGATGGCGAGCTCGGCCGACTTACCAGGACCGGTGCACGCTTTGAAGCCGATGCGCCTGCGCGGGATCGGAGTTGTGGATGCGAGTGAGTCGAGTCCTTCTTCTTGCCAGTGATCGAGATCGACCTTTAGTTCTTCGTATGCGAACGCCTTCGGGTTCTCACGCCAGCGCTTGATGTTGGACTGTGCGCGAGCGAGTGCCGAGCTCATTGAATACCTGATCCTGATCCAGCTTCGGTCTTCCAGCCAGGCGGATGCCAAGGTGGATCGTGCTTGTTGCACTTGCATGGCTTACCAGCAGCATCGCACCGACTGATCTTGCCACCAGTTCTTGCGCGCACGATGTGACCAGCGCCTTCGTTCCACGCGCGATCATCATGTACTTCGCACACCCAGCCTTCACCGCCGCAGATCTCGCAGTGCTTGTCGCTCATGTCGGTCGCTCGTTCATCTTAAATTTTTCGTGATAGTTGTCATCGCCCGGTCTTCGTTCAGCATGCAGAGCAGAGATGCCGTGGCCAAGTTCACCAGGAGTGTAGTTTGCGATGATGTGGTAATGCTCGATGTCTTGCTTCAGTCCGCAGCGCACGCAGATGCGAGTGGTGATCGATACATCCTTAGTAATCCAGTGCCCGCCATCAAACGCCCACTTGTGCTGCCACCAACACTTTAGTCTCTGAACAGAGTTCACTTCCACACCCGTCGCATGTGGCACTCGAACCAGCGAACGATGTCAGACCACTCCATGCCTGCGCCCTTCATGTCGCGGATCGATTGAAGGAAGTCGTTCATGTCTTCGACCGTTGCGAAGAAGAAGGCGTGATCGGTCTCGACCAGTTCATCAGGGATGATCGTCACCCCCATGAACTGAAGATGTTCGCGGTACTCGGGCGTCTGATACTTGTTGGTCAATGTGCTTGCGATCTCACGGGCCACACGCTCACCGTTGAAGCTGGTCAGGCAGACCTTCGCAGCGTTGGTGTGCGCCTTCATCTTTGCAATCGCATCGATCATCGTGTTCGCGCCGAGTTCCATTACGGAAGTCCCGTCTGATCTGTTGGTCCGATGGGAACCTGGATCGGTTTGGTCATGTCGGTGCTGTCAGCCGGTGGAGATCCTTGTGGATCTGGCGGCAACACCTTGAACCCAACGTCATCGACTTCGCGCTTGATCTCTGTGGCTTCCTTCGCCAGTCGTTCGCGCTGGGCCATGATGTTCTCGTGATGCTTCTTGGATTGCTTCACCTTCGTGGTCACGATGCGAAGCTTCGGTCGCCCATCTTGCTGTCGGTTCTTGGTGTCAAGCGTGAGCTGCACCTGAAGGTGACACTCGCACTCCGGGCACTTCAGCCAGCCCATCGTTGGTGTAATCAATGTAGGTTTAGGAGCGCACTGGCCACTGACGTGCTTACACGCAGGGCACGGATACTTGAAGTCGATCAGCCTGCTCATCGGTGGCCCAGGCGTTCGCGGTTCATGTTCATGATCTCGTTCGTGCGCTGGCCACGCTTCCAGTTCTCGCGCGTGGTCTCAGCCCACACTCGGCTCGCCTGCTTCATCTTCTTAGTCGGTGGCTGCCGGAACTTCGACGACTTAGTTCTTCGCATCGTTCGACTCCGATGTTGGAACGCCGACCAGCTTCTCCATCTCCGCGGTCTCGCGCAAAGCCTTCTGAAGTGACGCGATCTCAGTCCCGTGCGGACTCAAGATCAAGCAGCCTGGCTGCCCATCGGCTTGCACCAACAGTGTCAACTTGGCTTGTTTACCGAACAGGAAGGACAGCCGTTCGAGATGCGGCTGCGCTTTGGTCATAATGTGATCCATGATCGCAGCGGATTGCTGCTCTACTGAGTCGCTCAAGTGATCCCCCCACAGTTGTTGATAACACGAACGACCGGCTCGTGAGTGCCGACGATGGCTTGCCCGACCACCAGGATTGTACAGATCCCTGCATGATACCAGATCGCCGATTTATCCGCAGACTTCGGCGGTCACCTATTCATGCTCGTTCGTGTTGTTTGGATCATCGCCACCGGCAACGATGTCTTCAAGGCGCACCGTTGCATCGACTTGAACGTCTTTAGGTAGGAGCTTCGAGTAGATCATGAAGAACTCGGTCGGCTTCTTCTCTGCCCACTCCTTCATGAACTTCACGCCACCGAGTTCCTTGAACACGGTCAGCACGTTGTCACGAACGTCGCCTGCAATCTTGTTCGGAGTGCCCTTCTTCCGGCCACCCGTTTTCACGCCCTTAGCCATGGTTCCTTGTCCATCTAAAACTTCTATCTTAGACAGTCAGCATCACACTTATCGGTGGTTCTTCGCAAGGCTTGATGTGCTGTGCGTTAAGCTGGCTGCGGGATGTCGAGCTTCACTTCGATCCACTTGTACCCGGTGACGTTGCCGTTGCTGTCTCTTACCGGGCATCTGTACCAGAGCGTATCATCATCGCACAAGACATAGACCTGTGATCCACCTTCACCACCAACGGAGACTTGGACGGGCTTGCGCTTGTTGTTTGCCATGACCGTGAGCGTGCTCTTCTCACCGCAGGATGCAAGCTCATCGTGGAACTTGATCGCGCTGCATCGTAACCACCGTACCCAGTAACCTCTGGGTGTCCGTGAGTAATATACGAGTTGTGTCTGTGTGCGTTGTGTTCTGCTTATACACCCCTATACTCTCATCTTATTAAATATAAATATATATAGGTA
>OFRO01000725.1_pt1 | contig 10752 bp, 11 predicted proteins | sample 1543091 | NCBI WGS metagenome assembly OFRO01 (sample SAMN07774217, study PRJEB24372) | wastewater metagenome | isolation source: Exp Tend NO 10WW | collected 2016-02
GTAAGTGTGAGTAATACTTTAAGAGTATCACTCCCAAGATTATGGGCTTTCTCTGCTACAGCCTCAACAAACGCATTAAATTTCGTGTATGTGGCCATTAGTTCCCCAGTGTGAGTTTGTACGTTCCATCTTGCTGCACAATTATATCAATAATTGTGCGTTGCAGCCCTTGTCCTAATAGTTGCTGGACTTCCGCTTTGGTCAAGATTCGCGTTTCGGGCATCACGGTGATTATAGCCATTCCCGCCTTGCCGCCGGCGCTCGCAGTAATCGTCGCCGGGCCAGCCGCAACGCCGGTTGCCAGCCCGGACGACGATACCGTAGCGAAGCCGGGATTCGAAGTACTCCAGACGACCGCTACACCGGTCATCGTGTTGCCGTATTGGTCCTTGATTGTCGCCGACAGTTGTACCGTCTTGCCGGCCTCAATTGTCGCAGTTGTGGGACTGACTACGATTGTCGTTACGACTGGAGGAGGTGGAGGTTGCGGAGTGCCGACTACCACCACCCGGCAGAATGCTTGAATCACTTGCGGGCCGTTCGCAACCGAGGCAACCGCGTAATCAGTTCCCGCTTTGACGGCCGTAACCAGTCCGTCTTGCGATACTGTGATTGCACCGATCGAAGGAACGACTGGCGAACTGTAGACAGACCAAGATACGGTAGCGTTTGGTATGCCGGTCACTTTCGCTACCAGTTTAATCGTCGATCCTGCCGCAAGACTTGGCACGTCGGCAGGTATAATCGTTACGCCGATAACCGGCGGTTTCATGATGTTGGCCGACACGATTTGCAACGCATCGGCCAGTGTTTCAAACTCTCCATTCCATGCCGTGCTGAAATCTGGAGTTGTCGAGCCGATCTTGTAGCCGTCGATCATTCCGGGGCTGAAACGTGCCGTGCCTTCAATGGTTGTTGGCGACGTACCACGCGATAGTTGAATATCACCATTGAACGTGTTGACGTATGAAACGCTGGCCACGTCGTAGCGTCGATCGGTCGTATGGGCCGGGTCTGGGGTATAGGTTAGGTGGTCAATCCGTGCGGTTCGCCGCTGGCCTGTTGGGTAATCGAATGCCACGCGGGCTACGGCACGTTCAGGCAGGCCGATGACTTGCTTTTGAAACTCTGCCAGTGTCGGGCGGCCTTGCGAATCTTTCGCGATGATTCGGACGCCATCGGACGTGTATGGGAATCCGAATGTGCTAAAAGAATTGGCGTACAATCGTTGGAAACCAGTCATCACGCCGGCTGCGTCGTAGCTGAATACGTCCTCAGTATGAAGGCCAGTGTTTGTTAAAGAAATGTATCGCCGCCACAGTTGGGCACGTCCACCGCTCGATCGTTTGAGTAACTTGCCGGCGGCATCGTACACGCGGTATTCACGCTTGTCATAGATGTTGTAGCCGTCGTAGCCGGTAAGCGGTATGCCATCTTTAGCAACACCGTTGTCAATATCTGGCCCTCTTGCTTCATCTAAATCCGACCACGGACTGAAAGTAAGGAACGCTGGCGCGGAGAATCGGACCACCTCAGATTGATTTGAATCGGCTTCTGCGAACACTCCTACCTTGATCGGCTGATTCCCTTTCGGGTAGCGAATGATTAGATCGGCAACTGTGCCTTGTTGGTTCAGCGGTGTAATCTCAATGGAATCGCTGCCGCCGCCAGTCTCCAGCACCTTCCAGTGGACTTGCTTCAACACACCATTTGGTACAAACGACTGCCGCGCGTCGATTCGCATATGCCGTTCGCGGTCCATGCCGTACCATGTTCGAGCAATCGACCGATCGACTGAGTGCAAGTCTTCGAGCGGCAGTTTCCAATCCTCTGACAACACACTGACCGTGCAGATTGGCAGTAACACGTTGGCACTATTCAACATCGTTGCAAACGTATCGACCTTGGCAAGGTCGGTCGTTGTGGTTGTTGAGGTGAATACTGTTGGGTGTGCTTTTGGGTCATCAAGATAACCCGTCGCCGCTGATTGTGATCGACGCAACGCAACTTGGTACGTCGGGATGAAATGACCAGCCGTGACGATTCGCCGGCGTAGATCAGGATTCAGCCCATTAAACAGTCGGTAGAACGCATCCCTAAACGCATAAGTTGCTTGGTATCGGCCTTCGCCAGCCCCAACGACCGCGTTCGTATCAGCTACGTAGCGATTCCAGCCTGTCGCAATACCCCACGCGCCCGGGCTACCGAATGACGGTGTCTGGCTTGGCCACGCGATGTAGTGATTCGCTCGCGAGAGCATGGAATAGTTGACCAGCGCGTTGAATTGATTCACGCCATTAGGCGTAAGTATCCAAGCCGCAGACCGTGCCCCGCCTGTCTGGCCGATGTAGTTGATTCCATAATCACCCGCGCTGTACGATCCACCGCTGCCGGAAATGTCGGCGTACCAGACGCAATGCGTTGCTGGGTAGACCAGCCACGAAAGGTACGGTTCGCTCACGCCCGTACTGGTGGTCGCGATCATCGCGGTATTCGATCCGCTGGTCACGTAGTTGTACGCTTTGATCGTGCCGGTCGGGCCAGGAATCGGCACGGGCGTGATTGTGGACGCAAGGACATTGATTTTGAACGTAGTTACGGCTGATTGCATGCCGCTGGTTGCGGTCACTGTGAATTGGTGTAGGCCGACGTGAACGTTCGATGGTTGCCAGTACAAGTCGCCGACGTTGAACGCATTCCACCGCAGATTTTCCGGCAGTGCTTTCGATCCGTTCGGCTGCGTCCAGTCGATTGAATACGTAATCGCCGGTGCGGTTTCGTCGGTTTGCACCGCCGGGAACCAAAGATTGATTGACCGAGACATAGGCTGCGGGTTGCTGATCCGCACACCGGCTTGCGAGTTGGCCCCAACCGTGTGGACCAACGCACCATTAGTTAAGGTAACGGTCGGTAGTTGCTTGATCGACACGTCGCCAAACATCAAAATCGCAAAGAGAAGATTCATAATTTACGGCCGAACCGGCCGCGCCTTTCTGGTAGTCAAGTTGTACAATTGTCAGGAACAGGGATCGGCGTCAAGTACGATGGTAATTCTTCAATTAGTTCGTAACCAGCTTCGCCATCAGATTCACGTTTTGTTATATTGTATATACCTTTCGGTAATCCCCAACCCTCTTCAACAGAACCTTTAGATGTATAGATTATAGATTTGTCAGTTTTTTCAACAGTTTCAAGGACACGATTATAGTTTTGTTTACGTTGTTGGATTATAGTAAGAGGCTTGTTAAATTCAAATTCTATTTGAGCTTGAAGGTAATAGTTTTGCCCCAATATAAAGATTAAAACTACTATCATACGTAAAAGTCCAATGTTCGAGCAACAAATCCTTCAAGATTACTATAGGCTATACACTCATCTTGACAGATCCAATCAATATCAACGCGAGGTACCCAAACATGATTGAATCGTCCTGAGTCTGTTGAAGCTCGATCCCATTGATTTACAATCTTGAACAGTTCTCCATATTTCGTATGTTCTTGCCATCCAAGGATTGACATCTTATGGCCCCAACGAGGGCCACGTTTTCCAAGTGATATATCACCTTCACCGATCCACGATTTATAACCATACATCGACCCTTCACCAACAGGACATTTCGCATCAACTATAGCAGAACGAACATCGTCAGCATTACGCATTGTTGCAATAGTTCGTATAGGATTCTTACGACCAGTTTCTAATAAACTTAGATTTTCAGGGCAATCACCATCAGAATAAGTATATTCAAGTTTTTGAGTATAGCAGTAACCAATATCTGTAATTTTGCTAGGTTGTGGTAGATTTGGGTGATCAAGTTTATTGATCACGCCATCCTCTTTAGCAGCCTTAGCCCAAGTAGACTCTAATGAACCTTCTCCTTGACCCCGATCACCCATATGGAAGCGGGATCGGCCATAAGTGAAAAGCCACCAAGGAAGAAAAATTTGTTCAGGTTCATTCTTTTCAAGAACTTCGATTATAGCCAAAGTGGTAATTACATTATCACCTCCAGATCCCACACAGGACCCGGTCAATTGCCACGAACCTGGAAAGCCTTTCATGAAACCATGAGGTTTAAGCGCGTCAATAACTGAAGTGTGAGTCCATAGTTCAGTTAAATCGACTTTTTTGATTGTGGGATCAGCTTTGCCCAGTAGATTAAACTTTGCAAATTCTCTTTCTGCATTTTGCTGTGCTTCCCACTGATGCTCTTGCCGAGTTTCTGGGCTAATCCAACCAAAATCCCAATAATTCTCTTGGACTTTGGTTTGAAGCCCTGGGATTGCTTGACCGGCCTGAACTAATTTTCCGCCTACTTGTGTGAATCGCTGCATTACAGTTTCCCTAGTAAGTTGGAGAATCGTTCAAACTGAATTTTAAGCTGGTCTTGTAAACTGTTTGTTATAATTGTCTCAGGAGTTAGGGTTATTTTCTTATTTAGTTCATCAGCTAAAGCTCTCCGTGTTTTACCTAAAGATGTACCAATAAGATTGTTTGCAACTTTGTGGATTCTTTGTTGAAGATCTTTTGATTCTTCGCCAACTGTAATTTGACCAATTGCGGCCTTATATACACCAGCAAGAGCTTCAACTTTTTGAAGTTTATCAACTTCAGTGTCTTGATTAAAAGCAAGTTTTAGAGTTTGAAAAAACGGATCAGTCGGTCCGGGTCCGGGTCCGGGTCCGGGTCCGGGTCCGGGTCCGGGTCCAGGATTACTGGTTTTAATCAGTATACTTACACTGGCTAGATCAACAGCTTCACCTTTAGCTGTAATCTGTGTAACTCTTAGCGTAGTATCGTTGACAACGCTACCTATACGGACAACAAGGATTGTGTTATTTTCAAGTTTTTCAACTTTGGCCCTTAACTCTTGAGGTTCGACAAGCCACAATAATCCATCGGGCAGCTTGTGGATTGAAGGTTTATCTTTGTCTAAAAGCAGGACTGATACATTATTTGGGCCTTTTTCTGCTTGCTTAGCTGAAAAGAACAATGCACCTTCAGTTGAAGCTACTTGTAAAGGTAGTGGATCACCTTTAAGATCGGTGATCTTAGCCTTTTGACCTAAGAGTGAAAGTGATAAGAGACAATATGTTACGAACATTATGAATCTTTCTTGAAGAGCTTCAAAAGAGCCAAGATCAACTGTATAATCATTACAATTGATGCCGGATCGAATTTCTTAGATTCGATCATTTTATCAATCTTGGCAAGTTCCTTCTCACCTTTTGCTCTCTTAACAGGATCTTCGGTTGCTCTGATTAGACGAGCAAGTTCATCACGTTTCTTTTTCAACATTAGACCACCGGTGTTTCTTCTTTGTTGACTAGATCACCAATCGCGGCAAGAAGTTCCTTACCTTCAGGTGATTTGTAAACAGCAATAGCCGCAGTCATAACACGAAGCAACTTGGAAAAGTCGAAGCCCAATGCTTGCGCTTCAGTTTCAAGTTTTTCTGCTGAGAAATTAGACATAATCATTTACTCCGATTTGCCGCCCATTGGTTGGCCTTGAGCACCGAGCTTTTGGCCTTCAGTGTTTAGTTCTTTCTCGCCTTTTGCTGCTTCTGGTGTCTGTGTTGCGCCACGTACTTGATTAGAGGCTTGGGCTTGGGCAAGCGCAACTTCCGCCATGTGTTCTTTACGTGCTGCTTGCGCGCGGTCACTTTCTCCCGCAGGATACCCACGTATCTCTGATCCAAGTTCTGGACCGAGAATACCGGATTCAATATCGCGAGCCACTGTTTCTGAGTCGAACTCAATAGCTTTAGCAGAATCTACCTCTTGATAAATTTCTTCAAGTTGATCATTAGAAATTTCGTGACCAATTGTGACTACTGCAATCTTTTTTGATAGTTCCTTCTGATATTTTTTACTAGGCACTGCACCACGTAACTTGATTAACTTTTCTGCTTCGTCGTGCCGTTCAGCTTCAGACTTAAGACTGTAATTCGTTGGGTACTTAACTGTAGCAGTTTTAGTATTTTTCTCATATAATGGCCAGTAATCAGCAATTCGTCTTTCGGCCTGTTCAAGCTCTAAACCAATATAAGATAATCCGCTTTCAAGTGATTGATAATCCATTTTCTTACTATCCGCTGAAGCCGTCCGTGGCTTCAAGTTTGAGACAGCCAGCTTAACTAGCTGTCGAATCTCTTCCTTCATTTGATTCTGCTTTTGCATCGACGCCATTAGTGGCTCGGCAGATGGATGTATAAAGCCTGGGCGATCTAAATTTTTAGGATACTTGCGCCCAGCCGTTACACCTACTTTAATCTCTTGGGACTTAGCAGGTGTACTATTTGCGGCTGTGCCATCAGCACTTACTGAAGGAGGTTTAAGCCATTCACTACTAGCCATTGGATCAAATTGTTCAGTGTAAAAGGTGAAATTTGCTTTTACACAGTAGTTGACATCTCCAGAAGCCATGTTTAATAGGGCGATTTGATAATTTGCAACATTAGTCATAAGACTGTGAGATATTTGAACGAGAACAAAAGGAATTTTATCAATGTTTAGAATCTTTTCTTCGATAATTACATTTTTATCATTGTAGAGAGTCATACTTACAACATTATCGATTTTAGTAAGTAATCGATACTGTTCAGTTAATCCCTTTGGAAGTCCTGTTACTGGATCTTCCTCATAAACACACTCTCTTAAGAGAATACGATTAAACTCATTATAAACAGGTGCGTCCTCGTAAGTCCAGTTAAGAATGTCCTCAGTTTGGTACATGTAGATATAAGGGCGTTTCGCATAATTTTCTATAATCGTATCACCAGTAACTTCGGGCATATCGACAAAAATTCCAACACGCCCCATAACGAGAAGTTCTGGAAGGATTATACGTCCGATGTAGCTGTTCATTGACGCGCCAGTTAAATCAACGCCGCCATCCTGTCCAGATACAGCATCTTGGAAACTATCACTGCCACCGACACGAACAACATCATTCATACGTTGGTAGATAGCGTCTTTAATCTCGTCTATAGCTGCTGAAGCAAATGCCGGGCAGTAAGTGATTGTTTTGCGATCAGCAAAATCAGTATCATCTTCACGAGACGAAAACTTTTTCAAATAGAGATCAATAAAGTTTTGGCCGCCTTCGTAAGTTGCACGCCATTTGTACCACTCTAAACTATCAGAAAGATAGTTTGGATGTTTCAAATCATTTATAACTACATCATTTGCCATTATATGTGATCTCCAGTTGATTAGTCATAATACATTACCTATACTTTCTACGATTCCAAATCCAAGAGCAAGTGGGAGGGCTATTTCGGCATAGGTTCTTGAATGGGCGAAGTGATCATTGATATTATCTTTAACATATCGGGCCGTTGGATTACCATCTTTATCGCGAGAATACTTACGTACTAAGGCTTTTAGTTGATCCTTGTATTCGATAGTAGAATCGCCGGGGATGGTGATTGTTTGATTCTTGAATCGTCCAAGTGAACAATCGAGCCAAGAAGTACGATCAACTGTGATCGCTAGATTATTTTCAATTTGTGGGAGGATGTCTCTTTTACTCACTCCTGCACCGTAGTAACAGATTCGAGCACGTCCATAGTATTTGTTAGCAAATGTCATTGCACTATGTTTCTCAGGCTGTGCATCGATTACTGCAAACATGATTTTATACTTCGTCATTAGTTCATCTAATTGCTCAAAATCGTATATCTTGCCAAAAGTAAGAACGCGACAAGTGGCGTAGGTGTTTATGTCGGCTGGATTATAATTTCTGTCAATTAGCCATTGATCGATTTCATAGTGTAAGACGGTTCCGCCAACATCAACGCCCATAGTAACAAGTTGATTAGAACCTCGGTACTCTTCTAATCGACTATATTTCCCAAGACAATTGTTTATTAGATTATCGGTTAATCGACTGCCGTCTGTGATTTTAGGCAGACCTAATCGAGAGTTATAGAGTTCCTGCATAGCGATTGGATCAGATAAACTTTTAAGATGTTCTATAGCGATTACAGATGGTCTAACTGTGGATGAATAGAGTTGGCTAATCTGGAAACCACGTTCCAGTTTACCAGGATAAGCGGAGATCCATTTGTTGTTACTTAGCCAATCGGTTTTAGTCTCATGATCTAACTTAGCGTGACACTCTTTACAGATTAGGTGTGAGTTAAGTACTTCTGGATCGCTAGGATCTTCGCCGTAGATTTTAAGACAATCGGGATAAATTAGTTCGGTCCAACGCGAACAATGTGGACAGGTAAAGTGGAAATGATCCTGAGTAGAATCAAGGAAGAGTTTGTTAATGTTGAATCCGTCAAGGTCAGGAGTAGATAGATAGAGGATTTGTTTCTCTTTTTGTCCAGATACGCGTAGTTCACCTAAAGTAGTTGCCTCTTCTGACATTTCGGCCACTTCGTCAAAGGCAATCCAACCGACAGGGATAGATTTAAGTGAAGATCTACTTTTTGCTCCACGGATGTAGAGATTAGTGTTACCTGCTCGTTTGTGGCCGACATTTTTCACATCAGAAAATAAGTTTCCAATATAAGGACTAAGCTGAAGAGCAGGATCAAAACGAGCAGAGGAAAAGTCGTTAGCATCAGGTTTTTGTGCTGGTAATACGTAGAGACAATCCACGTTTTCCACGTCAATCTTGTAAAAGGCCCGGTTGATTGCCCATTCCGTGAAGCCCATTTGTGCAGCTTTTTGACCAATGACTGTTTCACAATCACAATCGTGCATCTCCCTCAGCCAAGGGTGATAGGTGAAGGACCAAGGGCCAGGAAAGTATTTTCCGCCCATAACACGATAAGAGGTTGCCCATTTAGAACAGGTAGTGACAGATTTACGCCTAATTGTTTCGGAGATTTTAGTAAGAAACATATCAGATAGGAGAGTGGACATAAGAAGAAAAATAGCTCCAACAATCATTGATCGGTGATTCGACGATTCTAATAATCGACGATTCGACGATTCTAATGATCGGCGATTCGACGATTCGACGATTCGACGATTAGTCACGTTTGTTTGATTCATATACGTTTCTCCAATAGGAGAATTGCTGTAGTCAATAGGGCAAAACATACGGCCGTTGGTACCGCCATTGCAGTATGTATGTTCCAAGTGAGTAGGTAACTTAGGTGAAATATGTAGCCCCAAATGACTGTACCGACGATTCCTAATGTGAAACCGCATAGTGTCAAAACTAGGAGATCGTGTTTTTTCATCGTTGCAGCCACCATGTCACAACTAAAGTGGCGACAGAGCCAGCAAAAGCTGAAAGAGTACAAGCTACCCATCCGTGGACGCGCCAAAGTAGTTTTACTTGGTGAACTAGGCCAAGTTCTCCACGTTGACCATAAATTAGTTTAGCGTGTTCATCAACTCTATTCGTTACATGTTCTAGTTTTTCTAGTAGATTGTCCAACTTTATGGAGATTGCGTGGATCTCATCCATTTTTACGTTTCTCGTAAAAGTAAGTAACAGTCTCTTTACCTAGTAGGAAGATTGCTATTTCAATGATTAGTTTATATTCTGTTTCGTCAAAGTTTGAGGCGTTGGTATAGGCAAAGAAGATAATAACAAATAGTAAGAGAATGAAGCTAATCGTTCTACGCCAAAACGGGGAAGGATCACGATTAAACATAGACAACCCTAAATGAAACTAATCTCCACAGTGCCCAGATTATAATCTCCACAGTGCCCAGATTATAATCTCCACGGTGCCCAGATTTCCAATCACCGATTCTTAGTCTATTGATTCCAATCTTCAAAGTGACTAGATTATAATCTCTAATTATTTCCTACACGATCGAGTGTAAGACTAATCGCAGTGCTTATTTGTTCGAGGATTACAGGATCGGTAACGTAATCTGATATTATTTTCGATATTTCCATTGCTAGTTGGATGATTTGTTGCTTATCTAATAGTTGGCCAAGTGAGCTGTCCAGTTTGTGCATTATACTGACCATTTTGCCTATACGATCGGTCAGATCTAGTACTTTGGGCATAATCATTAGAAGATCATCGTCAGTTGTATAGCGATTAAGTAGGGTTTCTAGGGTCATACGTAAGATGCCGGCTTCTTCACGTAGAGATTTGATTTGAGAGTTATCGGCAAACTGGTTTACTTGGCCCTTCCATTTGGTTAGATTATAGTTTCTTAGATCCTTAGCTTTTTCTTGTTTCTTTGCTGCTATTGCGTGTAGTTCACAATAGATTTGACCTTCCATTGCAATAAAGCTACATTGACTGTTCATTACCATGCGTTGGCAACGATTAGGATAATCGACATATGGCACTTTGACTAGATTCACTAGATTATAATCCTTAGATTTTTTCTAAAAAGTTACACGTTTTTGTACAACATTTGTGTAACTTTTCACCTTGTTTACCTTCCCTCAATTGTACATATCGGCCAAAACCGGCAAGTTGGAAATTATTTTCTCAAAATAGTTGGAACGTGAAAAGTGATGTTTTGTGAATAAATGTTGTAAAAAAACGTGTAACTTTTTAATCTATTTGTTCTATTTGTTTCTTGCTCCGCGGTGCCCAGATTGTAATCTATTTATTTGTTCCTTGCTCCGTGGCCAGATTGTGATTTATTTGTTCCTTGCTTCGTGGTGGCCAGATTTTCAAAATTTGTCCAATCTATTTGTCTAATCTATTTGCTCCTTGCTCCGCGGTGCCCAGATTGTAATCTATTTGTTTGTTCCTTGCTCCGCGGTGCCCAGATTTGCAAAAATTATAATCTATTTGTTTAGATCGGAAGA
>OFRO01000729.1_pt1 | contig 10687 bp, 23 predicted proteins | sample 1543091 | NCBI WGS metagenome assembly OFRO01 (sample SAMN07774217, study PRJEB24372) | wastewater metagenome | isolation source: Exp Tend NO 10WW | collected 2016-02
GCACACCACTAGCCGCCGCGATCACCGCCAGGGCAGCCGCCAAGAGGCTCGCCCGCTGGGCCGACGAGTTGACCGACGAGACAGGAGAGCAGTGATGCCGACCTACATCATCAAGCCCAGCCGCGACGAGGACTTCTACGTCTGGTGGTCCACCGTCGTGGACGCCCCAATCGGATGGGGGCCACGCGACTACGTCCCTCTCGACAACGAAGGGAGCCCGGAACGGTTCGCCCGAGCTGATGAGCGTGGCACGTCCGCGAACTGGCCCGACTGGCCCATCGAGAAGATGCCGTTCGGTTGGAACGTTTCCGAGTGGAGAATCACCAATCAGGACGACCTCGAAGAGACCGACGACGGGTGGTGGCTACTGCCACGCAAGAACCTGCGCGAGTTTTGCCGTCGTCGTGATGCCGGCGAGCAGATCGCGGATCTCGTGAAGTGGGAGGCCGACGAGCTGACCGACACCGAAGACAGGAGCAAGTGAGTGATGAACATCCACGACGCAATCAGCGCAATGGTGCGACGCGACGAGACTGACAAGGGCACTCTCACGCTCGGCGAAGTCATGGACGCGCTCAGAAGCCTCCCCAAGGGATCGTTGGTGACGATCAACGGCAAGAAGCCGACGAGCATCAACTCCTACCGGGGTTACTACGAACACCTCGCCATCGCCACCGATGAGCGCCAGGGCGGAGAGCGGTCCGAGGTCATCGAGCCCTATCGCGGCCAGTACTCCTACTCGAATGCCGATGCTGCCGAGGTCCTGATCGGGTCCTGTGGCGTCGTGGATGACCTACTCAACGCGCTCGCGCTGTGCATCGGCGCGACGTTTCAGGGCTACAAGGGTGGCGACTTCACGATGGGCTACGACACGCTGATGTTCGCCGCCGAGTGGGGTGCTTGTGGTCAGCGGATCGTTGGCGTCTCGGTCGAGGACGACACAGTGGCGCTGACGGTGGCCGTCGATGACTGACACCACGCCCACCCCGGACGCAGAGACGATCGCATGGACGACGCACCTTGCGGGATGCGACGAGGCGGTCCACCGAGGCCAGCGTCTCGGGTGGTGCATCACCCACGGCATGAAGAAGCGCACACCGTGGCCGTGCCCGGTGGCGGTCGACCTCGCCGCCAAGATCGCTGCCCGGGATGCACGCCGAGACGCCACCCTAGCCGCGTTGCTGCGGGAGGACTCGCCGGACGGGGAAGACCTGCGGGCGCGGCTCGGACTGAGGCTGGAGACCTCGTTCCACAACTGCCGCCGATGCATCCACGACCCGATGGGGCTGGACCACGAAGGAGCCTGCGTTCTCAACCTGAACCAATGGCGGCTCATGGGCGAGTGGGAGGCCCGCGATGAGTGAGCCGACGCCCGCCCACCTCGACGCGCTCGGCGAAGGAGACGACCAGTGAGTGACCAACCAATGGACCGTATCAGCGAGCACTCGCCCGTGCTGCTCAACGACATCGCGGGCATCGTGTCCACGGAAGCCCAGCGCTACAACGACGGATGGGCACCCTTCGCGGTGCGCCACTCCATCGCTGTCCGTGTCCTCGAATGGGTCAAGGCAACCCTCGTCGAGGACTCGCCAGCAGGTGACCACCTGCGGACGTCACTTGGGCTGCCGCGACTGGAGGACGAGCAGACGGCCTTCGCCACCGGTGGCGTTGTCTTCGGCCCCACCCGCGCCCTGATCGGCGAAGCCGGTCCCGAGATGGTGGTGCCGTTGACGCGGCCCCTGCACGGGCCGACGAGTTGACCGACACCGACGACAGGAGCAAGTGATGGCAGCACACGCCAGCGGACAGGTCGAGGTCATCAAGTGCCCCGCCTGCAAGAACCCGATCATCGCCAACATGACCTACGGGATGACGCTCAACGACGAGCGCTTCGCCAACGAGGTCGTTACGGCCAGCGTTCACCCAGTCGGGGTGACGATTAGGCACGAGTGCAAGGACGGGCGCATCGTGCCCACCGCGACCATCCGCGAGCATCGAGAGCGGGGGCAGGGATGAGCCTCACCATTGCACCCATCGGTTTGCGTGCAGCCAACGACTACGTGACCCAACTCCACCGACACCATGGCCCCACGCGGGGACACAAGTTCTCCATCGCGTGCCTTGACGGCGACCGCCTTTGCGGCGTCGCCATCGCGGGCCGGCCCGTCGCCCGATCACTCGATGACGGGTCCACCTTGGAGGTGCTGCGCGTGTGCACCGATGGCACGCCCAATGCCTGCTCGAAGCTCTATGGGGCGATGCGGCGCACAGCTCGCGAGATGGGCTACCGCAAGGTCATCACGTACACACTCGCAGAGGAGTCCGGTGTGTCGCTGCGAGCTGCTGGCTGGATCATGGATGGCACGACACGCGGCGACTCTTGGGATCGGCCGAACCGGCCGCGCGACGATCGCCACCCGATTGGACCGAAGACGAGGTGGTCAGCATGACGACAGGAGGACTCGATGACTGATCTCACTTTCCGTCTTGGCAAGTGCTACGAGTGCAACGCATTCCCCTTGTTCTTCAACGGCAAGCAGGGGGTCCGCGACGACGAGGAATGGGTGGTTACCGTTACCGGCACAGAGCACGCGGTCGCGACTCTCCACAAGAAGACATGCCGCGACGTGCGGGCACAGATCGCTCGGGAGGGCAAAGATGGACGTTGAGCAGATCGTTCGAGGAGAGAATGCGCTCCTCGGCGACTTCACTGATGCGCTGAGTGCCAAGGTCGAGCAGGCCATCCACGACTCCATGCAGTCCAGCGACCGTAGCCTTTACGCCGCTGGGCAAAGGATCGGCGTCTCCGACATCGGCACCTGCCGTGAGTACGTCCGTCGGATGATCGTCGGCCTCCCGTGGAGCGACCCGCAAGAGGACTACTCGGCCGCCTTCATGGGCACCGCCATCGGCGACCACATCGAGGCCGCGATGACCTCCGAAGAGGTGCGCTCCCAAGTGACGGTGGCGGTGAACCTGAAGGTTCGCGGCTATCAGATGTCAGTGCCGGGCCATGTCGACCTTGTCGGGCCGGACTGGATGACGGACATCAAGTCGAAGGCTGGCTTGACGCTTGTTCGGCGTGTTGGTCCATCGCTGAACAACATCTTCCAAGCAACCCTGTACGCCGCCGCGCTGATCGAGTCGGGCGATCTTCCCGAGGACTGCATGGTGTCGTTGACGTTCGTGGACCGCAGCGGCGTTGAGAAGACCCCCTACGTGGTCGCATGGCGCTTCTCCCGGGCTATCGTCGAGGCTGCCGTGGAATGGCTCGACGACGCGCTCTACGCCATCGAGAACGGCGAGGAGGCCCAGAAGGACAAGCCGCGGGACTGGTGCTGGAACTACTGCCCCTACGCCACCGACTGCCGAGGGCGCGACACCGACGCCTCAGGCCTCATCGAAGATCCGGTCACCATCGAGGCCATCGCCGCCTACCGGGAAGCGAACGAGGTCATCAGGGCCGCCGAGAAGGACAAGAAGTCGGCGCTGACAGTCCTCTCCAACACCTCCGGCTCCACGGGCGAGTTCGCGGTGCGCTGGGTGGAGGTGCCGGGTGGTCACGTCGAGTACGACCGCGCGCCCTACAGGAAGATCGACATTCGCAGGATCAGGAAGGGGAAGTCATGAGTGAACAAGAAGGGCTCTTCGAGTTGCCGAAGAGGTTCGCGCCGCCGAAAGTCTCGCGACCGGCCAAGGAGGGTTCGGTGACTGCCTTCCGTGGCCGGGCGACGACGTGCGACGTATGCATCATCAACGTCCACCAAGGTCGGCCGGATAGTCAACGAGCGCTGGCCAAGCACGCCTACATCGAGAACGGGCACAAGTGGCTTCTGTGCTCGTTCCACTGGATGCAAGTCAAAGATGGGATGCGAATGCTCCCGGGAAAGGAAAACTGATGAAGAAGCACTTGACCGTCATCAACACCAAGGACGTGATCCGCGACGCCAGCCATGAAGTGGCGATGGCGTTCGGGCACGTACCCGCCGTGCTGACGTGGGACCTCAACTCGGAGGATGGGAGGGCGTTCATTGACACCATGACGTCGGTGATGGACCGGACCGGCCTGACGGCGCGCGACTTGGTGGTCGAGGCGCAACTGCCCGAGGTGGTCATCGACTGGCTGCCGGAGGGTTACCGTGGCTGAGAGGAAGGTCTACGCGAGCCGCACCTTCGATGTGCAGCGACTCAGCAAAGAACAGTCTCAGTGCCCGCGCTGCGGAATCATCCGGTTCGCCAAGCGAAACACGCGCTCCCTGTGCGCGTCCTGCCATGACGTGGACCCGACGTTCGGACAGAAGCGATACTGAGCGCAAAGAGCCGCCAAGGGAGGAGTTCCCTTGGCGGCTCTTTGCATGTCACTGGATGAGCGACTCCCAGACCGTCTTCGTGACGGCCTTGCTCCCTGAGACGGCTTCAACCGCTTCGGCGGTTGCTTCGTCGTAGACGCCAGTCACGTCGACACCTACCGCCAACTGGATCTCCATGATCGCCTCCCGGTCGGCAGGCTTGCCCCCATCGTGACCGCGAGCGGAGGTCACCGGCAGGTAGAAGTAGTGATCGTCAGGCAGGGGCCACTCGTGACCACCAGACTCGGCGGATTCGGCCACCGGCTCTTCGGCTGGTTTGCGTGCCATGCGGTTCTCCTTCAATCAGGTCTCGGCATCCAGCGTAGACCGCGGTTGCGTCAGATGGTCAGGATCGACGGCGCGGCGCTCCGGCCAGAGTGGAGGCATGGGGTCGTCTTGGGCATTCGCCATGCACTCCGGGTCACGCAACCTGCGCCAGTCCCACTCCTGATGAATGACAAGTGCTCGGTCCCGCTCGACGATGTCGCGCAGACGTTCCGCTCGATCAAGGACGGTCGGTGTCTCGGTGCAGGTAGGGCCACATCACCGTCAGGCGCCACACCGTGGACACGGCGATGAGGACCCACCCCACGAACGCGACATGGCTGGCGGTCTGGTAGAGCAGGTGGGGGCCCTGTACCGACCCGGCGAGCGCAAGTTGCTCACCAATGCGGCGCAACAACCCGCCGATGCCGAGGACGAGCCAGGCTCCCTTCAGCGCCATCGTGGAGAGGCCGACCGGGCTGGTCCACCACGACGTGTAACGCGTGTACAGACCCATGAGCGCGAGCAGTGCGAGGACCGCTACGACGTTGGCGACGAGTAGCAGGTGCTCCACGAGCACGACCCATTGGAGTCCGACGTTGAAGCCGACGATGCCGGCGGCGGCCGCGACGACATGGCGCCTGTGCTTCACTGATGGCCTCCTGCCCAGAGTTCGGCGAGGGCGTCTGCGAACCGGTTTTGCGTCACGCGTTCTCGCGTCTCGGCGGTGATCTGTCGGGATGCTCGTGCGAGTCGATCGGCCTCGACCTTGGCGCTGGTTGCTCTGCGCTGGGTCTCGGTGGCGCGGGCGTGGAGTTCGGCGACGCGGCGGGACTGCTTGCGCCACGGCCACGCGATGCCGGTCATGTCTGGCCGCCCTTGATCGCGACATCCACACCGCGCACCATGCCGAGGGTGAGTTCGGACGTGGCATTGGTTTGCCGCGCCGTTTCGAGGACGGTCTCGACGGTGCTGGCGAGGGAGTCCAGAGATTCCTGCTGCCGCTCCACGACGTCGAGGGTGCGGCGGTGGACGGGTCCGGGGACGACGCGCTCGGTCGCCAGCGCCCAGACGGCGGCGAGCAGGAGTGCGAGGCCGAGGGGTTGGGCGAGGGCGAGGTCGAGGGCGCCTTGCATCACGTCACCGGGTGATGGTGAACGTGTCGGTGAGTGGCCCGGACGTGGTCACGAGACGCGCTGTCAGGGTTGAGCCGGTGGCGTCGATCCACATCCACCCGGTGGTCGAACCGCCGGGCGAGTTGGTGCCGGAGCACGCAGCCCACATGGCGGGGCATCCGGTGATCTCGCGGGGTTTGCCGGTCCAGCGACACGACGATCGTGCGGACATGGATCACGTCAGCCGCGGCGTCGATGTGGTCCGCGCCGGGGTCGAGCGTGATCGTCGAGTACTGCGAGACCGGCGGGTGGTCGTCGCCGGTGAAGGCGTCGAGGTTGATCGTCAGGTATGCGAGCGCCATGTCATCGGCTCCTGGGGGTGAGGCGGTGGGCGAGGTCACGGAGCACGACCCCGAACATCAGGAGCCCGAGGAGTGGGCCGATGATGTCGCGGTCGCGCCACAGCGCGTGCAGGGTTGGGGGCGGCTCGCGGTCGAGGAGGGCGCGGACGACGGTCGGCATCAGTCGCGGTCGTGCTTGGCGTCGTAGTAGGCCGCGGCGGATTTTGCGTCCGAGGATTGGGGGTACGTGACGCCTTCGCTCGACACGATCGGGTCCAGCGGCTCGACCGTCACCTTTGACGGGGGTTCGGCGGCCACGGTGACCTGTGGGACGACGTTGGCGGCGGCGGTAAACCCGAACGCCGAGCCGAGGCCGATCCACAGGTCGATTTCGGTCTGGCCGGTCCAGCCGTGAGCCTTGGTCCACAGCAGCACCGGCCCGGCGACGGCATAGATCACGTACAGCCAGCGGCGGACGCTCTTGGGGATCGCGGTCAGCAGGTTCACTTCGCACCGCCGATCAGGCCGGCGAGCGCGCCCCGGATCGCGGCCTGCAACGCCTCCGCCGTGACGGTCGGCGCGGTGACGTTGCGGCCCTGTGTGCACGCAGCGACCCACACGTCGTACTGTCGGGCGTTGCCGACGACGACGGGTGAGCCGACGAGAGCCTTGGTCACGTCGACCGCCTCGGGGGTGTCGAGCGTGGCCAGGTAGCCGGGCCCGACCAGAGCGGTTCTGGTGCCGTCAGTGATGATGCGCATGTCGTCCTCCGTGAGAGTGGGGATGGTGGGTGTCTTGGATGCGGCGGCCTCGCACAGGGGCCCCCACAGGCCGTCAGGTTCGAGGCCGTGCGCTGTCTGCCACGCCTTGACGGCCGCGGTCGTCTTCGGTCCCCAGTCGCCGTCGACGGTCACGCCGACGATGCGTTGGATGCGCTCGACCTCAGGGCCGGTGTCGCCCTCACCCCACACGGTCTGCGGGGTGTCGGGAGTCTTGGCGTCGGGGTGGTGCCTCTTGATGGAGTCGAGCAGCACGTCCCACGGGTAGCCCGCGCCCGGGTCGGTGCGGTCCTTGGGCTGGATCTGCGCATGGGAGCAGATGCCGCGAACCGACGTGTCACCGTTGAGAGCGCGTCGCACCTCATCGTCAGTGAGGCGGCGCACCGACGACAGCGGGATGCCGTCCGCGACGATCACCTGCGCGAGACGGTCGATGGATGCCTGACCTTCGGGGGTCATCCACGTCGACCGCGGGAATGCGGCGTATCCGGCCTGCTCGTAGCCGACGCTGATGCGGTTGGCGATGGTGGCGTGCCATGCTGCGCGCCCGGGCCGGACGAAGCGCGCGACGGTGCCCGGGTCGGACATGCGATGCCACGACGCCTGCACCGTCGAACTCGCACTCCAGAGCGACAAGGAGCGGGCGTAGCCGGTTCGCAGTGGGCACTCTGCGGTGTGGATCACCCACAGTTGCTTGGTGGCGGTGCCGCTGTCCTTGCGGCCACCCGCGCCGGGGTAGGGGATGTCGACATAGGCGGGGATCTGGGGTGACCATTGGCCGTCGTCGGATCGGCCAGCCCACTCGTCGGCCGCGGCCTTGATGGCGTCCCAGTCGTCCTGCGACAGTTCGTGCCCGGGAGCGACCGGCCAGTGGTCAGTCAGGTGCTGGTCTTCGCTCATATCAGCCATGGTCTCATTTTTGGCCCTATTTGTCCCTGTCACCACCGGGGAGTATGCCGGAGACCCCGAGACGAGTGGACGTCTCGGGGTCTCCGTTGGAGTCTGAGATTCGGTTGCCATCCGTGAACCCAGCACCACCCAACTCCAAGATGATGCAGTGCAGGCCCTCCAGGCGCAACAACCGTGCTCGGAGAGTCGCCAGCCGGTCAGTCGAGACATGACAAAAGCACCCCCGACTCCACGAGGGAGCCGGGGGTGCTGTCGTGCCGGGGTGGGGTCAGGGTTGGAGTGTCCAGAGTGCCGGGACAGACACCGGGTCCCTTCGTCAGTTGGGGATGAGTTGGATCGATGCCGCAAGCCAGGACCATGCCGCGGCGGTCGGACCGACTTGAGTTGCGGACCAGGAGGTGACATCGCCGCCGGTGTCCCAGGCCGCGACCCACAGCCCCCCCCATTCGTAGGCGTGGCGTTGGGTCAGCCCGGAGGGGCTGGAGTCCAGGCTGGTGAGCCAGTGGCCGATCCCGGCGACCCACGAGGGTGTGCCGCTGAGGTTCAGTGCGGGCAGGGTTTGCGGCCCGGATTCGGTTGAGTAGTGGATGGCCGCTGCGCCTGCGGTGGCGCCCCGGTAGACCAGGATGGTCAGCCCGGTTGCGCCCGTCCAGGTGCCGGAGGCGGTGCCGGAGCTCGGAGCGAGCCGGTAGGCGACGCGAGACGGATATTCGCCGTTGGTCGTAAGGGATGTCCACCCGGCAGGTAGCGAGGGGATCGAGTCGCCGGAGGCGAAGGCGATCAGCAGGTCGCCTTCCTCGTGAGTCGGGACGGCCGTAGACGTCTCCCAGGTGGCCGTGGAGCCAATGAACTGGACCCCGGCTTGCGGCGTGGGCGCCTCCCAGATCGGCGTCGAGCCCTTGAGCACCTTCGTGATCGGCTCGGCGCCGTGCAACATCATCTTGGGCTCCCAGCCTCGGAGCGCCTTGAAGGCGGTTCCGACCGCCGTGATGTTGCCGCTGCTGTTGAACATGGACGCGGGCTCGACGCCCTGGACGTAGTCCGTGAGGGGGAACCATGCCCAGCGCTCCACGTACGGGAGGGTCTGCATCATCTGGTCGGCTGCCGCGAGGAACTGTGCCTGCACGGTCGCGGACGGGGCGATGTGCCCGTTGTCGAAGTCCCAGCCGATAAACGCGAACTCCGTTACCCAGATGGGCTTTCCGTAGCGGTTCCACACTGCCTCGATGTATGCCTTGAACGACGCAACTGCAACGTCCGCGTCGCCGAGGGTGGCTAGGGAGAGGTCCCCGTACCAGTGCAGCGGAATGAAGTCCACACGAGGATTGCCTTGCATGAACTGATCGAGCCAGCCGTTGGGCATGTGTGCATCTGAGGCGACAGCGGGAGCGCCCAGGCGCATCCCGGTCGCCTCCAGGAGGGGCCATAGCGCGAGAGCCTGGGCGGGGGTGATCTCGGTGCCACCTGCGGCGAGGGTGTTATCGGGCTCGTTGAAGCCCAGCAGCGTGTCGCTGACAGCCTGAGCGGCTGCCACCTCGGTCGAGTTGGCGTTGTCGGCCCCCCAGATCATCGGGATGAACTCGGCGGAGGCAGGCGCATCCGTGATCCACTGGTTCGTGGACTCCCATGTGTAGAACCAGCCAGGCTGGATTTCCGTCAGATGGGCTCCGGTGAGCGGGGTGTACCAGCAGCCGATTCCGAGGGGGCGGCGTGATCGAATCAAGGCGCTATCCCGTCACGAAGTAGAGGGTGTTCGGGTCGGGGGTGCTGATCGCGTCGTACGCGGCCTGTGACCCCGCCCAGACCGTGCTCACGCCGACACCTTGCAGGTTCCCGCCCGGGAGCGGCTCCCACGATGCTCCGCCTGCGCCATCGGAGGTGAGCACCTGTCCATCCGAGGATGCGCCAGAGTCGACGTCCGCAGCGGTGTGCTCGTGCGCGGTCGGGGTCATGGTGGTCGGTTTGCCCGTCAGGTCGGCATAGGCGCCAGTGGCGGCTACCGTGGCGAGCCCGAGGGTGCCACGGGCCGCGGCGGCGTCGGTGGCGGTGACGAGTGCTCGACCGGTGGCGGTGGAGTTGGACACCTGAGACGCGGTGTGCGTGTGGCTCACGTTGGCTTTGGTGTCTGCGACGGCCTTGACGCCGGCCGGGGTGACGGTCGCCATGAGGTCAGGCTTCGTGCTCGCCGGTATAGCCGGGCGTGTTGGCCTGCGCGGTGTAGCCGATGCCCGCGCCGAGGAAGGCGTAGACGCTCAGCGCGACGTTGAGCCACACGGGCTGTCCGGCCTGTGCGGCGGCATACCCGGTCTGGGCGGCACCGAGCGTGAGGCCCAACCCCCAGAACGCGATGTAGACGCGGCGGCGGATATCGGGACGTTCAGCGAGGGGGTTCACGGTGACTCCTAGAGGTCGTGGTCGGTGTCGTGCTCGCGGCGGTCGCGGGCTTCGGCGCGCGTGATGAACATGGAGAGGACGGCGAGGGCGGCGAGCATGATGAAGAGAAACCCGGCGGTGAGGGCGATCTCAACCACGGCATACCCGCCGCGCGATGAGGACCACCCAGATGCCGCCCGCGAGGACGGCCGACAGGGCAGCCCAGGCGGCATCCCGGATGAGGCTCACGTGCCCACCGTGAGGGTGCCGCCGGTCACGGTGACCGTCCCCGACACGGGTGAAGCGGTCAGCGCGTCCACCTTGGCGGTGAGCGCGTCGATCTTGGCCTCCAGCTCAACGGCCTTGTCGAGCGCCGCCTGTGCGCGCCGGTGGGAGAAATACAGGCGGTCGCCCATGGGAACGCCGTCGATGGTCTTGTCCCAGATGGCGTTGACGTCGGCAGTGGTGAGGGGCATGTTTTCGTCCTCCTGAGTGGTGATGCCTGCGGCGGCGAAGAAGGCGGCCTGGTCGATGGGACCCGGGTCCCAGTGGTCGTT
>OFRO01000730.1_pt1 | contig 10687 bp, 16 predicted proteins | sample 1543091 | NCBI WGS metagenome assembly OFRO01 (sample SAMN07774217, study PRJEB24372) | wastewater metagenome | isolation source: Exp Tend NO 10WW | collected 2016-02
TCTACTGCAGGCCACCGGTTACAACTCGGTCGCGTCGCCGTACACGAAAACAATCAACGCGTACGTTTCGAACCTGGGCTACACGTCGCAACAGCAAGACACGCCGAGCCTCAAACACTACGACAATTACATCGCCACGATTCCCACGTTCTCGCGCAACATGGGCGAGGCATTGACGGGCCCGAGTCAAGTCGGATTCGGCGAGCTCGTGCTCAAGAATCCCGCCACCGCAACGAACGGCGCCGGGCGGCTCGACGACTGGATTCGCGCGCGCTGGAATCGGAACTACTTGAGAATGTTTGTCGGCGCGATCGACTGGCCGCGTCACGACTTCCGGCCGATTGTGACCGGCCGGCTTGGCGTCCCGAGCGCGCCGTCGCAGGATTTGATCCGGTTCCCGATTGCCGACCTTTCGGACTTTTTCAATGTGCCGCTATCGTCGAGCAAGTTCACGGCCGACGAGTTTATCGACCAACTGAAACCGAAAATTTTTGGTATGCCACGTTGCGTTGAAATCCAAGTCGACACGACGACCAAAATCGCGACCTTGCATGACGGAGCGATGAATGACGGAAACGATCGCACGTATAAGATTTTTGATGCCACGTCTAACGGATTCACGCACATTGGCGGCACCAAAAGCAACTCGCTAACGATTTCGGCGGTCAACACGGCGACGGATACGATCACTTCAAGCATTGCACATAACCTGCAGGCTGGTTATCGAGTGCAGTTCTACAATTTCACGCTGCCGACGCCGCTCGCCACGAGTACGAATTATTGGGTACTAGCGGCCGGATTGACGGCAAACGATTTCAAAGTCACCGCGACAAAGGGGTCGACGACGCCGGTCGACCTGACAACCGCCACGACCGGCGCGCGAATCTGTTCGTATGGATATACGTTCGACCCTGCCGGCGGCACCGTCGAATTCATAAACCTACCGGCTGGCCGCGCCGTCTGCTTCGGACTGAGCAGCCCGCTAGGCGGCAGCGCAACGCAAACAATCCGCGACATTGCGTTTACGACCGCCGGACTATCGCTCAATTTCAAGGATTCCGCGTCGTTTACGGCCGCCCTGGCGAGCGATACCTCGCTCGGCGAAGTCGTGACCCATATCGGTCAAGCCATGACCTGCCGCGACGCGATCGACGACGTCGCGCGCCGTTGCCGCGTTTGGTACGGATTCAGTACCGACGGCCTACTGCAAACGGGCGCCATTGGTTTGCCGGGTTCGACTGCGGTTCGTTCCTTCACGAGTTCCGACGTAAAGCTCGCCGGCGTCTCGCTGACCAAAATAGACCGGCCGATCGACTTCACGCGCGCCGTTGTTTATGGCGCCGGCGCCTGGTACCTGCTCGGGCCGCCAACGCAGGTCCCCGGCATCAAACTAAACGGCGGCGACGACTTCGGTCAAACATCGGCGGAACTGTTTTCGGCGGGCCGTGCGGCATACGGCGGCATCAGTTACGGCGCCGCCGGGATCCCGCTCGACGATCACCCCGACCAAACGGACAGCAACACGACGGCCGTATTCGATACGTACAACGGCGACATAAACGCGCTGATCGCGTTCTATAAATGGCCGATGGGATTTTTCGAGATTAAAACCAAGTTCGGCGCGCTCTGGACGACGTCGAAACCGCTGTCGCTCGGCGACACGATAAGCCTCGATTACCCGCGGCTCGGCTGGAAAAACTACACCGGCTCCGACGATCTGAGCCCCGACAATACCGCCGACTATGACGCCCGGCTCGCCGTCGTCTCTGGAATCAGCGTGAACCTGTCCGCGCCGCTCGACGAGCAAGTCGTTTTGCGGGTTTATCGACCGGTTCGCGGTTACTTTCCCGCCGCCGATTTGAACTAGATTCCGCCCACCATGGCAATAAAACTCAAGTTCATTTTTCGCAACCTGGCCGACTCGGCAACGATCACGGCGAGCCCGGCGCTCGTCGCCGGCCTGCCGGAATCAAACCTGAAATTTCAGGAACGCAACAAGACGGCGCGCAGTACCAGCCTCGCCGCGCAAACCTACCTGTTCTCGTGGGCGACCGACCAGAATATCGACGCCATCGCCTGCAAATGGCACAACTGGACCGCCGCCGCGACGATGGCCAACCCGACCTATTCGGATTCCGCCTGGACGACGGCAATCGACACCAACGCCGCCGCGAACGCGTTCGCCTATACCGGTTTTGACGCGAACGACATTCTCACCGAGGCCGATTTCCGGATTCTGAAAAACTCCGAACGCTACCTCACCAACCGGACCAACGTTCGCAGCATGAAAGCCACCATCGCCGACGCCGCCAATCCGGACGGCTATATCGAGGCCTCGCGGTTTTTCATCGGCAAGTCGCTGGAATTGACCTATTCCGTCCCCTACGGCGGCGCGATTCTCACGCTAGACGACCTGTCGGTGCAATCCGTAATGGACGACGGGTCACTCGTCACCGACAAACGCGCGAAGCGCCGCAAGCTGGAGTTATCCGCCAATGCGGTCGCTCAGGCAGATTGGGCGGCGTTGCTGGCCGGGTTCCGGTACTGCGGGCTTGACAAAGATTTTTGGGTTTCCGTGTTCCCCGGCGAGGGGTCATACCTGCAGGCGTATTACTCGGGCGCGTTCAAGTTTGCGGCGCCGAGTACGTTTGATCGGTTTTTCCCCGGCGCGGCGCAAAGCAAGTTGACGCTGATCGAAACGTAAAAAAGAAAGGGGCGCACCGTGGCCGAGTTTTTTCAAGGGATCGTCGACGCCACCGCGGCGGCCGGAATCAAGGTCGTTTGGCTCGTATTCGGATTCATCGGCGCCGCGCTAGGCGTGCGGTACTCGCCGCCCATGACGAAGGCCGACGCATTGACCGCGCTTCTCGCCGGCGTCGTCTGTTCCGGTTTCGGGCCGCCGCTGTTGAATGCCTGGATAGGCTGGCACCTGCCGCCGATCGTTGAAAACCTCATCGCATGGGTCGCCGGAATATGCGGCATGTTCGTCGTCCCCGGCATCCTGAATATGGGTCGCTCATTCGCCGCCGACCCGCTCGAATTTATCGCCAAGGCGCGCGCATGGGTCGCCGGGAAAGGGGGCGCGCAATGATGGCCGCCGAAAACATCGTCAACACGCTGGCGCTCGCGCTGGTTTGCCTGTCCTGCTTCATGCACTTGAACGCAAACGTCGACCGGCACAGCTCCGAGGTCGAGGCCTGGGGCTTCATTCTCACCGGCGCCGGTTCATTCGGGACCGCCTGCGCGATATGGTGGCCGCGGATGGATGTGCTATTCGTCGGGTACGACACGATCATGCACATCGGCATGGCGCTGATCGCAATCTGGCTCGTCGCCGGGGAAACCCGCGCCTGGCTGGCCAGCGTGCCCGGTATGGAATGGACCGAGCGCCGGCAGTCCCGCCCGATGAAATGAAACTCGACGCCGCGCAACTGCTCGCGATTTGCCCGGCGCTCGGGGTCAAGGTCGAGGACTGGCTCGATCCGATAAACGCCGCACTCGACGCCGCGCAATGCAACACCCTCGACCGCGCCGCGATGTTTCTCGCGCAGGCCCGCCACGAGTCCGCGCAATTCACCCGGCTTGAGGAAAACCTCAATTACTCGTCCGGCGCGCTGGTCGCCACGTTCCCGAAATACTTCACGATCGACCAAGCCTATGCCTACGCCCGCCAGCCGCAGCGCATCGCGAGCCGCGTCTATGCGAACCGCATGGGCAACGGCGACGAGGCCAGCGGCGACGGCTGGCGCTATCGCGGGCGCGGGCTGTTCCAAATCACCGGCCGCGACAATTACCACGAGGTCGGCGTCGCGCTGAAAAGTTCCGGCGAGGCGTTGCTCACGAATCCCGACTTGTTGCTGCAACCGGACTTCGCGGCAATGAGCGCCGCCTGGTACTGGATAAGCAACGGACTCAACGACCTCGCCGACCTGGGCGACTTCGACGGCGTCGCCGACGTCATCAACAAGGGCCACAAGACAACGGCGGCGGGCGATGCCAACGGCTACGCCGACCGGCTCGCCGGCTGGCGCGTTGCAAACGAAGTTCTCACCGCATAGGGGCACACCATGAGCGCATTCACACCGGAACAACAAGCCGAAATCGACGCCGCCGTCGCCAAGGTGAAAACCGACCTCGACGCGAAGTATTCGAAAGGCGCGCACGCGTTCCGCGATTGGATCACGGCGCACCCGCTACCGGCCGCGCGGGTTATCGGGACGGTTTGCCTTGTGGCCGGGCTCGGGCTCGGCTGGAAGCTGGCGCCGGTTCTCTCGCGCTTCGCCGGCTAAATGTCCGACCTGCTTTTCAAGTTGCTGGCCGCCGGAGCCCTGCTCGGCGCTGTCTACGCCTGGCACCGTTCCGAGGTCGCCGACGAGGTCAAGCGCATCAACACGAAAGCGACCGAGCAACGCCGCGCCGAGGTCGCCGAGTTCGTCGTCGATATGAGCGCCCGCAACCTGAAACAACGCGAGACGAACGAAGCCGAAAAGCGCGCCCTGCAGGAATCCACGAAAACCCTCGTCGAAAAGGTGCCCGTCTATGTTACGAAACTCGCTGATTCTCGCTGCGTTGTGCCTGCTGGTTTCGTGCAGCACTACGCCGCCGCCTGGGGAGTGCCCGCCGTTCCCGGCATCGCCGACCGACCTGTCGACGCCGATTCCGGAATTCCACTCTCTCGCGTCGAGTCCGTCACCACCGAAAACGCCGGAATCTGCCGCGAAGCCCGCGCCGAGTCTGCCGCCTGGCGCGCCTGGTATCGCGTCGAAAAGTCAAAGTACGACGCTTTCGCTCGCGGAACTGTCGGCAAACCTGAAAACCTATCTAACCCGGCGCGCTGAATTGCGCCAGAAAGCGAAAGGGAAAACGCCATGAATCACACGCCAAACCTGCTTGACCGAATCATGCCGGCGCTCATTGTGGCCGCGCTGATTGCCGCCTGCCTCGCTCTATCCGGCTGCGGCACGATCGCGCCGCCTGCGCCCGCTACGCAAGCCGAGGCACCCTTAAACGCGCATGACGCCACCGCCGCGCGCGCGCTGGCCCTGCAGAAAATCGGCGAGACGGCCACCGACGGCGAAACGAAGCGGCTCGCCATTTTTGCGATTATGTCGATCGGCAACACCGGAGCGGGCGTGCCGGCACCCGCAGCGGCACCGCAAGCGCACACCGTCGGCGACGTCCTACTCGGGCTCGCCGATAGGGTCCTGAGTGGCGCCGAACGCGTCGCCGGGCCGTTGCTTGCATACCGTGGCCAGATCCGCGCATCGGAAACGACCGAACGCGTCGCTGGCATCAATCGCGATGTGTCGATAAATCAGTCGAACAATTTCCTCGCCCTGGGCGCCGCCGGCATCAACGGGACCGCGACGACCGGAATTGCCGGCGTGAACGCCCTCGCCGCGGTCGCCAGTCGCCCGCAAACCCCGACGACCAACGTCACCGGCAACACCGGGCCGATCCTGATCGGCGGCGGAAATCTGAACAATGGATCATTGAACCCGGTCAACCCGGCGCCGATTGTCTGCACGGTCGGAACGGCGACGGCGGCCGGGACGTGCTCGCGATGAGTGCAATCGGTCGAAAACTGCGGGGCCGCGAAGGAAACCGGCTCGCGTTTTTTTGCCCTGGCTGTAAGGAATCCCACGATATAAGAATCGGCGAGGGCGCCGGACCTCGATGGGGCTGGAACGGAAGCGGCGACGCGCCGACCTTTTCGCCGTCGGTTCTAGTTCGAGTCGGTCACTTTGTCCCAGGTCACGAGGGCGCCGAATGCTGGTGTACCTACAACGCGGCACACCCCGACGAACCGGCGCCGTTTAAGTGTGGCGTCTGTCATTCGTTCGTTACCGACGGCCGGATTCAGTTTCTTTCCGACTGCACGCACGAACTCGCCGGGCAAACTGTCGACCTGCCGGACTATGATTAAACTCTAGCAACCGCGCGCCTTCCCGGCCATTTTCGGCCTCTTAAGCGCGCCAGTGCTGGAGTTTTTCAATCAAGCCCCGTCGTGCAAGTCGCCACGACCCGCACCGAATCGACCGACCCGTCGGGCTTGCGCGTGATTTCGACGCTGTCGATGCGGTAAAGCCCGAGGAACGTCGGCGCACCCCTGCCGACGAACACGAACCCGCCGACGACGGCATTCGGCGGAACAAGGCCAGCGCGCCGAAAATCGAGTTTGGCGCCCACCGGGCACGCGAAAAAGTGTTGAACCTGCCGCGCCTTGTTCGGCGTCGGCGGCCAGAATTCAACCTGGAAACTCTGAGCGGATACGGGAACGGCTATCGCGGCAATGGTCGCGGCGAGTAGGTTTCGGAACATGGCAAACCCTTTCGAGTGGGAGACAACGAACGCCACAATCGGCGCGGCGGGTCACGCTCATTCGGCCGCTTGATCCTCTGACAACTCGGCATCTTCAGCAAAGGAAAACTCGCAATTTTCTTCCTGATCGCGCCGACCTAGCGCAGCGAGCTCGACATTTTTCAAAGCCTGCCGGTAGTAACTGGTCTTTAACTCAACCCCGACTCCGCGCCGCCCAAGCATCACCGGGCTGTAAACCTCGGATCCGACTCCCATGAATGGCGTGAATACAACCTCATTCGGATTGGAAAACAAGACAACGCAACGGTCGATTACATCCAATTGCAAAGGATGGACGTGTTTTTCGTCGTCGCTTTCGCGGGCCTCGCGAAATGGCAGCACGCGATGCATACGAATGTCGTCCCACATACAATCGGCGTATTGCCTCCAAATCCAGTGCGAGAATCTGTTTTCAGTCTGTTTGCCAGTCCACCCGCGATAGGAAAAGACATCATTCGGAATCTTGCGCTCGCCGGCATATTCAAGAAGCCCGACCGGATGCTGAACCGGCGTAGGATTTTTCCCAACGCGCCGAAATGTCAAAAGCTGGTCGCCACTGGCGACGCCGCAGTCGATTGAGTCCTCGCACAGCGAAGCGTGCGCCAGATTTTTTTGCATCGTACGCAACCGAACCGCGAGCGGCTCTTTCCAAATCATTCGCCGCCCGGTGTAGCGCCATCCGTGCTTTTCATGAAGCCGGATAATGTCGCCCGGGAAGTCCATCAATGAATCGGTGCCGCTATTGCTGCGCGGAATATCCATGCAATGCACCGCCGTAATGCGGCCCGGCATGGTAATGCGAGCCAACTCAGAAACAACAAATCCGTAATGATCCAAAAAACTGTCGTAGTCATCCGAATTTGATAGGTCGCGCTGATCGCTGGAATAGTGATACAGACCGCCGAACGGCGGCGAGTAGATAGACAGACCAATGCTCGCGTCCGGCATGTCTCGCATGACCTCAACACAATCCCCGTTATAAATTGCAAACTTGTCAGTAATGCACTGATCTTTTACAGCCATGATGGAACCTCCACTCGATTTGTCATTTGATTTACATGCGCTATCCCTTTCGCGTGATTCATCTCGGCAACCAACCGAGAAAACATTGCGTCCGCCTGATCTGCTTTGCGTTGCAAGTTTTTCATCACCCCGCGCTCGCCGTCGGTCGTGACAATGTCAACACGCACATCTCTTTTTTGCCCGAAGCGCCAGCAACGCCGTACAGCCTGGTAATACTGCTCAAATGAATGAGAAGGGAAAAAAGTGACGTGATTGCAATGCTGAAAATTGAGGCCCCATGCGCCTATTTTTGGTTTGGTAATCAGCACGCGGGCCTTTCCTGTTGAAAACGCTTCAAGCCTTTCCTCTTTGCGATCATCGCTATCGGATCCCGAAACCTGCACCGCATCAGGAATCATGCTTTCCAGCATGTCGCCCTCGTCGTTAAGGTGACACCACACGATAGCGGGCTCGCCGGTATGGTTGACTAGCTTGGCAACCTCGCCGCAACGCTCTTGCACAGTGTTGCGACGTTCCTCGCGTTGCTCTTTCAGTCCAACGGCTGGGCAAGCGAACAGCATTCCGTCGCGCAGATTTACCGTATCGACTAAGTGCTCAATTTCATTTAGAGGCGGAAGCCGGAATCGGTCATCATTAAAGCCAAGGTCGGACGGCCTGCGGATTGCAATAGCCCAAGAGCAAACCCAACGCCAGAACGGAATCTCCGCATGACCTTTTAGACGCCACTTGATGACCTCACCACGCATCCGGCCCTGGGCCGAATTATTCAGGTCATTTTTGAAAAACCTATTGAGCATGTCTATGTGACCAAGGTATCCAAGCGCCTCTGAGCTAGTGCCAAGCTCGATATAGTCATTCGGTGCGGCGGTCGCGGTCTGCAATAGGCGGTACTCCACCTGACGCATGAAATCAGTAATTTCCTTCTTGCGTGAACCGGCAAACGATTTCAATATCGACGACTCATCGCACACCACGCCAGAGAAGTCGCCCGGCTGGAAGTAATGCAGGCGCTCATAATTGGTAATTACAATCCCGCTGGAAATTTTTCCATCGCGCGAGTGCGTAGCCTCAATTCCGAACTTTTCAGCCTCACGCGCCGTCTGCGCGCCGACGGCAAGTGGAGTCAAATAAAGTACCGGCTTATTTGTTTTTTGATTGACGTTCGACGCCCAAGTTAAGCCCATCGGCGTTTTGCCAAGACCACAATCTGCGAACACCGCCGCGCGGCCTTTACGCACAGACCATTCGACAATATGCTTTTGAAAGTCAAATAAAAAATCAGGCATGAATACCGGCGCAAATCCTTGATCGCTACCGCGTTGAGCGCGATTAGCTAAAAACTTTTCATAACTATTCACAAAGTTTCTCCGTTCTATCGGCGCCGCACTTGTCAGCGTGCAAATTGAGCAACGCGACGCCCTGCGTAAATTTCGGTTCGCGGACCTCGCCGCGCGCAAGCTGCGCCACATAGCCCGGATGTTCACCGATAGCGCGCGACGCCTGGACATGCGGCACCCCGGCCGTGCGAAGGTCTAGCGCGAGTTTTTGCCAGTCCACGACCGGCGCGAGTAATCCGCGAATCATCGGCGCACGCATTTCCAACCCTTTCCAGACTGCCGCCATTCCAGACAATTCGCGTCGGCTTCGGACACGGCGACGACCGACGCTTTGCCGATGCGAATGTCGGCCTCTGCGATGATCGCCGGCACGACCTCAAAAGCGATGTAAATGCCCATTACGACGGCGCCGACGAGGCACCACGTACCGACGGCGACAACGCGGCGCAGCGTTTCATAGGTTCGGAACGTCGCCACCTGGGGGGCCGGCTTGCGCTTGCGGCGGCGTATCCATTGACGCAACCGGCCGGGCGGCGGCGACGGGTCGAGGTCGCCGCGGGCATAGTCGGCAAGCCAGCTCATGCGAAATGCCTCGACCATTCGGATTCGATCACGTCGAGCTGCTTCGCGGTAAGCGTTGACGTGTCGGCGCCGTTGTCCGTCTTGCGAACAATGCCGTTGATGAATCCCTCAATCCAGACGGAAATATCGGAAGTACCGCACAGCCCGGCCAATTGCTTGATTTTTGTTCCGGTCGAAACCATTCAAACGCCCTCGCTTTCCACAATCACGGCGTTTCCGTGCCGTTTCCACTTGATAAAGTTCGCGGTCCGGCAAGTCGTTTCGACCTGGTCGGCGCCGCACCAAACGACCCGCGGGCGCGGCTTGCCGGGCTGCGTCGAGCTCGGCGTGCGCTCAATGCGAACGATTGTCCGAACCTCGCCGCGATTGTTGCGCCAAGTGTCGCCGGGCTTGAGTACGGTTTCGCTCACTTGCTGGCGTCCGTCGAGAAAATGCCGGCCTCGACGAGCGCCCGGTCGAGCGCCTCAAGCCTGGCGCGTGCGAGGACGCGTTGCCCGAAACAGTCGGCGGCCTGCCACTCGGCGACGCGGCGGTTCCGTTCGGCGTCGAGCGCCGCAGGGTTCCCGCGGTTCTCGGCGACGAAGGCGGCGGCGTCTTTCCCGTCGCTCATGCCGTCGCCCCTTTCACGCTATGCCCGACCCGATGCCACCCGGCCGGAATGTTTTCAACGCTGCAGAAAGCACACCGGCCGCCACGCTCCACGACGGCGACGTTCGCTTTCGCGGCCAATTGCACGACCTCTAAAAACGTGCTGTCGTCGACGTCGATCACCTGGACCGCGGCGGCCGGCGTGCTCACTCGTCACCGCCTGCGGCGGCATCCTTGCCGCGTTTCTTCGCCGGTTTCGTGTCCGCGGCGGGACTGGCGCCGTCCGCCATGGTCGGCAACTCTGCCGGCTTGAGCGATATCTCGACGTCGGCCTGAATGAACGACGAAAGCCGGCCGGCCTGGGCCTCGGTCGGATGCACAATCACCCGGCAACTGATTTTCGCGGACCCGCCGGCGACCGGCTCGATTCGGAACTTGTCGACCTTGGCGTCGGTAAATTTCACCGGCTCGCCCGCGCCGACGTGCAGTTCGAACCCGGCGCCGGTCATTTCGTCGTCCCACTTGACCGACGGAATCGCCGGGAAGCGCAGCGGCGAACCGTCGGCGAGGTCTTTCAACGCTTTCGGGTCGAACAGAAACGACTTCAAGTCGGGCGAGAATGCGGCCAGATTGTCGGCGTTCGTCGGCACCGTGAGAAAGATATCGCCGGCGAGCCGAGTATCTTCGCCGTGCAATTCGGCGCGCGGATTGAATGAATTTATGAACGCTTTCGCGTTCGTGAGTTCGAGACGTATCATTTTCTTGTCTTTCCTTTCGATTGGGTTTTGCTGCAGGGA
>OFRO01000731.1_pt1 | contig 10685 bp, 18 predicted proteins | sample 1543091 | NCBI WGS metagenome assembly OFRO01 (sample SAMN07774217, study PRJEB24372) | wastewater metagenome | isolation source: Exp Tend NO 10WW | collected 2016-02
GTTTTTCTTTCTCTTCTTTACAATTATACAGTCAGGAAGAGGCTCTATTCGTACTTCTGTTATTTTTTCTTCCATCCTAATACCAAGCCATTCCTCAAGGACAGGATTTCTATAATCCATTACAATTGACTGGGCGGAAATATTACTTCCTCTATGTACTTCTTGAACAATACCAGCCTCTCTTAAAGCATCCATTCCCTTTCTCCCTGTCCATATAGTATAATCTGGTCTAATTTGCTCATATATTCCCATTTGTCCCCTAATATCACTCTCAAGCCAATTATGATACCCTTTAATAGGAGTTTCATAGAGTTTCTTCATTCTTTCCCCCAACTCTCTATCCTGTATGCTTTCTTTTTTCTTCACTAGCCTCCACTTTTCATCAGGCCTTATAGTCCAATACATGTTAGAGCCTATAGAAACGTAGTCTCTAGGAAGTTCTATAGTGTACCTTACTCCTATATTATCCTTAATATGTTCTGCATATTCCTTTCCATTTGTTCCCATCCCAACATAATAAAGGTGGCTTCCCAGGAATTCTATTACATCTCCTCTACTAAATGTATATTTCTTAGGGAGGAAGTGTTCTCTCCATTCCTCTGTTGTTACATCTATGCATCCCTCTTCTCTATGTAAGGAGCCTCCAGAAGAATAGTCCATATAAGTATTATCATTTCTAGGAATACTACACACCCACCAATTAGTATCTTTTAGTTCTTTATATGAGGGAGATAAATTAGGCTGTTTCATTCTCCAGGCATGTAAATCAGCTCTATTTTCATCTGTCACCCTTATCCCCCATTTTTCTGGAAATGTTTTCATTTTATCTTTTTTACGTAAATTACTTTGGGGAAACCACTGAAGAGATAACTTGCCACTTCACAGAGCCAAAGAGGATGATTTCTTTCTACAGCTAAATAATACCCTCCATCTTGTATAGGGTGGCCTGCTTCTTCTAAAGCTTCCTCGTCTCTTCCTTCTCCTGTATTAATAAGAGTGTCTGTATAGCCCTCTATAGGCTCATCAGAAAATTCTATTACGATTTTCTTCTTCTTACCAGCCATCTGGTCTAATAGAGTGTCTGCCCCACATACCATAGCAAGGTTGGCCTTGTCATATATACCAGCAGCAATTAATTCTGGGGCATCTAAGAACCAACCAGATTTATCTTTATAAAAATTATATATCATGATTTTTTATTTTAGTTATTGTAGCTCTATTAAATTTAGTAATTTTAGATATTCCTCTTAAAGATTTTCCCTCTTTTATAAGGGATTTAATTAAATTTTTGTCAGCCTCTTTTAATTTTTTACACTTATTAGGTATAACTATATCTTGGCCTATATGTTTCCATTTTTCCCCTCTTCTAATAGAATAAGTAGTGGATTTATGTATATTATACATTTTAGCCACTTCTTTATCAGTATGAGTTTTTAAAAGATGTCTAATCTCTATTACCTGTTCTTCTGTTAATTTACAACTTGGTTTTTGTATTCCTTTCCAATTCCTATTTTTTATTACCATGTCTTGGATATTCTCTCTTTGAGTACCAGCTTTAAGATGAGTAGGATTAACACAAGCAGGATTATCACATAAATGCATAATAACTAGTCCATCAGGTATTGGTCCATTGTTTTGCTCATAAATATATCGCCCTAAGGAATAGGTTTTACCCTCTCTTTTAATATTATAATACCCATTGGGCATTGGCTTGTGACTTGTAATTAGCCAACAACCATCTTCTTGTTCCTGATAAGTAATCTCTTTTTCATTTGGACTTCTCATATAATTGTGTTTTAGACACAAAGATACGAAACCTTTTTGACAATTCCAAATTTATTTTTCTGGAAGGTCTATATACCACCCTGTTTTGTCTTTGTAGAATGTATGTACCATTGTCAATAGTTTTTTATGTTAATAAATCGAATATTCTTCTTCCCACCAATAATCATCTATTTCCTTTCCCTTCCACACTTTTGCCCAGAAATCTCCTCCCTCTGGTGTAGACATTACGGTGAATTGTCCCCAACAGCTACCTATTAGTGCCTCCTCCCTTGTTCTATTTTGTTCTATAGCTCTTTTTATAGCAAGTTCCCTTAATTTTGGGGGATAGTTTGCTATAATTTCTCCTGGTTTAAGTCTCATAATTAATAAATTGAATAATTCATTTCTAAAAGGACATCAAGTCTTTCTGCCCATTTTCCTTTTTCATAAATAATAATGTTATAACCATCTCCTCCAAACCATATTCTGTCATTCTTTTCATCCCAACTACCTTTAAAAGGGTCGTCAAAACCAATTATAGTGGCTCGAAACTCTCTAGAATTATTTAAACTCCTCACCCTACTTCCTATGGGATAGCGTATTTTTGCTTCAGCAAGTATTTCATCTTTTGTCATATGTCAAGATTTTTAGTCCACCATTTAATTGTTCCCTCTCCATACCCCACTCTCATTGATTCACTTCCCCACCATTTCTTACTTCCCCTATCAAAATATATGTAGCCACAATTTGTATAATATTTCCCTCCTCTTTTAGGAAGGTCTTCTTCGGAGAGAATAACCTCTATTTCTATGTTCTTTTTCATATGTTTAATATATTTGATAAGTGATTAATTGTCCTTCTATTTTAAATTCTTTAGGAATTTCATCTTCTGTACAAAAACGAGCTTTTAAAAGATTACAGTCCATGACATCAGAATAACTAGTATAATCATTTTTTCCTGGCTTATATGGCATGTCATTTCTATAAACATTATTCACTCTCCATAGTTCTCCTTCTTTTCCGATTATTAGTCTAGGACGTGGATAGGTGTCCCCATCCCATATTATCCAAGCTCCTATATGTATTTGCTCTTTTGTCATAATTAATATATTGAATATGTGTCTTGTAATATTCCTTCTAGAGCCTTTCTAATACGAATATATTTCCCATCTACTAATACAGTGGCTACGAAATAATATGTATCATTACTGACAGGAATATATGCTGTGGGAACAGATGTATCTCTTGGCCACCCTCTTCTAGGTTGTTCTAATTCTATTAAGAATTCGTTCTTTTTTCCTCTTTCTCTTAAGAGGTAGCCTGTTCCCATTTCGGTTTCAATTAAATCTCCTATTTTCATATAATATAATTTTAATGACATTCAGAATATTTGTTAGCAAATTGTATAGAACATCCTACAGGGACGTTAAGTTGTAATTTATCATTTATAAGCTCTATAGCTTTGTTTATTTTCAATTTTGTGTCTTCCTCCTCCCCTAATTTTGTATTAAACAAAATTTCATCATGATATTGGAAGGGAATTTTAATTCCCTGTTTCCTTATTTCCATAAGCCATAAATCCATGCAGAAAACTGAACTAGATTGGTTGACAGTGGAAAATTTATCACGTTCGTTTCTTAATGATAACCAGAAGCCAGATATAGGGTTTAATATCCAATCTTGTCCTTGTATCCTTTGTATTTGTAAACTATTAACAAATTTCTTAACAGCAAAGTTTCTTTTCCAATATATGTCTAATAATTTTTTACATTCTCCTACCTTCATCCCACTATTTCTAGAGAGAGTTTCTTTAGAAATTCCATATAATGCACTGAAATTCACTATTTTAGCCTTCCCACGAATTTCCTTTAATTTACTAAATTTCTTCTTCTCCTCTTCTGTAGGGGATATAATTTTATTAAATTCTCTATATAAGGTCTCTTCCTCTTCTGTCATCATACCCGCCAACTTAGCAATATCCGTATGAGAATCAAAGGTCTTGTCTTCTAATATAGTTTTTACATATTCTGGGTCATACGGAAATATGTAATGATTACGGGTCATGCTCTCTATATTAGAAAGGTCGCTACCACATAACACATTTCCTTCATCTGCTATTAATAACTCTCTTATTTCTTTCCCATATTTCTTCTCTACAGCTGGTAAATTCACTACAGTTTTATGCTTAAGACGTAATGTATTTGTTAGGCCTGCCATTGAGGGATATATTCTCCCCTCTTTCTGGTCTTCCAGAAAGGCCTTTAACACCCCTATCCTATGACTCACCACTGTTAGTCCCTCTAATAGCTCTAGCTTAGGTTCTTTTTCATATAATTTCCTAACACTCTCACATACCTCTCCTCCTCCCTTAACACTAGCTATTTGGGGTATTTTCTTAACGGCATTAGTCTTTTTATCCCTTACATGTTTAATATGTTGTGGCACCCACCCTAAGGAATAAAGCCACTCCTTCATCTGCACCCCTGAATTACTATTAGGAAGCTTATAACCTGTTATCTTAGTGATGGTTTTATTCTCCTCAATGGAAGCACCTGCCTCCTTAGCAGCCTCAAAGAAAAGGTCCCCTTTGACGAACATTTCCCCCTCCTTTGTAACAGCCACCTGTTTGTATTCTTTCTTTTTCTTTATAGCCACCTGGGGCATAACAAGCTCAATTTCTCTTGTTTTATTTTCTTTCTCCTTCTCCCACCCCTCTAGTGTTTCTTTACATTTCTCTACATTAAATGACAGCCCTATTTCTTCCTGCTCCCTTACACAATCCAGTTTAAAATAGAGGTATTTAAGGAATTCCTCCTTTTTCTCCTCTGAATATAGCTGGTTTAATATCCTCTCTTCTCTCTCCCAAAGCCTTGTATTTATTTTAACATCTTCTTGACACCTTATGATTATAGCCTCTAGATTGTCACTAGACCAGTCCTGTATCTCAGGCTTCTGTATTCCCAGCCTTTCCCCCCATTCCTCCAGCCCATGCTTTTTCTCCTCTGGAAACAAATACCAGCTAACAGCAAGGGTGTCAATTACATATAAGGGACTTTCCACCCCCACAATTCTCTTAAGAGCTGGAAGGTCAAACCTAACAAAATTATGTCCTATTACTACCATCCCCTCTTTAAATAGGGCCCTCATCTCCTCATAAGATGACATAGATACTGTTTCTTTAGTATCTATGTCATATGCCACTAAACAATGCACCTTAGTGATGTTGTCTAACAATGCATCTGTCTCAATATCTATTATTAATTTCCTCATTTTACAAATATAACTCTTTTTCCTCTAACAAACAAGAATTTTCCTATTTATTTTCCTTTTTTTAACAATTATTTCCTTTGGAAGGGGCTCCACCTTACTTATTTCTCTAGGAATGCTCCATTTCCAATCATCTGAAAGCTCTAATGTCTTAAAATCCCCATCCTCTATCTTTATACAGAATGCTTGAGCTCCTTTTCCAAGACCCTCTACAACAGGTTCCTTATAAGCAATATTTGCCCATATGCCCTCCTTGTATATAGTAAAATCAGAATAACTATCTGTATTCACTAATATTTCCTCTCCTCTCTGTCTATACCCTCCTGTAACAGAAGGGTTTCCATTAGCATTAGGAATTATATTCTTATTATCTATTTTTGTCCCTATAGGAAACCTCCTCTTTGCCTCTCTTATTTCCTTTCCATATTTCTTTTCTACAGGTTTTTCCATTCCCACCCATTCACATTCTATACCATAATTTCTTCCATCATCTCTAGTAGAAAGTCTATATCCTCCCCTAACATCTATATACCCTGAATGAGCTATGTCTTCTATTTGATAATATTCCCCCACCTTAAACTGATTCATAGAAGCACTTTTATTACTTCTTGCTTGAGCTATACATTTCACCCATCCCCCTATTTTATATTTACTCTCTGGAATAGAAGGTTTTTTCACCACATACCTATCAATTTCTGCTTGTGTAGCCTTCCTACATACAAGGTCATTCTTCTCATGTCCCCATATAGGAACCTCTGTGAATGTGCCATACCTTCCTGTATTAGGATTTATAATCCTCCCAGATATTGTTGGAGACATTCCCCAATTAATTTGTCTTTTCTCCCCTATTTTTTCTATTACAGCAAGACACCCATTATTACTACTATCATATCCCCATCCTCCAGCATTTGTCATAATAGCATACTCCCCTATTTTGGGCTGCCACCTCTCTTCAGCTTTTACAGGAATTTCATGTGGGAGGGCTTTTCTCATATATTTTAGCCAAGGAGCAGGTGTTCTGTCCCCTCTTCCAGGGAAGTCTACATACCAACATGTATCGCCACTTCCTTGAGGTTCTGTCAATTTCACCACCATCCCTGTTTTAACCATATCATAATCCTTGGTCATTACAGCATAATCTCCTTCCTTAGGAAGCCATTCTCCTGTAGCTTTTTGTGTGGGAATTTCTCCTGAATGAGCCATGCGTATACCTTCGGGCCTCACCCAACAGCTATTATACTTATTATTTGCTCCATCTATATCAAAATGGTAATTATCCGTAGCGCTAGTGTTATTAATCTGGTATACCTTTCCTCTTGTAAGCCTAGAGGTTCCCTCATGTATTATATAACACCAATCTCCTATTTTATATGACATTTTATTTACATTTAATATTTCAGAAATACTTATTTCAGGAAGATTTTGAGGATTATTATCAATACACCAATATAAAGAAGGTTCATTTCTTAGGTCTGTACGAAAATATTTATTCTTTTGAAAGGCCGTATATGTATTTCCGAAATTACAATGGTCTTTAAAATATCTTCCATCTGTATGTACCTTAGCAATTAATTGAAGAAATATCTCCTCTGTAATATCAGGGGAATATCTTATAGCGTATTTTTTCATATATCATTTTGTATGTGTGTGGGCAATAAGCCTTTCTCGGCCATTTTAGCAATTTTTCTCTTATAAGCCTTTGATGGAGAATATGTATGTCTCCCATTTGATAATTTTTGTATTCTCTTCATATTATCCCTGACATCAAAACAATTAGGAGAGTTAGCAACTTTTTGAAATGAATCAGGGGTCCATACAAGTATTTTATGTACTCTGGGCCACCATATGCTTCTATATACAGGCTTCATAATTAAAAAATTTTAAAATGAAGGGGGCACATCCCTATGCCCCCTCTAAAATTACATTACAAATTAGGCTTCTTCAGGAGCATCAACATCCTGGTTGAACTCTGTCAGGTAAGCCTGATAGGTTTCAATAGAATGGTTGGTGGTGTCCAGGTTTTCCTGAGCTGCTTCAACAGCTTCTTCAGCTGCTACAAGGCTAGCAATATACCTTTGACCATCCTGTACCTTCTCGGCAGGGTATTTAGCTTTCATTAAAAGCTCTTGCTTGTCTCCAAGAACAATTTCCTGGTTGACAGCTTTCCCTTTAAGAACAGCAATTTGGCTTTCCAAAGCTGCTGAACAAATACGGAAATTTTGGGCAGCAATAACACCATCAGTGTCTCCTGCCATGAATGCCAAGGCTTGCTTGGTGAAATTCTTGATTTTACTCATGAGATTCATTGTTTTTTGTTTTATAAATAATAATTATTACACATAAGAAAAAACCAGCCCCAATGTTTTACAACATTTGTAGGGGCTGGAAACTAAAAACTAATAAATTTTAATCTTTTCTCGTCCTAAAGAGACGAGAAATTTGTCTTGTTTTTTACGTTTTTTTACAACAGGGCTAGCTAATAGCCCCAAATTAACAGAAAAATCTGCTCTAGGCCTATAGCCTGGTTTTTTGTTTATTGTAGACATATGAAAGGAATTTTACCATGTTTCTTCCCCCTCTTTAGGAGGTGTTGTTTCTACAGAACTCTGCACCTCCTCAATAGCCTCTTCAATGCTCATCCCATCAATATAATAATTAATGAGAGCATTCTTCAGCTGGTCTATTGTAAGCCTTGCTTCAGCTGCTCTAAAAGCAAATTCAACATGAGGCTTTGACTCTATGGAAGGGATTTTCTCCTTAATGTATTGCTTATACACCTCATCAGGAAGAGAATGAATATCCCAAGCAAATTTTATTCTGCTTTTCCTGTTAATAATACGGTTGGGAATCTTCTTATGATTGTTTGTAGCCCCTATGAATATGCAATCTTCTATGGAATCGCCTCCATCTAAAAATGTCAACATTCCTTCGGCTTTTAACATCCCCTCACATTCATCTACAAAGCATATAAGGGGAGCTTTTGTATATTGCCTTAAAAGGTCACACACAAATTTTATTATGTCCACTCCAAACCTTGTAAAATCAAGACATATAGCCCCATATTTAGCCACAGCTTTTAACATAGCAAGCTTGGCAAGAGCTGTTTTTCCCACTCCTGGCTTTCCATAGAGAATTATTCCCATTTTATGTATCATTCCCAGCTCCTTATATTTCTTTGTTGTGTCCTCAGAGAAGAATTTGTCCAATTTGTCCACAATATCCTTCATTATACCACTCTCAAATTCTATAAGAGCGTCCCCCTTCTCTTGTTTTTCAAAGAAAGGGATAAATCCTGTAAGCATGTTTCCAGCATTATACACCCTGTATAATGCAGGAGGAGGAGCTTCCATAGTTTTAAAATATTTTCCAGTTTCCTGAAACACTATGTCTCCTTTTTCTTCTTTACATTGATGAAAATTCATTGTTTTAGTTTTTTATTGTTAATAAATTTCGTAATTAGTGATATAAGGAACATAATCACTTAACCACATACAACTATCCCCACTATAACTAGGACTATGTGTATGCTTATGTATGGCATAGGAAGAATAATTTCTCCTTTTTATTTCTTTTGAATCTGTTATTGTGTCTAATATCTCTATTATTTGTCCTATTGGACTATATATGCCTTTTACATTAATGTAACGTTGTCCCTTAATAAAGTTCATAATTTATATTTAAAAATGTTAATTCATGTGCAAACACCTCTATGTCTCCATTTGCCCTATAATATTCTCCTCCATCTCCCATCCACCCTGGCATATATCCAAAGTTAAAACATGTGGGAATGCCATTCCAATTTATTGTAGGAAAATGTTTATGTACCGCATCCCTTAATATAAGGTTTTCCCCAAAAAATAAGAAATAACATCCATTTTGCAAGTCTTCTTTAGTATATTGCATATTGAGGTTGTTTTATATATTTAGAGAGGTATTCTTGCATTATTTCTTCCTCCACTATATTAGAAGGTCTAAAATAGCATAATAAACTATTTGTTTCTAGTTTCTGTATTAATCCAGGAAGAGTACCACCTTCTGAAATCTTTTTTAAATTCAAGGTGGCAGTATGGCAAAAAAATGTATTTCCTTTTATATGAGAGAATTGATAAAAATTATCATTACAGGTACATTTATACCACCTTCTAGGGATAAATTCCTCTTTAATAGATTTCATATTCATTTGGTTTTATTGCATGTCCTAAAAATATCTCTTCTTCTGTAGCTGGACGTATAGCTTGTTGTCTTATTCCTCCATTTCTATTGGTAGTCCATATAACATTCTGCCCTTCTGGTTCATATTTGTCAATATCTCTTATTTGGAATAATATTCCTTCTTTGTAGCCACTTCCTCCACTCTTAGATTCCATGTTAAATCCTGGTAGGCATATAGCCCAATCATTAATTTTATACATAATAATAAAAAATTAAGGGCCCTACATTCCTATAGGGCCCTTGGTGATGTAAAATTAAACTTATTTATAAATAATAGTGGAAGTATTAGTTTTATCTCCTCTTAGCATTGATGCTAAGTGGCTTTTATGTACTTTTGCATAAGATGCAGCATCTTTAATACATTTAAATTCTTTCTTTGTAACAGAACAGATTACAGGTCTTCTTTTAAACCATCCTATATTAAGGTCATTAGCTTTTGTAGCTTTCATTTTATCTATAGAAGATTGAGCTATAACTTTTCCTTTATGAGCCTCACTTAATTTATCTCTAGTTTCTTTAGATTTTACTCTCCCTTTCTGAAATTTTCTTATTTTTTCCTTAGTTTTGGGAAGTACCTCTCTTCCTAAGCAACCATCTCCACCATCTGTAAGATTTACCAGAAGGCCCTTTTTTAAGTCCCTACGTCCATAAAAAGCAATTAGAAATATCTCTAATGAGCAAGCATCTTCCCAAGATATATCTTTCCTTACAAAATCTACTTCTATTGGGCCCTTATTATAAACCCTTTTCCAAAATTTACTCCTATTATTAAAATCATAGGCTCTATTTTCAATCCCTATTCCTACATAAAACACTTCATTGTTAGATAGTCTTGTATGTGTATAAACGTAACAATTCATAAAAAATGTCATACGCAAATATACAACTTACGTATGACATTTAGTGTTAACTAACTGTTAAAATTAGTCCTGTTCAATTTCTGTAAATTCCCCTGCGGCATTTTCCAGTGTTTGACCACCCAATTCTGCTTTCAGGCGAGCCTGGAACAGTTTGAATTTGTCTTTTTCTGTTAGGAATTGCTCTGCCTCTTTAATTAAGCCTTCCAGCTTTTGTTTCCTTTGTGTTATACTTAACACTTTGATACGCAGAACGATGTCCTCTTCAATGTTGTCAAAGGTAGACCCATTCATTTTGAATGTAGGACCTGTAAACTTACCTCCCATTAATTCAGCAAGCCTTGCTTGTGAACCATTGTAAGCATTAGACTTACCATAGGCGCAAGAATGCATTTTGGTTAACACTTCGATAGAGGTTTCATCCTGAATTGCATTGGTAAACCCATCCACTTTACCAGACGTGCCAGTTTTGTATTGGGTTTCTGCAATTTGTTTTAAGCCTGCCAGCTCTTTTTTCAAAGCTCCTAAAGCATCAGGAACTGAATCGGTTACAATTGCAAGACTAAGCTCGCTTTTTTTTGTTTT
>OFRO01000732.1_pt1 | contig 10685 bp, 10 predicted proteins | sample 1543091 | NCBI WGS metagenome assembly OFRO01 (sample SAMN07774217, study PRJEB24372) | wastewater metagenome | isolation source: Exp Tend NO 10WW | collected 2016-02
CGCGGTAGTAGTTGTTGATTGCGGCGTAGTTGACGCTGAGCGGGTCCGCTGAACTATCGGTAAGCGTGCCGGTGAGCGTCATGCCGCCGCCCGTGCCCGCGTTCGTAGGGAAGGATGATGCTGGCCCTTTGAGGTAGACGAGCGGCGCAGTCCCGGTGGGCAGGGAGCCATCGCTCCCCAGGTTCACCGCTGCCACTGCCGAGGTTATGAACTTGCGCCGGTTCGCCGCGACCGAGAAATCGAGGAACTGCCCAGGTGCGAACCAGAACTCTGCCAGCTCGCCATCCAATTCCCCGAACGCCGCAGCCGGGTCCGTCGCGATTCCCCAGTCGCTCTCGGTGTAGTCGATGTTGAACGCCACTCCGTCGTCGAAGGCCACCGCGTTGAAGGCGCTCACGTCGTTTACGTACAGGTGGACGAGCTTGTTGCCGACTGAGAAGTTCGTGTCCCACGACGCGAGCACGTGACGCCAGCCGAACGGGCCAGTGAACGTTGCCGTGGATGTGAACCCGTAGCCATCCGCATAGGCGTTTGCGCCCATGTAGAATTCCAGCTTGGCCGCCGCGTTCATGAGTATCCCGAAGAAATAGTCCGGGTTATTCACCACCAGGTTGATCGCCGTGGTCCCGGTATCGTTTCGCTTAATCCAGAAGGAGATAGTGCCGGTGGACGAATCAACCGCGCCCGTGAGCCCGGCTCCGCGAATCAGCCTGTCAGTGGGATCGAAGACAACGCCGTCAACCATCAGCGGCCACACTCTTCGCGCGTGCTCGGATACTGCGGCTTCACGTTCAGGATGCGCTCTGCCTCATCGGCAAACGTGCCGCCTTCGGGAACCCACCACCACTTGAGGCCGTCCGGCGCAACGAGGATCGCGTCGCCGTTAGCCGCGTCTGCCCAGAGTTGGCAGGTTCCGGGTGACGTGCTCGTGGCCGAGGGTGTAGAGGTCGGCATTGGTGTAGCCGTCGCCACGGGCTGCGTCGGTGTGGCAGTAGCAGGTGCGGGCGCAGTAGGACTGGAGGAAGGTGCGGAGTCGAGCGACCATACGGAGAAGTCCTTTGCCGCGCACGGGCTGCTGTACCAGCTATCCGGCGCGAATGAAATAGCGTGCGTGCCAGAAGTCACCGGCACCGAGTACGAGCTGAAATGCTCAGGATGAGTCCCGGTTGAGCGCGGGTTGACGACCGCACCATCGATGAGCACTTTGCAGATGCCCGCGAACCGGAGTTCTCCCGCGCCCGTGACGATGCTGCCGGGAGCCGTGAGGATGCGAGGGCCGACTCGCGAGATGCTGAACGGCACATCCGGGGAGATTGACACATTGTCCCAGTGCCATGTTCCTGGCGTGCATGTGCCATCAGGCGCTGGAGGGTTAGCGTTCCCGCAATCTTTCGTTGGGTTGTACGAGTGGTGCCCGAACTGCACGACGGCCTTATTCCAGGTGAGCGCGGGCAGCGCGGCATCGACCCAGTAGCGGTTATAGCCGGGCATGCCGAACTTGATGCGGCCAGCGTCGATGGTAAGCTCGAACTTGTCGCGCCGGGCCGCGTCCTGTGTGAGCCAAGCCTCGTAGCCCTGCCATTCCGGCCCGGTCAGTTGCACGCCGTTTACGAAGACTTTGAAGCCGGGGCCACCGCTGCCGAATCCGTCCATGCGAATGTGGATGTACTGCGACGGTTCGCCTTCGAGGTCTGGAAGCCACGATTCGAGCGGCAGGGCAAGGTTCGCGTCGTAGGGTGAGAGCCAGATATCCCACCAGTCGCGCCCGCTCTGCCGCAGCGTTGAGACGTCCACTGAGAGTGTCGCGGACCCTTGAGACCAGTCGAGCATCCGGTTCGGAGTGAGGTAAATCACGCCGTAGTCGGTGGCCTTGAGCGCGGTCATCAGGAGATCTTTGCAGATGAACACCGCGCCAGCGTACGTGTGATTCTCATGACTCGCGGGCGGGCCAGCGCAGTCCGCGCCGTGCTTGGCCTGCATCGAGTCGAGGTCCTGCCACGTGCCGGGTGCACGGCTGTGAACCTGGATATCCCAATCGCTCGGAGTCCACGGTTGAGGCGCGGATGGAGCGCCGTCGAAGGTCTCGACCGCACCATTCCCGCCGTCAGAAACGAGCGAGCGGATAGGATCGAGTGGGGAATCGCCGCGAACGGCAAGCGCCGCTCCAGTAAGAACGACGATGCTTGCCACCGCCGCCAATACCGTACGCGGGCTCATGCTCAATACCAACCATTCACAATGAGGCTAGCGGTGCCAGCGTTGGTTTCCGCCTGGATAACGCCACCGTTCAATGGCCGATTGATGGCCGTCTCGTAGACTTGCCCAGTTACGAGTTCCATCTGCGATGCATGGCGATTGCGCGCATACAGCGAGGAGAGTGTGGTTGTGGCGTCATACGCAGCGCTCGTGGTGAGGCGAACCCAGAACTGCTCGCGGCCAAGTGGGGTCCAGATGCGGTTGAGTGCGGACACCAGTGTGGTGGCTACCCATGCAGTCGGAACCGTCCATGTCACGGAGCCAGAAGCGTTCAGGTTCGTGGTGTTGTCAGTCGGAGTGATGTCGGCCCATGCGGTGCCGTTCCAGTAGTGGACGGCCATCGCACCTGCGCCACCGGAGCCATTCACGATGGTTGCCTGGAGCCCAGAGAAGAGGTCGTCAGCGCCGATGTAAACGGCTCCACCGTTCGCCAGCGTAGGAAGACTCGACAATGTGACCAACGTGGCAGCATCGCCATCCTGTGCGGCCTCAGAGTAGTTCACGGGTGCGGTGCCTAGGGCATCGAGTGTCTTGATAACCGAGAGGAACGGGTTCAGGGAAACCTCTACAACTACGGCAGTTGTGTAGTTGCGCGGGACCAACTGGACGTTGTTGATGCCCGGTGGGATCGCAATGAAGGCCGTGGTCGTGCTGAGGGCTGTGCCACCTGCGGCAGCCGAGAGCAGGCGGGAGTTCCCGATATATGCCGGGTACGTCCCGATTCCCATTGGTGCTGGCATGAGTGGTTCCCTCCGTTAGACGACGTTCGCCCATGTGATGGTTGGGCTCTGCTGCGTGCGTCCGAACGAACGGACTCGACGGTCGTGCTCCTTGTACTCCTCATCCCAGAGGTTGTACTGGAAGACGACATCCTTGGATTGTTCAGTGCTGAGAATGGTCTGGCCCTTGAGGCGCTGGTAGTAGGACTTGGCGAGCAAGGCTGTGGCCCACGGGATGTCGATTCGCTTGGTGTCCGTAATGGTCGAACCCCACGGAGTCTCGAAGCGAACACCCTGGACAAACATCATTGTCTGGGCGACAGAGTTCCCACGAATGCGGAGTTGCCCGCCGTTGGAGAACATGTCCGTAAGTGGTCGCCAGCCCTGTGCGATGTAGCCAATGAGCGCTGGGTCGTACTCGTCGGTGCCCGGTCCAGAGGTCGGTGGTCGCCAGTAGTAGACATCCTTGAAGGCTGACTCGGTGCCCATCCAGTAAGGAAGGGGTGCGTCCATTGCCTCTGCGTCGAGGAGCACGATGTCATCCCAGTGGCCGACTGTGCCGTTTTCCTGCTGGCCGAAGCGGATGTTTACCAGCGTTGAATCCAGTGAGCCATTCGCAATCGGCTTCATCAGGCGCACCGAGGACTTCGATGTCGTAGTTATCGAGTCGATGAGCGCCCCGGTTGAGGAGTTGATGAGTTGCAGTACGCCAGTGGTTGTTACCGACGGATCATCAGGAGTGAAGAGGGCGCTCAGGATGAGCGTATTTCCACCCTTCACACCGATGGGATTGGCACAGGTGGCATAACCGTTCGCAGAAGTCGTCGTGACCGACAGCGCCTGCTTGCCAGCAATACCCTGTTTGGAGGCAGCCCACGGAACCTTGGCGATAGTGGCATTGGTGGATGTCCACGCGCTGGTTCCACTCTGTTCCATGTCGAAGTCAGCGACTTCGGAGAGCACAGAATAGGTTGGCAGGCCCAGTCCATATTGACTGACGAGACGGTCGAGCATTGAGCACACCGTCGCAGGGAAGATCGCCGTATTCCACATCTCGTAGTCATCGCCAGCAGTGGTCGATGCAGGGAGTGCGGGAGATACGGTGACCGTCCCAGCGGCAGGGTCATAGGACTGGACCTGCCTGAGAGCCCCAATGTTGAGTGCCGTCCCACTGATCATCCGCACGTACGAACCAACCCAGTTTCGGTTGTTGGTGTACGGCATCTTCAGCCGGGTGACATCTGTGATAACCGTCGTGCTTCCGCCTGTGGTTACTTCCGAGGTCCAACCAAGACCAGTCGAATCCAGGAATGAACTCGTGATCATTGGCTGCGTCGTCTGCAACCACTGGGGGAGAACCCCGGTGAAGTCGGCGGTTATCGATGCCATTTAGTAGAGGTCCTGCCACTTGCGAATGTACTGAATAGTGACTACTCGGGATGTGGTGGTGGTGTTCGCGAGGGCAATGATCGGAGCGAGAGCAGTGGCAGCGGTAACACCGCCAACAGTGCTGCCTGCGATCTTGTCGATGGTCGTCACGCTGAGCAACTGGTTGGATGCACCGAAGGTGGCGCAGAGCACCGAGCCGGTACTCCCAAGAAGCTGAACGCGAACAGACATGTAGGTGTCGGCGACAACCGGGAGCGCAGCCGCATCAGGCCCGAGGATGGTCGTGGCCTTTGCGGTCTGGCCTACACCGTTGGTGACGAGGCGAGGAGTGGTGATGGTGTCAGCCGGGTTGAAGGCCCAGAGCGCCGCTTCCGTGGCCGCAGCCTGAAAGGTCGGGGTGCCGTCAACGTCAGTACAGGGAACGGAGGTCGCATCGGTGAGGGCGTTCACGAAGCCAATCTGTACACCGACAGCGGTGATGGCAGAGACCTTGAAGCGAACCTCGATGCCAGCGTTCAGGTTGCTGTTGGCATGAGCCATGCCCAGCATCGTGAGGCCGTCGCCGTTGCCGGTGCCAGTGGTGACGATAATCGAACCACCGAGCGCGGCAGTGGGCGTAGGACCGGTAACGCCAGCATCCTTAGCCACAGTCCACGGGTCGGTGTTGAAGGCGACGTTCGTCATCTTCATGTCTTCAAAGACGACATCTCGACCACGCAGCCCATAGAGATGGGTCGCAAGCTGGTCGGGGGACATGATCTTTAGCGCGCCCAGTTTCGTGTGGATATCGTAGTTACGCGCGAACTGCGTTCCAGTTGGGGCTTTAACAGCCATTTCTTTCGCCTCCAAGCGAGGTGGAGCCTACCGTCCGATGGCGTGGACGGTAGGCGGCGGAACATGAGAACGAGTTCTCTTAGGTCGCGGCCACGTTGCAGGTCAGCGTAGACGCAGAAGGCGAGGCCCCCGGCGTATATACGAACGTGATCGTGGAGGTAGTCGGAGCGCCGGATTCACCTGCACGCTTGAAGTTGTCGGTCGCCTGCGAGGGCCGAAGGTGCGCGAGAAGCTGAAGGGCGGGCAGGGCACCGATGGAGATAGTTTCAGCAGCCATTGTGGTAGAACCTCCTAGTTCTTCTGATCGTTTGCAGCAAGCTGCGCGCGAAGCACGAGGAGTTCTTCCTGTGCTTCAAGGAACTTGAGAGCGAGTGCCATCCCGCCCTCGTTCTGAGAGTTCAGAAGGGTTGCCAGTTGCTGGGCACTGACCTTGCCGAACTCCGCAGCATTTTGAATCGCGGCAGCATGACCGGGATGCTTTACTTCCTGGTGCTGGTCGAGATGAGCCTTCAGGAGAAACTCCTTGCTCTCATCCGAACAGAGGCCGCACTTGTGAAGTGTGAACTGGTCGATCTCATCCTGCCGCCAGCGTGCCAGTTCGGGGAGGCGGTGAAAGCCTTCCATGATGAACTGGTCGATGGGCATCAGGAAGATTCCGCCCGGAGCACGGAAGAGGTACGTGTATGGACCCCACGGGAAATTCTCATCGAAGTCGTTCCAGAGGAGGCCGAGTTCTTTTTCCGCATCGTTCTGGACCCAGCCACCGGGCTTACCGACAGCCTGCTCAAGGTTGGTGCCATGAGTTGCCAGTGCGACGCGTTCAACCTGCTCGGGACCGTAAGGGCCACCAGATGCCACGGCGATGAAGATGTGGCCTGAGCGCATACGGTGCCCCTCAACAGGACAGCGTTTGTTCTCGCACCACTTCCAGTACGTGTAGTGCTTCCGGTTCACCCGTCGCGGCCCATCGTTGGATGGGTGCATACGGTCGAACTCGGCATTGAGTTCAGATGCCGCCTCAAGCGAGATCTTGTCAAAGGCACTCAGCGTATCTACCGGCTCGTACTCCGCTTCATCCAGTGGACGGGAACGGGGACGAACAGGGGCTTCAATCTTCGGCATTAGTTGACTCTCTCCTTCATGTTCCGAGGGGTTAGGTACTTGATTCCACGAGACTTGAGGATCTCTTCGCTGGCAAAGCCGTCGTTAAGTCCTCGCCTGTCGTGGTTCACTTCGTAGAGTTTTCGCTTCTCTTTCACCCACACCTGAATGCTCCAGAAAACTCGGTCTTCCAGTTGAGCCTTCGTCATGATTGGGCGGCTAAGCCCTTTCACGGTGCGTTCGTGGATTGCTTCGGGGTCTTCCTGGATGGTGTATGGTTCCATCCGAAAAGGCTCCTCGTTCAATACCTCGAAGTCGGTGAGGCGGGAGTCGTTAATCGCCTGCTTGATACAGGGGAGTGCGAACTCCTTGTAGAGGCGTGCGAATGCCTCGCGTCCAAGTTCAGGAGTAATGGGATCGACAACCATGCGGTGGAGTTCACCCGGAACCTGAAACACCAACCCCTTCGGCTTGCGAAGATACTCGGCGTCAGGCTGTACCCAGATCAGTCCATGCTGTGATTGTCGAAGTCCCATTTGCTTACTCCCCTTTGGTTGTCGTTATACGCCCGGCAATGGGATGTGAGCCCACCGCCGACCATTCACTGCATCGAAGATTGCCCAGATACTCACTCCGTATTCGGCGGCGAGAGCGCGAGCGCCATTGGGGTCATTCCTTGTTGCCACGCCTCTTGTCCTCCTGCGGAGATTGTACCTGTTTCGGATATCGATGACTGCTTCTTCTGTCAGAATGTGCTTCTGCCGTTCGCCTCTTGCGTGCCTGTCTTTGGAAATCATGTCCGACGTGTTGTCTTTTGGAGTTCCAATGAACAGGTGTGCTGGATTTACGCACGGTGGATTGTCGCAGTGGTGACAGATGATACGGGATTCTGGAATCGGGCCTACGTGATATTCATACGAGGCACGATGCGCCTGATCTTCCTGATACGGATGGTCGCTAATCCACAGCCTTCCGTAGCCAGCCTTATCAGTCTTCCCTTCCCATACCCAGCAGCCCTCCTGATCTTTGTACTTTTCGATGGCCCGCGAGAAGCGAACCATCTTATCAACAGGCTTAGGTCCACGTGTCACTTGTTGCCCTCCTAGCGCAAGTATTATCTCACGCTAGATGGGCTATTGCACGTTACACCCCGGGCATAAAAGCGCTCCACGCGTCGGTGAGAGCCGGAGAACCGGGAGTCTCAACCGTGCGGTAGGAACGCTTCACGCCGTAAGCCTGCTTGTAGACCTTGAGTTCACCGAGATCGAGACCGATATAGTCGGTGACGAGTTCGGGGTTCTGAGCGAAGGCAATACCGATGGCATCCATCGAGTACATGGCCATATCGTGACCGCCACCACTCGGAGCGCGAAGCAGCATCGACTCAACGATGGTTGCGCCAAGCGTGGTGCTCTGTGCGAGCGTGGCCTTCTTGAAGTTGTCGATGCCAGCCTGACCGGCGTAGAGCGAGTTCGTGAACACTTCCATGTTCTTGAAGGCTTCGGTCTGCTGCGGGCTGATGACGAAGAACGTCTTATCCACACCCGGCTTCACGCCACCGACGCGAAGCATGCGAGAGGCAGCAAGCGCATTCGGGAAGGTGAGTTCGACGTTGTACGCCGTACCGGAGACCTGGGCAGAGAAGCTCTGGTAGAGGTTCGCGATGGTCGTATCAACGCCACGAGCAAGGGCATACCCCATCGACTGCGCTTCGGAAGCAAGCACGTTGTCAGGGATGAACACCTTGGCGAAGTCTTCGAGCAGGAGTGCCGAAACCTCGAACGTGTCGATGTAGAGGAATTCGGAAGTGGTGGAGTACGCGGTCGGGGTAAGCTGAGTACCCGGAACCTTCGTGCTCTTTTCCCAGTTCACGCCACGGTTGGTCACGATGGTCTGACCCATCGACTTGTTCCAAGAGTAGTGCTTTACCGTCGGCTGAAGGACGGTTTCATACTGGATTGCAGCGATGATGTCTTTGTCGAAACCAATGGGAATGTTGGCCTCATTGGTAGTCACGGTAACGTTAGCCACGCCTATGCTCCTTGCTATGCGGCGTGGCTAACCGTGCGGTTTAGTTTGCTATGCCACGCCAACGATTCGGAAGAGTGCTTGACCCGTCTTCGTCCCATGTGTGGCGTGCATTGCTTTTAACTGCTCAACGGGGAGGGCTTCAAACTCTTGTCGGGTGTAACGTGTGTTACCGCCGGAGGAGCCTCGCGGTGGAGTAGTATCTGGAGCATGCCGACCAATCGTCGGATTAGAAGGGTTCACCTGTACAAGCGATTCATTCCGAACCCTAGTGCTGCCATTAGCAGAGACGGGTGTCCGGGGCGTAGCATCAGTTCGTACACCCACATTGTTATTGGGGTTGAGAACGCTGTCAATGGATTCCTTGAGGTCGAACATCAGGCGATGCGGATTGTCCTTGTACTGGGCATAGGTTGCCGGGTTGGTGACTTGCGCTCGGAGGAACGCCTCATCTTCTGGAGAGAGGTACGGAGCGGCCTGATCGACCATCGCCTGTGCGTCTGAGACAAGCGACTTCACCCACACGGGAACCTGCTGCTGTGGAGCCTGCTGCTGCCTCTTGAGTGCTTCCCAGTTTGCGAGTGACTGGGCGGCAGAGGGGTTCTGAGCGAGGATCTGAGCGCGCTGCTCTACGGTTCGCTTCCCCCAGAACTCATCACCAGCGAGAACCTCAAAGCGGCGGGCCTTAGCCTCTGCTGCTTCTGCGCGTTCTGTAGCGGAAACTACCTGGTCCTGTAGTTCCTTGCGAGCACGAGTTGCGGCGATGGAGTTCAGCGCGCGCTTGAATGCAGGGGATTTCTCTTCCAGTTCGAGCAGGTGCTTATGCACGGAGCCAGAGTCTTCATCGAAGCGGCGGACTCGCCACGCATCTGGGTCTTCTTCAGTGAGCGGTGCTTCCCCCTCAGCAAGTGGCGCAACCTCTCCTTCAGCTACAGGGACTACCCCCTCTGTACCCTGAACGATCTCCTCTGGGGCCACTGCCTCTTCGGCAATCTCATTGCCCCACCCATCAAGTTCTGCTGCCAATGGTTATTCCTTTCGCCCTTGGGCTTTCTCAATGTTAGACCACTTCGCGTTGTCGTTAAACCAGATCCAGTCGGATGCCATGCGATCCTTGTGACTGGTGTACTTCGGGTTCTCTTTTGAAGGGTTATTGTAGTTCACGAGATCCTGGATGGCGGCGGTCGTCCACTTCTCGCCATTGTTGCGAACGTTCTGCCCATCACTCGCACGGGTATACAGGCGAATCTGAGCGTCTTTCTTCAGGTCAGCGAAGTCTGGGTCGTCTCGAACCTGATCGATCTTCCATGAATTGAATCCCTCAAAGAAGTCACGGGCCTCATTATTCGGCACTTCCGTCCATAGATACCTGTCCATCTCAAAGATGTTCGGGTACGGCTTGCCATTCGGGAAGGTAAGTTGCTCGCCAGTGTCGGGGTCGAAGCCGTTGAGTCGGGCCATGCTGCGTGCATATACCTTGTCCGCTTCAGTCGGAGCCTTGAGTTGCTGGTACTCAAGAATCTCTTTGCGGACTTTCGGGTCGGTGTGCTCGGACCAGAACTCCGCCTGAAGGTCGCCAAGTTTCTCGTAGTCAATCGGGGAAGTGGCTCGCTCTGGATCTTCCCGTGCATTGGCGAAGGTCTGGTTATAATCCCAGAGCCATTGTGCGGAGCCATCCTTTGTCGGGCGCTCTTTTTCTTCGAGTCCGAGTTCGTTGTACGCGCCACCAGTAGCCGCAGCCACGCGGTCTTTCTCTGCCTTCCAGTCTCGAACAGTCAGGCTATTGTCCATGAACTTTGTAGAGTTGATGGCCTTCTCTTTCTGGTACTGAGAGACAGCGGAGTCTGCAAACTTCTCACGTAGAATCGGATTATCCTGGTAGAGCTTCTCCCTTCGGTTGATGTAGTCCGTGGGGTTGATGGCCTCGAACTCTTCCATCGTGGTAACGCCGTACTTGCGAAGAGCGGATGTCACATCACCATCTGGGCGAATACCAGACCCGGCGACATTGGCGATCTTAGCCCACGCAGGACTACCTTCGCTCTTCTGCCATTGGTCTATACCGGCAGGCTTGGGAAGGGCGGCATCGAACCTCTCCCAGAATCCCATGTTGCTGCCAAAAGGAGTGCGGCCTTCGCCGGGGTAGGAATACTTCTGCTCCTTCGGGTCGTATCCAATGCCAATCAGTTTCTGCCCGTAGCCGCCAAGCGGGCCAGTGCGACTGATCGCAAACTGCACCCACGGGTCGGTGACTTTGCTGACATCGCCATCTCCCTCTTTGATGATCTTCGCCAGTTCCTGACCGGACTTGTTGAAGGCCATAGCAAGTTGGCGCTGCTGAAGGGAAGGCATAATCAT
>OFRO01000733.1_pt1 | contig 10685 bp, 17 predicted proteins | sample 1543091 | NCBI WGS metagenome assembly OFRO01 (sample SAMN07774217, study PRJEB24372) | wastewater metagenome | isolation source: Exp Tend NO 10WW | collected 2016-02
CCGCGACTACCTCGCCGCCTACGCCGCCGCCTACGCCGCCGCAGCAGCCGCCTACCGCGACTACCGCGACTACCCCGCCGCCGAGCGCCCGGCTCAGGCTCAGGCTGGCGCCTACGACGCCGCAGCCGCCGTCTACGACGCCGCCGCCGTAGCCACCGCTTACGACGCGGCCGCCGCCGCCTACCTCGACTACCTCGCCGACGATGCCGCCGCCGCCAGCAAGGACTCGTGACACATGGCTAGGACTCAGAAGTTCAAGGGCGAGGCCATGCGCCGCCTGGTCGAAACGGCGAAACGCCAAGGATCACGAGCCGCCGCCAAGGCATTCGGCGTGAGCGTGGTGACGGTGCGCCGATACGTGGCGCAGGCCGACGCCGCTGCTGGTCCTGCGCCGCTCCAGTTCGACGCCAAGGCACCGCTCGGCACCGCTCAACCTACGCTGAAATCAACCGTCGCCGGTGGCGATCCTTACCCATTCGGAGCGCCGGACGATCCCGAACGCGCCGACACCGCCGACGCCGCGCATCGTGGCGCGAACGGCGCCAGCAGACCGGAGCAAGGTCAGGCCGAGCAGGCCGAACCGTCGGCGGCTTCGGCTCCCGATCATGTGCCGCTGACTGGCGAGGCGCTGGTCGATCTCTCCGAGATGGCCGTGGCGATGGCCGGGCATGTGGCCCTCGCGCAGGCCGGCCTTGAGGGCGACCTAGAGACGGCGAAACTCCTGGAGTTCACCGAACGCGAGCGCGCAAAGCTGCTGGTGACGGCACCGTACGCCGCTCAGTACCTCGATCAGTTCATCTCGAACGCTCCGCTGGTGGCGGCGATCACGTTCGGCGTGTCGCTGGCGATCGTCGGCGCTGGAAAGATCATGGCGGTTCGCGCGCTGGCCCGAGAGCGCGCACCGAAGGCCGATCGCAAGGCTCCGCGATTCATGGCCAGCGATCCGCTCACAGCCGAGATGTTCGACAAGCCGACCTGAGCTGTGTCGATCCACTGGTACGTCGGCATTCCAGAGTCGGGCAAGACTCACCAGGCGCTGCGCGACCTGATCGAGACCAGTCGAAAGACCGGGTTTCCGGCAATCGTCATCGACGACGCCAGCGCCGACAACTTCGCCGCCTGGCCGCACGCGCGGAACCTCGACGACCTGTTTGAGTCTGTCTGGGGGTACGGTCTGCGCGTGGCTTATACGCCGTCCGCTGCCGATCCGCGCGGCGAGGTGGACGCGATCTGCAACGCCGCCGAGGAGGCTGGCCGCTGCTGCATCCTGATCGACGAGGCCGCGACCTGGCTCACCTCGTCGGTCGGTCGCGGATCGCCGCTCGCTCGCATCATGCGCCGACATCGGCACTGGCAAGGGCACCTCTTCCTGACGACGCAGCACTTTTCAGGCGATGTCAGCCAGGAGGCGCTGAGCTGTGCGCCGCGCGTCCTGATCTTCAGGAATGAATCCGAGACGGTGCTGGACGCGCTGCGGCGACGCTACTCGCTCGATCCGGCGTTCGTGCGGTCGATTCCGCAGTACCAGTTCGTGGAACGGTTTACCGGGTTTCCGCCGAAAGGTGTTGACAGGTTCTAGAACGGTGTTCGGTAGGGTCGTGTCATCAGGCCGCAGCTCACAGACTCGACACGGACGAAAACATGAAACTCAAGGGACCGCTCATCCTCGCCGCAGGCATCTACGCTGGCGACTTCATCGCCGAGAAGTTCATCATCAAGGACGGGCCAGACGATACCGGCTTCATCCAACGCACAGATGGATTCGGCCTCGACGAGATCGCCAAGCTCGCCACGCAGGTGGCTGTCACCGTGCTGCTGCTCAAGATGTTCAAGGCCAAGGGCCAGGTCTGATCCCACGGGATCAAGGAGCATCACATGGCACGCTACACCAACTTTCTCGGCTCGGCGAAAACGATCACGGCATCGACGGCGCAGACGATCGTCTGGACCGGCAACGATCTGCCTGGTTCCGGCCTGGTCGGGCTGCACTTCGCGTTCAAGGGATCAGGCAGCGCCGCGAACACTCTAGCGCTGGTTTACCCAGCCGCTGGTGGACGCCTGCGCGTCCGCGCTGACGGGAACACGATCGTCGATCTCAACTACGGCATGTTCGCCGCGCACCAGGAGCGGTTCTCACAGGCGAACTACGCACCGCTCAGCACTGCAACGGCGTTCTCACTGTGGCTGAACATGTCCGACATCGTGGACGACGACCTGGCCGACACCTGCCAATTCCCCAAGGGCGCGATGTGCACAGTGGAACTGACGACTGGCGCGTCGGTCGTCGCCGGAAGCGCAGTCTGCGGCTGGACGCAGACCAACGTGCCCGCGAAGTTCTCCCCGTACCTCGTCGGCCAACAGATGAACATCCCGGCTGGTGCGATCAACCAGTCTTTCCCGATCAGCGAGCCTGGACTGATCCGAGGCTACGGTCTGCCGACTGTGGGCCTCGATCGTGCCAAGCTGACGCTGCAAGGCTTCGACTGGGACTTCCTGCCTGGTGCGGTCTACAACACCACCGATGTCGGCGTGACGCCGCTCGGCGACATGTTCCGCGACTCCGAGCAGATCGAGAACGGAATCGTCATCACCAACCCGATCTGGCACCGCGTCAATGAGCTGCCTGGTTCTGTCGGCGGCTCGCGCGTCGAACTGACGACCACGGCGGCGACTGGCAGCTCGTGGGCCGGAACGGCGAACGAACTGACGATCTGGAGCGTGAGGCCGCAATGAACGGCTCCAAGGCCAAGCGGCGAGCCGCCAAGCGGACCCAGCATCCGCTCGGCGACACCGCTCGGACTGGCGCGCGGACGTTCAGCGGATCGACACTCCAGGCCGACGCACTCAACAGTCCGGTGGCGCAGGCCGCCGCCTACGCCGCGCGCAACCGTGGCGTCCTGGTTCAGACGCAGGCGCGGACGATCGTGCGCGACAAGCTCCAATCGTTCGCCAACGCGAATCCAGGCTCGCCGGCTGTTCGGTCGATCCCTGGTGTGAACGTCAGGCCGACGGCGATCGGGAATCGCGTGGACTTGGTGAAGCCGCAGCTCCCGTTTCCGCAGCTCGTGATTCAGCGGAGCCTGCCGTCGCCGTTCTTGCAAGGACGGTGAGCCGTGTCCGGACCGTTGCTTTTCGCGACCAAGAAAAGCCTCAAGCTCGCCGCGCAGGGCAACCAGGCGGCGATCGCGCATAACGCGCTCGTCGCGTCGCTCAACGTCGTCAAGGCACAGACCGGCAAGGTAGTCTCTGCCGCGCAGCTCAAGTCCGGACAGGGCATCCCGGCGCACGTGCTCCAGGCGGCGAAGGCCGCCGGAGCCGCGACGGTTCCTGCCTCTGCCGCTCAACCACAGGCACAGCCGCCGATGGAGCTGTTCGATCCTGGCAGCCCGGCGACGATCGCCGGACCTGACGTAGGCCAACTGACAGGTGGCGCACTGGCGAGCATCGCAACCGACGGCCTGCCGAAAACTGGCAACCTGGAGGTGGCGCCGATGTTCTCGAACGCAGGTCAGGGCATGAGGTTCACCGATGACGCGATCGGCCTCGATGATGAAACAGAACCGCCGACGGAGAGCTCAAACACGCCGACCTGGCTAGTGCCTGCGGCAATGATTGTCGGCCTGGTGCTGCTCTGGAGGCAGGGATGAGCTGGCTTTCAAAAACTGCCAAGAAGGCCAAGAAGATCATCAAAAAGGCCGCTCCGATCGCCGTGCCGTTTCCGGTGACGACGCACCATGGAATGCCGGTGTCAAACATTCCACTCATCGGAACCAAGGCGAATCGTGCGATCACTCTCGGCGCTGCAACAGCATTCACAGGAGGCGCACTCAGCGCCGCAGGATCATCCATGTTCGGAATACACACACCAGGTACTGTCAGCTCAGGCACGGACTGGTTCTCAGGCCTGAGCGGCACGATCAACAAGGCCGGACAGTTCGCCGAGGGCCTGGCCAACGCGTTCGGCCAGTTCAGCGGCGGCGGATCGCCTGGCGTGAACGCCGAATCGCCTGCCGCTCAAGGCGCAGCGCCGACTGAGGCGTCGGGCATGTCGAAGGTAATGCCGTGGCTCCTGATCGGTGGTGGATTGCTCGTCGTCTACATGCTCGCTCGGAGGCGCTGAAATGGCTGACACTGGCCGAGGCGAGGGCAAGGTGACAAGCGGCGTCGGGCGCGGCGGCGCCGGCGCGAATATCTCGGCATTCATGGCAGCGGCTCGGCTCGGAGCTGGACCGTTCAGCCTGCGCCGGCTGAATCAGACGATGACGCGCGGCGAGGATGGCAGTACGCCGACTCGTGGCGGATCGCCAGCGCTGGAGGATCAGCTAGTGCGGCGTGGGCCGTCGTCGTTCTATCCCGACGCCGCCGGTGTCGATGTGCGCCTGGCGAATCCGACCGCTGGCAACACGGCCACGCCGAACCTCATCAAGGGAACTGGCGTCGTCTGTGGCGACCTCAACACGGTTCGCATCAACAGCCTGGAATGGATGCCGGTGGTGATCGACCGGCCCGAAATCTGGGTTCCGCGCGTCGCCGCATCTGCGCCGATCTGGTACACGCCGAACAAGCAACCGAACGCACTCGGATCAACGGCCGAGATACTGAAATCCAGCCGCTACGGTGTCGTGTATCTCAGCTCGCCTGGAACCTGGTGGGTCCGAAACACGGACCTACCGGCCGGCACTGCAATCGAGATGATGCGGATCGACGCCTGGCAGCCCGGTGTTGTGAGCAAGTACCTCTCCGATCCAGGCGTTCACAACTGCAACCATACGCAACAGTCGGCGATCAGCTCGGTAGGTGTCGTCGGAACTGCGCTCGGCGCAAACAGGGATCGTGTCGGCCTGACGATCCAGAACAACACCTTCCAAGCTGGCGGAATCTATCAAACACAGCTCAACGGCTCGATTCTGCTCACGATGTCCAAGGATGTGACAAACGCTGTACTGGACCCGTTCGCGCCTGCGCTCGGAGGGACTCCGTTCGGAATCGTTCTTGTGCCTGGCGCGTCGATGACATGGGGCGGGGACAATAACTGCAAACAAGCGCTGCGCGTCGTCGGCATGTGGAACGGTGCGCCGCAGGTGACGACCGTTCTTGACCTCTTCGAGTACGTGTGATGTCGCTCCCCGGCTCACAGATCAGCCTGCCGCAGGGCATCACAGCTGACGAACTATCCGACGCGTCGTGGGGTTGGGCTGGCGTACGCCTGGTGATCTACGACGCCAGCAATGTGCAGCTGGTTCCGTGGAACGAGGGGGGTCCCTGGATCAACGTGAACGGCGAGCTGGTTCAGATCAGTGTCACCAACTGCCTCTGTAGCGTCGGCGATAATACCATCGGATCGGACGGCCTCGATACCGGCGTGACGCCTTCGCCGGACACGCTCTATTTCGTGTTCGTCGGCAATTCGGCCTCGACGTTCGGACTCTATTCGCTCAGGCTGTGCGCCGATCCGCCGATCGCCGACGATCGAGGGATCTATTATGCCGGTGGAGATCCGGCCACAAACTACCGCTGCGTCGGCGCTGTGTTCACCAATGGCTCGCCTGGATTCACTGACACGGAAACAGCGCGTTTCGTCGTCAGCCTCTACAATCCGCTGCCTGCCAAGGTCTACGTGTGTCCCGGTTACGCCAACGCAAACTCCGACACGACGTACTCTCTCAACACGGCAACGTGGGCGCAGATCAACGGCGGCTCGAATGACTCGATTCAATACCTGAGCCTGGCCTTTCAACCGGCTTCGTTCGTCCTGAATGTGACGGTGAACGCGCTCGGAGCGGCTGCCGCGCAATTCGGAATCAGCGCTCTGGGTGGCACCGCACCTGGCCTCAATCCAAGCGCCGCTGCCCGCCTGCCTGCGCTGGCCGCTGGAGCGTGTCAGATCACATTGGTAGACGACGCGCACGTGCCGTCTGGTATACCGACGGCGACCGTTCGCACCGTCGCCATGCTCGGCATGACTGGTGGCGTCGCTGCTACGATCGTCGCCGACTTCGCGCGCAACGGTGCGACAGCCGATCCGCCTGCCACCTATCTCACCGGCACGGTGCCAACGTGAAAACGAGCGACAAGGCCGCGCTGCTCGCCGGCGGTGCCGTCGCCTGCGGCATCGGCGCGGTCTACCTGCCGCGCGCCAGACCAGCGCTCATCCTGGCCTCGATCGGCCTTGGCGGCGGAGCTGCTTACGTCGCCTGGCAAAGCTGGAAAGCATCGAATCCTGGCGACGCAGGCGGCTTGATCGGTTTCATCCGCGACTCGTTCACCGGCTCCGCGATCACCGCAGGCGATCCGATCCTTCAACGTCCGCCGACGATCGGTGGCGTTCAGATCGAGCCTGGTCGCGTGACGCTGCCATCAGGCCAGGTGATCGACGCATTCGATCCGACTGGTTCCAGCCCGGATCGTCCGGTCACAGGCTCGTTCGTGACGCCGGCCGAGGGCGGCTCGGTCGAGCGCGCCGCGTTCGCTCCCGACTACCTTGTGCAGATCAACGTGCGGAACAAAACCAGCACCGGCATCACTGGCGTCGTGCGGCTCGAACTGGCCGAGACCCTGCCCTGGCCGTTTCAGTCGCGCACCACGACTGCGGAATCCCAAACGATCGACCTGCCTGCTCATTCGACGCTGACGGTGCCGATCGTCGCACGCATTGCCAGCTCAAGCCTGAATGTCATCATCTACCCTGGCTCGGATGTCTACGCCGTGGCCTCGTTCGCCGGATGGCACATCGCCGATCGACACTTCTCGATCACGAGCTGAATCATGGACGCACTCCCGCTGCCGTTTTTCCCGAGTTCCGCGACCTGGACGCGCGACATCATCGCGGCTCGGGCGCGCGGCGAGACGCAGCAGCGCATCCTCCGCGATCCGCTACTCGCTCAAGGACTCGAAGCCGTGCGCGTCGATGACGCAGCGGCGATCGACCGATCCAGGCTCGTCTGCATCCTCGCAACCAGGAGAAACCAATGAAACGTCGCCGCCGCCGCCTGCCTCCCCGTCGCACAAATGGCCGTTTCCGCCGGAGGAAGTAACCATGCGAACCGCGCTGTCCGTGTTCTCGTTCGCGCTGTTCGTCGGCTTCGCTGTGTGCTGTGTCGCGGCGATGACGGGATGCGCGACGAGCGCGTCACCGGCGCTCGGCGATCTCGTCCACAAGTTCATGGCCGACGGCGTGATCTCGCCGGAAGAGGCCAAGGCGCTCGTGACCGCTGCGGGCCCACCTGCCACTGACTGGGCCGCAGTTGTGACGACTGCCACCAGCGCGATCGTGGCTGCACTCACCGGCGGCTACCTTGGAAAAGCAGCAGCTCTCCGGTCGATCAGGCCGCAGATCGAGGGAGCAACGGTTCGCATGGCGGCTCTCGAAAAAAAAAGCTCCGCATCAGGAACCGCCTGAGATGACGCAGGCCGCAGCAACCGACGCCAGAACGCAACAGACCGACATCGTGGATGCAACTGATGTCTATCTGCCTGCCAAGCCGCAGGGTGCGTTTCCTGTGCGATTGCACCTCGTGAACGACGACGGGATGCCCGTCATGTTCAGGGGATGGATCGAGATTCTGGACGCGCCAGACGACATCGAATAGAAGCGGGGGACCGCTGGGGATTCGGCCACCAACGGGGTGGTTTCGCGCTTCTCGGCCAGGTTGCGAGCCTGGCCTATTCTTTCACCAGGCCGCAGGGAGATTCGATGCTTTCGACACTGTGGGATTCAGGTCCTGGAGCTGTGATCGTTTTCGCCGTGCTCGTCCTGACGTTCGGCTACGTCATGGTGCGCTGGCTCATCGTGGCGACACTTGCGCGGATGACCAAGCGCCGCCTGGTGGACGACTCTGAAATCCGGGTCAACCACCAGCACGACTGGCAGCTCATCCGCGCGCTTCGCCGTGGTGGTGGCGCCACGCGAATGCGCGAATGCCGGAGCTGCGGCGAGATCGAGATCATCCCTGGTGATGCGCCGTGGAAGCCGGAGGGGAAGCAATGATTCCCTTTCTGCCCAAGCCGTTTCCGACGCAGTACGCCACGCAGGTACACAAGGACAGTCCGCAGTTCGTGACGTTCAACCGCCACGATCCACGCGATGGTCATCTGTCGCGCATCACGATTCAGATGATCCTGCACACACAGGAGCGCTGGCTTCTGACGAACAGCGTCGATCGCATCGGGAGCATCGTGCTCAACGAGATCCGATCGTATCGGTCGATCGAGATCCGCCGCCCGAACGGCAACACGATCCACGTTCTGAATGTGCCGCTCCAGCGCCAGGTGGTCGAGGGCATCTCGCGGTCGTCGCCTGTCCCGCGCACCACGCAGTACGTCGATCCCCACGTGTTCGAGGTGTCGCCGATCGCTCCGCAGGCGTACATCGCCGAGGTGTCGCAGCCGTTCGAGCCTGACTGGTTCGTTCAGGAGGACTGCAACCCAGATCCCGACGATGTGGAAAGCTACGACTGCCTGAAGCTCGATCTGCCGGTGTTCTCGACGCTGTGGCAGCAGAACCACCAGCTTGCCGGTGAGCTGACGACCTCATTCACGCCGTGGTGGAGCGCGACCGTGAAGCTGGTGTACTCGTGATGCGCGTCACGATCAGCATCGACGGCGCGACTATCTTCGATCTGCCACTGTCCGATCAAAGCACCTGCCAGGAACCGTCCCAGCCGCCTACCGCGGTCTCGGCTGGAGCAGAGCGGAACGCCGACGGCAGGCTCTCCGCGTCCGGCGGATCGGAACCGAGCCCGGAGGGCCGCCCGCAGGGCGCGGACGCGTCCCCCCGTGTGACGGTGGACCGTCAGACTCTCCGCGACCTGGCGCACTCGCTCGCCGTCCTGACGGGGGATCGCATGTCTCACAATTCATACTGCTCGATCGTGAACGTCGGCAAGGTGCTGATCGAGCTGGCACAGGCGAAGGCATGAACGTCCCTTCATGCCAGGATGTTGCTTTTCATCCGGTGGTCCGCGTCAGCGGACGCTGCGCTGCTCGCCAGCGCTGGGTTCTCTCTTCATAGGAATAAGTGTCCCGTCCGGTGCGAGCAACGCGAGCCGGTACGGGCACTTATCGAACCGTGGTGTAAGGGGTTACGTCGGTGAATGCTGCCCGCTGGGAAACGCCACGCCTCGGCGAGTGGGCCGGTCTGCCGGGCCGCCTGGCACTTCGCAGCGTCCAGGCTTGCGAGCGTGGCGAGGCGGGGACAATCCTCGTCTGGCGACGCGGCGAGGAGGGGGCCGGACAGCTGATCGCCGTCCCCATGCTGTGCGGCTCCTGGCGCTGCCGTCGCTGCTCCTGGCGCGTCGGTCGCCAGGACTTCCGCCGGATCGAGCACGCCGTGAAGTCCAGGCCGCGCTGGCTCTACTGCGTCCTGACCTTCGCACAGCGCTCCCTGCCGTCGCCGTGGGATGCCTATCGCGTCGGCGGCGACTTGTGGGCGAAGCGGCTCAAGCGTCGGCTCGAACGCCGGTTCGGCGATCTGGAGTACGTGCAGACCTGGGAGGCACACGCTTCCGGCTGGCCCCACCTGAACCTGCTGGTGACATCGCCTGCGCTGATCGAGCATCTGGACGAGCTGGGTGACGAGCGCCGCTGGAGCGAGGACGCAGGCCACGGCAAAGGCCGCTGGTGCCTCTGGACGCCGTTTCGCAAGGAACTGCGTGGGATGGTCGCTGCCAGCGGACTCCAGCGCGCGGACTGGGTTGAGCGGATCGACGGCGGCGAGGGCCTGGCCTGGTATCTCGCCAAAATCGCGCACGAGCTGTCGAGCGCGGCGCTCAAGGCCGCCGACCAGACGCCGATCATGGCGCCCGCGCACTTTCGCCGCTTTCGAGGCTCCAAGGGCCTGATCCCCAAGCCTGTCAAGTATTCGTGGCTCCGGCATGTGGACGAAGCCACAGGGCAGATCACGTTCGACGTTCGCGCCCGGAATCCCGATCGGGAGTCAGAATGGACCGGCATCGTTTCGCCCGCGCCGCCAGGAACCTTCGACGAGCGCTTGCCGACCTGGACTGGCGACTGGGAGGAGGCGATGAAATTCCGCGACAAGGTGCGCGACAAGGCCAAGGCCAAGGCCGCCGCCAAGGCCGCCGGAACATGGATCGAAACGGCGCACCTTGAAACGGGCCACGAACGCCGGTAAGTTTTCGTTCGCTCTCTCCCTGGCGTCGGTCGTGATCGAGCGCGACTGGTTCACGATCGACGCCGCTCATTCGGAGTTCAGATGCCGCGCGAAAAAACGATCCCCTGTCCTGAGTGTGGCCAGATGTTCTCGGCTCAGACGATGCTCGCCGTTCATCGCGTCAGTAAACATCCGCCGGAAGGCACGGCGGCGAAACCAGCGCCGCGCGCTGCACCGGCTCCGGCGAGGGCTGCCGCCGAGCGCCAGGCTCCGGCTGCCGATCACGACGACGACGACGACGTATTCGGAGCGTTCTAAGATGCGAGCCGACACCGCCGACGCCGCCCTCGCCGAACAGACCAAGGTGCGCCTGTCCTATACGGTGATTACCGCGCCGATCGATGGGCGGGTCGGCACGGTCAGTTCGAAGCTGGGCGCCTCGGTGCGCCAGGGCGATGCCACGCCCCTGCTCACCATCAATCAACTGGCGCCCATCTATGTCGCCTTTGCGGTGCCGCAGCGCGATCTCCAGAGCCTGCATGCGGCGATGAACAGCGGTCCGGTCATGGTCAGA
>OFRO01000734.1_pt1 | contig 10675 bp, 12 predicted proteins | sample 1543091 | NCBI WGS metagenome assembly OFRO01 (sample SAMN07774217, study PRJEB24372) | wastewater metagenome | isolation source: Exp Tend NO 10WW | collected 2016-02
GGAAGTTGTACGCCGCCCGCTGCGTAGTTGACAAGATTGCGCGGCGTGAAGCCGGTATTTGACTGATTCGCGTTTGCCGATTGCAACGATCCGTTGACGGGGTCATATCCGGGCGGGTTGCCACCGCCGGGGTTGCCGCCGCCCATGCTCGTCCCGCCGTTCCCCTTCGACGGGTCGAACGTCTTGGAGTTGCCCTGCCCAGACGAGTTCTGCGCGTTCGGGCTCTGGAAGCTGCCGGAGTACCCGGGCCCGCCGAACGCGAGGTTGCCCTCCGCGCGCGTCTGGTTCACGCGATCGCCGATCAGGGCCGCGAGGTCGAGGAGCGGAGCGTCCTCGCCCGTCTGGCCCATGTACGTGTACTGGTTCTTGTTCTGCAGGCGCTCACGGCCGACGTCGAGGCCCGCCTGCGCGCTGGAATTACTGCCGCTACTCAATTTGACACCTCCGCCCACCACGCGTCGAACGCGTCGACGTTGATCACGTGGTAGAAGCGATGGACTTCTCGGAGAGTTCTGCGCGCGTGCTCGAGTCCGCCGAGAATGTACGCGGCCATGCCCAGTACCTGTTCGAGCATTTCGCGGTACGCGTAAGCGTAGTAGCGACTGTTCGCGTCTTTCAAGGTCACGAGCGAGTTCGACAGGTCCCAGTAGAACGACGACATGAGCACGAGCGGCTCGATCGTCGCGCGGTATTTCTGGTAGAAACGGTTGTTCGGGAGACGCCCGAGAGCGAAGCTGATGAAGTCGAGCATGTGGCCGGACTTGTCGTGAAACTCTTTCGAGTCCTTGTCGACGAAGTCGTCGGCCAGCTGCGACCCGTGCGCAAGTTCGCGCATGGCGACGGCCGCCTCGGCGTCGCCGCAGCACCAACGGAGAAGGAGAGTCTCCTCCGTTTCCGGCCGACGGCCGACGTACTCCACGAACGCAGTGCCGACCCTGTGCCCGTCCTCGATGACGTCGCACGCGGCCTCGTAGTACGGGACGATCGAGCTCGGTACCTCTTGGTCATCGAACCACGGGGACAGGAAGAATTTCCCGAAACCCTTCACGTCGACCTCGATCCGCGTCGCGTACACGCGCGCGGTGTGCGAGAGCGTGCTCCCGCGGGCGACCACCGAGACGTCCTCGTAGCGCGTGACGCCGGCACCGTCGAGGCTGACGGCGTAGCCCTTCGAGCCCTCGAGCGCGTACACGTAGAGGCGGAGTCCGTTGTCGAGACGGATCGACGCCCAATCCCACCCGGGGCTACGCCCGGACGAGAGCTCTTCGCAGTCGTACCAGATACTGCCAGACACTTCGACCGGAGATCCGTCGAGCGTGAGCGCGCCGGAGCACGCGACGTCCGGCGCGCAGGCGTGAGTCTTCGACGATTCACGGTCCGGTGGTGACACATGGACGGGGCGGCAGTCGAATAGATCGAGCGCCACGCCGAGCGTTGCGCCGGAAAACGTGACGGACGACGGCGAGACGTCGCCAGAGTCGGTGGTTTCGCTCACGGCGAACAGGCCCGCGCGCGTACGCACCGATGCGTGCGTGGCGGTATGGCCGTCGACGCAAAAGGTCGCGACGTGAACCGCGTACTCCGTACCGACGGCGTCCTTCAGGACACCGGAAACGTATCGCCACGCCCACGGCGCGTCGACGAGTTTGCTAGTAGTCAAATCCGCCCTCACCGCCGCCGTAGTCACCGTAGTCGCCGCCGCCGTAACCACCGCTACCGTAGTCGCCGTAGTCCCCGCCGCGGCCAAGCTGCGGGTCGCCACCGTTCGGCTCGTAGCCGTTCATCATCGATCGCTTGATCGCGTCGCTGAACCCGTTGCCTTGCGGCAACTGTATGATTCCCGGCCCGCCCTGCAACGGTCCGAACGTCTTCGTCGGGTCGATGCCGCCGGTGCCGGGCGGGTGCGGGCTAGGCTGCTTCGCCCCGCCGTCGCCTCCGGAACTCACGAGAGGCTCGGCATCCCGCCGGCGACCGGCGCGACGGAGGACGGACCAGCGCCGAGGCCGCCGCCGCCCATCACGGAGTCCATGAGCGCCTTCTTACGCGCCTCTTCCGCCTGGTCCTCTTGCGCACCTTGCGACTTGCTGCTCTGGACGGCCGACAAGGCTCCGGCGAGGTCGACACCATCACTCGTGGCAGCGCCCCCGGCGCCGGCACCGCTCGCGTCGCCGCCGAACATCCCACCGAAGAGCGACGAACCGACCGGGTCGAGGATGCTTATCGGGTTGAAACCGCCGCCACCCATGGTGTTGCTCATGCTGTCTCCTAGACGACCGGTTCCGGCTTGGTCAGCTGGTTCACGAGCGTGTCGTCGCCCGTAGTCTGACCGGCACCGGACGACGGATCCGACGCCGTGTTGGAGACCGTGAGGCCTCCTGTGTTCGTGGGCGTAGCGCTGCCGCCTCCGGCCTGGTTGACGTCGGAAGACGTCTGCCCGGGCGACCACGCGACGTCGCTCCCTGGCGGCTTCGTGGTGTCCGTGTACGCGTCGCCGGAGCCCGCGGTCGGAGTGGGACCGACCAGCCCGCGTAGCGTCGCCGTGTACCCGCCGCCGTTCAGGTCGTTGTTGTACTTCTGGAACCGCCACTGGTCGGCGGCGGCCTGGTTGTCCCGGTACTGCTGCGCGCCCTGCGAGAACGACGTCGTACCGGCGTAGGGCGCGCCGGAGCGGAAGCGCGGGTCGCTGCCGCCCGGGCCACTGCCGCCCTGCGTGTAGGACATCCCGGGCTGGTACTGCGTCTTCATCCCATTGCCGCCCGGGGCGCCGGAGCGGTAGCGCGGGTCGCCGGTGCCGCCGCCGTACTGGTACGGGCTCTGCGGCGTCTGGGCGCCGCCGGAGAGCGATGACGTGGTAGGTTTGCCGCCCGGGGCGAGCGCGGGCTGGCCGGCGGGGGCCTGCGTCGGGTCCGGCGGGTTGTTAGAGCCGCCGAGCGAGGAACCTCCGCCACCGGGCGCTGGCTGCGCCGGGGGTGGGGTGGGCCGCGGCGAGCCACCGCCGAGCGAGGAGCCCCCACCACCGGCGGCCGGGGGGTTCGCGGCCGGCGGAGCGGGGGCCGGAGCCGGGGGCGCCGCGGGGGCGGGTGCCGGAGCGGGAAGGACGTTCATCCGCGCGTACGACGCCGGCGCTTTCGCGGCGGCTTCTTTCGCCCAGCGATCCTGCCAGAACGGAGACTGCTGCCAGTCGGTGAGATTGCTCACAGGTTGTGCCCCCTAACTACCGAGAACGGCGCAGGCTTCTTGAAGGCCGCGAGCCGCCTCGTCGTGAAGACGCCGCCCGCGGCGTTCTGCACTCTGAGTCCAATTTGCGTGTCGGTCTGTGACGTCTGCCACTCGACGTCGTGGAGCGGAGTGGCGGACACGGCGCGCGTGCCGATAGAGACGGCGGAGTTGTTCGGGCGGACGTACGACAGCGTGACGTTGCCGCCGTTGCCGCGCATCTTTGCCGTCGCGTACCCAAAGAACGAGCGCGTCATGTCGCTCCCGAGCGTCGCGGTGTCGTACGTCGACATGATGTTCGGCGTCGACGCGCCGAACGTGTCGGTCGCGGTCGACCACACGGTCGCGTCGCGCTTCGAGACGTAGCCGGACGCGCCCGTCACGCCACCGCCGACAACGAACGACTTCTGCCCGTTGTCGCGGTCGACGTACGCGGCGCACGGGAACCCGGGCGTCGCGGGCGGAGTCCAGACGGACCACTTCCTACCGTTCTCGGCGGACGCGACCGGGTCGCCCCACCCCTCGACGTAGTCGAGCACGAGGAGCGTGTCGACGTACGTGTTCGCGCCGGTCGGGATTCCGATGTAGACGCGCTGCGCTTCCGTGTCCGCGACGGCCCACGCGAGGTGCTTCTTCGACCAGTTGAGCGCGCCGTACGTCGGCTGGATCTCCTGCGAGATCTTGTCGGGCGCTCCGCCGGAGAACTTGTACACGCCCGTCGTCGCGAGCGTGACGAGCCACCCGTCGCCGCGGGCGACGCCGTGCGTCGAGATGCAGCCGACGGTGTCGGACACGAGCGTGACGGACCAGTTCGCCGGGATCTGTCCGTTGTCGACGACGCCGAACGTCGAGCGTTCCTTGAACGCGAAAAGCACGCCGCGGAGCTCGACGCAGTTGACGATCGACTGTCCGTCGCCCGGACGCACCGCGAGCGTGCCGTACGCGTAGTCGAACGTCTCGGGGTCGTTAGGCTGCGAGATCAAAAGGTAGGTGCCGAGCGTCGGCGCGGTGGACGGGTACATCCACATGCCGTCGATCGCGACCCACTCGCCGTTCTGCAGGATGCCGGTAGCGCCGCCGTTGTCGACCTGGATGTTGAAGATGTTGGACGTCACGTCCGTTGCGCCGAAATAGACGTTGTCGTACCACGCCCACTCCGTCGTCACGGTCGACAGCGGAATGTTCACTGGGGTAGCGCCGCCCGTCGTGAAGATAGAGAGCCGACCGTTCGTGGCGCCGGCGGACTTCTTCGCACGTACGCGCATGCGCCACACTGTCCCTGGCGGGTACGTGTAGACGCGGTACGGAGAGATCGCGCTCTGGAGTAGCCCGCGCGTCGCGCTCGCCCCGTCGCCCGTGATCTGGTAGCACTGCGTCGGAGCTCCGGCCAATGTCACGAGCGCACCGCCGGCGGCCGGCGAGCCATACCCGTGCGGGGCACCGCCGACGGCGCCGCTGTCAAACTGCAGGTTCGAGAAGCCGGAACGGATGTTGAGCCCGAGCGGCGTTCCGCTCGTGGCGTCCGTCCCGTAGCTGAACGACAGCCGCGGCTGGTAGTTGAGCGCGCCCCACGCGACGAGGCGCGAGTTGTACGCCTCGAGCCCGAGGCACGGCGGGAGCGGCCACGCGAACAGTCGCGCGTGCGAGAGCGGCGTGTTCGCGCTCGCGAGCGCCTGGTCCGTGTACGACACGGGCGGCGGAGACGCCGCGTCGAAGTTCGCCCCGCTATTGTCGTTCGTCCTGAGGCCGGCCGAGGAGTAGTAGTTCGACGCGTCGTTGACGGGCGACACGTAGAACCGCACGAACGCGACGTCCGTTGGGCCGACCGGAACCGCCGTCCACGAGTACGTCTTGCTCGCGGCTTGCGTGTTGTAGTTGGCGGTACACGGGCCGGTCTCGTATCCGCTACGCGTCGTGTACGTCGCGAGCGACATATGGAACCCGGCCGTAGCGTCGCCGGCGTTCGTGCCGGTCCCCTGGGTGATCTGCCACGCCGGCCCGTCCTGGCCGATGGGGTCCCAGTACGGCGTCGTCGTGTTTCCGTTCCAGTGCATCGGGCGCGCGGACGGCGTCTTGCCGTCCGAGAACGCGACGAACGCGCGGTTGGCCAGCGTGCAGCCACGCATGATGAGGTTCTGCCCGAGCGACGTGTCGATCGTGTACGTCGACCCTTCGGCGTACTCGTCGAGCAGTGTGCCGTTCGCGAGCAGGATGAGACGATGCTTCGTCCCGTCGATGCGTGGGTACGACATGATCCCCGTGACAGGCGTCGCCAGGCCGCTCAGGTAGTTCTGAAACGGCCCTCGCGACTGCATGCCGCCGGGGAAGTACTCGATGTCGGTCGCGGCGGCCGCGAGGCCGTTCGGAAGGTCACCGCGATCGATCGAGGTGCAGAGCCCACCAAAGGTATCGACGATGATGGGCTCGAGGCCCTGGATCAAGGATTACTTTCCGTGAATCCAACGTGCGCACCAGCGCAGTTTCGTGTCGCCAGAGATGGCGGCCGGGATGGCGGTCGAGTTCGTCATCTCGACGACCGTCGGGCCCGTGCCCGTCACGACCGTGAGCGACGCGAGGACCACGAGCTTGCCGTTCGCGTTCGTCGTGCCGGTGACGTACATGAACAGGTAGCCGTTGCCGGGCGTCTCGCTCCAGACGCGGCACGCGACCGGGGGCTCGTGATGCACGATGCCCGAGACGCCGGCGAACGACATGGTCAGGCCGCCGGTCGTGTAGAAGTCGGCGGCCGGGGAGACCGTGAGGTTCCCGTAGTACTCGCAGTGGCGCCCGAGGGTGTCGGGCTCGATGTTCTTGTTTCGGGTGACGGTGACTGTTGCGGTCGGCATGGTTTACCTCCGGATGCCCGCGCGCCGTCGTTTCATGCGGACCGGCGTGGCGTTGTCGACGTGTGAATCGATGGCCTCGATGAGCCTGAACTCGTCAGCCGCCCTCGAGTCGTAGTACGCGTTGCCGCCCAGGATCGTTGATGCGGCGGAGAAAGATACCGGGTTCACGAGGTCTGGTACGGCGAACGTGTCCCTCGGGAGGGTGAACGTCGACGCCCTGACACCGAAATGAATCTTCACATCCGTCGGTAGTGTCGATCCGACAAACCTGATCCCGTTGTCGCGCCACTCCCACCACACGAGCGACATGCCCGGCACCGCGTTCACGGGCAGGTGGTCCATCACCTTCTGCATCGGCACCCACGCCGACCCGCCGTTCGTGCGCTCCCACAAGCGGATGGGCGCGATCATGGACGGGATGGCGGGCGTCGTCGCCGTCGTGAGGACGGTCGTGTTCGCCGGGACGCCGAGAAGGACGGCCTCGAGCCTGATGTTGTTCTGCCCCGCCGCAACGAGCTTCAGGATCGCGGTCTCGTACGCGGTGTCGATGATCTCCTTGAGCTCGGGCCCGGAGATCTCTCTGTCGTAGCCGGCCGTCTTGACGAGCGTCATCGTCCGGCGCATGCACTGGTCGAGGAGATCGGTAGTAGCCATCGTTAGTTATTTCCCCACTGTGCGGTCTTGGCCTGCCGCGCTTCCTTCTCGCACGCCGCGATCAGGTCGAGGTCCTCGAGCGCGGCGGCCTTGAGCGCGGCCGCGTTCGCCTGCTCGTCGCGCGACCCGGCCGCGTACACGGCCGTGAGGCTCGCCAGGGCGTCGAGCCCGTCCGGAATCTTGAGCGTGTCGGCGGCTATGGTGACGGCCGGGAGCTCCGCCTCGTAGAGGATCTGCACGTCGTTGTTCTGGGTCGAGGCCGGCACCAGGATCGAGTCGTCGCGGAAGTCCCAAATCTTGAAGGCCGTGACGGTCGTGCCGGTGAAATCGGGCAGGAACGAGTTGTTCTGGCCGGGCTGCATGTTCTGGAAGGCCAACCCCGAGCCTGTCAGGCGTTCGCGGAGGGCAAGCGGCCGGAGAAGGTCGACCGGGTACGTCGGCGACGCCGAGCGTCCGATAGCGCTCTGCCCGGCCGTCGTGGCGATGGTCGTCGACTGGCGCCGCAGGAGACCGACGCCGCGGGCCCGTAGATACCGCGCCGCGTACCTGTACGCGCGCTGGACGAACGGGATGAGCACGGCGTCGGTGTACGTCTCCCCCGCTCCGGCGTTGCCGATGTCGCCCATCAGCGTGCGGACCTGGGCGGTCACGTCCGAAACCAGGGGGAGAGCCATCGGTTACCTCTTTCCGGCGATCGCGGCCCTGGGTACTTCGGCCCCGGGTCGCTTCGATTCGTCGAGCCACTCGCTGCAGTGCCGGCACTTCGACGCCGACTTGCGCACGGGTTCCGCGCAGAACGGGCACGGCATCAGTTCGACGATCGTGTCGATCGCCCACTCGACCTTCTGGCTGCGACGCCGCGCCGCGTGACGCGCGCGGACGTCGATCTTGTTGCGGTTCTTCGTCGCGTCCCACACGAGGTTGGCCTGCTCGATCAGGACGCGGTCGGAGAGCGCGAACTCACTGTCGGCCCTGATGACCTCTTCGGGCGACGGCTTGTCGTCGACCGCGGCGATGAAGAGGCCCTCGCCTGGATACCTGTTGACGATGTCCTCGACGATCACGGTCGCGGGGCACACCTCGATCGGCATGTCGTCGTCGCCCTTGTCCTTGCGGACGTTTCGATCGGCGATGACGGTGACGCCCCACGGAGCGCCTTCCGGGCGCTTGGCGATGGTGTACATGCCAAGCTGGCCAAGTTCGACGAGCAGGTCGCGATCGTTGAGGGAGTACAGGTTTCTGGTCGTGGCTGACATGGTGGTTCCTTACGCGGCTACAGCGGCCGCGCTGTCGCCAATTACGTGGCGGGTGGCCCCGCCGTTGTCGATATAGTCGGCAGCGGCACGGAGCCGTTCCGACAGGTCTTTTGCGTAGCCAAGTAGAAGGTTGCAGTTGCGGCAGAGAAGGCCACGGGTGGCACCGGAGCCGTGATCGTGGTCGACGTTGGCCGGACCCGGGGCTGCGCAGATCGCGCATACGCCGGATTGCCTGAGGAGCATTTCCGCAAACGCCTCCTCGGTGACTCCGTACTTACGGCGGCGATGCTTCCAGCGGTCGTGATGTGGATTCACGCGATAGTGAACGCGCTTACGGGCAAGTATCTGGTCGCGGTGGGATTCGCGATACTTGCGCTCGTAGGATCTCTGGGCTTCTGTTCTCATACCGTGACCAACGGGGCACCAGCGTTCCTGGCGAGATAGTCGCTACTACCGCGGAGTGCGGACGTGTTCTCGACAGCGACGTGCGCGCCGAACGCGAACGGGCTGGTTTCGTTCTTGATCTTCTCGAGGATGAAGTTGCGATCGGCCTCGCGCTTGGCGAGCCGCTTGTCTTCCTGGGTCGATTCGATCGTGTGCTCGCTCGTCTCGACGAGCGCGCGCTGGAGGATGAGGACCATGTCGACGTACGCTTCCGTAGGCGCGAGGAAGTGGCGCTCGCCGTGGTCGTCGATCGACTCGACGGTGTCGACGTAGTCGTAGTCGCCCTGACGCGGGAACGGGCCGGCCGGACAGATGAGCTCGCCGTCGACGAACTTCTCGTACTTGGCCGCCCAGAGAGTTGGCGTTCCATAGAACTCGGGAGGCCGGTACATTTCTATGATGAAGCGCTCGTGACGCGACGGCTCCTTGTACTTGAGCGTGCGCCGCCATCCGTACGTCGTCTTGAGCGCACGGTCAGCGGTCGCGGCCTCCGTCCACTTGCGGTTCGAGAGCGTGGTGCGGTTGCCGGACCAGACGATCCGGAAGCGCGGGGCGCCGTACAGGTTACTGCCGCCCTGGCGAGCCAGGTAGGACTGGACACCAGCGGGTGGCCTGAGATCGTGCGTTGCGGTGACGGTGATCATGCGACGGCCCGGGCGCGCCAGGATTCGAGGTAGTTGACCGCGCGGCGCAGGCGCATCTCGTCGTCGTCAAAGTTGCCGAGACCCTTGTTGCAAAAGTCGCACAGGAGACCGCGGACGTTCCCGGTGACGTGGCAGTGGTCGACCGCCGGCGTGGCCGTGAACGTCTTCAGGCAGATCGCGCACGCGTCGTGCTGTTCGTCGCGCATGCGCTGCTCGTCGGCGAGCGTGATGCCGTAGGTGCGGCGGAGGTGGCCGGCCCGGTGCCCCATCGGGTGCGCCGCGGCGTACCGCGCATTAGCCTCGCGCTGGCGCTGCCGCGCGCCCTCGAGGTCCTCCGCGCGCTTCTTCTTCGAATACTCAGAGCGACACGCCTTACAGCCGACCTGTACACGACCGTCCTTGCGACGATAGAACTCGTCGCTCGGCTTCGTGATCCCACACCAGTTGCAACGCGTCTCGTTCATGTATTCCTTCCGGCAGCGTGGGTGTCCACCCACCTACCGGCCGATTCTACCATTGACTAGAGGTGCCAGATTTCCAGTAAAAAGAGGGGGCCGGAGTGCGCCGGCCCCCGTTGCTGTGTGCCTGCAAACTATTGCAAACACACGACTTACCTTAAATCTGAACGGCGAGATTCGAGATATACCCGCCTCTGCGAGGGTTCCGCATGGCGAACTGCTGCGACCAGATCAGGTAGCTGATCTCGGTCGCGTCGTACGACGTGGAGTTGGGCACCGGGAGCACCGTCGACCCGCCGAGCTTCTGGAACGCGAGGTCCTTGTAGACGCCGCGGAGCCAGTTCTTGGTGTCGATGAAGTCGATGCGCGACGGGTCGGCGTTGATCGAGGTCACGATCTCGTAGCCGGCGAGCGTCCGCTGCTTCTTCCGGCTGAACGAGATGTCGACTTCCTTGTTCACGCCGCCGCCAGCGCCGAGGTCGATCTCCGTGATCATGTTCTGCAGCTGAATCAGCGCGTAGTGCTGCTTCGGGTGCATGTACCAGATCCAGTTGCCGGTGGACGTGACGTCTTCGCCGAGCTCGCCGTCGATGTAGGCCAGGAGGGCGTTCGCCGCCTCGAGCGTGAAGTTGTTGCCGCCGCCCGCGAAGGTCGGCGTCTTCACCTCGGGGTACGAGGCGCGCGTCCAGCCGAGCCAGGTGCCGGAGGACGAGGCGTTGTGATGGTACGGGAGACCGAAGATGTAGGACGGCGTGGCGCCCGTGACGCCGCCGACGCAGAGGACGTCGGTCGAGGCCGCGGACGTGGGGGCCGCCGACAGCGTGACCGTCTTGGCCTGGTAGTCGATCGCCGTGACGGTGAAGGGACCGTTCGCGCGGATGCCGGCCTGGGCCGAGTCCATCGGAACGATCGGGTCGCCGAACCGGATCAGGCGAACGCCGATGGCGTTGTTGCACGTGTAGACGGAGGCGCCGTAACCCGTCGCCGTGGCGAGGATGGCGTTGCCGGCCGTCTGGAGGTGCTTGTCGACGTGGATTTTGGCGGCCTCGATGCCGGACGCGAGCGCGCGCTGGACCGTGTCCACGACGGCCTTCTGCGAGGAGTCGGTCGTGAAGCGGGCCTTAAGCGACCAGGAGAGCGCGAACACCGTGTCCACG
>OFRO01000740.1_pt1 | contig 10644 bp, 10 predicted proteins | sample 1543091 | NCBI WGS metagenome assembly OFRO01 (sample SAMN07774217, study PRJEB24372) | wastewater metagenome | isolation source: Exp Tend NO 10WW | collected 2016-02
TCTTTCCAAATTCGGATAGTTTTAGTGCCTCTTCGCCACTCATGATCGGACCATCGATGCATGCTAATTTTCCATTTATATCGCATGAGCCACAAACACCAATTCCGCATTTCATATATCTCTCAACGCTTATTTGGCATTCTACCTTGTGGTCTTTTGCTGCGTTTGCGATTGCATTCATCATCCGCTCTGGCCCAACACAATAAACCGCATCTATCTTGCCACTAGCAAGTAATGGTATTACTTCAACCATTACGTTTCCTTTCTTACCAACAGTCCCGTCATCAGTAGTTAGTAGAACATCTCTGTAAACTGTCGAAAGTTGTTTTCTATAAATTATATCTTTTTCATTTCTTCCACCAACAACCGCAATAGACTCAATTCCTTTTTCCTTTGCTAATTTAGATAGGAAGAACATGGGCACTACTCCGTATCCGCCACCGACTACGAGTATCCGTTTGGCATTTTTAGGTAGTTCAAAGTTTTTTCCAAATGGGCCTCGGTATGAAATAACATCTCCTGCTTTCATGTCTGGTAATGAAGCGCCCATACTGCTAAATGTAGATGTATTTAGAGACCCCATAGCACGATAAGAGGCTGCGTTTACATAAACGCGATAATCTGAATTTGTAGTTTGTTGAAGCCCCTGCGCAGAGACAACATAATCTCCTGGAACCTTTACGACATATGTAGATCCTGTCCATGCGCCATGAGTATCTTTCAGTGATACCAGGTTTACGTCTGTAGTTAGAGAAGTTAGAGATTGGTTACTTTGAGGATTTCCTACAAAGTTAACCACTCGATTGTCAGCATCTTGACTAAAAACTTGAGAAGAACTCCATCCTTGAATTTTAGCGTCTGCTTCAAAGATTAATATCGAGCTATTAGAAAAACTACTTCCATTTAACTGAGCAACACCCGTTGTATTATCATAAAGAGAAAACCCGGTTGAACCGGAAACAGACGCAACATTGAATCTTGTGTTAGTTGCACTTGTTGATTGTCCTTCGGACGAAATAAAAATGCCAGAAGCTGTGGAAGTTAGTCCACCAGGGAAACTAATCGACGCAGGAACCGCAGTATTTGTTCCTGACGTAAACCTTCCTCTAACCTGTATAGTGTCGCCTACTCTTCTGTAATCAAATAGAACACTAGATGGGGTTCCAAATCCTACAATTGTTGGGGTATAAGCTAACCAATCAGTCACTGCACTTCCATACAATTTAGCCTGAGGGCCTAATATGAAGTTATCGAACTTCACCGTATAGGCTAAAGCCGAAGTGCTTCCAGTATGAATAATTAATCTATATGAAGTTGATTTAATAGAAGTTTGAAACTCTACTGCAAATTTCTCAATGATTCCTGAGTTCTTGATTAAATAAGGAGCTGGTTGAATTAAGACCGCGTTGGTTACGTCGTAAACCCACACACTCATATCGTTATCGGCAAATGTTCCGGATGCTATTTGATATTCAAATGAACATTGGAGCACTTTTCCCTTGTCAGCATTGTCAATTGAGAAGGCGTATGAAAATCCCTCTCCCTGTCTATTTACCGCCGTCTTAGTCCAAAGGAAGTTTGTGTTTTTTCTTATTGCCGAATCTGTTTGTGCAACAAACGTCGACGCAGGAGAGCCTCCTGTACCATCAACTGGAGAGGTTCCGGCAGCGTCAGCGTAAGTAGTCCATAGGCCAAGCTTCGTTCCGTCTCTCGCTTCAATATAGTTCTTAGTGCCCTGAATAGTAGGATCAAAACTCATAACACGCTCCAATTTGTTCCATTTGATACAAGAGTAAATGATTGATACTGAGATATAAGTGGTGCTGTCAGTGCCCCATCAATTGTCTGTGAAGAGGTTGTCGCAATAGTAACCGAGTTAACAGATGAATCCGTTTTTTTAATATTGAACACTTTTCCAGAAAACCCAACCGCTGTTGGAAGAGTAATTGTGATTGCCCCTGAAGTTGCGTCCCCGAGAATGACATCGTCTGACTGAAGAGCTGTGTAGTTAGCTGTTTTAGTCGCTACGTTTTTATTATTTGCAGTTGTCCACGCTGTACCATTGTAGTAATTAATCCCTTTCATATCTGTATCGTAAACGACCATGCCGGCTGTAGGACTGGCCACACTGTTCTTCTGGGCCGTAGTCATGCGAGGAGGCATGAAGGCTTTAGTTGTTGACGTAACATCAAGAATTGCGTTGGCGTTTGGTGAAGATGTTCCAATTCCTAAGTTCCCATTTTGATCAATTCTCATGCGTTCAGCATTTGTCGTAGATCCTGTTGGTGTAGTCCAAATGGAATAAGAACTACCATGCCCTGTTCCTGACCAAGCCTCAGTTGTACTAGCCAAAACAAATACACCTCGCCCATAGGCTGAACCATCCCAACCATAAAAAGAGTTATACCCCAACTCAGTTCCAGAGGCTAGTGAAGCTGTCTCATCTCCAGTCGTTCCTCTTTTATAAACATTAAACCCACCACTAAATATAGAGGCAGACTGAAAATAAGCGGCCATTCCTCCAGCTGAAGTAATTGGTCCATTTACATCAAGAGTGGTTGAAGGTGCTGTCGTCCCAATCCCTACACGACCACCAGTAAAAACGGCAGCGTAGTTATTAGTTGCTCCAGTTGAAGCTGCTACGTTTAAGCCATATGAGTTAGTGACGTTAGTTAATGCTGAAGTTGGGATATAAAGCGCACTTGAGTTTGTTAATGTGGCATTCGTACCGCCAACTGGTGGCCCATCAATTGAAAAAGCCGCAGCGTTTGTTAAGTTTGAAGTTCCAACAAATGAGTGAGTGCTGGGTGTAACTCTAAAGTCTCTTTGAAGGGCGAGTGCTCCAGTTGCATGTTGTCTTGTTTGACCGAAATTGAAGTATGCATTCGGGGCTTCTGTTGAAGCCGTCAGAGTTGTATCAGAACTTCCAGTGACTCCAAACCTAACAGTGTTTGCTCATAAGTATGCAGTACTTGTAAACGTGTGAGCATACTGAGAGGCTATGTATTTATTTAATGAATTAACCTGTATTTTTACAGATCCAGTCCCCTTTGAAGCAAGAGCTATATCTTCATTTGCTCCTGATGATATTGCCGCTATAGTCGGAGCAGTTCCGGCCGCTGCTCCTGTAACCTTTACACCTGTAGCAGAGGAGGCAGTAGAAGAGTCAATTTGTAAAACTGGGTTGGTTGTTCCGTTAGGGCCAACCGCTAGTGAATTGGCACTATTTGATGTAATCGTTGGCGCATCGGTAAAGTTCTTAAGCCCAGCGATTGACTGTGCCGTTGTTAAGTCAACAAAGTTTTGAGTTGCTGAACCAGTGCCGCCGTTAGCAATTGGAAGAGTTCCAGTAACGTCAGTTGTTAAGTTTACAGGGCCAGTCTGGTTCTTTGTCCAATCAGTATTAAGAGCGCCAGTCTTTAAGTAAAGATCCCCTGTAGTCGTGTACATCGCTATTGATCCTTTAGGGGCAGTCAATCCAGCGGTTGGTATAGTTGAGGTGGTTAAAATCTTAGCAACGCCAAATAGGTCAATATTAGGCTTTAAAGTCTTAACATCACTCCCACTAAAGATAACCGCATCGGCGAAGATCAAGGTGGGAATTATCAAGAGCGTGATTAAGTATTTTTTCATTGTTCTATCCTAATAAGTTTGCAACAATTAGACCTTCCGCAATTGTTCCCGAAAACGGCCCGGCGGTTGCTTGGAGACACTTTACAGAAATTCTTGAACCGGATGGAATTGGAAAATGTACTTCGCCGTTAAATCCTCCGGGAGGGATGTAGATTCTATCAACTTCAAAGCCGGCGGCACCGATTGCAAGGATCATTGCATATCCACCTGTATCCATTAGTGTCAAATGATTGACGGTTCCAGAAGTTGAGGCAATAAGCTCTGAGTATGCTGCGTTTGTTACGCTTGTAATTGAGTAGTCTCTATAGATTTTATCAACAAGTGTTCTTGTTCCCGAGGCTGCAGTAACAGCGGCCAGTACGTCTAGTTGAGTTGCTTCCGAGGCAAGCCCTGGAGCAGAAATAGAACCAACCGTTCTAATCGGTAAATCAATATAAACTGAAGCCATTATTGAGCCTCCTTTGTGTTAACGAAAGCGTCAAGGGAGCCAGTTCCAGACGTTGCAGTGTAATGAAGGCGTGCCATTAGGTATTTAACATCGCAGACATTATAAAAAACATCTCCAGCAGCGGTAATTGCTTCCGTTGAGTCTGGTAAAAGCATCCAATCAATCGCGTTGATACTTACCGAGATATACATTGAACCCACTGGAGACCCAGTGAAAACCGCATGAATAGAAAACCCGATTCTTTGAGCTAGTGTGATGTGTTCAGAGACAAAACTGCTCGACATGTCCGCGTCTTCAATCAATCTATTGCTTAATTGACTAACCATTATTATCTCCTTACTCCGACAACCCTAGGCTCTTCATATCCTGAAGCCTTCCCATTTTTCTCGAATGCTGTTATTTTTCTTATTTCTTCGTTTGCTTGTTTTTCTAAAAGTCTTTTAATAGAGGCCTTGTGCAACTCGCTCTTCGCGTTGTGTGCCATTGAGGCCATAAATAGCGCGCTTAGGAAGTCGTCAAGCGGCTTAAATCTCTTTGCTATGAATATGATTAACTTGATCATTTGCTACCTCTAGTGAAACCACCGTTGTTCATTTTCTTATATTCAGGATCTTTCATCATTAAATTGACCGCGCTAACGAATTTAGCAGGGGATACTTCAGATGCCTTTATGAGCGACTCTGAAAACTTACCTAGTGATCCCGGATTTTTGATTAGTTTTTTAGCAATCTTATTTGCCGTCATTGCTACAAACGGCGTCCCGTATTGTCTAGCAGCCTTAGTTGTTATTGCGTTTAACCCGCCACCAACACCCGCACCAATCGCAGCACCCATTGGCCCACCGAGTGAGGCACCTACGCCCCCGCCTACAATTGCGCCAATTCCTCCGGCCATTCTTTCACGCAAACCAAAAGAAGCATTTGACTCTTCTCTTGCAACCTTATCGCTTGCCATCTTTGAAAGATAGGACAGGTTAGAAAAACGCCTATTTTCTTTAGTGAAAGCTCCGTTAAGATCGGTGCCGTGGTAATTATCTATTTCTTTTAATCCTGCCTTTACTTTTCCTTGAACCACATTTCTTAGGTCTGAGAGTTCTTTTTGAATAGAACTCATTTCCTTGGTTGCTACGCCGTGATCGATTAAGTCATCGATAGATTCGCGAATCTCTTTTGCCTTTTTAAAGCTAACTTGGTCATTTATAGAAATATCATCAAGAATGTTTTGAATCTTTTTAACAATATCGCTGCCACCAGCTTTTCCCTGGTATTTATCAGCAACCTTTTTGCTAAATTCGTCTGCTATTGTTTTGAAATCTAAGTCAATTTTAGGCCCGCTATGGACTGCTATCTTGTCAGCAAGTTCTTTTTTAAGTGCAGCTTTTTCAATGTCTGTATAAAGCGGATTCAATAGCTCGTCTGAGTAGTGTTGTTTTAAATTGGAAACAATATCGCCACCCTTTTCCATCGCTAAAAACTCAGGGTTGGGTGGTATTGGCCCACTTTGCGGGGATAGGTATCCTCTTCTTAAGTTATCTTTTGCCTGTTCTACTAGTCTGTCGTAAGCCGGGCCGCTTTTTCTCTCCAAAGCATCTAGTGTAGTTTGTTTTGAAGCGCCCTTGTTCCATTCTGGAAAACTGCTTTGAGTAGATGTATTAAAATACTCTCCAGTTGCGTCGTTGTAAGCCGCTCCCCTTTTACCTGCATCTGCTTGCAAAATATCGTTTTTCATGTTGTTGAGTTCATCATCAATTAAAGAAGCCTCTCGAGACTTGGGACTGTTTTTAATTGCTTCGCTAGCTAACTCGTCTGCCTTGTCGTAGACCTTGCCAATGTTGTTACCAACTTCGCCTTTAACTGCTTTTGCCTTTTGGGCAACGTCCGCAATGTCGTCTCCCATTGCAATTAATCCCTCATCAATAGCGGCTTCTCCTAGCTTGTAAGCCTTGCCCTTTTCAAAGGCAGTTCTAAAATCCTTAAGCATCGCCCCGGAACCCTTGAGGGCCTTTAATTCAGAGTATGACTTAAGCGTTTTGGGTGCATTTTTAAGCAAGGAGCCAATTTTCCCAGCTCCCTCGAGCCCACCCTGAAAAACTGCTCCAGTTGCCGCATCAAGAGCCATGTTCTTAGCTCTCTCTGTTGGTTGAAATGGAGAAACTTCCCCTTGTGTATCACCAGGGTTTCTAATTGCTCCAGTAACGGCACCAGTGCCAGCGGCTTGAGCTAATCGCCCACCAAAGCTTGCAGCTCTTCCACCTAAACCTAAAGAGCCTAAGGCTCCACCTGTGGCTATGCCGGATACTAATCCACCTGCTAATCCTGAATATAGTGCGGCATCTGGGTTCTCACTTTTTTGCAGTTGTTGCCGAGCTATGTTTTCATCTCTTCTTTGTAGGTATGTCGTAGGAGCGGATTCTTGGATATTAAACCCTTGAGCTCTTAACTTTTCGTCTGTGTTGTCACCAAATAAGCCCATCGCTCCTTGAACAAGAGGTTCTGTAGCAGCTTGAATTTGAGGTAAGTATCCGAACGCTGCTTGGTTTCCGAATGATTCTATTCCTGTTTCAAAGGCAGAGGTTTGAGGAACCGTAGGCGCTATTGGTTGATTAACCGATGCCCAGCTCTCTGCCTTAGATGGATCACCGCCCTTAAAGACGTGTCCATCTTCAACTGCGCCAACCGCCTTCCAGTTTTCCTGTTTTGAGGGATCGCCACCAATAAAGCTATGTCCGTCTTCGGTTTGACCGACTTTAGGCATGCCCATTAGTTACCACCACTGTACTTGAGCCATGGTGAGCCGGATGCTTGTGCTGTGCCTAATACTTGAGGCACTTGTGACTGTGTGAGTGGTTGCTCAATTCCTGATACGTTGTACCCGGAGCGCTTAAGAGCGTCTATTGTACTGTTTTGCTTGTTTACTAATAATCTATTTACAATTTCAAGCTTGTTAGCCGCAACTTCAGGAGTGTCTGATAATTGAGGGAACATTTTCCTGTATTTTTCCTCGTCTTCTTTTCTAAGAACTCCGCCTTCCATAAATCTACCAAAAGATTGCGAAGCTGTTCTCAGTGAGGCGTCTGCAGTCTGAGCTCTTTCGTTGTATGGATTATAAGAAGCTTTTCGCCCTGCAATTGGCCCAAACATGTCTGCATTTGAAGCGATTATCTGCTTAACGTCGTTTAGCATTGTCGGAATTTGGTTTCCTTCGTTGAAAGTAGCGACGTCTTTTGCTGAAATCTGTTTCCCTGTAGGTTGAACGGTTTCCTTTTTGCTTTTCGCCGTCTTAGCGTTAATTTCTCTTATCTCCGCAAAGGTTTTCTCTTTTTCAAGGGGCGTCATTGTTTCAATTTTGTTGCCCTGCTTAGTCTTGTAGTCAATCTCAGCTTGTTTTGCCTTTTGATCTAGCATTTCAAGTTGTTTCTTTGCTTCCATTTCTGCTTTTTTGGCTTCCGAGTATGTTCCAAGTGGATTCACTGGACTCATTTGAGCAGGAACCGCTGCACTTAGAAGTTCTTTTAATGGAGACTGTCCTGGCATTACCGGGCCTGCTAACTCTTGTCCATATTGAGCCGGTTGAGCTGGAGCTATTTCAGTTTGCTTGTACTCGCCTTTAAGTTGAGCAAGTGCTTGGTCTGGGTTTGCGATCCCCATTTCGTACATTTTTAACTTTGTTTGAGTATCAGCAAGAGCTTGCTGTCTTTGAGTTAGTAAATCAGCTTGTTTTTTTGCCTCATATCCGGCATATCCCTGAACCATACCCTGAAGGGCGTTATCCATTGCTTGTTGTCTTAAGGTCGACTGGCTCGGGCCGGATTGTATTATTTGCACCATTTTTTCATCCTACATGTTCTGAGCATACTGCCCAGCATTCATACCAACCTGAGCACCTGCAGCGCCGCCTAATTTAGCACCTACAGCAGTGCCAATAAGCGGAGCAAGTCCGCCCGACTTAGTGGCAACTTGTCCCATTTTAAGGACTTTAGATTGACCTTGCTCGCCTAGGATTTGATTAATCCCTCCAGTTGCAAAGTTAAGATTTTGCTGTCTCATTTGCTCCAGGAGTCCTGGGAGTTGAGAACGAACGGCACCGATTTGATCTGCGACGCCTTTTTGCTGATTAAGAATGGCACCGATACCAGATGCAGTCCTTCCAAGACCGCGTTGAGCAACCAATTGCTCAGCTCGCATCTTTTGATCTGCGGCGTTTTGCATGATCTGGTTTTCTTGAGCGGCAACTTGCTGTTGAGCTATCCCGCTAGTGTCCGTTCCAATACCTTTTCCGTATTGAGAAAGGAGTTGCTCTTGATACTTTCTTCCCTCAGGAGAAGCCATGTCAATAACTTCATTGGGAGTAGCAGCAACATCTTTGCCACTAATTGCTTCATCGAGAACGTTGCCAATAGGATCTGTTAACTTATTATATAAGTTCCCAACAGGTTTTCCTACTATAGGAACGGCACTGACAACTTTGCCAGGCAAGGCGACAACTGACTTTACAGCTTTTCCCATTCTGCTACCTCTAATTTGTATGTACTTAATGGGCCTGCAATAGACGCAAGCTCAAAGCCATAGTTTTCAATTGTATGTTTTGATAAAGCAACGCCGTTTGCTCGGTCGTCTGTCATGCAGTAAACAGTTTTAACTCCAGCTTGCTTGCATATTTCAAAGACCTGATCGGCTAAAAAGTATCCGTGTCCAGATTGACGATATTCCTTCATGACAAAGTAGTCGTTAATCATGCAATCGGGGAAGTCTATACGGTAAACAATGAAGCCCTTATCTGTCTTTATGACATCGAGGTTTTCCCGCTCTTTAATGTAAAGTTCGTATAAGTTCATTAGTATCCCTGGCAGTTAATAGTCCCGTATGATTGAGCCGCTGACCCTGTATAGTTAAAAACATTAAAAGTGAGTGATGTTGACGTTGGCAACTCAAACTCATTTACCATTTTGGCATTGTCAGCATTCCCGTTACAAAAGATCGAAGTAAGTGCACTTCTTAATACGACAGTGTAGTTCCCAGAGGATTCAGTAACACTTGTCACAAGATTATCTCCTCCCTGTGTGACTGTTGAACATGCACCTGAGCAAGGCGTTGCCGCTCCGTCGCTATAAGTAAACGAGAATGAAACCTTTTGAGGTTGATGGTATCCGTTCCCATTCCATGAAAAAAGAGATGTGGATGCAATGGCGCTTGATGCATTGTTAAAGAACTTCCCAATCACCTTATTAGAAGAGCCATCGTAACCGTCGACCCCAGGAGCAGTTGTAGAAATTAAAAGGTTGAGCGTTGTTCCCGATGATCCGGACTTCGCATAGACATAATAAGTAGTACTAACAACCTCAGAAGAACACCCAGAGCATCCCCATGTCACGTTGTTTGTCGTGGTTGTTTTAACAAAAGATCCATTAACAGATAGAATACATTTCCCAACTTGAACTGTGTTTCCATCAACGTAAGAGAGCGCGCACCCTTGATGGATTCCATTAGTAACAGTTGCGAAATCCGCAGCACTTAAAGCAGATGCCTCGAGCGTTCCGTCGGTAACACAACCGCCGTCAAGCGAGTTAACTTTGGAAACTAACTGGTTAAAGTCAGCATTGAGAGCAGACGAGGTTAGTATTTGTCCGGTCGAGTAATTCGTTCTACTAGTCGAGCTACACGTTGCCGAGTAAGCTTCGTTAGCGATAGATAAAGTGATAAATAGTGAGAGCAAGAGGATAAAGTATTTCATATTGCAAATTCTCCGTTTTTATTTAACTCAACCTGCGCAGAAATAAGACCAATGTTCCCACTTATAACGTCTTGTTCAAAAGATATTAACAACGCTTCGCCTGTCAAACTAAGGTCTCCCTTTACTGTAACTGGCACCCTATCATCGCCCAAACTGTCAATGTCTAATTGTGACACGTCCAGGATAAATGATTCACTGATATTCGGGAACTCGTACGTTAGCGAGTCGAATGGATCGACGTTGTAGCTTGGATAAGCTTTTACAGTGATATCGTTGTCACTTCCAAGCGCCTTAACTGTTAATGTTTTAAAGTTGTATGAAGTTGATTCGTCGTCTGGTTGAATATATGAAAGCTTCATTATTGCTGGAATTGAGAGCTGGTTAAGAGTTGTGTCCTCGTCATACCTACTATTCTTGATTGAATAACTAAAGATAAAACCGGAGTCGTCTCCGATAAAAACTGCCTGGTTCCCGCTGTCGTCTTCGCCGTCACATGCAGAAACAAGGTTGTATTTAAAATCAAAGATCCTAAAGCCACCGATTTTCTCACTGTAAACATAGGCCTTACGAATGCTCGTACCTTGTCCTTCCGACAGGAAGGTTAAGTACTGCGAGTTGATTGTATAATAAGCACTGAAAACATTGGCATAGTTATCGGCGTTGATCTCTTTTGTCCATCCGGTACGGGTGAAGATGTCATCAATGTCACCATCGCCTAATGTGAAAGGGGTATTGTCCGCCTTCCTAACTAGTGTACCTCTTTTAATTACTCTCCAGCCATGATCAGATAAGAAGTAGATTAAGCCGTTTCCGATCCTAATAGTGTCAGCAGA
>OFRO01000742.1_pt1 | contig 10621 bp, 9 predicted proteins | sample 1543091 | NCBI WGS metagenome assembly OFRO01 (sample SAMN07774217, study PRJEB24372) | wastewater metagenome | isolation source: Exp Tend NO 10WW | collected 2016-02
CTCAACGGCGGCGACGAGTTCGGTCGGAGCCAACACGGCAACAACAACGCCTTCTGTCAGGACAACGACACCTCCTGGTACGACTGGGATCTCGCCCCCTGGCAGGCCGACCTGCTGGCCACGACGCAGTTCCTCATCCAGTTGCGGGCCCAACACCCGGTGTTGCGCCAGCGCGACTTCTTCAGTGGCGGGCCGGTCCATCTCGACGGGTCCAAGGACCTCGAGTGGTACGGCGCCGACGGACATCCCATGACGATGGATCGGTGGAGTATTCGTGGAAGGCCTGCGGAACGAACCCCTGCCCGAGAGTCCGCTCCAAGACTTCGAGCCAGGCGAGGGTTTCCGGTGAGGCTTCTCCGGAGCACGCCGAAAGCAGGTCTTCGTCGGCGCCCACGAGGGCGGCCTTGGCAAGCTTTTCGGGAGAGGCGTCCTTCCTGAGCGTTCCGCCGCAATGGGCGGCCAGGTATTTGTGTCCGTCGGCGCTCGTGTAGCGGAACATGGTCCTCGATCGGAATCCGACCGGATGGAATTCGCACCGCCAATGGCAGCCGGACGGGGAGAGGTACGGCAGGATCGCGAGGCGGCCGTACCCGTTCCGGATGAGCCAGATGCCGGAGCGTAGGACTTTCTCGCACGCCCTGAAGAGTTCCTCTGCGGGATCCTCGATCTCGAAATCTTCTTCCAATTCGCTCGACAACGTCCGTTCCTCGTCTATTCGCACTTGGCGGCGGAATGTGCCATGGTAAACCATGATGTATGGATTGTGCCGTTGGTACAAAAACCGCCACTCCGGCCCCAGTGGGCGGGAAAAGCGGTTTTCGCAGACGCGACGACTCGGCGTCTTGGACTGCGGCTACCGGAGACTATGGGCCCATTTGTATCGGACCGGATCTTCCCTGATGAGGAACGCCCTGATTTCGTCCCTTTTCGATTTGTCGGCCCGCATATAGATGCCGCGCAGTTCGTCGTCGATCGAGCGTTCGCTCGCACCCCGTTCCGCCGCCTTGGCGTACCAATCCCGTGCCGATTCGTAGTTGCCCAGCTCGAAATTCACAGCACCGAGCAGCGTGCAGGGTCGGAAATCACTGTCCGTTATGGCATGCGCCTCGGTTCCGTAGCGGAGCGCCACGTCGAACCGGCCCAAATCGCGCATGACTCCGCCGTGGGTCGTACGGACGGCGGACTTCAGCTTCGGTGATTTCAGGCCTTCCAAGGAAACGCCCTCCAATAGCTCGTGAGCGGCTCCCGAGCGGTCGCATTTTCGGAAATGGCCGCTGGCGTTGACGGCGTTCCAAGGGTCGCGGGTTCGGGCGAATTCAGTCACGAAGAACGCGGCTTCCCTGGAGTGGAACTCAAACCTGAGTTCGTCGGAATAGTAATCCGAGCCCTCCGTTGTTAGCCACAGCACGTCCTCGTCACTGAATCGAGCGCCTCCGTCGATCCGGTGGAGGATGCCCATGAGGCGGTTGAACGATTCCTTCTCGATGAATTGGTCCAGGCCGTATCGGGCCCGGAGCCGTTGGTTCTTCATCTTGGCGACGTATTTCGGATCGCTTTCCTGGATCCGTCGCTGGCGCTCGTACTCCGCCGTCCGGGCGGCTTCCTTGGCCGCAGATTCCGCAATGGCCCGCAGACGTTCGGCTTCTTCCTTCTGCCTGACCTCAGCGGCGGCGGATTCCCGCCTTCCCTGTTCGACGCGGGCCAGATTAGAGAATTCTTGATAGTTCGACTCGCCCGAAGCCAGGCTCAATAAGGCGAGATACCCCTGTTGCCGTAGGTATTCGAACGCATTCGCCGAAAGCTTCTTGTCCTGTTCGATATTTTCGAGGACGGTGCTGAGCCGGCTGGCGGGAACGGTCGCTCCCGGGACGTCCGACAAGAAATACTTGCCGGCGATCGCGGATCGTCCCGGATCTATGACTACCCGCTGTTGAGGACCCGCTTCGGGACGCCCGGAGCGTCTGAAATTCGGATTTGGCTGCCTAAGGATTCGTGGGGTTCTGCTCATGGTAAGCTCTTGTCGGCGCTCGTCGGCAGGCTGCCGAGTATTCCATGCGGATTCTAATACCAAAGGTTGCCGGCCGCGGCATCGGGAGCGCGCCGGTACCGACGCGGTTCGCCCTTCGCAATCTAGGTAATTTCGGGTAATGATGCACACTGGATAGTGTCGGTATAACAGGATCCATTGACATTTTGTTGAAAACTGCCGTTGCGTTTAAGGTATCCGTCTATTGTTGCGCACTCTATATTCGATTGGCGCAACAGTTAAGCCCCTAATTTTTTCAAGTTGCGCAACACCTGCAGAAAGGGGGTTGCGCTTCACACTTCTAGTGTCAATCAGCGGGCGGCACCTACAAGAACCGCGTGGGCGGCGCCATCTGCATCACCAACAAGGCCTCTTCGGTGGCCTTTGTCATGCAAGAGACTTGCCTATTGGGCGGCCTTGCCCACCTTCCGGGATGCCAGCGCCGTTGCCAATGGAAGGAAAAGAGTTAAAGGCGTACTGGGCAGGGCGACAAATCCGTGGTGGAGATAGAAGCCCGCGGCCTCCCCGTCCTTGGCATCAACCACCAAGGCATAGGCGGCAATCTCGGAGCAGGCCGAGCGATTCAAGGCATCGGCCAGCAACGCGCCGCCGAGCCCCATGCCCTTGAAATTCTGGGAGACTGCCAGCCGCCCCATGCGCACCGCGGGCACCGTTGGATAGCGTGGCAGACGCTTCCCGAGTTCGTGAGGGAGGTCAGCCAGAAGGATGCCGGCTGAGGCCAGCGTGTAATAGCCAGCTATCGCGCGTGAGTCATCCACCGCCACGAAGCACGCCGCCACGCGGCGCTTCACATCCTGCGTCGCCTGTTCCCGGAAATACCGATCCAGCGGATCCGACCCACTGCGGAAGGACAGTCGATCATGCCCGGCGTTGAGCGACTCGATGCCGAACGGAGCCTCGCTCATTCCGAACGCAACAGCTTGCTACGACGGGCGAAGGCGCGATCCAAAGCGGGTGAAGGGGATGGCGGGGACAGCAATGCCTGGGCAAAGCACTCCTGATCCGCCAGAGACATCCGCACCACCTCGGCCTGCTCAATGGCGGAGCGGGCGGCGGCCTGGACGGCGGTGACGACGAAATCAGTCATGGTACGCCCCTGAAGCTCGGCAGCACGTTTGAGCATCGAATGCAGATCTGCGCTGATGCGGGCTTCGAGGCGGGCAGTTGAAACAGCTGCTGACATGGGTGAATCCTCCTAGTCGAATTATACGGCCAACTGCCGTACAAAGCCAATCTATCATGGTGTTGCTGTGCACGTTGGAGTTGAGCTTTTCCGCTACTGTCAGCAACTGAGGTAGGCTGGAAAAAATTGATGTCATCGTTGATCAAGCCGCTGCCGCGTTCTCGGCCAGCCAACGATGTCCGGGGATGTGGCGAGTGTTGGCTGATGAAATTGATTGGTCATGGGGCGAGATTGCCGCCAGATTTCTAATCTGTAGCGGGGGCGAACTGGATCATCCAGTCGATGAAGCTGGACTATAATGCGCTTCGCATTCTGGCAACGAAGAGTCGCTCTGGCTCTTGGATGTCAGGCGAGGCCGTGCGGCTTCGTTCAACCAAACGAATCGGATTCAGCCATGGAAGATCCAATCATTCCGGACCAAGAGTTCGCCACTCCCCCTGCGGGCTCGTGGATTCGATTTTTGCGCTCGTATGGTCCGACACCGAACAACCTGAACTTGTTCGACGAATATGTGACCGGCGCGCTGAGTCGGGCCAAGGTCAAGCCGATTAGCCGCCCTTGAAACTGTTGAAGCTGAGCGATAGGCAAATCGCTCTTGCTCAATCGGCGGATGATGTCGCTGACGAATCGAAAGGCTGTTTGCCACTTCAATTGAGCTGCTTCGTTGATGTTCGGAAGATTCCGAATCGAAACGAAATAAGCTTTGAGGAGTTGGCCCAGCTTCTCGATATCGACACTGAACAATGCATCGTCAAGCATGCCGGGCCCATGCAAAGTTTCAGAGAACTGGTAGAGAGCCTCAACATGACTAAGTACTTTACGCTTGCTGGATGGCGCCAAGTCTGCGGTATGAAACATTGACCAGACCGTTGCCCAATATTTTGGTAATCCGGTCTTGTCGAAAAGAGCTGGCTCACGTAGAACACGAGGAATTTGGTGGCCCCAAATGTGTTTTAGCAACTCGTCACCATTCCCAAGAAAAAACCAATGCTCAAAAACGAGACCCTGTGGATTTGTGGACAGTCGGCTACGCCGATACCCGCCTAACCGCGCAAGCGCGGTTCCCTATGGACAAGCCGTGGAAAACGCGATGAACCATGCGTTTCCCACCACTTGCCCACAGGTCGGCAGCTGCCCTCTCGCTACGTTGATCGACCGCTTCTGGCCGGTTGTGTGAGTACGATCCGGCGCTCGGTAGCCGTTGCGCATCAATGCCAAAAGTATTGTCCATTACCATATGGACAGACTGGCAAAACCTTCTATCCCCAGATTTTGTGGATAAACCTGTGAGTGGGCTGGTGGCAGTCTTCTATAAGACCTGCCTGGCCAAGGATTTAGGCGACCTGCCTACAAACTAGGCACACCTTTTTTAGGGAATCGCTGCGTTGGCTGACACTCAGTCTCGTTGACCATGCAACCAAGCCGCCGCAGAAATCCTTGGCGGGAGCAACCAAGCGACCCCGCGCTGTTTTTCATCATAGAACATGACTTCTCCTAAGCCGGACGAGCCGGAACCAAACAGGTTAAAGTAAGAGCGCGCTGTGACGCGAAGTGGAGGTTGCCATGAACGCACCGCTTCTTGAACGCTATGGTGACCGGATCGCCGGCGTGTTGACCTGTTACGACCGGATGGTGATCACGGGCACACTGCCCGGCCCGTGTTATGCGGCGGGGATGACGAGCTTCCTGAATGCCCGTCAGATTCGTATCTTTGACTATCCGCGCTTTGCCGAACCGTTGCGTGACACTATCCGGGCGAATGCCGAGCAGTTGGCGGAAGCGGCAAGCGTGAAGATTGAGTACCTTGCCAAGGCGCACATTCGCAAGGAAGACGTCATTGCTGGGGTGATCAAGACGCGTGGCGATCATCCCGGGCTGGTGCATGTCATTTCGGTCATGGAAGCCTGCTCGACCTACAAGGCGTGGCACGACAAGCGCACTCACCAGACCTCCTTGCGCCCGACGACGGGCAAGTGTTTGCATTACTACTTTTACTTCATCGATGCCGAGTTGGGGCTCGTCTACCTGCGCGTGCCGACCTGGTGTCCGTTCCGCCTCCAGTTTTACTGCAACGGCCATCGCTGGCTGGCCCGGCAACTGACCGCCGCCGGCGTGGGTTACACCCTGGCCGACAATGCCTTCATCCGCATCGATGACTGGGATCGGGCCCAACAGTTGGCGGATCGCCTGTCCCCGGACGTATTGCACCGGATTCTTGACCGTTATGCCCAGGCCTGCTGTCCTGTCCTGGACGTCTTCGCTCAGCGTTACCACTGGAGCCTGATGCAGATCGAGTGTTCGACGGATCTCGCCTTCCGTTCGGACGCGATCATGAAGCCGCTCTACGCAGCCCTTTCGCGGGAGGCCATTCTTTCGGTCAAGGCCGAACAGGTGATGCACTTTCTGGGCAAAAAAATGACGCCGCAACTGGCGCAGGAAGTGGATAGCCGCCTGTCCACGCGCATCGAAGGGATCTGTATCAAGCATCGGATGGGCAAGAACTCGGTCAAGATGTACGACAAGTTTGGTCGCGTCCTGCGCATCGAAACCACCACCAACGATGTTTCCTTCTTCAAGCACCACCGCCAGGTGGAACACCGGGATGGCCAGGCCACCCGGGAACTGGCGACCGTCAAGAAGTCGATCTACAGTCTGATCGATCTGCGCGAGATTCTCCTCGGCTGTAACCGCCGCTATCTCGAATTCCTCTCCGCGCTCGATGACTTCTCCGCCGGCAGTCGCCGCCTCGACAAACTCACCGCTGCCAAAACGGTCGACGGTCATCGCGTCAAGGGCTTCAACTTCTTCGACAAGACTGAGCACACCTTGCTCTGCTCCCTGCAACGCCCGCAATTCAACATCAGTGGCGTGCGCCGTGCCGATCTCAAACCCTTCTTGCCCAACCTCTCCGTGGCCAGTATCACCCGCTACCTGAAACGTCTCCGTGTCTTGGGCCTCATCAAGAAAATCGCTCACGCTTACCGCTATTACCTGACCCGACTTGGCCGCAACGCCATCGCCGCCGCCTGCCATCTCACCGAACAAATCATCGTCCCAGCACTCGCCGCATGACAAAATCTGCTCAGAGTTTGTGAAGAGTTGAGTCATAAGGGACTAAATACGTACAGTAACGAAATTTGTACTCGATGCCATGTGGGGAATTCCCGAAGGGAGCAGGGCGTTTGGCAAGTGCCACACGCCCTGCGGGAAGTTTAGTGGAAATGCACCTCGTCATGTCCTTCGACTGGCGCCAGCAGATTGGCCCCCAGGACACGCGACATCAAAGTGACAAACGCCACGATGCCAACAAAGATGCCCAGCCACATCAGACCATCCGGATTGATCACAATCGGCCCGGCTGCTGCCTTCAGGGCAGCGGCTGCAGCAACGGCGGGCTTGACGTATACCGGAACGATACCGGGGAAAACGTAAGTCCACAGCATGTGCAGGATGCCGGCGATGATCGCCAGGAAGATCGAGTGCTTGAAGGTAAAGCGGAAAATCTCCGATTCGCGACCAACCAGTCCGGTGGCACCGGTTGCCACGGCAATCGATTGCGGCGAAATCATCTTGCCGCAAACGCCGCCGGAGGTATTGGCCGACATCGTGATCACCGGATCGATACCGAGCTTCTCGGCGGTGACCGCCTGCAGCTTGCCGAACAGCGCGTTCGTCGAGGTGTCGGAACCGGTCATGAAGACCCCCAGCCAGCCGAGAAGCGCGGCAAAGAAGGGGAAGGCAAAGCCGGTTTCGGCAAAAGCGTAGCCCAGCGTGATTGCCATGCCGGAGAAGTTCATGATGTAGGCAAAACCAAGAATGGTAGAAATCGTGACGATTGGCCATTTCAGGGTCTTCAGCGTATCGCCGGCGACACCGATGGCGGTCTTGAGCGAGGCGCCCATGACCATGATCGAGAAGAACCAGGCGAACAGGATGGCCGTACCGGCAGCACTCAAGAAGTTGAAGTTATAGACGGCCGCTTTCGGCTTGCCGATCTGGTCGATCACCATCTTGTCCAGACCGGAAATCGGCATGGCATAGTCAAAAACCAGCTTGGTCATCTGATTCAAAGCCTGATTGACCGGCTTGATACCCCAGGCGCAGACGAACAGCGACAGGATGATGAACGGTGCCCAGGCGCGGAAAATCTGACCGCCCGTAAATTTCAGTTCCTGTTTGCCCAGGCTCTTCGGCTCATCGGCGAAATGCCAGGATTCCTTCGGATGCCAGAACTGCAGGAAGCCAACGGTGCATATGATGGAAGCCAGCGAAGCGACGATATCGGGCAGCAGCGGGGCTGTGAGTGGCGAGTTGGCAGCGAAGAACTGCGCAACGGCAAACGAGCCGCCACTGACGAAACAGGCCGGCCAGACTTCCCAACCCTTTTTCCAACCAGCCATGACGATGACCAGATAAAGCGGGATGAAGACGCTGATCAAGGGCAGGGTGCGGCCAACCATCTGGCTCAGTGCAAAGTCGGGAATGCCCGCGACCTGACCACCGACGACGATAGGAATACCGATGGCGCCCCAGGCGACCGGTGCCGTGTTGGCCAGCAGGCAGATGCACGCGGCATAGAGCGGATTGAAGCCGAGGCCGGCCAGCATCGCAGCGGTAATCGCCACCGGTGTACCGAATCCGGCCGCACCTTCGATAAAGGCACCGAAGGAAAAGGCAATCAGCAGGGCCTGCAGGCGCCGGTCGTCCGAGATGGAGGCCAGCGAGTTCTTGATCACCTCGAACTGCCCGGTCTTGACCGACATGTTGTAGATGAAGAGCGCCGTGATGACGATCCAGCAGACCGGGAACAGGCCGAACGCACCGCCGTAAAGTGTGGATAGTGCAGCCAGTTCAACCGGCATCTTGTAGACCAGTACAGCGATCAGAATCGCCAGAGCGGTGCCACCCATGGCAGCGTACTGGCCTTTCATGCGCTTGATGGCCAGCGCCCAGAACAGGAAGAAGATCGGTATGGCCGCGACGAGCGCGGACAACGCGATATTCCCCAGTGGATCAACGTTCATTTGCCACATATATAAATTACCTCCAAAATCACCTTTGACGATGTCGTCAGCAGCTGTCGGGGCTGCTGAGGCATTTCATCGAAAAATCGGCTACGAAAAAGTCGGGTATCGACGTCAGGTCAGGCAGGGGCAAAGCGAGTTTCGCGACTCAAATGTCCTGCTGACTTCATAGGGTTAGCGCTCTGTTTTAGCCCAGTGCAAGCCCCCCTTGCGCTTGGGCTGTCTTTTATCTAGCACGTCACGGCGTTCTCCTTTCGGCTGCATTCCTCGAGGAGATAGGCGATGGAGCGATAGGTGCGACCAGTTTCGGCAGTCAGGCCGATTTCGCAGGTGCGGTTGGTGGAAACGCCGCAGGCACAACTGGCCGGCGATTTGCCGAAAGATTCATCGTGAATTTTGCGCAAGGCATGCTGGTTGAGTTCTGGCACGACAAAACCGCGATCACCGCCAAAACCGCAGCAGGTGACACCGGCGGATTCAACGATTTCCTCGACGCAGGCGGCCAATAGGGATTTCAGTTTGGTGTCGGAACCGGTGCGGCGAACGCTGCAATTGACATGCAAGGCGACCGGCCCGGCCTGTTTGGTTAGCATCAGGCGCGGCAGCAGGGCGTCGTGGGCAAACTCATGGAAATCGTAAATCTTGAGACGACCGTCCAGATGCTCAATCATGCGGGCCGAGCAGGCGCTGGCGTCCATGATGATCGGGTAACGCCCATTGTCGCTGGCTTTCATCAGCGCTGCTTCCAGCGTGTTGGACATGGCTTCGGCCTCTTCCGCCATGCCCTTGCTGGCCAGCGTCTGGCCGCAGCATAATTTGTCGAAGCCTTCAGGCAGGCGCGGGGCATAGCCGGCGCGGGTCAGCAACTCGATGATGACATCGCCAAGCTGTGCTTCGCCGGGCGTCGAAGGGCCAAAAATGCGGGGGCCGCAGGTCGGAAAATAGACGACCGGGTCGCCCTGCGTGCTGCGTACCGCCGGCGACTTGCCGGCGTGCGGCATGTTTTTCTTCCAGGCGCCACCGGAGATTCGGCTGAGGAAGTTGTCGCCGAGGACGCCGGATACGGCGTGGCCGACCGTCAGGCCAAGGCGCGAGGCGTTGACCAGTGTGCCGAAATTATTGCCCGTCCAGGCGTTGACCGCACGTGCCGTGTCACCAAGCTGGCGACCGCGCAGGCGGCGGGTCAGGTCAGCTACGTTGATGCCCACCGGGCAGGCCGTCGAGCACAGGCCACAGGCGGCGCAGGTGTCGAGGCCCATGTAGGCGTAGTCGGCACCGATGCTGCCGGCCGGCTCGCCAACGGTCACGGCGTCATCCTGGAGGATCTCTCCGTCCGCGGTGTGTCTCCAATGGATTGGATGCAACGAGCCGTCAATGCGTACCACAAGTGGCAAGCCGACGCCATAATCGCGGAGGTCAACAACGGAGGAGACCTCATTGAGGAACTCTGCAAGGTTGTAGACAGGACGATCCGATATAGGGCCGTCCATGCGAGCCGCGGGAAGCTTGTTCGTGCGGAGCCGGTTGCCGGCCTATACGAGAGGAAAATGATTCATCATTTGGGGATCTTCAAACAACTAGAAGATCAAATGATGACCTATTCTCCCGTCACCGCTCAGAAATCACCGGATCGCATGGACGCTCTCGTATGGGCTCTTACGGACCTCTTCCTGCAACACAAGCCGGCTCCTCTCATCGTGTCCTTGGACGATTCGAGAATCTCCATCTCCCCTTACTAAAGCCGTGCTATCCTTTCAGTCAAAGGTGAACGATTGAACAACGCTAATAATTCGTGTTCCGTCGGCTCCCTTTAGTTGATCAACTTGAAAGGAGAGCTTACATGCTCCGTTTTTTCCCTGTTCCGGACCCTGAATTCCCGCACACCATGACGCGCGAAAACATCGAGAATGCTCAACGGATGGGCATCCTTCACAACGCCGTTGCAATGTACATTGCGGCAAACCTGCAAATGTTCGGCGAAGACTCCAAGGGTGGCTCCCTGGAGACGTTGCCGGCCGATGACATCTACATCGACGGCCGCGGAAAGTATTGGGCCGATCGTTTCAACGTGCCGGAGCATTACGTCTACTTTGACCGCGGCTCCAACCCGAATGATGTACGTCCCATTCGTTCCGTCACCGTCAAGCAAACCAACACGGAGACCGGCGGGTTCGATGATCCCACGTTCAACATCTACAACCCTCGCTGTGCACAGTTCTACCGTGAGATGGCGGATTTGATGATGGCGATACAGTAAAGAAATTCAACTCAGCAGAATACTGTTCGGCGTTCATTGATCAGGCAGAAGAAGTTTCACGCGATGACTACGGTCTCCTACGTGGAACATTACGTCGTAAATTGAATGGC
>OFRO01000743.1_pt1 | contig 10619 bp, 19 predicted proteins | sample 1543091 | NCBI WGS metagenome assembly OFRO01 (sample SAMN07774217, study PRJEB24372) | wastewater metagenome | isolation source: Exp Tend NO 10WW | collected 2016-02
CCTCGAGATCGCGGCGCTCCTCCGCCGGCGGGCGGCGTGTGGAATGAGGCACGATGGCGCTCGGCGGCTCCGTCGGCCGCCGCTCGCGTTCACGCGAAGCGGCCGAAGCCCGAGCTTCGCTAGCACCTCGTCCGCGCTGCTCGGCTGGTCGGGTGCCCTATCCTCGGTCACGTCAGCTCTCGGTTGCCCGGCGAGCGCTGCCAGCGCGTCGTCGATCGCGACCAGCCGATCCTTCCCGCGCTCGATCACTCGACAGCCAGAGGCGGGAAGCCACTCCAGGAACGCGCGAGCGTTCTTGAAGCCGAGAACCGCTGGCGCTGTGTGCTGTGAGACGAGCTCCGGTCGAACGCTGATCAACGGAGCGATGTCACCCGGTCGCCGGTTGGCGTGGTTGCGAACGGTCGGCATGGTCAGGCGGCCGATGACGATGACCACCGCCCCCGGAGTGCCTCGACGTGAGGACGAAGGTCCTCACGGATTCGCTGGGTCTTGATTGCGTCCAGGCCTTCGCGGATCGCCTTGAGGACGGTGCGTGGGTCGTAGCGGGTGAGCCCGCCGATCCGTCGTGCCTCGCACTTCTGCTCAAGCGCGATGGCCCCTTCGGACGCGGGGGCCGACGTGCCGCGAGGACATCTCACCGGACCTGACGCAGGTGAGGGGCCCTTCAGCGTGTAGCGGCGGCCGTTCAGGACCACGGCGAGCTCGACGTCCCCGCCGAGAGCCTTCGCGTAGCGGCGGAGCGTGGAGATCTGGACGTCGTCCAGCGTCGCTTTGTTCTCGAGCTTCGAGAGGTCGGGCTGGTAGAGGCCCGACGCCTCGGAGACGCTCCCCTGGGTGAGGCCGACGGCCTCGCGCAGGAGCCGCAGGGAGTAGCGCGCCTGCCCCACGCGGAGGCCGCGCCCGAGGGGGCGGATGGTCTCACCCGTAGAGGTCTCGCTCCCAGCGCTCGGGGCGACGGGCGCTGACGATTCGGATGCGGTCCGCTGAGATTTCCGCGTGGACGACGAGGAGGAGGCTCCCGCGCGCGGAGAAACCGACGACGCTGAGGCGCCCTTCCGGCGAGCCGTTGTCGAAGTAGAACGCATTGGGGTCCTCGAAGACGGTGGAGGCCTCGGGGAAAGAGACCCCGTGGCGGGTGAGGTTCGTGGCGGCCTTCTCCTCGTCCCATTCAAACTCGAAGGTCGGGCCGCTCACACCCCTCAAGATAGGTTATATCCTATACGCGTCAAGTGGTCCGTCAGGTTTTTTCCGACCGGCGGGGCGGGGTCTAGCCTCTGCGGCATGGCAGCTCGATCCATCGGCTCGGTCACGCTCCTCATCGGCCTCGTCGCGATCCCCGCGAAGCTCTTCACCGCGGTCTCGACGAAGGAAGTGAAGTTCAACCGGCTCCACAAGCCGCCGTGTGGGTCGCGCATCCAACAGCGGACGATCTGCGCGGCCGAGGACAAGACTCTCGAGAGCGAGGACGTCGTCCTCGGGTACGAGTACACCCCGGACAAATTCGTGACCTTCTCCCCAGAGGAGCTGAAGGCGCTCGAGCTCGCTGCGGACCCCGGACGCATCCGCGTCGTGGAGGTCGTCCCGCTCGCCACCATCGATCCGAAGTACCTCTCGCGGACGGTCTACCTCGGGCCCGACAAGGGCGCCGCGCGCGCCTACCGCCTCATCGCGTCGCAGCTCGAGGCACGGGCGTCCGTCGCCGTCGGCCAGCTCGGGACGAGGACGCGCGACGACCTGGTCATCGTCCGGCCCCACGAGGGCGGGCTCGTGCTCCACGAGTGCTACTACGCCGACGAGGTGCGATCGTTCGCGGAGACCGAGGCGGTGAGCGGCGCGCCCTTCGCCGCGTCGCGTGTCGAGCGCCAGCTCGCGGGGCAGCTCCTCGACGGGCTCGCGCGGCCGGCCTTCGATGCCGAGCGGTTCACGAACGGCGGTGCGGAGCGGGTACGGCTCGCCGTCGCCCGCAAGGTCGAGGGGAAGGAGATCGTCGTCCCGATGCCGCGGGCGAGCGCCGAGACGCTCGATCTCGAGGAGTCGCTCCGCGCGTCCGTCGCCGAGCTCGGGCCCGGGACGAAGAAGGCGCCCGCCTCGCGCGTCAGGTCCGGGCGCGCTCGAGCCACGGGCTAGCCATCGGCGCCCACACGTAGGGGCGAATCTCATCCACCCTAGGGGGGATTGCGCCGCCGGCCAGAATGGTGCGCCCTGGGGAGCATGGTCTTCCTGCTCGTCCTGGCCCTCGTCCTCGTCGGTTGTGCGTCCGCACCTGCGCCCGTCGCCGCTGCTCCACCAGACCAGCCGATCGCTGAGCGCAACGCGCTCGCGGCCCAGCAGCAGGCGCAGACGAGCGCTCAGACTCAGGCGCTCGTCGCCGCCGCGGATCAGCAGCGGCGGCAGGCTGAGCAGTCCTTCACGGATCAGCAAGCGACCCAGATGCAGGCCCTGCAACAGGCCGCGGAGCAAGCGCAGTTGAAGCGAGCCGAGGATGCGCGGCAGGTCCGCGAGCTGTGTGCGGGCAGCCGCCCGACGCGCGTCGGGCACGCGAGGACAATGGTGGCGGCGCGGATCGACGCCGAGACGCGACTGCTGAAACACTCGAAGGCAATCCAGTCGGTGTGTCGACTCGGAACGCGAAGGACGGGGGCCGTCACCGTGCGCGGGAGTGGACGCGGCGGCTGGCGCGTGGCCCCCGAGCTCGCGGAAGATCTGGCTTGCGGAGCCCTCCCGAGCGGCATCACGAAGGACGACGCCTACGTCGTGCTGTCGAGAGTTCGCGACGGAAGCCTGAAACCGACCGGACCGATCTTGGACTCCGAGGATCGCTCACCGGAGGACGACGCGTGCGAGTCACTCGACCGCGAAGCAGGCGTCGACTTTCGCTCCGTGCTCTTCGAGGACTCCGCTTCGCTCGAGCGCTTGCTCAGGTGGAAGCCGGCCCCTCCGTCGCCCTGAATGGCCGGTAGCTCGATCGCGATCGTTGAGCCGCAGGCCGTGCAGTTCCGGAGCTCCAGGGGCGGAGCCCCGTCGTCCAGGTGCTGGACTCCGACGAGCGGGAGCGCGCGCCAGGCGGACTCGTCGTAGGCCGCGCCGCACGCGCAGCTCTTGAACGGTGGACGCACCCGGATGGCGCGGAGCCCGGAGCCGTTGCATGGGCTGCAGGCAGCCACCCCCGTCGGCCCGAGGACGACGCGTTCACCCTTGCAGGCGGGGCAGGGGACGATGGGCTCGCGGGCAGAAAGCAGCATCACCCATACGTGACACTTGGCAACATGCGCGTCAAGCGGGAAGCAGGAGAGCCGGCGATAGCGCCGAATGCTCGTCGCAGACGCGGGCTCGTCAACGCTCCTTCCGCTCGTCGTCTACGAGTCGTCGGAGTCGTTCGTGCCAGTACGGCACGAGCGCCCTCCGATGGGCGTCTCGCTCTTGCAGCAAGCGCTGTTGAGCCCGGATGCGAACGGCTTCGCTGACATCCGCGGGCCACGAAAACTCAGCGAGCTCCGGGTCGCCGGTGGCTTGCCTGGCCTTCGGGCTGCCCCCGTCGCAAAGCCAGTCGACAGTGACACCAATTACTCTGGCGACCTTCGCTAGCTCCTGAACGCCTGGGTTCTCGCGCTCCCCGCTCATCCATCGCGACAGGGTGCCGGCGGAAACGCCGGCCCGGGTGGCGACGTCGGAGGCCGTCGACTTCATCTCCTCGAGGATGACCGTCCGCAGCCTGTCGCCAATCGTCACGGGTCCAGTTTGCCCTCCGAAGCCGACTGGCGCCTCCGCAACCGCGCAAGATCCCTCACCAACGTACTTACCGTTTGACAATGACTTGTCGTTCGTCAAGATTGGCGCATGGCCAAGCGGCATTCTGGCGCGGCGCTTCTGCGATCCCGACTCCTCGCGCTCGGATGGACCCAAGCGGACCTCGCCGAGCGCATCGGCGTGACTCCGGCGGCCGTGTCGCGATGGCTCTCCGAGGAGCGCGATCCTGAGCTCGAGATGGCCTTCCGAATCTGTGCGGCGACAGGCGTCCCCGTGGAGTCCTGGCGGCGCACCGGCACCGACGACTGAGTCTCGATCCCTCTCACTCACTTCTCGACCATCGCTCCATCACGTCCAGGCGGAAGCCTGAACGCAGAGATTTACGTTGCGTGCAGACTACACGGATGAGCAGCTCAGCCCGCCATAACGGTGGACACCCGACACGTGAACACCCGCGACCCCTTGTTCAGGTCGCCAACGAAACGGAGGCCCAGCCCATGAGTAAGACCGTTCGCAAGACCGACCCCGCGCTCGCCGACACGGAGCCGCCGAGCGCCATCGTGCCTCATTCCACACGCCGCCCGCCGGCGGAGGAGCGCCGCGATCTCGAGGTCGCTCGCTGGCTCGCCGGCGCCGATCCCTACTCGTCGTTCTCCGTCCCGAGCGCCCGGACGTGAACGATCCGTCGCCCAACTCGCCCGAGGACATCGGGTACCGCACCGCGCCCGTGGCGGTGATGCCACGACCGAAGAAGAGGAACGAGCCCATGAAGACCGAGGAACCGAAGGCCGCCGTCGAGGAAGGGACGCGCAGCTTCGCGGTGCTGCTCCAGCAGATCTCCGAGGGGAACCTGAACGAGGAGCTCTCCTCGAAGATGCAGGAGCTCGTCGGGTTCCTCACGCAGTTCTCCGACCGCTTCCAGCGCGAGGCGAAGGGGACGCTGACCCTGACCCTGACCGTCACGGCGCGCGGCAACGGGACCGTCACGATCTCCGACGATGTGAAGACGAAGACGCCGACGGTGAAGCGCACCGGCCAAGTCTTCTGGCCGACGAAGGGGAACAACCTCGCTCTCGAGAACCCGCGCCAACAGAAGCTCTCTCTGCGCGAGGTCCCGACCTCGCCGACGCGTACGAAGGACATTTCCACCGACCCCGCGCCCGCGCGTGGGCTCTGAAAGGGGACCACCGTGGCCCACATCGAGGAAGACAACATCAAGCCCGGCACCAGGCCTGCCGTGACTGACCTGGAGTCCGGGACCGCCGTCGTGGCGGACCTGGTCGCCCGTCACATCGCGCCCGTCGAGCTCGCGATCGACGGGCCGGACGACACCAAGGTCCCGCTCCTGGTGCTCCCCACGGGGCTCCGCGTTCAGGAGCTGAAGAAGTTCCTCGACCCGTACCGCACGGCACCGGAGCGGCGAGAGGGGTGCGCGAAGCTCGTCGAGCTCGCGTCGTTCATCGACCACGCCAACCGGTTCAAGGACGAGGCTTCGGCGCTCTTCGCATGCCCGGCGGCGACGGCGCCGTCGCTGACGGCGGTGCTCGACTACCACCGCCCGGGCGCGACAGGCTCCCCGCGGTTCGGTAAGCATCGAGGATTCTACGAGTTTCCGATGTCGGCCGAGTGGCTCGCGTGGATGGCGAAGAACGGCCAGACGATGGCGCAGGCCGACTTCGCGACCTTCCTCGAGGACCGGATCATCGACGTGGCCGACCCGGGCCACGCGTTCACGAGCGCGAAGCTCTTCGCCGAGTCGCTGGGTATCCCGTCGTTCGCGTCCCCACCCATGCTGCTCCAGCTCTCGCGAGGCCTGACCGTTCACGTCGACGAGCGCGTGACGAGCCGGATCAATCCGTCGACGGGCGAGACGACGATGCTGTTCTCGACGGACCACAACGACGCCGACGGCGCGCCCCTCGCGATCCCCCGGGCGTTCCTCATCCAGATCCCCGTCTTCCGAGCGGGCATCACCTACCAGTTTCCGGTCCGCCTCAAGTACCGCGCCGGTGGGGGGCGCGTCTCGTGGTCTTACGAGCTCCACGATCCGGGCAGGGCTTTCGACGACGCCTTCCGCGAAGCGTGCGAGATGGCCGCGGAGAAGACTGAGCTCCCGCTGTTCTACGGCGCTCCGGAGGCATGACGATGGCCCTCCACGATCGAGAGCCCGAGGACGTTTACTCCATCGCGATTGGCTCGTCGTCCGACGTGTCGGCCATCGCGACATCAAGCCGGGCACCGCGCCCGACGATGAAGCTCGAGCCGTGCGTCGCCCTGATGGGCTACGACGCGGCGCGCTCCAAGGCCGCTCGCGACGAGCGGGGCTGGTAGGTCATGCGGTTCCTCATCGAGCTCGGCCCCGGCTACTGGCTCGCCCGCATCACCGCTGTTCGTCGCGATGGCACGCCAAGGCGCACCCGGCTCGGGTGCACGGACACGTGGCAGGTGAGCCCGCCGGTCGGGCTCCGTGCGTACCGAAGGGAGGTGCAGCGTGGAGACTGAGGAGCTCGCGACGTTCGAGGCCTACGTTCGAACAGGAGGACCTTCGTGCGTCACGCAGAAGGAGGTCCTCCAGGTGGTGCTCGAGCTCCGGGCGGCTCGAGCACGCATCGCCTACCTCGAGGCGCGCTACGGCGCTCCTCCGTGCGTCTCGACGCTCGAGAAGGCCGGCTGATGGCTGCTCTCCCCCGAGGCCGCTGCCCGATCTGCGGGCACTTCGTCGCGCTCCGGAACCACGACCTCGTGCGCGAGCACCGCGCGCCCGGGAAGAAGGGCAAGCGTCCCGCGCGCGCGTGCGTCGGGTCGGGAAAGCCGAAGGCTCCGTGATGGCGATGCTCGACCTTCACGTGGGAATCCTCGAGGAGTTCGCCTCGGTCGCGTTCACCGCGGTCCAGCGGGAGTTCGCGTTGACCGTCATCGAGGGTCGTCGTCGGCGGGCGATCGAGTATCGCCGCGAGTACGATCGGCGGCCCCTCGTGCGCGCCAGGAAGTACGCGTACCGGCGCCGCCTGTCTCGGCGTGTCGATGAGGAGCTGAAGGCTATCCGAAGCCAGCTCGCGACTTGGTCGATGCCGCCTGTCTCGGCGCGCGTTGTCGGTCGCTGCGAAGGGTGCGGTCGCGAGCTCGTGCTCCGAGAGGGGTGTCACCGGCCGACGCTGCACCGGTGTGCGCTTCGCGAGATGGCGAGGCCCCTGTGAACGAGCCGGCCGAGCCCTCGCGTGCCACGATGAACGAAGAGTCCGTGAGCAACGACGCGTCATCAGCTCGAGCAGCGAAGCCGTCTCGTCCCGAGCGGATGATGACGGCCAAGGAAGTCGCCGCCGAGCTCGGCGTGTCGGCGAAGAAGGCGTACGCCGTCATGCGCGAGATGCCGCAGGTCAGGATCGGGGACCTCATCAAGGTCCAACGCGTCGTGTTCGAACGCTGGCTGCGCCAGCACACCATGGAGCCAGAGGAACAACCGTCATGGGTCGACTCTTCAAGCGAGGCGCCGTCTTCTACACCTGGGTCCCGAGGCTCCAAGGCGGGACGCGCAAGGTCACGACGAACTGCACCGACGAAAAGGCAGCTCACGCTCGCGCCGCTGAGCTCGAACGAGACGCCCTCGATCCCGACCGTGCGGCGGCGAAAGCGGCCACGCTCCGCGACGCTCTCGAGCGGCTGATCCGCGAGCGCGCCGGTGAAGCGAAGGCGGGGAAGAAGAGCCCCGAGACCGTGAAGTTCTACTCGAAGAAGGCCGGCGTCGTGCTCGACGGCCTGGCGGAGGTCCTCCGGCGCAGCCCGAAGGCCCACGTGTACCTCCACGAGGTGAGCGCGGCACTCGTCGACGACTACATCGCCCAGCGTCGCGACGACGGCGCCAAGGACAACTCGATCAGCAAGGAGCTGACGACGTGGCGCGCGGCGATGCGGATCGCGAAGCGACGACGGCTCTGGCCGAAGGACATCGACGAGGTCTTCCCGGTGGGGTTCTCGCCCTCGTACAAGGCGCGGAGCCGGTGGGTGAGCCCGGAGGAGTTCCTGGCCCTCCACGCGGCGATGGTCCGTCCGATCCCAGTCCGCAAGCCGAACATGGCGCCGGAGCAGATCTCCGAGCTCCGCGCGCGCCGCGCGAACGGGGAGCGGAGGGAGGCGCTCGCGCGGGAGTTCAAGGTGTCGATCGCGACCGTCACGAGGCTCACGACGCGCGACGAGGAACCGGAGCCGGGTCCCGAGCAGGGGCACGCGCTCTTCGCGATCGTGTGCTTCTCGATCGCGACGAGCGCGGAGTGGTGCGCGATCTGGCGTGCTCGGCGCGAGGACATCGCCCCGGACCTGACCCAGGTGCGGGTGCGCGGCTCGAAGAACGAGAACCGCGATCGACCCCTCCCGCTCACCCTGTACGCCTTCGGCCTGCTCCTCGAGTACGCCCGCCGCCACGGCGACGGCGAGCTCGCGGACGGGGAGGGGACCTTCCTCTTCCGGGGCTCCCACGCGAGCTCGTTCCGGCACCGACTCCACGAGGCGTGCGCCCGCGCCGGCATCCCCCCGCTCTCGCCGAACGACCTCCGGCGGACGCACGGGAAGTGGCTCCGGCTCGTCGGCGTGGCGCCGGCAACGATCGCGCCGTCGATGGGCCACGCCGACGCGCGGATGGTCGAACGGGTGTACGGCAAGTCCTCGCCGATGGAGCTGGCCGGCGTGCAGCGCGCCCAGATCCTGAACCCAGGTGGGCTGCTAATGGGCGGAGCGACCCTCAATTTGGGCCCTCAGGCGACCCCAGGGCCACTCGGCAGAGCTGCTATTCCAGCGGGAATTGCAGTGCCCAGAGACGGAATCGAACCGCCGACACGGGGATTTTCAATCCCCTCTGAGTCGTCGACGAACCCGACCGAAGTGCCAACTTCGCCCACGTGGTGGGATGGTAATGGGCAGCTCGCTTCGTCCGCGAGGACGGGTAGCCGGGAAGCCGAAGGGGATGGAGCGCTTAGGCGTGACCCACCTGCTACGGGGCGCGGCGTCGGCACGCCGATCTCGGAGGACAGGCCCGGGCCCGCTCGCGCGCGTCCTCCCATCGTGGTGGACGGTCGGCCCGTCCTCGAGGACGAGGAGCTCTCCGACGTTGGCGCCGTCTTCCCGTTCGCACGAGGTCGACGATGACGACGACGCCGGGCCCCTCGATCGATGTCCTTCAGATCAACATGCAGACACCACGCGATCTCGTTGCGACGGGTCATCACGTGCACTCGTGCCCGATCTGTTACGAGCACGTGCCCTGCTACGAGACGTGCTCGGTCGAGCCGGATCTCGATTTGGATGACGGAACTCTTCGCGGCGCGTACCACGCGTGCGCCGGGTGCAGCGCATGAGGCCGTCGAATGTTGGGAGCGCCGGCTCGTTGGGCGAGGCGCTGCCACGGGAGATGGCCAGGGTGCGGGATCACGTCATGCCGGCGTACGTGGAATGCGGCTCGGCGGGCTCCTTCGCCCTCGCTCTGATGCGGCAGGCCCTGGATGACGCAGCGATGGCGCTGGCCGAAGGTGACGTCGTCGCGATGCTCCGAGCGTACGAGTCTCTCAAGGGGTTCAACACGTGAGCCTTTCTCGCGACGAAGCCCGCCAGCTCCGGGGGATCGCCGAGTTCCTCCGCGGGAACCCCTCGCCAGCGATGCTCGAGCAAATAGCGGGCATCCTGGACACGCTCCTCGAGGAAGGGGCTCGACGCGCTCCGCTCGACGTCCGGCAGTGCGCTCTCCCGCTCGCGGTCCCCGCCAGCGCCATGGAGCTGCACACCGCTGCACCGGTGCAGCGCACCGAGCTGCACATCTCGGCACCGGTGCAGCACGCGGACGACGTATCGAGCACTTGCGACGCGGTGGAGTCTGCACCGGCTGCACCCTCTTCTTCTTCTCTTGGAGATCTCTCTCTGAAGAAAAAGAAGAAGACGGAGCGCGTTCGGCCGTGCACCGACGACCCTCTCCCCGACGAGCTCCGCGCCGCGTACGACGAGGTCGTCGCCGAGCGGAAGGTAAAGCTCCCGTCCGCCGAGTTCCTCTGGGCGAAGTTCGTCGAGCGCCTCTGGGCGAAGGACCTCACGTACTCGACCAAATACTGCCTGAAGCGGAAATGGCGGTCCTGGGTCTGGTACGAGCAGCCCCTCGAGGACCCCGCCGTGGCCTCCTGCCGGCCCACGGAGGCCTTCGGACCGCGCTCCGGTCCACGGCTCGCCTCGACGTACTCCGGCTCGTCCCAGGCCGAGCTCGAGCGCCAGGAGCGCGAACGCGCACCGGCCTCGGTCGCGATGCTCGAGGCGTCGAAGCTCGCTCACCTGTTCTCGGCTCCGCCGCCAGCGCCCCGCAGCATGTCGGCGTGATGGGCCGGCGCGGTGTTGAAGGAACGATGCCCCTTCGATGCCCCATCGAAGGGGCATCCTGGGAGAGAAGGAAAAGTCATGTCTGAGATTCGAATCGTGATCGCGCAGCGTGGGTGGGTCTTCGTCGGTCGATGCTCGCGCGAGGAGCAAGAGGTCGTCCTCCGGGACGCGAAGAACATCCGCCGATGGGGAACGTCGAAGGGCCTCGGAGAGCTCTACACCGGGCCGAAGAGCGAGACCGTCCTCGACGAGGCCGGTACGGTGCGGCTCCACCCGCTCCAGATCATCGCCACGCTCGACGTCGACCAGAAGAGTTGGGAGAAGTCGCTTGGGCGCTGAGAGTCTCCTGCGCGCCGCGGAGCGCGGGGAGGCGAGCGCCATCGAGGTGCTCGGGGACTGGGCCGCGGAGCGCGGGCGACACGTTGCCGAGTACATGGCTCCCGACGCGGAGGCGTTCGATCTCGACGGGTCCGGGTCCGGGTCCGGGTCCGGGTCCGGGTCCGGGTCCGGGGACGGGGACG
>OFRO01000744.1_pt1 | contig 10618 bp, 10 predicted proteins | sample 1543091 | NCBI WGS metagenome assembly OFRO01 (sample SAMN07774217, study PRJEB24372) | wastewater metagenome | isolation source: Exp Tend NO 10WW | collected 2016-02
CTATGTGCCGTTTGTGCTGCCCGGCCATGCCGAGCGCGGCGAAGCGGACATTGTGCTTGAGTTCCCCGACACGCCGGAAGTGCAAGAGCGGCTGAAACGGTTGGCAAACGACGGCATGCGGAAGAAGGACTACGACCAGGCGATGCAGACGGTGGAACAGCAGCGCCAGCAAGTTGAAGCGTTCGAGACTCGGGTGCAGTTGGACCCGGCGGGATTCGTGGCCGAGTACGTGCCGCGAGAGATGTTGAAGCCGTTGATTCTGGCGCAGCTCGCCAACGACGATACCCTGCTCGATGAATTGCGCGACGATCTGTCGGTACTTGACGATCCGCAGCAGCGTCGACGCGTGGCGTCGGAAGCGCGGTTGGCGCTCTTGGAGAGTCGGGACAGTGTGCAGTCCACGCTGGCGTTGCGCGCGGAGAACCGTGCGACGACGCAGGCGGTGTCGACGGCATTGCAGGCGTTGGTCCCGGACACGTTGAACGACGCCCAGCGCGAACAGTGGGTCGAAGATTCGCTGACGCAGTTGGCGACGATGGTGCGCAACGGACAGTTGGACCGTCGACAGGTGACCGCTCACAACTTGCCCGCCGTGCTTGGTGCCCGGCTGCAAGCGTGGGGCGTGAACGATGCGGCGGTTCGGATCGCTCAGGCATTGAACCCGACGACGATGGCGCCATCGGCCCCACGTGTCGCGGCCCCCGCTCTCCCTCCCGCGACGCGACCCGGCGCAGTAGCCCCGGCCACGCCCGCTTCTCGCACGGTTGCCGACTTGAAGGCGACCAACGCTGCGCGCGCGGCGGTCGCCCAGACGGGCGGTCCTGCGGCCGGCGCTCCTTTGGCGAACAGCGTGCCCGCCTTCACCGGTCCCGGTGCCTTGGAACGGACGCTGCGCGCTGCCAAACAACGTTCGGGCACGCTCGGCTAGGCCAGCGCGCTCGTAGGGGGTTCTGATGGCCGTATCGGCGCTTACCGATTTCTCCCCAGTCCAGAAGGTCGTCTTCGACGCCTTCCACAACGACACGATTTGGGATTCGGAGTTTCAGGACATTTTCGAGGAAGACACCGACGTCAAGACCGACGAGACCGGTGGCGGTCGCTACATCGAGCATGCGTTGCAGCTCGCGATGGGTGGCGGTGGTCGTGCGATGACGCTGGACGCGTACCTGTCGATTGCGCAGGCGCCGCGTTTCGCGAATCCGAAGATCTACCTGAAGGCGTTCCACGACGTGCTCAACATCACGGGCGCGGCGCTGGACCGCATGCAGCAGGGCGAAGAGGGCTGGTTGGACGCGATGGGTCAGGCGCTGCCCGACCTCAAGAATCGCATGGTGCATCACGACGACTGCGCCGCGATCGCGCTCGGCAACGGCGTCAAGGCGCGCGTCAAAGCGTCGACGACGGCCTCGGTCGGTGGCATTTCGTTCACCGCGTCTGTGTCCGCGTATAACACGCCGGCCACGGGCCAGTTCGCGGTGCTGATCGATCGCCCGTTCGGTGTGACGGGTCTGACGGAAGCGTGGCGTCTGTTCGCGGAGAACGACAGCATCGTGTTCACGGCGGACGCGACGGCGGCAACGCCGACGATCCGCAACGCGGGCACGACGCAAGCGGCCGTGGTCACGTCGATTGACGAAGACAACGACATCCTGATTCTGACGGCGGCGTCGGCGGTGCAGGCGGCAGTTGCGGCGAGCGACTACATCGGCCTCGGCGATGCGTCCGGTTCGGAGTTCCAGGTATCCAGCACGTTCCAGACGTTGCAGGGGCTGTACGCGGCCATCGACGACGGCACGCTGCTCTCGACGTACATGGGCGTGACGCGCACCAACGAACGTCTGATGAAGGCGCGCGTCCTCGACACGTCGGCGTCGTACAATTCGCAGTTGTCGGAAGTGACGCTGGAGCGTGGCGACGACATGCTGACGGACCGCAAGTCGAAGATCAAGGTCATCGTGACGTCCAAAAACGGCGCGCGCCAGTATCGCCAGTCGCTGCGCGGCGATCGTCTGTTCATGGGCAACGCGACCTCGCGCGGTGGCACTCAGCAGGGGCAGAAGGGCCAGACGATCATCCTCGGGACCGAGGAAGTGAATCTGCGCGTGTCGCGCAAGATCCCGCCCGAGGTCACGTTCGGCCTCGCGGACGCCAAGTGGAAGCTGTACCAGAGCGGCTCGATGGAATTCGACACGCGCACGGGCAGCATCTGGAAGCAGTACGTCGACGGCACGGGTCGCAAGCATCAGTACTTCGCGGACGTGTTCCGCTACCGTGAGCTGTACTGCGGTTTCCCGGGCGGCAACATCCGCTTCGACAACCTCAGCAAGTCGGCCTAACCGGTGACGGTGGGGGCGTCGTCTGACGCCTCCACCATAACCCTTCGCGATCGAGACCCATGATTAACGATAAAGCGATTGAGCCGACCGCCGCGACGCCGCAGAACGCGATCCCGTTGGAGATCGTCACCGCACTCAGCTTGACCAGTGCGGTAGTGGCGTCGGTGCAGCCTGGCTACGCGTTTGAAGTGGTGAAGGTCGAGGATTTCGCGCGCACGGTGACGGCGACGATCACCTACGACTGCAAGGTCGGCACAACGAGCGTGTTGGCAGCGACGGCAACGCCCGTTGCGGCGACGCGGACGACGCGGACCCTTGCGACCAGTCGCGCGTCACGGCGCGGGACGGCAACCAGTGCCATCACGGTCGAATTGACCACGAACGGCACGGGCGCCGCGACCAACATGAAGGTGATTGTTTGGATTCGTCCGTACCCGTTGAACGGCGAAGTCTGATGCGGTTGGTCCAGTTACCAGAGGAACGTGAGCCGCCCCCGGAGTGTTTGGCGGCGTTGCGTGACCTGACGCCGCGCGCCGAGATGGTGTACGCGGGGAACGGCCTCTGGTGGCTGGGCGTCGTCGTGGACGATACGCCCGCGATCGAAGAAGGATGGAAGCTGGTGGCGATGGCGCGCGGTCGCGAACGCGACGGGAAAGACGTGCGCGTTGCGACGTGGCGCAAAGCGCTGCTGATGACGCAAGGCTTCCGGCTGTTGGGCACCGTGGGCACGCACAACGGTGGCACCGATCCGTTGCCGAGTGCGTGCGTGCAGGCGTTGGCGCCCGCGCTCTACTCCACCCACAAAGAAGACGACGCCGCCGCCGATCAGGCCGCGCGCGTCAGTGACGGCTCGGTCCGACGCGAGGCGTCCGACCAGTTGCTTGCGGGCGATTTCCTCCAGTACCACGCCCGTGACGTGTATCGAACCGCTCGCCGGCGCTCGCTGACCGTCGATGGGCGCAAACCGGAGACGGTATGAATACGAGTACCCGCGACACGCCCGTCCGCTATGGCCGTGCGTACCTCGATGACGCGCAGTGGGCGCGACAGGAACAAGCGCTGCACGATGCGCCGAAATCGATCTACGGCCCCGGCTATCTGGATGCGGTCGCACCGCAGACGCCGACGGCCCCGACCGCGACGACGGAACCGGCGCAGTATTCGCTGGCACAGTTGAAAGACATGTTGAGCGCGTCGGGAACGGTGGAGTCGTACACGCTGGCGCTCAAAGCGGAGGCGTTCCGCGCGGCTGGGGCGCGCAAGTCGGCGGTGACGTTGCTGGCCGCTGCCGCTAAGCGATTGGAGCGTCCCGCGACCGAGCTGGCCACGATTGAAGAGATGTTGGCCGATCCGGACGCGACGGTGAACGAATGAGCTTCACGGCCGACGATGTCGTGAACGCCGCGCGCGATCGGCATCCGAGCTTCGATCCCAAGTCGGCGCCGAACGAAGTCGGCTACCGCTATTTGGATCAGTTCGCGGGCGCGCTCGCGTCGGACATCATGCAGCGTCGGCCGGAAGCGATGACGGTGACCGCGTTGGTGACGCCGTTGCCGTTGGCCGTGTTTTCGAGCGGCATTGCGGTCCCGGCCAATCTGATGGTGACGGAAGTGACCGCGTTGCGCACGGGGGACACGAGCCCGAACGAAGACGCGCCGGTTGCGTTGCTGGCTCCCAATCAGCGGTTTCGATTCTCGGGGAACGGCACGGTCGGCTTTGGTATCCCGACGTTGACCGCGTACCTGAACGGATCAACGCTCCAACTCGGCAGTGACGCCACGGCATGGTCGCCGTATGCGTCCATCACTGTACGCTACATCCCGGTCCCGTCGGTGACGACGGGGGCGAGTGTGTTGCCCTTCCCTGACGATGCGATGACGCCGTGTGTGTCCGCGCTGGCCGAGTTCTTCGGCATGCGTCGCCAGGGCATGAGCGACGCGCCGCCAGCGGGGCTCTGGGCGCGTGAAGCGGCGGACGATCGGCAGACGTTCTTGGATCGCATCCAGCGCCAGTTCGGCGTCGAAGAGGTGCGCGTGCAGGATGTGTACGGCGATCGCGGGGGCTGGTGATGGCGGACACGGCGCTGCAAATCATCGAACGCGGGTTGGCGCTCTCGGCGCTCAATCGTGCGGAGACGCTGGCGACGAACGAATCGGAGCTGCTGGCCGTCGTGAATAAGGCGCTGGTCGCCATCTTTGCGTTTGCGGCGCGCGTGAATCCGGGGCTGTTTGGGCAGACGGTGGACGTTGCGTACAACGGGTCTGGCTGGACACGGCCCGCAAACGCGGATCTGATTTTCCGGATCGAAGGGCGCGGCACGTTGACCGCGCCGACATCGCTGACGGTGGGCACGGAGATCCGCGTCGTCCCGCAAGACGATCTGGCGGTCGCGTCACCGGCGGTGTACCGCTTCGGCCAGCAATTCTATAGCGCGGGCAAGAGCGGCGACCCCACGGGCGGCTCGCTGCGATTCTTCTGCACGACGCGCCCGGTTGCGCTCGCGACGACCGCCGACACCATCGACGATCGGTTGCCGTCCGCGTACTACCCGGTGCTGGAATACGAGGTGGCGACGTATCTGGCCGCGAAAGATGGCGGCCGGCCGCAAGACGCGGGGCCATCGGAACAGGCGCTGATGGCGAACGAGCGCGATCGATGGCTGTCGATGTTTAACGACTGGTGCGAGCACGAGACCGCGAACGAGACGCGCCGGTTTGATGAGATCAAGCGGTTCACGACGGAAGCGCGCGAGAAAGTGCAGCGTGCCTTGACGCCGGCGGCCTGATGCCGCGCACACGCGTCCCGATTCCGTTGGGCGCGGGGGTGGATCGCGCGACAGGCGCGGCCGTCGTGGATGCGCGCACGTTGGCGGAAGGGCGGAATTTGATCGCGCGCGAGGCGTCGTTGGGGCTGCGGCCGGGGATGACGGGCACGGGCTTGCCGGTGTACGATCCCGCCGAGGCCACCAATGTGGCGTCCGACATCGTGTGCACCCTGTCAATGTTGTCGACGCGCGACGTGTTGCAGGTGACGTACGACCGATCGACGCGTAAGGTGCTCGTGTGGCGGCTCAATCCGAACGGGCCGACCAAGCAGTTCGTGACGACGTGGGGCACGCTCAATGCCAACGCGCTGTTCCCGGTCATTGTCGCGACGGAATCGTACGGCAAGATGTTCTTTGCGCATGCGGAGCCGACGGTCGCGTACCGCCTCTCGACGGGCTACTACACGCCGAACGCGACCGACGCGACCGTGGGCTCGTGGACGACGTTGCAGGCCGATCTGGACAGTTCAGGCGCCGCCAGCGATGTCAAGTTCTACACGCTGTGCTCGTGGGGGCCGTATCTGACGGGGGCTGGCTGGGGCACGGATGCCGTCGGCGATCGGCCGGAAGTCGTCCGGATTTCTGTCGGTGCCGATCCGACGACGTTCAAGCCGGAGACGTATTTCCTCTGTGGCGCACGCGGCGAGCGAGTGGAAGCGTTGGGCGCGATGGCGGACGGGTTGCTGTGCGCGAACACGACGCGCCGGCATACGATCTACGGGTCGAGTCCTGACGACTTCGGCGCGCGGCTCACCGATCCGTCGTTCGGGTGCACCAGCGCGCGCGCACTGGTCGTCGTGGGCGGCAACGCCTATGCCTGGAGCGCGCAAGGGCCGCGCCTGATTGAGAGCGCGTTGACGCCGTCGGTGGATCTCGCGATTCCGCTCGACATCTTCGGCGCGATTCCGGGTGATTCGAGTACGTCCGTGGACTCGATGTGGTCCGATATCTGGGCGGACATTTGGGGCGATATCTGGGCGGGCACAAGCACGAGCACGGCCGCGCCGGCGTCGGGGCCTGACCGGTTGCGGTTTGCGGCGTACGATCCGGAAGCGCGCGTGCTGTACTACGTGGCGCCGGATCCGGAGAACGACGCCACGACGACGTTTGCGTGGGTCGCGTCCTTGCGCTCGCCGGGCTCGATCCGCTGGACCGATGCCGTCTTCGGGCGGTGTCTGTTGAGTGCGGGCGTCTACTACACCGGCAAAGTGATTCCGCCGCCAGCGACGGGCTACGCGGCGAGCACTGGCGCGGCCGATGATGGCGTGGTCGTGAGTGCCAAGCGTCGCGTGACCGTGACGTGGACCAATACGAGCAATCTGGGCGACGAAACGGTCGAACTGTGGCAGAAGACGGGCAGCACGTGGGCGATCGCGGCGACGTTTGCCGTATCGGGGATCGGCACGACGCAAACGCGGCAAGTCACCGGCCTCGATCCGTTTACGGCGTACAGTTTCGCGGTGCGGTTGGCGACGCCGGCGGGCGCGTATCCGACGGGCTTTACGGAATCGACGCCGGACGCGTGGACGAGTGGCAGCGCCGCCGGTGCCAAGGCGACCGTCACCACGAGTTCCACCGCGCCGACGATCGCGAGCGCGACGTGGGGCCGCGTGTCGTCCACCGATACCGCGATCGCGCTGTCGATCGCGATCACGAACACGGGCGTCCCTGTCGAATTGGAGCTGGATGCTGGTTCCGGGTACAGCGTGGTCGATACGACCGCTGTCACCGTAACGCCGTACAGCGTGTCGTACGTGATTCCAGCGCCGCAAATGGGGCTGACGCTCGCCTTCCGCGCGCGCGCGAAGCGCGGGGCCTCCGCGTCGTCGTATTCGGCGGTCAGCAGCGTCTACGCCGGCTTTCAGAGCACGCCACCCGATACGACGCTGGCGCTCGATGAATCGAACCTGAACGGCTCGCACAAGCAGATCCGCGTGTGGTTAGCCGGCAACGAAGACGGCGCCGATACGTACGACCTCAACGAAGTCGGTCAGTCCAATAGCGTGCAGTGCGCGGCCGTGAGTCGCACGCTGGGCAGCGATGAGCCCGTGGTGGAAACGTCGATCGCGTCCGTCGTTGCAGGCACCAGTGGGACGTTTTCGTACCGCGTGCGCAGCGGCAAGACGCGCTTTGGCGTGACGGATTGGGGGAGCTGGTCCAGCACGCGCACGCAATCGTGCAGCGGATCGAACAGCACGACGGCGCAAGAGGATGATTTCAATTTCTACTCGACGCCGTTCAGTCGTGGCGACTTCGACCTGGGCAACACGCTGCCCCGGCAGTTTACGCCGCAAGAGTTGACCGATCCGGCGTTCCAACTCTGGTTTTCGTTCTACACGTACGGCTCGCGGTACTACCTGCTGGGGCCGGTGCCGTCGTCGCAGAACACGGTGCTGACGACATTGACGACGCCCCCGACCATCACGTTTTTCGGGTGCGAGGTGTTTATCGTGGACACCAATCTGGGCGTCCGTGGTCCCTCGACGGTGATTGCCTGATGGCGACGCCTCCGGCGGTTCTGTGGTGGGGGGAAGGACGCGGCGCGGCCGGGCCTCGGTATTGGTCGGCGGCGGATGTCGCGACCGACGACGGCGTGGCGATCGCGTTCACGTTGGAAACCAACCCGCTGGCGCCGGCGGGCCTGAGCGGCGAGTGCGCGTTCGTGAACGCGTACGTGACGATTACCGCCGCCGCAGGCGCCGAGCTGCGATTAACGGCCCGGGTCGATGATGTGGACCCCGTCACGTTGACGACGCCGAACAGTGGCACGCTGGCGAACACCAGCGTGACGTTCACCGTACCGCAAGTCACGGGGACGCCGCCGCTGCCGATGCAGACGCGGACGGTGCAATTGCCGTTGTTGCGCTCCCTCACGCGCGGCGGACGCGCGATTGCGCGGTGGTACGTGCGCGGCGCGCGGATTGCGATCGTGTTGGAGAGCGTGGGCGCGATCGGGACGGGTGCGTTCCGGATTGATGGCATCGATCTGGAATACGATACGATCCGGACGCCCGCGAACGGGACCGTGACGGTGGGGGCCTGATGAAACTGCGCGGGCTCAAAATGGTGGCGTTCAAGAACGCGACGCTGGCGACGCTGCAACAGGCGGTGAACGACTACACGTCGGGGCTTGCGGTCTCCGCGCCCACGAGTGGGACAGTCGCGTACGCGGCGGGCGATGTCGGGGAAAAAGAATTGCTGTATCAGGATTATTTCGTGGACGGTGGCGTCTACAGTGTCGTGCTCTTTTACGCGGGATAACCGATGCGATTGAACTACGATGGGATGCAAGGCACCGCGCCGTCGCAGCAGATGGCGACCCAGCAGCCCGCGCCGACGTATCGCGCGCGCCGTCGGGCGCCGCAGCCGATGGACCCCGCTGGCCAGATGCAAGCGCCGGGCGATCCGGGCGTGGACAGTAGCGGCGGCGAGATGTCGAACCGCATGCCGGCGCAACCGCCCGCACAAGCCCAGCAGCCTTACCGCCAGCCGTCCGTGCAAGCGACCGACCCACGCCGCCAGCAGATGCAGGGGGCACAGCAGACGTATCGCGCGCGCTCGGTCGTGACAGGCCAGCCGCTGCCCGCGGCGGCCCCGTCCGGCGAGATGAGCACGCAGGGCGGCCCGCAGTGGTCAGGCGGCGAGACGATGCCGCAGGATGGCGCCCAGCGCTTGGGCGGCGGCACGCCCGTATCGTATTCGACGACCGCCGCGCCCAAAGCGCGCAACCCCGCACTTGACGCCACGTACATTGGGCGGAGCAAGGGTAAGCAGTGGTATCTTGGCGCGGACGGCAAGCAGTACACGAACGTCGACCGCGAAAAAGCGATCGAGACAGAACAGGGGCAGCAGCAGGACGCGCTGACCGGAGACTGGCAGACGGAACTGGCGGGTGACAAGACCCGACAGGGTCAGAGCCAGGGGTGGGTGGAGAACGGCGTGCAAGGGTTGCAGACGGCGCGGGGGCGACTGGCGGGCTATCGACCCGACGCGACGACCGCGTTCGATCCGTCGGCGCTCGAAAACTTTGATCCGACCGAGCTGCGCAACTACAATACGGACAGTCTCGACAACTTCCGCAGCATCGCGACCGAAGGCGTCGACACGGGCATGCTCGACAACTGGCAACCGACGGCGCTGACGAAGGTCAACACGGGCGCGTTGAAGGGGTACGACGCGGGCGGCACGATGCAGCGCTATCTGGCGGGCAGCGGCGCGACGCAACCGATCAGTGTGCAGGCGGGCACGTCGGGTTACGATCCGCGCGCGGCGGTCGAAGAGTACGCCAAGGGCGCGAGCGCATCGGCCAAGCTCGCCTTGCAGAACGCGCTGGAGAAGACGACGAACAGCGCCGCCGCTGGTGGACGACTCGATTCCGGGTTGCTGGACAAGGACAAGGGGACGGTCATTACGCGCGTCGGCGAAGATCTGAACAACCAGATTTCGCAGCAGGCGGTGAACGCGGCCCAGATCCGCGCGTCGATCGAGAACGCGAACAGCGGCAACATCACGAGCGCCAACATTGCGCAGGGGCAGTTGGCCGGCCAGCAGGCCGGATACCGCAGCGCGGAAGCGCGCGACGCGGCCAGCATCGGCGCGGACGCGTTGTCCAAGGCGCTCGGCATCGATGCAGATGTGGCGGGCAACATCGACAGCACGCGGTTGACGGCGGCGACGAACAGCACGGACGCGCGACTGCGCCGCGCGGGCACGATCGACAACAACAAGTTGAGCGCGACGACGGCGGCGTCCTCGAACAACCTGAACCGCGCGACCAACATCGACACGTTGCGCCAGCGGTCGGTGGATAGCGCCACGGGCATGCGACTGGACCGCGCGAAGAGTATCGACAGCTCGACGTTGCAGGCGCTGGTTGCGTCGGGGCAGTTGTCTGCGGCCGAAGCGGAACTGTACAACAGCATGAACCAGTCGAATCTGGATCGCACCGGTAACCGGATCTCGTCGGAGCGTGACCGGATCACGGGCAAGCAGAATTTCAACACCGCGACCAAGGCGGCGAATTCGCAAGCGAAGCGCGATATGTGGGGCAACATCATCCAGACGGGCACGCAGATTGGTGCGGCCTTCGCGACGAGGAAGTAACCGATGCCGAACTGGTCCCCGACGGTCTTGCCGCAAGCGGCGCCGCGTCCCGACTACAGCAATCTGGCGCGCGGGATCAACATGGGCGCGCAGACGCTGATGGAAGCGCTGAACGCGCGCAAACAGCGCCAGCGCCAAGCGATGATCGACCAGCGTGACGAGTCGCGGTATCGCGACACGCAGACCCGTCAGGTGGCGCAAGATGCGCTGTCTGCCAAGCTCGCGGAATCGACGCTGGCCACGCACAATTTGCAGCAGGAGGCCGCCGCGTCCGATTTGGGCTATGTACCGACGGGGACGACGACAGCGGAGCGATTGCGGCCGGTGGCAGCGGCGCCTGCGGCGGGCCTAGGTG
>OFRO01000747.1_pt1 | contig 10599 bp, 10 predicted proteins | sample 1543091 | NCBI WGS metagenome assembly OFRO01 (sample SAMN07774217, study PRJEB24372) | wastewater metagenome | isolation source: Exp Tend NO 10WW | collected 2016-02
CGACGCCATGTCCACGCTGGGCTGTCCATCAAGGTCCCGAAGCAGATTGATGATGTGGCGTATTTCGCGCCGCTGCCGCTGTTGTATGCCGTTACCTGGCCGATCATGTAATTGGTTGGCGTCCCGGCACTTGCTGCGATCAGGAATTGACCAACAACCCACGCCTTGTTAGCTTGTGACGTGAAGCTCTTGGAGCCGGTCCCGATAAGGACCGCGCTGGTGCTGGTTCCAGAAAGCGCCGCCGCGTAGGCCGCCGCTGTGGCTGCGCTGGTGCTGGCGGCACTGGCGCTTGACGCCGCCGCCGCCGCTGAAGCGGCCGCCGCCGCTGCGTCAGCCGTGCTGCCGCTCAATCGCCATGTCCCGCTTCCGCTGGCGTCGTATGTCAGAGATACCGTAGCATCGGCGCCGATGTCTCCAACGGATAGCGCCGTCGCGTCCGTTCGCGTGATGATTTTTGCGCCGAGCGCGTTGAGGTTCAATGTCGGCGTCGTGGTCGTGTTTGCCGCCGGAAAGTTGATCCTCACTTGCATGCCTTGGGCCAGAGAGGTCAGGTACGTTGACGCTACCGTGGCTGTCCATGCGTTGGTGCTTCCTCCTGCGGCAGTGTAGTTCGCGCTTCCTCCCCAAACTTGCGCCAATGTTGGCAGCTTGTCGAAGCCGGCAGAGATCGCGGAGATCACGCTGCGGATCACGGCCGATGCGCCGCGCGACTGCGCAACCGGGTCGCCTGTGACGGTGAAGTAGTCTGACATTTAAGAGCCTCCGCGCGCGAGGCGCCTCGGGGTCCACAGCAGTGAAACCCCCTGCACGACGTGCGGGTCATCCTGGTTGCGGTTGCTGTAGAACAGGAAACTGATGTTGTTCTGCGTGCCGTCGATGGCGATCTGCGCGTCGGCCACCACGGCCGCGTCCCAGGTGAATTCATCCCAGGTGAACTGGTCCCAATACCCGCCAGCGCCCAGAAGCGCCTGGTCCAGTTGCACGGCCGCGGGCTCCACGTCCACGCTTCCATACCCAAGGTCATAGGTCACGTTCACCAGTGCATACCCGTCGCACTCCACCTCGAACACCGCCCGGCGGAACTGCTTGCGCAACTGAGGGGACTGCAGGTTGTTGAAGGCCGGGCGAATCCACGCCTCGATCTCATCGCCGTCGAAACTGGTTCCTACGTTGTCCTTGTAGACGTAGCCGTCGTCCGAGCCGAAGAAGGTCACTTCCTCGCCCGTGCTCAGAGTGGCACCCCACATCACGCGCACCGGAATACCGTAGTCCAGTGGTAGCAGGCCGCTCACCTTTCCCCCGGTCAGCCCGACGATGATCCCCGTGTTGTCGGAGAAGTACACGCGGTACTGGTTCTTGGTCTTCAGGGAGCAGGATGCAGTCGCCGTCGTGCCCGCCGCCTGCTTGCGCGCCAGCAATGGCTGAATCAGGACCGACAGCGCGGAGAACTCGAAGTCGCCGTAGTTGAGGGTTGTGACCAGCGACTGAATGCCGCGGTTCGTCAGGCCGTAGGTGTCGTTCGCCACCGACTGCAGGGTGTAGGCCCGATACCCGAGGTCAGTGCCGGAAGGAACCAGCGAGAAGTCGGATGCCGTCGAGCCGTAGAGGATGCTGTACGTCTCCTGCACCGCAACGATCAAGGACGCGCCGGCGTTGTTGCCGGTCTGGGGGATGATCCCGGTGATGGTGTCGCCCATCCCGATCTCGTTGGCCCCGGTGAGAAGGGTCCACGAGTAGGGCTGGTTGACCCCGCTGTATTGCAGGCTGGCCGCGAAGGTCAGGAACAGGCGCCCCCGGTGGACAGCGACATGCAGCGGGGTGTCCGCCGCCATGCCGGTGCGAATCGGGATGTAGTTCGTGCCGTCGAACTCGAATGCCTTGTTGACGCCATCGGCGCCGAAGATCCGCTTCGTGGCCACGGTGCCGCCGAAGTTGCCAGGAACGGCCTCAACCTTTCCGCCAGGCAATCTGGTGATCGCAGTGTCCACGCCGTCCGCGACAACCTTGGTGACCGCTGCGACCTGGATGTTCTCGTTGTTCTGGAATGCACCGACGACACTGGACAGGATCAGCGTACCGACCCCGGAGACTGTCCACGTCCCGGTGCGCAGCATGGCCCGCACCACAGTTGCCGTCGCCCCGGATGTTGCCCCGGTGATCGCGTCCCCGGCGAATACCTCTCCAGTTGCGCCGTCGAACTGCAACTCGCGGCCAAAGGCCACTTGCGTCCAGCCGCTGCTGGTCTGCTTGTACAGGTCGCCCGCAGTCGCCCCGGCGTTGTCCCGGAAGACGTAGCAGATGTCCGCGAAGACGAACCCGCCGCGGATGACTCCACTGCCTGGCACGGTGGTGATGTCGGCCCGCCTGTCATCCGCTGCCAGTAGGCGATAGTCGGCATCCAGGGCCGGCGTGCTCGCGCCGTTCTCCACCGCGGTGCTGGTCGATGTTGCCTGCGTGACCGCGGCGACTTGCAGCGCCTCGCCGGACTGGTACGTGCCAGAAACCCGCCCGAGAACGATGGTTGAGCCGACAATCGCCAGCACTTCGCTGGTCGCCAGGCTGGTCGCGCCGGTCAGCGTGTTGCCAACCGCAATCGTTCCGGTGATGGTCGCGGTGATGACCCAGTAGCTCGCCGTGCTCGGCTGGGTCCGGCCGTCGAATCGCTCGTACCCGTTGATCCGCCGATACCCGCCCACAGGCCCCGGCTCGTAGTTGCTCGCGTCGAGGCATGCTCCTGGGCTCTTGGTGATCGACGGCGTTACCAGGTCCAACCCGCCCTTGAACGGGTAGTAGGTCGGGTTGACCGGCGGCCAGCGCATCAGACAATCGCCCCGGGCAGGCGCGCGCGGCGCAGTTGCTGGAACTCGATCTGGCGGATGATCCGCTCGTAGGAGTCCTTGCCCTCGTCGTAGACCTCTGGAGCAGCCTCTCCCGAGGCGTACATCATCATGCCCTTGTAGATGATCGCCCAGTGGAATTGCACGGGCAGAGCCGGGGTGTCGGTGGCCAGGACAAGTTCACTCGGAACCTTGTAGTAGTCGCCTACCAAGGTGTACCCGGCCGCCGTGATCGGCCCGCATGCCAGCGTGTTGTCGGGCGCCAGGGCGACGCCGATGGGGCGCGTGTAGGCGGTGCGGTTGGCACCGTACAGGTAGGCATCGCGCCACCAGTCGTAGTCCCACACCTCCATGAAGATTTCCGAGGTCACCCCGGATGCCGTCACGTAGTTGCGGAAAGTGTCACCACTGCGGTAGTCCAGCGCCCAATAGCCGAAGTCGGTCAGGCCGAAGTCGGTTGTTGCGCTGTAGGTGGTCTGGCCCGCCACGGTGGTGCATGTGGCGGAGGCTCGAAGGAAGCGCCAGTCGGTGTGCAGGCGTTGGATTTCCATCCACGCCTCTTGAACGAACGACAGGATGCGCTGGTACTCAGCAGTCTGCCCGGTCAATGCGACCGGGCCGGCGCCTGGCACGCGGCACTTCTGCGCGAGCTTTTGCGCTAGCTGAATGTAGTTCACCAGCGCGCCTCAGTTCAGCGCTCGGCGTACAGGCGCGTCAGCCACTCGGCGCCCTTGGGGCTCGGGTCGTGGATGACGGAGAACAGCGTCTTGCGCTGCGTGCGGCGGTTGATGGTCCAGCCGTCCTTGCCGGGATCCGGGCGGTTGTTCGTCTCGTTCGCCACCACGCGATCCGTGCGGGAGCGCGCGAGCACTTCGACGTACTTGCGCTTGGTGATGATCGGGCCGCCGATGGGCAGGCAACTCAACTCCATCCACTTCCCGGTGATGGTGTCCATCACTTCGGCGCCCTTGCCGTTGACCCAGCAGTCCACCACGGTAGGCGCGTGCTCCTCGTCAGAGGGTTCGATGCGGATGGTGATCGGGTCTTCCATGAAGGCCAGATACCGCGCGTAGTCCCGGTCCAGCGGCTTGTCCACCGGGATGATGGTTTCGCTGCGGTGCTCGAAGCTGGCCGGCGGCGGCTCGGCCGTGGCCAGGTCGGCCGTGTGCAACTCGCTCGCGGGGAGCGCGGTCGGAAGGGTCTTGCGGCGGGGCATGTGTTCTCTCCAGGGGGAAATGAAGAAAGGCCCCGCAGATGGGGGCCTTTCGGGTTGCCGGCGCGGAGCCGGGTTAGCTGATCTGCGGGCGCTCGGGGAGGCCGAGGGCCACGTCCACGAAGGTGTAGACCATGCCGGTGACCGAGCTCAAGTTGCTCGACCCAAAAGTCCAAGTTCCCACCAGCGTGGCGCCGCCCTTGAGCACGATGTACCCGATGGGGCAGACCGTATCGGGAACGTAGGGCATCTGCGGGGCGGTGATGAACGCGCCCGCGGAGTCGAGGGCCGTCACCGTGCCCTGCATCGCCTTGACGTTGCCGCCGGAGTCGAAGCCGATGACGACGACGGTTCCTTGGTTGGCGGTGATGCCGGTGAAGGCAGCGCCGGTTGCAGCGTCCGTGGTCGGCGTTGCGGCGTTGGACAAGGCGGCCTTGGTGTACGCCTTGCCCTTGATCGCGAACGTCGTGGTGCCGGTGTTGCTGATGGTGGTGGTGGTGCCGGCGGCCAGCGTCACTTTGGACAGGCAGCCGGTCAGGGATTGCTGTTGCAGGAAGTCCATGGGGTTCTCCTTGTGGACGAGAGGTTCAGAGGGTCGCGCCGAGGATCACGGTCGGGTCGAAAGACCCCACGGTGTTCACGTAGGCGGCATTGGGTACGACAGTTGCGTCATCGAGTGCCGTCGTGCCGCCGACGAAATCGCCGGTGCCAGTCGGGTTATGACGACGAAGCCGATCAGGGCTTTCCCGACCGGGATCGGCGGGAAGATCACAGCAGCCAGCGTGGCGCCTGCCGTTCCAATCGCGCTGGTGAGAGTCCCACCAGAATCGACGAAGAACGCATAGACGTTGAATGCCGCGTTGGCGACGGTGCCCGAGAGGGCGGCCATGTCGGTGTTTGCCGCCTTGGTGACCAGGATGCCCTGGGCCGAGGCGTAGAAGGCAGACCCACCTTTCACGAGAGCGCTCGCACCAGCCTTGATGACAAGGCCGGCGGAGCTCAGGCAAGCGGTGGAGATGCGGTCGCCGATGGGATTCAGGATGGCCTGAAGGTTTCGGCGCGAGCGGACGTCGTTGACGCCTGCAAGGTATCGGGCGATGGTGTCGAGCATGGTGTGTTCCTTGTGGGAAGCGGGGACCGGGTTACCCCAGCCCCATGCTCATCAGCTCAGCGTGCGGATGCCCACGTTGCCAACTGCCAACCAACCCTGGTTCTCGATCATCACGGCCTTCCACCACATCGTGCCGGCGTAGCCGCGTTGGCCGTTGGGGTCGCTCTTGTCCTTGAGCCCCGGCGGCAGGTAGGTCGGGTCGAGCGATTCCTTGCCGCGCACCGCGATCTGCGACCATGCGTCCTTCGCCGTGACGATGAACTGGTACACGTCGATGTTGGTGCCGGTCTGCGACTGCAGGCCGGTGGAGCCCACCGCGGCGCCGGCGTCCTGGATGCACGGCAGGTCCGGGCTGGTCAGGAAGCGGAAGCGCTCGCACTTGCCGATCTCGTTGGGCATCGGCTTGCCGGATGCGTACTTTTCCGCCGGAACGAAGCCGGGCAGATCGCGGATGTCCGGCTCCATGTCCGTCATGCAGTAGACCGTGAAGCCTTCCGCGACGGCATCGGTGCCGTAGTTCCCCGAGGCCGACAGCACGCTGTTCATCGGCTTGCCGTGGTTGGCCTGCAGGTTCTTGGCGATCTTGCGGACCATGCCCAGAGTGATCGGGCCGTTCACGGTGGCGCGGCTGGTGCCGGTGCCGCCGTAGTACTGGTTCGTGCAGGCACGCAGCGCGCCCCAGATGATCATCTCGTTGACGAACGTCACGCGCTCGCCGATCTGCTCGATCATCGCCGCGGGGATGTCGTCCTCGTAGAGGTCGTAGGTCTTGTTGGTGAAGCCGTACAGGCAACCGTACTGCAGCACCACGACGGTGATGTCCTGCGGCACGATGCTCTCGGGCGAGGGCGTGACGCCTTCCGAGACCTGGTTGGCTTGCACGACGGCATTGCCGCGGTCACCAGTGCCGTTCTGGAAGAAGCGGTTGATGGTGTTCGCGTCGGTCGAGGTCGCGCCGTAGGGCAGCCAGCGACGGGCCACGTAGGTGTCGCTGTTGTTGCGCGGCATCTTGACCTGGCGGCCGGCGCGGCCCAGGACTTCCATCGGCACCGCGTGAGAAAGAATAGCTCCCTTGTATTTGTTCAGCCGCCCAGGGGTCAAGGCGAAGGTTTGCATGGTCATGATGACCTCCTATTACTGGTGCAGAAACGAAAAAGCCCGCTTCTGCGGGCCTTGTTTCTGCGGGGTTGCTTGTGGCGGGGTCAGCCGGATCGACTCCGGTAGTTGAAGCCCGCGTTGAAATCGTCGTCGTCCTCGGGCGCGGGCGGGTGCCCACCATCTCCACGGGGAGGGACGGCTGCTGCAATCTGGCGCTGTCGGGTGTTGCTTGGAGCGGGAGTCGGCGCGGGCGCAGACTTCGCCTTGTCGAAGAGCCGCAGCATCTTTGCTGCGTCGCCCACTTTGTCGGAGGATGCGAGGGCCTTCACATCCGCGGCCTGGCTGTTGATCCAGGTGGCGAACGCGGGGGTCTTCACTTCCTCTTTCCAGCCGGGAAAGACGGCCTCAAGCGAGGCTTCGACGGTCTGGGCGCGGATTTCCTGGCTCGCGGCCTGGATCTTCTCGCCCACCAACTTCGTGACGGCATCTGTGTCGATCCCGCCGGCGCCCTTCATGCGGCCAAGGATCTTGTTCAGACCCTTCGCCGTGAGGGCAGCCATCTCGGGGCCGTACTCCTGCGCCAGTTCCTCGAAGTCGGCATCGCTCACCTGAACGGCCTCACCGGCAGGCGTTTCCGTCTGCAGCTTGCCGACCATTTGCTTGAGCGCGCCCATCTGGCCGAAGGCGGTGTCGAACTGCTTCTTCACCGTGCCGCTGATCTCGTCGATCCTGCCGGCGGCGGCGTTGATGCGCTCGAAGTCCTGCTTCGTCAGTTGGACGTACTCGGGAGCGGGCGTTGGCGCTGGCGTGGGTTCGGGGCTGGGTGCCGGTGTGGGAGCAGGCGTTGGCGTCGGCTCGGTGTCACCGTTGAATCCAGCATCGAAGTCTGCATCGCTTCCTTGCGGTTCGTCGTGTTCGTCTTCCGCGGCCGGGGTATCGGGGGCCGCTTGCTGTTGCTCTCCGAACATTCAGGTTTTCTCCAAGTTGCCCAACTGGGCACCAGACCAAAGCAGCCGGCGTATTTCAGTCAGCTGCCAACGATGCCGTCACGAGGGCGGCGAATTCTCTTTGTCGAGCGAGAGTAGCGACTTGATCTCCCGCAGGGCGCCGCGCCGCTTGGCGGTGTCCACCGGGTCGAGGTCGTTCTCGATCTCGTTGCGCAGGGCCTCTTGCCGGCCCTGCAGGTATTTCTTCAGCCGCGCCCAGGTCAGCGAGTCCTTGTCCGATGCGGACAGCGCGAATGGGGGCGGCGGGATCTGGTCCATCTACTTCTGAAACGCCTGGCCTTGAGGGGCGCGGCCGGGCGGCTCGAAAGCGGGAGTCGCCACTTGCGGCGCGCTGCCGTTGGCCGATGCCAGCCTGATCTGCGTGCGCAGCTTCAGCGCGTCCCGGGTCAGCTGCACCTTCGCGTCTTCCAGGTTGATCTGGTGCCGGTTTGCGAACTCGGCCAGGGCGATGCGCTCCCGCAGTTCGAGCTCGGCCTGCTTGCCCATCGTGGTCGCCTGCGTGCGCTCGCGCTCGGCTTCGACATAGGCGGTGTCCCGGTCGGTGTCCGTGATGATTCGGACCTGAGCGGTCTTCTCGCGCTCGGCGGCGATCTTCTCTGCGGACTGGTTGCGCAGTTGCGCCTCTTGCAAAGCCCGGTCCCGGTTGATCTCCGCCACTTCCACCTGGGGCGCTTTCGCCGGGGGCGCGGCTTCCATCTTGGCGATTTCCTCGGGCGTGTAGGCCGTCGTGCTCGGGTCCAGGCGCTTCGCCTTCATCAGCTGGGTGAACACCTTCTCCGGGTTCTGCTTGAACCTCGGGTCCAGGCTCAGGGTCAGCATCTGCACCAGCGTGGTTTCCTGGATGGCCTTCTCCACCATGCTGATCGAGCCGCGGGCGTTGATCTTGAAGTCGACCTTCTCATCGTCGGGAACGTCCGGGTCCAGCAGCAGCCACTCATAGAAGTCGTCTACCAGCGGCTCGGTGATGTGGTCGTCCAGGCTGTAGGCTTGCTGCCTCAGAAGCGTGTTCGCGTTGTTGTTCTGCAGTTCCGCCTGGCCGAAGGTCTGCGGGTCTTGCGGCCCGGTCTGGCCCTGGCTGATCAGGGGGATGTTCGAGAGTTCTTCGGCGGTCTTCGTGGCGAAGTTGATGATCTCGATGAGGTTCTTCCCCATGTCGGGAATGACCACCGTGGACATGATCTTGCGCATGTCCTCCACAGCCCCCTCGGCAGTGACGAACCAGAGCTTGTTCGGGGTCAACTCCCAGCTGTTGTCGCTCGGGGTGATCTTGTGCTGGTCCAGGAAGATCTGCACGCCTGCGCTTAATCCGGCGTTGTTGAACCAGGCCCGAGCCCCGGCATTCACCGCTCGCTGCGGCATGGCGATCTGCTCCGCGATCCCGACGCCGGCCCAGTGCCCCGCCCTGCGTGACCATGGGAAGGTTCGATACGGGAAGTGCCCGGTCTTCTCCAGCGGGTTGACCGTCGCCCGGATCGGGGAGTCGTTCACCATCGTGACGATGCAGAAGCAGTCCACTACCTCATCTGGCAGTTCGTCCGCGCCGGGCGCATTGAGCGAAACCATATCCTCGCGGTTGAGCGTGCCGGTCCAGTACCAGATAGTGAAGCGGTTCTTCTGCTCCGGCTTGCTCGGGTTCACGCCCTGCTCGGTGTTGCACTTCTCCGGGCCTTCCTCGATCACCTTGTCGATCTGCTCGGCCAGGTAGATCGGGTGCCCATCGGGGTCGCGCAGCTTCTTCAGTGCCTTGAGCCCGGCCGCCGACATGAAGTCGCGCTCGGAGATGTGGTCGCCGTCGTGGATGTTCTCGCCGCACCCGGACTGCGGGAACAGGTTCCACGGGTCGATCCACTTGCACGCCGGGGCGATGCGCTCGACGATGGTCAACGCGCCGTCCTTGTACGCCTTGCCCGTGCGCAGGTCAGGGAACGGCCCCTTGAGCACGCCCACCCCGATGCGCGCGGAGTCGTGAATGACCTTGCGCATCTGCATCGGGTAACGGCTCTCGACCATCCAGTCGTAGACCCGCGTCTCGGCTTTCTCGGCCGCGTCCTCTGCCGCCTGCAACTGAGCCTTGGCCGCGTCGGCGCGGGTCACGGGAACCTGGGGAACCATCCCATCCTGCGCGCCCATGAAGGCGGCAGCGGGGTTGCCCTGGATGATCCCGGCCATCTCGTCGTCGTTCGCCGCGCGCCAGAGCATCGAGCCATCAGGGCGGCGCAGCGGGGTCTTGTCCTCCCGCATCTTGATCAGGTCCGGAACCGGGGTCGGGCCGAAGCTGAACGCCTTGTCGTCGATGGGCAGGACGATCTCTGAGAGCTTGCCGGCGCCCATGTCCACGTACCGGGTGGTCAGGCGGACGTAGGCGGTGCTCTTGTTGTCCGAGGTGCTGGTGCTGCTCGTCGTCACCGGGCCGGTCATGCTGGTCGGCTTGGCCCATCGGGCTTTGGCGAACTCGGCGCGGTTGGCGTCGTCGATGCCGAGATAGGCTTCGTCGCAGGCAATCCAGACATCCTCGATGCCGGATTCCCTGCGCGCCTTCACGTCCTCCTGGATCTTCTTGGCGATGATCCCGCCCAGCGCGGCCAGGCGGTCCGGGTCGAGAGGCATGCGCGGCTTCTCCCCGCCCTGCAGTTCGTCGGGCAGTTCGGAGAGTGCGCTCATTTACTCGGCTGCGCTGTCCATGGTCGGCTGCGTCAGCGCGGCCAACTGCTCTTTCAGTTGCCGCACCTCGTGCGCTGCCGCAGCCAGCCTGCCGTTGGCCTCTGCCAGCGCGTCCATGGCGTTGTTGCGCTGGGCGATGAGGGCGTTCACGAAGCCGTCCATGCCGACCTTCTGGAGCTTGTCGTCGTTCACTTGGCGACCTCCACCTTCTCGGCGTGCAGGGCGTCGGCGCGGGCCTTCTCGGATTCGGCCTGGGCGCCTTTCGCAGCGGCATCCGCCTCGGCGCGGCCCTTGGCGTCGGACATCACAGCGAGTTGCGCGGCCAGGCCCTGCTCGAAGGCGGCCGGCCGGCGGATCCTGCTCGATGGCGTCGATATCACCAGGCTGCCGATGTATCGCCGCGCGATGCTGGGGCTGGGCTATCTGCCGCAGGAGACCTCGATCTTCCGCGGCCTCACGGTCGAGCAGAACGTGCGCGCCGTGCTGGAGCTGCAGCTTGACGATCAAGGCAAGCGCCTCAAGCCCGCCGTCATCGAACAGCGCCTGACCGCGCTGCTCAAAGACCTCAGCATCGAGAAGCTGCGCAGCCCCAGTGCCAGCAAGAGCAGTTTGGCGCCGGCCGGTGCCCGGTGCAGCAACGAGTCGCCCGGCACGTACAAGCCGATCACGAGG
>OFRO01000748.1_pt1 | contig 10596 bp, 27 predicted proteins | sample 1543091 | NCBI WGS metagenome assembly OFRO01 (sample SAMN07774217, study PRJEB24372) | wastewater metagenome | isolation source: Exp Tend NO 10WW | collected 2016-02
CACAAAAGTTATTAACTAAATATGAAATTAGAAAACTAAGTCCAGAGGACTTTTAATATTATGGAACATAAAACAATACAGCAACTAAAATGTGAAGAGTGTAAAGGTATTGGACAGATACTCGAAAGTGAAGACCCCCTAATTCAACATCACATAGACGTAACATAAACTTTTAAAACAATAATAATGGATAAACCACTACAGGCTAAGCTAATAGGAGCAGAAGATATCAAAACAGATAGTGATGCAACTATTAAGTTAGCAGTAATAAGAGCTCACCAAAACTACAATGCAATAGGAATGCTAGAAGATCTTTATCAAACATTTCTATTAGCAGTTCAGAAGAGAGCTAAGAGATTAAAGCAATATGTAACAAAAGAATGGGCAAATGACTTAGCCATTGCTGCTATAAATCTGTCGGAAGGTAGAGGAACTATTGAGGAAGTTGTAAGTCACTATGATAGCTATGCTTCTCTGTTAGAAAACACAGATTGTAATGATTTGTTTGTTACAAGTGATTTTGAGAAGCTTTGGGAAAAGAACAGGAGAGACGGCGGGATTACTTGGAGACTTCCATTTTTAAACAAATATATTGGAGGATTGCGAAAGGGAGATTTTGGGTTCATATTTGCTCGTACAAATATTGGTAAAACCAGCTTCATTGCCAGTGAAATATCTCACATGATTAAGCAAGTTGAGAGTCCTGTTTTATGGGTTAATTATTAGCCCCTTTGTAATGTAAATTACATCGAATAATTTTGTGAATTCGGTGAAACCCCTAACGTAAAGACGAGGGCAATACCGAACTAAGTATACATAACCCCTACTACCATATAGGAAGTCCACCATGACTAAAGAAATATTTAAAACCATTATAGCTTACCCAAATTATGAAGTTTCTAATTTAGGAAGAGTTAGAAATAAAAACAAAGGTAATATACTTAAATGGATTGATAACGGAAAAGGTTACCAATCTGTTAAAATTTACAATAGTAGCAGACCACAAGGACGTAGATGTCTAGTACATAGATTAGTGCTGTCTACATTCAATAGAATTGATATTGAAATGGATGTCAATCATATTGACGGAAACAAAACTAATAATAGGCTAGATAACTTAGAGTGGGTAACAAAGTCTGATAACACACGACATGCACATCTCACTGGTTTGTTTACATCAAGGAACAAACTAAGTATTGAAGATGTAAAAGAGATCAAAAAACTTGTGGCAGAGGAAAACAGAGAGAGCTACAGGAAGATAGCTGAAAAATTTGGTGTTAAGGACTCTATTGTAAATAAGATTGCATTGGGACAGTTATATGGTTATGTATAAAAGTGTAGAGACTATCCCGAAAGGGAGTAGGGAACGATGTTCCCGAAGTGCAAAATAACCTAATAGGTTAATGATATAGTCCGTTCTATATGGAAACATATAGTTAACATAAAGTAATAACGAAGAGGGTGGAGAACGTATTTATTTTCGTGTTGCAGAAGCTTATTTTGGTGTTGATAGAGACAAGCTAGGGGAGAATCTAAAGAAAGCAGAGACAAGATTTAAAACCGAAACAAAAGATCTGTTAAAAATATATGATGGTGCTACAATATCAAAATGGGATGTCGAAAGAGTTGTTAAGTCGATAGAACCTTCTCTAATTATTGTAGACAATCTAGATAAGCTGTATGGATTTAAGGGGGATAGGCACGATTTAATCCTTGGCAAAACTTATCAGTGGGCTAGAGAACTCGCCAAAACACATGCCCCTGTTATTGGAGTATGCCAAGCAGGGGGTACGGCGGACGGTAAAAAATGGTTACAGCTTAATGATGTGGCTGACGCCCATGTAGCAAAACAAAAAGAGGCAGATTTTATTATTGGAATTGGTGCTTCCAATGAAATAGGTGCTGAAGATATCAGATATATTCATATTGTTAAGAATAAATTTGATAGCACATGTGACAAGTTTACATGTATTTTTGATAAGAAAACATCACGTTATAAGGAAATGGTATGAAAAAGATTGTTTTAACTATTGCATTATTTATACTGTTACAGTATAATGCTCATGCACAAGTAAATTGTATAACCACTGCTGGTGTCACACAATGTAGTGGTGGTGGAACTATTATTAATTGTATCACTGTGAATGGTGTAGTAACTTGTCGATAGGAGTAATTATGAACGGTACTGTAAGAAAATTAATATTATTATTCGCTGTTATGTTCTTTTTGTTCGCAGCAGAGGAAACTCTAGCAGCTAGAAAGTGCTGGATAGAAAAAGGGATAGTGGAATGTATACAAGAAGAGGAGGTCGGTCATGTGGCAAATTAGACGCGTACGTATGGAAAAAGAGATATTTCTAGGGCTTGTATATCATGTTGAAGGAGTTCCATCCCAGGCAATAAGAAATGTCATAACTTGGTATCACGACATTGATACGACGGAATTAGAGCAGCAGATAATGGACGCATTTAAACTACCTGTTGTTGATAGTGATGTATTGATGGAAAAGGTGTTCTGATGAGATCAAGAATAGTATTATTCTTTTTGTTGTCTATGCTTATTCTTGGGGTGGACTGGTTTATGTCACGTCCAATTTATGTAGAATATGTACCAGATCCACCTAGTCGTATTTGGGTATGAGAATATTAACATTCGATTGTGAAACAACAACTAAGAACAAAGGTCATCCATTCACTCCAGAAAACAAGCTTGTTTGTTTGGGGTATAAGTGGCTTGGAGAAAAAACAATTATAGAGGAATATGACGATGAATTATCTAGTAGGTTTGATGATGTTTTGGCTAGTTCTAGCCTTGTTGTGGGGTTTAATCTAAAGTTTGATTTGCACTGGATTCGCCGTATTGGATGTAATTTAGATAATATTAGGGCAATCTGGGATGTACAACTAGCTTATTTTATGCTAAAATGCCAAAACTTTCCATATCCAAGTTTGAATGAAGTAGCTGAAGAGTATGGATTTAGGCAGAAAATTGATGTTATTCAAAATGAATATTGGGATAAAGGCATCGACACAGATGCCATACCAAAGGATGTTTTACATGAATATCAAGCGGTGGATGTAGAACTAACAGAAGATTGTCTTAGATATCAATACAAATTATTTACAGGGAAAGACATATGACATTCAAGGAACTAAGAGAACAAAGTAAGAAGGCAGTGATTGCTCGCTTACAAGATGACAACGTGAGACTGGAGTTTAGATTTCACTATATGGATAACACTTGGGATGATTATGATGACATGAATTTTGATCTAGGAGTATTTCACTATAGGGTCAAGAAGCCAAAAAGTAAATTTAGAGTGGGGATAACTGGTGGTGGTACGTATGCTGTTGACAATGAGGCTCAAGCTAGCATGGTTGAAAATTTTGTAACATTTGAAAGATGGTTGACTGATTGGGTGGAATATGAAACATGAAATAGCAATTGAAGGACTACCGGAAGGGCGGAGAGCCGTGGCTTATAGAATAGCTTTGTGCGGAGTCGACCACGTATTGAGAAATGGGAAGGTAACTATTTATAACGGGTTTTCGGATGATGAAAATTTACTAATCGTCGAAAAAATCCCGCCGCGCAGGATAGTGCTGGAAGAGACCGAAAAAAATAACTTTAAGTATACGAACGGATTTTACGCCAACCAAGTTTTGGGCGGGGGTATACATATTGTTGATCAGCCCAGAATCTGGCGAGTAGTCGACGGTAACGAGGCTACTTTCCGTGATAGGGTACGTGAAGACCTTATAAAAAACAAGGTGATAGTCAAGTGATGGTGAATGATGGCTACTAAAATGACAAAACAAACAATTGAAATAGAAGGATTGCCGGAGGGTTGGAGAGCGGTAGCGTTTAGAGTACCCAAAGAAGGTGAGTACGCTATTGTTTCCGGTGAAGCACAATTATGCCACACATATCATTGTATTTTTCCAAGGTTAGTCGTACAAAAAACCAAGACGCGTCGGATAGTGCTGGAAGAGACCGATAGAGATAGGGATCATATGAAGGATGAGATGATTACTATAGACGATAAGACATGTGTTGAGGTTTATGGTGATAAAATATGGAGAATAGTCGAGGAGGAATGATGGATCAATGGATGTGGATGATGAACTATTGCCAGAAACGGAGAATTCCTCCGGCACAAGCTTGGGCTTGGGAACAAGCAAAGAAAGCATATGAAGAAATGATGAAAGCAGAGGTGGTTAAACCATGACTTGGGAGGAACGGAAATGAACGAATGGAAAAATATACCGGATAAAAAGGTGGATATATGAAATACATATCTGAAGAAAGGTTGAAAACTCTATTGAATAATACTAGCTATATTACGGCTAATGACTTACTTAGGGTACTGATAAACGAATGTAAGGAGTTAAACCAGTGGCAAACAATTGAAAGCGCGCCGAAGGATAGGGAAATACTTGTATACGCTCCGGCCTATCAGGATTTAAGATTTTTAATCTCTGTATGTAAGTGGCACGAATCAGCCGGGTTCTGTATTGATGAATTGAGACAACCCACCCATTGGATGGAACTACCTAAACCTCCTAGGGAGGACTAATTATGAAAGCGCACAATAGAGTGGATATATTAGGGAATGTATACCGGAGCCGCCAAAATGAATAATGTAGAAAAAGTATTAAGGGCTAAGGGGATGTACTTGCAATCCCAAGAAAATTCTGATATAATGCTGGATACATTATATGTTGCCTTAATGATTGATAACCAATTTTCAGAGAATCTAGAGAGAGTATTGCAAGAATATACGACAGCTACAGCAAACTTGAAGGGCTATTTGGAGCAAGTATATGGGACAATTGACGAACCTGGAGAAGCTATATAAGCTATTTAGAATAGCTTGTGCTGATCTTCTTGTATTACAGGAGATGGAATGGAATGGACTTCTTTTCGATAGAGAGAACGCAGAACAATATGCGTCTGAGCTTCAAACACAAATTGATGAACTTACTAGAAAGTGGAGTGTTCTTATTGGTAAAGACTGTGTGTCTATTAGTTCTGGTAAGCATGTTTCTGCTATTCTTTATGGGGGCACTCTTACTGAAGAGCACAGAATTCCTGCTGGATATTATAAGTCTGGTGCTAAAAAAGGACAAGTGAAATATGCTAGGGCGGACATAGAGCATGTCTTTCCTAGGTTGGTTGATCCGATGAAAAACTCAGAATCCGCCAGAGGTAAACAAGATGATGGTAGTTGCACTGAGTGGAGTGTGTCAGAAGACAATCTGAAACAGCTCAAAGCTAAAGGAAAAGCTAAAGAACTAATCAAGATAGTTTTGGAATACAGAAAACTAGAGAAACTTAGGGGAACTTATTTAGTTGGCTATCCAAAGCTCATTGACGAAAAAGGTTGGAAAGGTAATATGCTACATGGACAGTTTAATCAAACTGTAGCTATTACTGGAAGACTATCAAGTAGTTCGCCTAATTTACAGAACATGGACAAAGAAACTAAACAATTTATTGTGAGTAGATATTATGTGTAGTGAAGGATGGAGTCATCCAGACTCAGAAATAAATGGAGAATGCCCTGAATGTGGCACTCCTACTGTTGATGGAGTAGCAGTAGAGGGATGTTGTCATTCACCAGTATGTTGTGAACTTTGTGGGGATGCCCCATGTGACGGGAGTTGTTAAATGATTTTAATTAAACTTTCTTATATGAAGAGGATCCAAACTTCTAAGGAAAGGTTATGTTTATCAATATTGATGTAAAATCTTTAGAGGTGGTTGTAGCTGCTTTCCTATCTCAAGATCAAGTGTTATATAAAGAACTAAGGGATGGATTAGACTTACATGCGGACAACCAAAAGAAGTTCGGACTTCCAGACAGAGTTACTGCCAAGGTGTTTATCTTTAAGCTATTATATGGGGCGCAGGAATATGGCTTTGCACAGGACAGTGACTTCACATTTATATCAACAAATCCAAAGTTTTGGAGAGGAGTAATTGATAAGTTCTACACAAAATATCCCGGTATCAAAGCTTGGCATGAGAGGATATTGACACAGGTGGGGAAACATGGTAAAATGCTCACTCCATTTGGCCGTAGATTTGAATGGGATTTGATGTCAACAGGGGAATGGAAACTCCCATCCACACAGATAAAGAACTACTGTGTTCAAGGAAGTGGTGCAGATGTTGTTATGATAGCACGAGTGTCTTTGTGGAAGAGATTAAAGCAAGCATGTATTCCATGTGAGTTAGTTTCAACAGTACATGATTCGATAGTCATAGACTGTGAAAGCAAGTGGGTAGATGAGATAGTAGAAATTGTTAGGCAGGTATTTAAGGATTTACCTGACCAAATCAATAATATATTTGACATTGGTTGGGATTTAGAAGTGAAGGTAGAAATACAAGTCGGTCATGATTTATTTAATATGAGGGAAATATAATGGCACTAACAAAAACACAAGAATTATTACAAATGAAAGGTCAAATTGCACAAATGACAGCAGTTAATAATGAACAAGCAGTGCGCATTCTTAAGCTGGAAGCAGACCTAAAGTCTGCAAATTCAACCAAGGACATGTGGTATAGCACTCATACTCAGAGTGAAAAGAAATTTAATGAGCTACTTGAGTTTGTTAACCACCTTCCTGGTATCATTCCAGAATTGAAAGAAGATGGGTACACAAAAGTACCCTTAATTACACGTTTAGCTTTGTGGATTGCAACTCACAATTTAAAACAGGAAACAGTATGAGACAATTAGTTGGAACAGTAGTAGCAGTAGATATGGAAGCAACTATCACTAAGAAAGGTGGTGGTACTTATGAGGGTGTTGAGTTTGTGTTTAAAGACGAAGAAGGAAAAACACAAACAAAAGCTTTTCACAATAATACATTTAAATTTAACCCAGCTCTTAAGAATACATTAGCTGATTTAAATAAAGGTGATAAGTTCACAGCAGAGATGGAGAAAGACGGCGACTTTTGGAATTGGAAGAAACTGTCTAAAGGCGCGGTAGAAGATACAGAAACTAAACAGACTAGTTCGCAGGCCCCCGCGGCTAAACAGTCCTATCAACCCCGCCCTAACGACACATACGAAAATAAAGAGGAACGGGCCGCTAGACAAGTGCTAATTGTACGGCAGAGCAGTATTAGTTCCGCTATAGCATTTTGTGCTCAACAAAAAGACTTCTTTAAAGGAACTGATGATGCTGTAGGTGAAGTGTTGAATGTTGCTGCTAGATTTGAAGCTTGGGTGTTGGGTCAGACAAAACCTAAAAATCCAGTAGTTCAAGAGTCAGAAGACAGTACATTTGAGGATGGTGTGGTGTAATGCATGCCCTTGTGGACTCCGATACCATCTTACCAAGTGCCATTGGGTTTACTGCTACTGGATATGCAAGCATAAGACTTAATGGTAAGGAAATATTACTACATAGATGGATAGCAGGACTAGCTTTGGGGAGGAGTTTAAAATCTAATGAGTTGGTACATCATGTGAACTACAACAAACTAGATAATCGTAAAAAGAATCTAGTTATTTGTAAAGAGGACTCTTATCATATGATACTCCATGCTAGAACTGATATTATTTTAGCTGGCGGTCATCCAGATAAACACTATGTTTGTAATAAATGTCGTGAACTTAAAGAGTTAACAGATTTCCCAAAGAATAAGTCTCATTGGAATGGTTATAGTCACTACTGTAAAATATGTGCCAATAGCGTCAGAAGAGAGAAGCAATATTCAAAAGGAAAGTTTGGATGGTTATGTAGATTACAACAACAATATAGGAGACTAAAAAACTCTTATACAAAACGTGATATTTGTTGGATCACGAAGGAGGATACCTGTCTATGAGCAAACTACATGCGCTTATAGACTCCTAGCTGACACCATCGCTTTCGCATCTGCTGTATCGGCTAATGATGCTCCCGAATGGGTGGCCTTGTCTAGATGTAGAACTATGCTGGAGGGTATTTTAGAAAATGTAAAACCCACAACATATACTCTCTATGTGTCTGCTGGTAATAATTTTAGGAAGGAGATTGATCCTTCCTATAAGGCCAACAGAAAAGACATGCCAGTTCCAGTACATAGACAAGCATGCCATGATTATTTAGTCAGAGAGTGGAAAGCTATAGAATGTATTGACTATGAAGCTGATGATGCATGTGGTGTTAATCAGTATTATGATGGTTCCACAGTTATTGTTGGTATAGACAAGGACTTATTACAGATTCCCGGGGTACATTACCAGTGGCCTATAGTTCGGAAAGGAGTGGTAGTTCGTGAGGGTAGATTCCTAAAAATATCAGAGGAAGATGGATGGAGGAATTTCTTTACCCAGGTATTAACTGGGGATACATCTGACAACATAAGAGGATTGGAGGGCATAGGCCCTAAAAAGGCAGCTAAACTACTCACGGATTGTCATTCTGAGGAAGAGATGTACACGCAATGCAAAATATTGTATGAGGGTAATGACGCAGAAAGCGGGCTATCTAGATTTGAAAGAAATTGTGATCTTCTGTGGATATGGAGAGAACTAGGTGTAACATATAGTATTAGGAGAGAAACAAATGTTAAATAAACCATTAAAAGAAGAGATATTAGATCAAGCATTACATGTATTAAGTAATTTCTTTATTGTTGTATTTCTAGTATTTTTAGGAGCCTCCCTATACACTGCTGTTCTCATCTCTATTGCTTATACTCTTGGTAGAGAGGTTTATCAGCGCTTGCGTGGGGGGAATAACTGGTACGATTGTAAGGAAGGATGTCAAAGAGACATTTTATTTTCATTATTAGGAACTATATTAGGAATAATCTATGTATCAGTTTAATGAAATATGGTTAAAGTTTTATCTTTTGTTTTTAGACAAAAATGAGGGTAGTGTCTATGGAGCAGCAAAGGCTGCTGATGAGGCATTATACGAATACAAAAAGAGATGGGGAGTATAAAATTGGCAGCTTTAGCCTCCATTGTACCTGGATGGACAGCAGCTAAAATGAAGTCTTTCATCATTTCTGCTTTAAGGGGGAGCTTCCGAAGGTTTCCCCCGAAACAGCAATGTATTAATGATGCTTACATTGAGACCAAGATAAATGAGACTACTGGTAGAATGGCAAAGCATTATGAATGTGATGAATGTAAGGGAAGCTTCCCTAGAACAATGGTGGAAGCTGACCACATCATTTCAATAGTTGACCCATCGACAGGCTTTATAGATTGGAATACATGGATAGAAAGGGCGTTTGTTCCTGTTGGGGGATTCAGGTGTCTCTGCAAACCCTGTCACAAACGGAAAACTTCTGAAGAGAGAAAGAAGAAATGAAAAACTCAAATAAAAACATTTATCAGAGGGCCTATAGACGACGTACCGGTAATGCATCTACCCTCAAATACGAAAAAACTAAAAAAGGATTTCTTATGAGGCTGTACAGGAATATGAAATCTAGAGTTGAGGGTGTCCATAAGGAAAAATTTCATCTATATGCTGGATGTTCACTGTTACCTAAGGAAATATTTTATGAATGGAGTTTAGCCTCTGAAGTATTTCATCAATTGTTTGAGGAGTGGGAACAAAGCGGGTATGAAAGAAAACTAGCCCCCTCTGTGGATAGGGTAGACTCATTCCGTGGCTATGAACTAGGCAATATGGAATGGGTTACTATGTCAGAAAATAGTAGGCGCGGTGTATTAAATAAATATTATGGTGATTGGAGGTCAAATGAAGCTAGCTCAAGGTAGGGAGACAGTATTAGTAATACCAGACTTGCAGATTCCTTTTCACCATCCGGATGCATTTAAATTCTTAGACTACATAAGGTCTAAGGTGGAACCAACCAAAATAGTATGTATTGGGGATAGCATTGATAGTCATGCATTAAGTGATTATATACACAATCCAGACGGTTATTCTGCTGGGCATGAGCATGAATCTGCCCTAGACTACTTAAAGGATTTATACAGAATATTCCCAGAGGGGATTGAATTAGATTCTAATCATAACAATCGAGTCTTTCGTAGAGCATGTGCGGCTGGTATTCCAAAAGTTTTTCTTAAGAGTTACAAGGAATTTATGAAAGCCCCTGAAGGGTGGGAATTTGAGCAATACATAATTATTGATGGTGTCATGTACGAACATGGGGATAGTCATTCAGGAGGTCAAGCAGCTAGAAGTGCAGCACTTGCTAACATGAGGAGTACAGTTATAGGTCATCATCATAATACGGCTGGAATATCTTATGTTGCGAACAAAGAAGTTATGCTTTTTGGAATGAATGTTGGATGTCTTATTGACAATGAAGCTTATGCATTTGAATACAACAAAAAGAATAAGACACAGCCAACACTAGCATGTGGAGTGGTGGACAAAGGTGTACCAATATTATATCCACTTATTATTAATTCTAAGGGTCGATGGGTCGGTCATTAAGGGAGATAAAATGAAATTAAAAGACTTATACATAGAATCTCGTATGGTTAGTATACTAGGAGACATGGCTAGGATTGTTAGAGAAGACTCTGATGGTCAATGGGATGAGGGTAACTGTAGGCTGTCTGTAAATCTATGTATAGCTGCTGAAATATTGGCGGTTG
>OFRO01000749.1_pt1 | contig 10587 bp, 21 predicted proteins | sample 1543091 | NCBI WGS metagenome assembly OFRO01 (sample SAMN07774217, study PRJEB24372) | wastewater metagenome | isolation source: Exp Tend NO 10WW | collected 2016-02
GCGCGCCGCTTGACACTGCGAAGCGAGGCGCTTAATATCTCCCCATGCGCTGCACTTCAAGCGGCGCGGGAGAACCCGGTGAGGACAACGACGATTCTGGCGGCCGCCCTGCTCGCAACAGCGGCCCAGGCCCAGACCAGCAAGCGCAACGACGCGCTGAAGGTGGCCGGCAGCGGCATGGTCGCCGCGGCCGTGACGCTGCAGACGCAGGCACCGCTCTTCAGCTTCGCCGCCGGCACCGGCGCGGGACTGCTGATCGCCGCCGCTGACCGTGGCAGCGTGCGCGGCCGTGACCTCGCCATGGCGATGGCCGGCGCCGCCGCCGGCGTCACCGTCGGCAACCTGATCCTGACCCCGCGGTACATCGCGTACCGCGCGGCGTTCTGAGGGAGGCGACGAACATGGGAGCCCTCCTCCACGCCCTGCACGATCGCGAGCCGCTGCCAGCGCCGCGCGTCGTCGAAGTCAACGAGATCACCGCGCTCATCTGCCGGCTGCCGCAGACGCACGAGAACCTGGTGGCGCTGCTGTCCTGCGTCGAAGGCGTCTTCTCCAATGCGATGGCCTACGTCCCGGTGCTCGGCGAGGCGCACGACCACCTGCTCGACGCCTTTGCCGCGATGGACGACGTGACGGCGCCCGACTACCCGGCGATGTCGCTCAGCCGGCGAGAACTGCGCGACGAAGAAGACCACCTCGAGCGGCATCGGGAGCGCGGCGAATGAAGGCCTACCTTCGCCCCGAGACCGCCCGCGCGCTGCTCGAGCAATCGCGGGCCTACACGCAGCGCCGGCGCGCCGAGCGCGAGCGGGCCCGGGAAGTCGATCAGCTGTTCGCCGAGTTCCGTCGCATCGGGTTCGGTGCCGAGGCTGCGCGCGAACTGGCGGCCATCCAGGCTGGGGGCGCGTCGTGATCACCAGCGACAGCACGCGCCACAGCGGCGCACGCCTCGACTACAGACGCCCGTCGACGCTGGTCAGCATCGCACGCGCCATGCGCCGCGCCGTCCTGCTGCGCTGGTATCGCTGGCAGCTGCGCTGCATCGCCGAAGAGCGCCAGGGCTACGAAGACGCGGGCGTGATGCTCGGCGTCGAGTACCTGAAGAACTGCGAATTCCAGACGCGCGTGCTGCGCGGGCGGATCGCGTTTCTCGAATGTGACCTGTGACCAATCCAACTGGAGAACTCATGAACGCAGCCGCCCATCACCTGAGCCCCGTCGCCGCTGCTGCAGCGACTGCAACCCAGCAACAGACCAGCGACTTCGATCGCCTGGTGCAGCGCAGCTTCACGCCGCTCGACCTGCTGCAGGACGAGAACTTCGACAAGCTGTGGCGCATGGCCGAAGCTCTGGCCAACAGCGCGCTGTCCGTGCCAAAGGAACTGAAGGGCAACATCGGCGACTGCCTGGCAATCGTCACGCAGGCCATGATCTGGGGCCTGAACCCGTTCGCCGTCGCGCAGAAGGCGCATGTGATCAACGGGAAGCTCGGCTACGAGGCGCAACTTGTCAATGCCGTCGTGATGCAGTCCGGCGCGATCAAGGGCAGTTTCAGCTACGAGTACGAGGGCGACCGCTGCCGAGTCGGTGCGGTGCTGCGTGGCGAGACCGCGATCACCTGGGGTGAGTGGCTGTCGGCCGCGTCCGTGCAGGTCAAGAACAGCCCGCTGTGGAAGGTCAACCCGAAGCAGCAGATGGGCTACCTGCAGGTGAAGAACTGGACGCGCGCCTACTGCCCCGGTGCACTGCTGGGCATCTACACCGCTGACGAGCTTCAAGAGATGGATGGGGCGATGTCGCCGGCCGCTGTGGTCGAGTCGCTGTCGAAGCTCCCGTCGCTGCCTGCCTACCTGCAGTCCGACCTCGACAAGAACCTGCCGGCCTGGCGCAATGTCGTCGAGTCCGGCAAGAAGACCGCGGCAGACCTGCTGGCGATGCTGTCGACGAAGGCGACGTTCAGCGAGGAGCAGAAGGCCAAGATCCTCGCGCTCGGCAAGGTCAACGAAGCGCCGGCGCCCGCTGCCGCCGCCGATCCTTTCGTCGCCGACATGGAAGCCGCCGAGCTGCAGGAGGGCCAGCAGTGAAGATCCAAGAACTGCAACAGGGCTCGCCCGAGTGGCTGGCCTACCGGGCCGACCACTTCAACGCCTCCGACGCGCCCGCCATGCTCGGCGTCTCGCCCTACAAGACGCGCGACCAGCTGCTGCGCGAGATGCACACCGGCGTCGCCGAGGCGGTGGACGCCGGCCAGCAGCGCCGATTCGACAACGGGCACCGGCTCGAGGCCCTGGCCCGGCCGCACGCGGAGAAGATCGTCGGCGAGGATCTCTACCCGATCACCGGATCGAACGGCCGGCTGTCGGCCAGCTTCGACGGGCTGACGCTCGACGAGACGCGCGGATTCGAGCACAAGGCGCTCAACGCCGACCTGCGCGCTGCGTTCCGCGCGATCGACGTCGGCGCCGGCACCGATGTGCTGCCGCTGCACTACCGCGTGCAGATGGAACAGCAACTCCACGTCTGCGGCGGCGAGCGCGTGCTTTTCGTCGCCAGCGAGTTCGACGCCGACGACCAGCTGGTCGAGATGCATCACGTCTGGTACGAGCCGGACGCCGAACTGCGCGCGCAGATCCTGCGCGGCTGGGACCAGTTCTCCGCCGACCTCGCCGCCTACAAGTTGCCCGAGGCGGAGCCCGTCGCGCCAGTCGGCCGCGCTCCGGAGACGCTGCCGGCGCTGGCCATCGAGATCCGCGGCCAGGTCGTCGCCAGCAACCTGCCAGCGTTCAAGCAGACCGCGCTGGCGGCGATCCGCTCGGTGAATCGCGACCTGCAGACCGATCAGGACTTCGCCGACGCCGAGAAGGCGGTGAAGTGGTGCGCAGAGGTCGAGGACAAGATCAACGCAGCGAAGCAGCACGCGCTGGGCCAGACCGCCAGCATCGACGAACTGCTGCGCACGATGGACGACATCAGCGCCGAGGCCCGGCGCGTCCGGCTCGATCTCGACAAGCTGGTGACGAGCCGCAAGCAGCAGCTGAAGGAATCCGAGGTCTCGAAGGCGCGCGCCGCGCTGGCCGAGCACATCGCCGGGCTGAACGCCGAGATTGCGCCGGCCACGCTGCGGCCGGTGACAGCCGACTTCGGCGCCGCGATCAAGGGCCTGAAGACGATCGACAGCGTGCGATCGAAGCTCGACGCAGCGCTGGCGGCGGCGAAGATCGAAGCCAGCGGCCAGGCGCAGGCGATTCGGGCGAACCTGGGCGCCTACAAGCTGACGGCGTCCGAGGGCTTCGGGTTCCTGTTCCCGGACCTCGCGCAGCTCGTGCACAAGGCCGCCGACGACTTCCTGGTGCTCGTTCAGTCGCGCATCAGCGCGCACCGCCAGGCCGAGGCGGAGAAAGCGGGCGCCGCGGCTGCGCAGCAGGCAACCGTCGCGCCGGCAGCGCCACAGGATCAGGCTGCTGCCGCGCCGGCGCCGGCGCCGGTGCAGAGCGTCGCGCCCGTCGCGCTGCCGCCGCGCGCCGACGAACCGGCGACGCTGAAGCTCGGGACGATCTGCGAAGCACTGGGCGTCACGATGACCGCGCAGTTCGTCTCGGAGGCGCTGAGGATCCCGCACAGCAGTACACAGGGCGCCGCGAAGCTCTACCGAGAGAGCGACTTCGAGCGGATCTGCTTCAGCCTGCAGAAGCACGTCGAGACGGTGCGCCTCGCGCGCCGCGAGAAAGCCGCAGCATGAGCGCAGCCCAGAAGCAGCTGGAAATCTGGGTCGTCGTCTGCGAGAACGACAAGGCCCACCCGCGCTGGGGCGTCGACTCTGGCGGCCCGATCGTGCACGAGACCTACGTGCACGAAGCCAGCCGCCAGGCAGCTATGAAGCGCGCACAGCAGTTGGAGGCCTACGGTGCCTGCCGCATCGCTCGCCTCGTGTTCGATGACGAGCCCACTCACAACCACGGAGCCTGACCGATGTTCCAGATCGAGACCTTCACCTACGCCCGCCTCGCCTCAATCACATCGCGCGTCGAGAAGCACGGCGACGACGAAAAGCCCGCCGTGTCGATGCGCCTCGAGATCGAAGCGCCGAACACGCTGCTCGACGTCATCGACCCCAGCATCCGCCACGCGCTGTACAAGGCCGTCGACGATCAGGATCAGCTTCCCGGCGTGGAGCCGGCCACGCCGGTACTGCGCTGCAACAGCTTCGACAAGCACGCTCTGACCACCGCGCACGAAGGATGGACCCTGGCGATCGATTACGGCATCGACCAGCAGGATCCCATGCAGTTCGGTGGGTGCAAGGTCGACAAGTTCCACGTCGAGGCCAAGCAAGGCGGAAGCATCGTGCTGTCGTTTCGCGTCGGGACGAGCGACATCGACGCTGACAAGGGCGGCAAGCTGCTGATGCACAACGGCGACGACATCGCGATCACGCTGAAGGCACCGAAAAAGAAGCCCGAAGCGATCGACGGCACGACGGCGGCGTTCGAGCGCGATCACCCGGGAGCATCAGCCGGCGAAGGCAACGGCGAGGGCGACGCTACGGACCTCTTCACGCAGACCAGCAGCATTGGCGGCGCTGGTCCGGATGACGACGGCCACGACGAAGAAGGATCCGAGGGCGGAGATCCAGATGCTGGCGTGCCGCCGCAATCAGTGACCGTCGAGACATCGCGACCAGGAACGCGCACCGCGCGCGGGCGCGAGAAGACGAAGGCCGCTCTGGCCACCGGCCTGGCCGCGGCGCACAGCGAGTCGACGCAAGCCATCTCAAGCGCCAGCGATGCGGCTCAGGAGCACATCGCGGCCGTCGGCGCGAAGCTCGAAGGGGCAGAGTCGTGACCAGTATCACGATCGAACTGCACTCCCTGCCGGGCGACATGCCAGACGCAGACACCGATGTGCTCGTGTGGGCCCGTGGCGATCAGGAAGCCCAGCTCGGCGCCTACGTTGGCCCGGAGTTCTCCGACTCCGGCTGGGTCGACGCGCAGGGCGAGTGCGTGGAGGTTGTGCGCTGGGCAGAACTGCCGCGGCTTCCGAACGTCGTGGCCCTGCCCGATCGCTCCACGCTGCTGCCGCTGAACAACGGCCGCGCGGTGGACCTGGGCGCTCGCTGGAGCATGCCGAAGTGATCACGCCGCAATACCTGCTGCCGCTGGCCAGCGAGATCGTGGTCGACAACTTCGCCGGTGCCCGGCGGCGCGAGCGTCGGCGGTAACCGGCTTGCGCCCACACAGGAGTAACGATGAACAACAACCTTGCCGGCGCAAGTCCGGTTGACCAACCAGTTATGCCGCTGGCGCCGGAGCGCGCTGCATTTGTGGCTTGGATGCGCGACTTTGCGAACGTAGCCGACAACTACTGGATGCGCGACCCGAAGATGGGCGAGCACGACGCGGCGCTCTCTGCGTGGCTGTACCAGCAACGCGAGGTTGACAGGCTGCGGGCGGCGCTGCTGCAATGCGCCAGGCAGGCAGAGGCCCTCAAGCGCGAGTGCGGATCGGACCCGGAGAGCGCCCAAGCCGTGCGCAATGGGCAGTACCAAGCGATCAGCACTGCGGCGCACATCGCGCTGGGAACGATCAAGGGGCCACCTCCGATCGCAGTGGTTGCTACCGTGACCGAGTGCGAAGCCTGCATGACGCCAGACGTGTGCCAACTGCGCGGGACGTGCGACCACTACGCAGCCGAACGTCTGCGCATTGCAAAGGTGAAGACATGAAGCTGACCAAGGCCCAAGACAGAACGCTTTCGTTCATCCGCACGGCCGGCGCTGTGACCATTGACGCCTACGGATGCCTTGTGCGCAACGACGGCGAGAAGACGAACGCCAGCGGCGCCACGACTGCGGTGCGGCTGGTGGTGCTTGGCCTGGTTACGAGCCGTGGCGGGCTGCTGATGCTGACGGAGGCCGGCGTGCGCAACGCGCTGCCAACGTGTGGCCCAGCAAAGAAGCGGCATAACGTTGGAGCTGAGCCGACAAGGCCGAAAAGGACTTTCGATGGACGACAACAGTACGCCGGCCTTGGTCGGATCGAGCGAGTCGTTATCCGTCTCGCCCCTACTGCAAAGAATGCCGGCGGCCCGCTGCGGCGGGTCGCCTCGACCGACGAGTTAAGCCTGCAACAACGGAGGCACGATGAATCAGCAAGACCTGAACGCGATGGCCGAATACTGGCACCGCGAAACGCGCTACATCAACGACAAGGTGGACGACGCATTCAAGGATGCGCAGGACCACGCCTACCAGCTTGGATGGAAGCGCGGACGAGAGGAAGCGAAGGCGCGTTTCGAGCCACGCCCGCCGCTGACGGATGAGCGCATCACGAAGCTGGCGGAAATGATGCCGGGCGGCCTGGACGGATTCCTCAAGGGCTGGGGCTGGCAGCAGTTCGCGCGAGCGATCGAAGAAGACCACGGCATTGGAATTGAGGCTTAACGTTGGAGCTGAGCAGCATGCCCCTCGCTGAACTTTCGCAGACCGCCGACGCCTCGCAGGGGCATGTCTGCTCGAGCGACCAGTTATGCGCCGTGGTGGAGCCGCGCATGGTTGCTGCGCTCTACGTGGAGCCGAAGGGCTGCTATGTAGGCGTGCCGGGCGTGGACCCGTGGGACGAAGCGCGCGACGCCCGCAAGTACAGCGGTCCTCACCCGGTGGTGTGCCACAGCCCATGCCAGCGGTGGGGTAAGTTTTGGCACGGTAGCACGCGGAAGCCGCACCAATACCGCAAGGGTGACGATGGCGGGTGCTTTGCGGCCGCGCTCACTGCGGTGCGCAACTATGGCGGCGTGCTTGAGCATCCTGCCGACTCGCACGCCTGGGAATGGTTCGGGCTTGTCGAGCCGGAGCGCGGCGTAGGGTGGATGTGGGCAGACAAGTTCGGCGGGTGGACTTGCTACGTTGAACAGGGTCACTACGGACACGCCAGCAGAAAGCCGACATGGCTCTATGCGCGGCCGAACTCGCGCGATGATTTGCCTGAGTTGAATTGGAGCCGTGGGGCACAGCGGTTGCCCGAATGGATGATCGATCGCTACGGCTATGAGAAAGCCAGGCGCATCGGCGTGGTGGCGATGGTAGGCGGGAAGAACAAGACCGCGATCCGCAACGGCACGCCGCACCCGTTTCGTGATGTGCTGCTTTCGATAGCGCGCAAGGCGCATAACGCCGCATTGAGCGGACCGCGCAAGTGACCTAGACGGAGCGCGCCGCCCTTACCCGCGGTTCGCTCGAATGCACAGTTAAGCCTGCAGCCGGAGCACGACAACGATGGAGACTCACCCGCTTGACCACGAAGGACGCGCGCTATTCCATCTGGAGCTGCTTGGCTGCTACCAACCCGAGGACGCACGAGCGCCCTACGTGCCAGAGCCCGAGCAAGAGCACTGGAACGATGACCACTACTGGAACGACGATGACGACGGCCGCTACCTCGGCGAGCTGGTGACGTGCTGGGCCTGCGGTGGCGAAGGGAACGACATCCAGTGCTGCGACGACCTGTGCCACGGGCAAGGATGGTGCATGCACGGCGACAACGCCGCCTGCCGAGAGTGCGGCGGCGAAGGCTATCTCTGAAAGGACGAACGTGAATCGACCATTCCACATCGGCGCGCAGAACGACGCGCTCTACATCATCAGCGGCGAGGCGCCAGCCACGACCAACGACTACCCGCGCCACGATGCCGACCGAACCTGCGTGGCGAGCGTGGTGGACGAGGCCGAGGCCCGCCGGCTGGTGCAGGAGCACGCAGCGCTTCGTGCGGCGCTGGATTCGGCGTGCGAGGCATTCGAGGCCGCCGAGCCGTACCTGCCGAACGGCTGCAAAGACGAGTTCCGCTTCTACGCCTCATGGGAAGAAGCGAAGCGGGCATTGGGGCTTAACGTTTGAGCTGAGAGGCGGCCCGCTCGGTGCGGGCCATTGAACAACCCTGGAGGCCGTCCGCTCGAGCGAATTGTTAGAGCGCCGGTTCCGAAGCGAGGAAGAGATGGCGAGCTATAACGACCCCGACGAACTGCGCGCGCTGGCCGACCGCATTGACTACGAGAAGCTGTGGCAGTGGGCCGGCATGGACCACGACAAGATGACGCCAGAGCAGAAGGACCGGCACATGGCCGGCGTGTTCCTGCGCCGCTACGCGAGCGACCGCGGCAACATGCTGGAGCAGTTGAAGGAAGGCGCTGCCTACATGCGCGGCATGCGGCTGGAGCGAGCCAACCGCGGCACCGACCAGCGCGGCTGCGGCGACGGAGCGTGGCACGGTGCTGTGAACGCCGAGAGCGACCGGCTGCGCGCTGCGGGGCAGGAGTTCCCGCGGATGATGTACACGGCCAAGACCATCAGCGACGAGGTGCCGCGCATGGTGCTGCTGTTCCAGTACGAGCGCGAGCGCGGCATGCCCGACAGCTACAAGATGTGCGGGCTGGACCCGCGGCCGGCTACGCCGCTCAAGGACAACCACCTGCGGTGCGCGCTGGGGCAGGAGTGCCGGAAGTGCCCGCACCTGGCGGCCATTGACCGCAGCGAGCGCATGACGCCGGAAGCGAAGGACGAGGCCAAGGCCTGGACATGCGCGACGCACTTCCTGCTGGAGTCGAAGCCCGACGTGTACTGCGAACAGATCCTGTTCGACAAGAGCGACGACGCATTCCACGACCGGCTGGCGCAGAGCTTCGCCGCAGAGTACGACGACGGCAGCCTGGATGCCGGCCAGTGAGCGAAGCGCTCTAACGTTGCAATTGAGCCGCGCCGTTAGGCGTCGGCTCGAATTGCGTGTTGGGCGTCTCGTGCCGAAGCGTAGCAATGTTGGCGTGTTACAAAAAAGGTCTTGCGTAGTCTGGTTGTTGTGCTACAGTAACCACATCGACAACGCAACCGGAGAGACGAAATGAGCAAGCGCACTGACTGGACGATCAAGCAAGCGGCGATGTGGGTTGCGACTCACAACGTGACGGGCGAAACGCTGGTGGCCCGCAGCCGCGAAGCGCTGATGAGCAAGATCAACGAGTGGGACCGGGCGTGATGCCCTGGTACACGACAGCAGACGCACGACGCGACGCCGAACGACAAGCAGCCGAAAGGAAACGCACCATGAGCACCCAGCAAGTCAACCTCTACAACCCCAGCGTCAGCGACATCAAGCGCTACGCCGATGCCGCCCGCGTGGCCCGCGTGATGCAAGCCACCGGCTGCACCGCTGACGACGCCCGCGACTACCTCGTGGCCGAGGAAGGCGACGAGTACGACGCGATCCTGAGCTACCGCACCGACCGTCAAGCCTACGGAGCCGTGCGATGAGCGCGGCCCTGCGGCAAGACCTGGACGACGCCCGCAAGGGCCTTGCCGAATGGCGGGCCTTGGCGCTCGCCGCTCAGGCGCAGGTGAAGCATCAGGCCGGCATGCGCGAAAGCGAACTGGTGACCTTGCTGAAGGACATCCTGCATTGCAGCGACGTGTTCGCAACCTTCCGGCCCGACCTGCATGCGCGCCTGCTGGACTTCGGGCGCCGGCTGAAGGCGCAGGAGCCGCGAGACGACTTTCCGGACGACTACGAGGTATGAGCGCCGAACAGAACAAGGGCGGGCGACCGCCCGCGCCGCCTCAGTTGCAGCGCGTGAACGTGCCGCTACGCCTGCCTCGCTGGCTGGTGGAGTGGATCGACCAACAGGAAGGCACGCGGGCGGATGTGATCGAAGCCGCGCTGCTGAAGGCTCACAAGCTGCGCCAGCCGAAGGAGTGACGATGGACTACCACGCATTGACGAAGAAATGCGACGGGATGTGCGACTCATGCGAGTGCCCGCCTGCGCGTGTGACCTGCGGCGGCGGCCTGCCCGGCGACCCGAACGGCGAACAAGCCGCGCTGGCCGTTGAAGTGCTGGTGCGTAAGTACGAAGGCGCGATGCTGCGCGAGAAGTTGCGTGAGGCGCTGAACGAGGCGTACATGATGGGTGCGCAGAACATCTTGGGGCAACTGCGATGAACGGCGCCCGCAGCATGACGCCCTGGTTCCCCGTTGCGGTTGACCCCGTACACGAAGGCATCTATGAAGTCGAGTACCGCCAGTCTCGATTCCTCTTCCGCCGCGAGTGGCGCGATGGGTTGTGGTGCATTCCTGGCGCGGTGCTGTTGCCAGCCACTCGGCCCAAGCGCTGGCGCGGACTGACTGAGCCAGATCGAGCGATGCCGAAGGATCAGTGATGAACACCAACAAACCACTTCGGCGGAACGTGGACGGCGTTTGCACGCGCAGCACCTGCGAGTGTGAGCGCGATGGGCTGGGTGATCAGTGCATTTGGCTGAAGCCCGTGGCGGATCACTGGAGCGACTGCGCCACGAACAATGCGCCAGCCTACCCCGCCGGCCCGTGCGACTGCATGCCGACGCCGGCCATGTGCCGCGCTGCGGTGGTGTACCTCAATGGCCCCGAGGTCTACGAAAAACTGCCGCGCGAGGTACTGGATATCGAGGAGAGCATTTACCGCGAAGTGTGGCTAGCTATGCAGGCGGCTGCGCCCAACGTCGAAGCTCAGGGGCCGAGCCCTGCGCAGTGATTCGATGGACAACAAGCGTTGCCGGGCTCGGTCCCT
>OFRO01000751.1_pt1 | contig 10576 bp, 8 predicted proteins | sample 1543091 | NCBI WGS metagenome assembly OFRO01 (sample SAMN07774217, study PRJEB24372) | wastewater metagenome | isolation source: Exp Tend NO 10WW | collected 2016-02
CCAGAGCGATCGATCCGATGACGCAGGCCGAGGCGATGCTCAAGCTCGATGCGGCGTGCAAGGTGGGCAAGCGGGTGCTGCTCAACGACATCTTCGGCAAAGAGCACCAGGCGTGGGCGAGCGCCGCGGCGAGGAGCGCGGCCGAAAAGTCCTCGCCGGTCGCGAGGGCGCGGTCGGCCTCGCGTCCGCCGGACCCGCCGGTGACCTGGGCGACCGCGCGCACGAGTTCGTCGGCGCGCAGCTTCTTCTCGGCCAGGAGGTCGTCGCTGATGATCGGGAGCTGATCGGCACCCGCTGGATGACGCCGGCCGAGGCATTGGCGGCGCACGACTCCGGCGACATCGTGTTGATCTTCCCGACCGTGCGGACGTTGGTCGCGCTCGACCGCTTCCGCTGCGCTGCCGACGTGTTGGACCATGCACGGCGAATCTCGCAGATCCAGCCGATCCTGACCGGCGCCCGCAAGAATGAGATCCTGCTTGCCTTCCGTGCCTGGCTCGACCTTCCGCATAGTGCTTTGCGCCTGCCGGACAGCAAGACTGGGGCGAAGGTGATCGCGCTTCCGACGTCTGCCGTGCGCTTAATCGGTCAGATCATCGCCTCAGATCCAGGAAACGACCGGCTTTTCCCGCCAGGCTACAATCCGTATGCCGGCTGGGCTGAGCTGCTGACGACGGCCAAGATCCAAGATCTGCGGATCCATGACCTGCGCCATACCTATGCGTCGATCGGGCTTTCCATGGGAAGGCTCACACGGGAAGAAATGGGCCCTCTGCTGGGGCACAAGGACGTCGCCTCAACGCAGCGTTACGCGCACCTGATGGCCCCTGAGAGGTTGCAGGCCAGCGAAGTCATTGGCGGGCTGATTGATGAATTGCTGCTGCCTTCAGAGCGGGCAGTCGTCGTTGCAAACGCATAGATATTTTGCGTTATGTTCGCGCACCTGGTCGCGGGTCTTTGCCGTGTCGTCTTTGTGGTCGCGGATCGGCTTGGCTATCTGACAAAAATCATTTATCGGCACGCTCGAATTGTTCGCGCACCCGTTCAGACCAAGAAGAATTAGGATCAGCAACAGCGCTTCCTGCTTCATTGGCTTTCCTCACGTTCTCCAGGGTTTTGGTCAGGCCTTCAGAAATGGCCGTAGCCTTGCCTGCCTCAATGAGCTGGCGGTCGCCAAGATATTTTGCAATCCCGGCGACCGCCTGAACCAGCGCTTCTATGAAGGCCAGCCAGCTCATTTTGCTATTCGGGCTTCTTGAAGATGCTCGAAGCCGTCAGTGCGCGAAGCACGACGAGGATGGCAGCGATCGAGCTGCCAACCCAGGGAAGATGCTCGGCCACGAAGGCCTGCATCGACGGATCAGCGAAGATGCTGGTCAGCGCCAAGAGGATTGCGAAGATCACCGTTTTAAAGCCTTGCATGCGACTTCTCCTATTTCACGTTGTTGTAGAAGCTGTGCTTCCCGATAATCACAACCGGTTCAGGATCCTTGAGCTGGTTTGGTTGGCGCCAGCTCGGCGGGAAGCCCATGGCCGTCGTGTGGTAATGGGTTGAGCCCTTCGTGTTATCGACGATCAATCCTGCTATGGCGAGCCTGGCCACGACAATGCACTCGGCAAAGGCCTTATCCCCTGCCGTGACCGCGAGGATCTTCTTGCGGTTAGGGTCGCTCTCATTCCAGCAGCTGAACTGCCAAGGCCGCTGTGCCGCGCTGATGATTGTGCCGACGCCGAACAGGTGGGAAAGCTTCTTGCCTTCCGTCTTTTCGTGAAAGGCTTTTGCGACCTTGACCCGGTTGAGGATCACATTCGCAACACCGACGCGGCCGGCGTCACCTTCGCCGCGCGCTTCGCCAAAGATCGTCCTGGCTAGAACTTCCAGCTCATCCATAACAGCCCCCTATGTTTAACGTGGAGTAATAATTTTAGGGATCGCACCCAACAGGGCTTCCCAGCAAGCGACGGCAACAAAAGCAATCGCTACCCATACGCAGCCCACGACGGTCTTTTCCACAATGGCCATGCGCAGCTTCCGTCTTTCGTCGACCAGAGCAATCATCGTTTCATGGTAACGACGGTGCCCTTCAGCATCCTCGCCAGGGAAGGCGGACTTCAGCTTGGCGATGTCCTGCAACTGCTTGGCATTGGCCGCGTCGATCATTTCCAGGCGCGTCATAATGCTGTGCTGGTTGTCGCGGATCTCCTGAAGCAGTTGGGCCAGGAACGGCTGCTGCTGAGGATCTATGATTTCGCTAAGCTCTTTCAGCGTTGGGTTTTTCTCGCCCATGCTACCTACCAACCATCACGTCGAGCTGGCCGGTGCCGTACCACGTACCTGTGTTGGAGGAAACTACGCCAAAAACAGTTGCGTAGTTATAGCCTTCGGTAAAATCGGATTTGATATTGCTGCACTGCGCCAACTGTTTTGTGGTTGCTGTCAACACAAAGCTGTTGGGCGAAGCAACCGTGCCATTATAGGCAATTCTGGTTGAGTTTTCCTGCCCGGCAGTGCCTCCGGTCATTGAGCCGTTATAAGATGCTCGCACCTTGTCGCCGCTCCAGCTCAGAAATTCGCAACGGATTTCGCTATTAAGCTCGGCGCCGCTGGTCGAAGTCGTAGTGCGATCGGTGCTAAATACGTTTTGGATATGCGCGCCGCTGTCATTGAACCAGCTGCGCACGAAACGCTGTGTGGCGCTGTCGACCCAGGCAGCAGCGCCGCTAGTGCGCGCCATGCCGACAAGCGTGTGCGTCGTGGTCGCATCCGACTTAACCCGAACACCGTCAGCGCCGGCCGTGTATCCAGTGGCGCTGGCCATAAGCGTGACGACGCCAGTGTCGATATAAGCGTAAATGTAATACGTCGTGCTGTTGGACAGGCCGGACGGAGAAAGCAGATGGCTTCCGGCCGTCAGCGTATAAGCCAAGCCACCGATCCAAATGATGTTGCCATCATATGGATCCAGGCTGAGGTTGGTTGAAACCTTAGTCAGCTTACAGAGCGACCGGCGTGTGCCCAGCTGCTTGATGTCAGAAGCACCTATTGCCATACCAGCGCCAGCGGTCAATCCGGCAATGTTCCCACTAGATCCACGGCCGACAATTCTGGAAGCGGCCACAGCAATATCAGCTGGAGCAGCTGAGCTGGCGGTCGCGTTGCCCTTCAGGGTATTCGCGGCCATGTCTGCCAATTTGGCATTAGTCACGGCTTCGTCGACGATGTTGATCGTATCCACGCCATCTTCAGGCACGGCCCCGACTTCAGATCTTTCAGCGACGTCGACGTTGCCATCCTCATCAAAAACCACAGCCTTGCCGCCACGGTCAGCAACGCTGGGGAGAACGGTGGTCAGGCCTTCAGGATCCGTCAGCGGGAACGTCACGGCCAAGCCTATGTTGCTAATCTGTTGAAGGATTGCAAAGACCTTATCGAGCTGCGTATTCAGCGCCGTGATATTGAACGGGCCAGAATTGGGGAAGTCGGTCGTGCGCTCGATCGGCACGTCGCGCACGATCGTTATGGTCGTATTCGAAACCGGTGTGTCGAGCGTGACGGTGCCGCCTTCATAGCCGCCGCTTGTGCCAGCATCGCCGGCCACAACGTAATCAGCCGCGTCGACTAAATCATCGCCGTTATAGACTTTGATGTCCGTGTCCTCGAAGAAGGCAAACGGGATAATGAAGCTGTCGTCCGGCGTGCCGCCAACCGTATAAGTTACGATCGGGCTTTCGTCAGGGATTGTAACGTGCGGGTCAGACATGGATTGGGCCTCCAGGTCGCAGGATCACGGCCGGGCAGCAATCCTTCAATGCACTCGCTATTTGCCTGTGGCCGCGGACATATCCGGCGCGCGGCTCGGTTCCTTGTCGCCAGGACGCCACCAATATTTCTGCTTGCGGTCCTTCAGATACTGCCGTTCTTGGCGCCGGAAGCGGTCATGCGCCTTCGGATCCACGGCTTCGTCGAGCTGGTCAAGCACGTTGCGCTGGAAGGCGAGCCCCCAATACCATGCCTTCCCGCCCGGCATATATTTGCCGATGAAGCGCGCGGCTTCAGGTCCGAAGTTTGTGTCTTTGCCTTTGGCAAGCTCTTGTACGTTGCCCAAGGTGAGGCCGCTGACGTCGTCCATGAAGTCGACGACGGGGCCACCAAGCGATTGCCACCAGCCTTTGCCGAAACGGTTTTGATCCGCGAAGATGAAGTCGCCCATGAGGCTGAGCCCGCCGCCTTGAGCCATGGCCGCACCCCAAAACTTTGGATCGTTTATATCCATGGGATCTCGGCCGCTGCTGATTTCCTTACCCTGGTAAGCCAGCGCGCCGAACATCGTGGAGCCGATCACAATGCTGGCCATCATCTTGGCCTTGTTCAGCCCGCCGGCACGCGATTGCACGCCGTTGAACAGCTGCATGTGCATGAGGGTCAGCGGGAAATTCTTGAACAGCGCCACGTTCTGCGACATTTCGCCAACCAGCGTGCCCTTCTTCGTCTCGCCCATGAGGCCGGCACGCACGCGAGGCGAGGCTTCAATCACAGCCATGCGCTGCAGGGTGAGCTGCATGTTTTGCATCCTGGTCGAGGCTTCACGGCCAAGACCTTCAGCGGCATAGACACTCATGGGGTTGACGTATTTTGCACCGTTATCGGCGGTGTAAGGCTCGGCCTTGCGAATAGTGTCCCAATAGCTGCCGTCAATACCGAAGCGCTGCATCTGTCCGCGCAGATCCGCGGGCAGCTCGTCGAAGGCATGGGCCGCATTGCGATGCAGCCAGTTATAGAAGTCCATGCCAAAGACGTTCTTGCCGCCTTGCGTCCATGGGGTAAGCAAGGTGGCGCGCATGGTGGTATCGGCCAGGCGCCTGGTCCATTCCGGTCCTTCAACCTCGCCAACCCAGCGCGCCATGCCGCTCGCCACTTGGGTCCAGCTGTCCGCGCCCAGGGAAAGGTGAAGCGAAAGCTGCTGATCCTTCTTCAGCGCGCCGGTCAGATTGCGCACCACGTTGGTCAGCGACTTGGTTTGCGATAGGCCAACCATGCGTCTGGCAATGCGCTGGCCGTTAATGTCTGTGATCGCGGATATGAAGGCGCGCTGCAGCAGGGCGGCTGAAAGAAGGTTGCGCGCACCAGCGGCCATGCTGGCAAAGAAGGCATTTGTGGGCACGCCTGCCGCACCAGACAGGACGCCATAGGTATTGTCGACCGCGCGGGCCATCGTCTTTTGATACTCGGCTTTCGCAAAACCAGTGCGGCCAACCGGCGGCGGCTTCTTCGCATTGTCGATCGCCACCGTGTCGCTCATGGTTTTCACCATGGCCTTCGGGTTAGGCCCGAACTTTTCCATCAAGCCGATGTCGCGGGACATGCTGTGCACATAGCCAACCAGCACGTCGTATGGATCGCTTGAGCCGAACTGTTCGTTATATTTCAGCCAGCTGTCGCCATCCTTGAACTGCAGCATCCGGGGGTCCATGCGGCGATTGCCGATTGCACGGCCACCTGAGGCGCCTGGCGTCATATCGTCCATTCCGTGCGTGCGGATCCCTTCGTAAACGTCGCGCAGGACAACGCGCAGCTCATTGTCAGACAAGGCCTGGCCGGTGCTGTGGTCGAGCATCTTATCGCGATTGAGCAGCGGAACGATCCCGTCTATCCACTGGTCAGGCGCCACGGATCCAACCTTCACAGCGTCGTGCAGATGCGGCATGGCCCAATCATCGCGCCAGGCAATCGTGTCGCCTGAGTGACGGTTAAACTCGGTCCACAGATATTTCGCAGCGCCGCGGAAGCCTTCGGCCATTTCCTTTGCTGTCGTCAGGCCGGTGCTTTGGCCGTGCAGCTCGCGCACCACGTCGTCTATGCCGGCACGCGGCCGCTTCAGACCAGCATACTGCGGCCGAAACGTGGTCAGCAGGTCATTCATCATTGAGAAGGCGCGGTTGCGGTGCACTTCCTGCAGGTTCGATACGGGCGGTGCCGGGTTCTTTGCCCATGGGTCGATGTCCAGCTCGGACAGCAGCCAGCGGTAGCCGTCTCCCTGGTACTGCTGCCGGGCCAAATTCAGATCAACCTGGCGCGCGATACGCAGCCGTGTCTGCCTGGCCTTGGTGGATTTCTCTTTCGTGAAAGCTTCCGCGGCCTGCTTGGCGGCGAGCGCTTCGGCCTGCTCAGGGTTCATGCCGCGCCGGTTCTTTTCCTCGTAGCGCTTCAGGCGGTCCTCGATTTCGGCGCCCTGTTCTTTGGTCAGCTTGCCGACTGCGACCTTGCCGCGGATACATTTTATGACGCTCATACTTCAGCCCCTCCGCCAACGCAGTCCGTCAGCTCGTCGACCAGCGTTTTATCCTGGTCCAGATCATCAAGAACTTTGCCGATCTTGCTCTTCACCAGCGTACCGTCGCCAGCATCCACATAAATCAGGTCGTCTTTCGAAAGCCTGCCGTCGGTCAGCGCGGCGTCCACCTGGTCGGTCAGCTGCTGGTCCAGAAAATCAGGCTGCTGCTTGTCGAAAGCTTCCTGACTGGTCCTTATCTCTGCTGGTTCAAGATGGAGTTGGCTGTCAGGCGTCGATCCTGCGCCGCGTCCTGCATACCGGAAGTCCAGGCCATCATCAGCTGATTGTCGGACAGCCTGGAGAAAGCTTCGTGTAGCGTCCCCTGGTCTTGCTCCTTCTCTGAGTTCTTGGGCTGCTGCTGTGAGGGCGTCTGAGACAGGGCCTTTTGTTCCTGCGAGCTTTTGGATGAAGTCGGCGACTTTGGCATCTTGAGACATCCTTTCGATATTGGCCTGACGGGAAAGCACATTACCCGCGCCCTCGATCTGATCGGCCTGTTGCACCAGCGTTGAGAAAACCTGCTTGTCTTTCTTTAGCGCCTTGAGCGAGGCGTCGAGCACGCGCGCCCTTTCCATATACAGGCTTTCCGAAATAACTTCATCCCCGAAAAGCGTGGATTGCGTCGAGGTGTTGACGTCCGTGCTCATCACCTGGCGTACGATCGTCTCGGCCTGTATAGCGTTCTCAGGCTGGGTCTTATGCAGCACGCGAAGCGCCGCCTCCTGAAGCTTGGGGTCATTCACCAGCCGGCCGACAATGGCGCCATAGTTTTCAGGCACGACGCCGTTCACGACCATGCCAAAGCTGTTCTCGTCGAGGTTGGCCAGCGCGCGTCCTTGGCGGACTAGGGCTGAGGTGGGCGGAAGCGGGGGCAGGTCAGCCTCTCGCGCGGCCCGCAAGATCTTGGCGGTGTCGATCGGGGAACCGGTGCCCTCGGCGATATTCTTCAAGGCGGCACGCACGCGGACAGCGTCAGGCGTCCAGCCGTCAGCTTCTCTTAACACTTTCGCGTTCAGGAATACGTCTGCCTGCCCAGCCGCCTGCGCTCTTTGGGCCAGATTTAGGCGCTGGTGGCCGTCGGCTATGAAGCGGCTACCATCCCTGCCCTCATACACCAAAGCCACGCCTGCGAAGTCCTCCTGCCATTTGTCGACCCCTTTGAGGCGGTCAGTCACCCCCAATTCATTGCCACCTTCCTTGAACTGGAAGGTCTTGGCGTCGACTTTCACCGTGGAAGGATCAACCTTTTCAAGGCCTTCAACATAAGGCTGGACCATTTTGCCAGGGATAAAGGCAGGTTCTGGTGCCGGCGCGCCCTGATCCATGGCGCTCATAGCCTGGTCGTAATTGCGGATATGGGTTTCAGGTATCTCGCTCTGCCCGCCGCCCATCTTCTTCGAAGCCCAGCGATAAAGCTGTCCGGCCGTAACAGGTTGCCCGTTTTTAAAGAAAACCTGCTTGTTCGCGGCAGCTGCTTCTGGGCTGACCAGTGATGCGGCGGGCACTGTGGGGTCCGACTGCAGGCCGCGCAGGAAATCGACCGCGCCGGTTTGCCCAAGGAAATGAGCCAGATAAAGGTTGGTGTCGTCGACCGGTAGGCCCGCCGTCTGCAGCGCGCCGCGGCTCTTGGCCGTGTATGCCTGCATCTGCGCGTCCTGAAACTCGGAATTGGCGCGCGGATCCGGCTGGCCTTTGACGATCGGTGGCACGCCGGTTTCTGCGGCCATGTCGTTCCATGTGCCCTCTGTGAATTGGTAGGTGCCTGTCGCGCTGGAGGTTTTGGCTTTGGCCGCTGGGTTGCCGCCGCTCTCGGCCGTGGCCACCTTGCCCGTATAGGCTGAGGGATTGTCCTCGAAAGCTGCTTCGTTGGCGCGCTCGACCACTGTGCCAACGCTGCGCTCGGTGGGATCCGCGCTGCCACGGAAACGGCTGATATTCTGGAACACCTTTGACATAGCCGGGGTCGCGGCCTTCACGCCAGCGTTCACAGCCTTGCCGATCAGCACGCCGCCGACTTCCATAGCAGCACCAGCGGCGCCGGCTATGGCCACGTCCTGCACCACGTTGCCAATATCTCGCTCAGGCAGGCCGAAGGTCCGCTGATTAACCCTCTTGCCGGGCTCGCTGATAACTTCCGCCGCAGCATTGATGCCGCCGCCTGCCAGTGCCAGCGCGCCAAGGCCACCAGACGAAGCTGTGATAGCCACGGCCGCGCCAGTGCCGGCCACGGTTGCGCCGATGGTGGTGGGGCTGGAGAAGGCGCCATAGACGTTGCCGACGAAACCGGACGCCGAAGCCCAGCCGCTGCGGTATTTCTGCGCCCTGGTCCATTCCTCGCCAGCAGCTTGGCCCTTTTGAACCATGCCATCCCATACCTGGTCCGGGTTGATAGGCGTCAGGTCAGGGATCTCAGTCTTTTTGCGCTCAATGAAGTCGTTGATCGCCTTCAGCTGGGCATTGAAACGGGTCGGCGCGCCATGATCTTTCGCCTCTTCGACGTTGAACGCGCCCAGCTCGGTGACTGGATTGATGAAGCGCTGGCCGGTGCGCTTTTCCAGGTCGTCGAGGATGGTTTGATATTCGCTCTTCAGGCCATAATGCACAGCGTTGTCGTTCAGGAAATTGCGCTGCGCCACGACGGCCATGTCGAAAGCTTCGCCCGTCTCAACAGGCAAGCGCTCCATGGGCCGCAAAGCGCGGTTAGTTTCCAGCTCTCTCTGGTCGGGCTTCAACATTACTTGCCTATGATCGGCTTCAGATCTATCTGCGCGCCGGACAACTTGCCGTCGCTTTCAAGAAAGAACACGGCCATGGGGGATCCTGCAACATTAAGGCTCAACCCATAACGGCCGTCGCCAGCCCATTCCAGTACGGCTTTATCTCTGATCGTGTCGATCGGAACTTCAGTGCCGTCCATGGTGACAACCTTCTTGCCCCCCGTGATGCTGGCCAGATCAGCCTCGCTCATGGTGTCGACCATGTGGTTCATCTGGTCGCTGGTCATGCCGCGCTTTGGCACTATGGTTTTGAAACCATTAATGTTTGCGATGCCGCCGGTTACAGCGTCGATCGCGTCGGAGAAGTCAGCGTCAACGCCACGCGCCACGTTGGCGGCATGGTATGCGCGCGCTGCCGCATAGATCCCATTGCTCAGCTTCGGATCATCGACAACGGCCGTGCCGACATAGCTGTTGAAATCAGTGAACAAGTTTGTGGTGTCTGGCAGAACCTTGCCGCTCGATGCCTGCAGCGCATGGTCGCCCAGCATGATCTGGCGCGATACGTCCGGCGCCTCATTCGAAATCGACAGCGCGATCCAATCCGCCGGCCGCTTGTCGCCGATCTGCGTAATGGCGCGCTCGGCAATATCGTCGCCCATGTTCGCCTGCATCTGGCTGTAAAGCTGCATCTTGCCGTTGCTGTCCATGCCCTGCAGCTGGCTTTCCAGCTGCTCGCGCTCGGTCGGTGTCAGCGGATTGCTGGCCACGCCGAAGTGCTGGTCAGCGATGCCGACGTCGCTTCTGCGCTTCTGCCAGGTGGCCGGTGTCGCCCAATCAATCGGATCCATGGCGACGATGCCGCGCTTGCTGGCCAGCTCCAGCGTGTCGCGCGATTGGATTGCGCTCAGCGTGCTGCGATACGAAGCCTCCATGGCCTCACGCGTTTTCAGGCTGTCGGACGTCTGCGCGCCTTTGCCCATCTGCTGCAACTGGTCGCCCTGTTCTTGTGGGGGAAGCGTGTTGAACTGGCTTATCATCGTGCCGTTCACATAGGCCGTCTGCGCATCCTTCAGAACCTGCGGATCACCAGTGTCCTGCGCCATTTGAAAAACCTTGGCGTCGTCGATCGCATATGTTTCGCCCTTCATCCAGGTTTCGCTAGCGTCCTTCACGGTCTGCTTTGTGGTGGCAAGCTGCTGTGCGGCCGCTGCCTTAACCCGCGTCATTTCATTTGAAACCTCGCGCTCTGCAAAAGCGCTGATCTGCTGGCGCTGATAGTCGTCGACCATCTTATTGTCGCCGCGCTGAAACTCGTCGAGGAAAGCCGGGATCTGTGCGGCCTTGCCTTCCTTGGCCATCTTGATCGTCTCGCCTGAAATCATGCCGCGAACCAGCTTGAAGCGTTCGAACTCCATGGTCTTGTTGGCTTCGTCAGGCGTCATAGTGCGCGCCTTCACCTGGTCATTAAGCAGGCCTTCGACCACAGACAGCGAGCTTTGCATATAGCTGTCTGTGCCGGCGGCA
>OFRO01000753.1_pt1 | contig 10562 bp, 23 predicted proteins | sample 1543091 | NCBI WGS metagenome assembly OFRO01 (sample SAMN07774217, study PRJEB24372) | wastewater metagenome | isolation source: Exp Tend NO 10WW | collected 2016-02
GGAATAACATTAAACCTCCCACTATCGAGGTTTATGAAGATAATGAACGTGCTAGCTGAGAACGCATTGACGGCGATTCTAAAAGTATGTTATACTAAGTGTTGTGCACGAAGCATCAAACAGATCAGAGTTAGCTAACAGGGGAAGCCGGGCATTTCGTGCACATCGACGCTCGGCTTTTTCTGCGCCCAAGATCGGTTGTTTAGGGTATGACATCCGAAAGCCACAAAATCATATACCAATAGTTCATCTTTGATAACTAGGGAAGCAGATCAATCGATTCGATCTCAGTGGTCAGTGCCGAAGAATTTTAGATAGATACGAGGGCGGCATTAGTCACTAACTGCTAAACCGTTTTTCCTGTTCGCAGGTTTTCCGGGCAACGAGTAGGTAGTTGATCCTACAATTCTCCGCCAGCGTCCCGGTTCTCTTGTATAGCTTGTAAGAGGCAACCATTCCTTAACAAGCCAATCGCTGAGAGGCACAAAAAACGGCCAGAGACGGTAACGTGAGCCACGCTGAAGCCTTCCCGATAGAAACTAAAGGGATCGCACTTTCGACTAAGCGCGATCTTAACCTTTAGGACAAACACTGAATCGAGTTACAGTTTTAACCACCACTCCCACCTATACGGGGCACAGAGAACAGACACACGTATCTGTAAGTATAGATAGATGAGGGGATTGGCGGAGGTGTACCAAAGCAGAGAGGTAGCGGAAATGGGAATGGACATCTATTGTGACGGGGCAACGGTCGGACATAACGGGAAACTCGGAACTGTGTCTGAGGTTGGTGTCGGAGTGTACATCGCACAGACCGGAGAGCGTATCGGCAGGCGATTGCCGGGCATCTCGAACAACGAAGCGGAGTTCAAGGCACTGATCTACGCAATGGAGTATGCGCTTAGGAATGGCTACGCTGATGTTAGGTTCCACTCAGACTCACGGAACATCATAAACCGGGCGAATGGCAAGCGACCGGGCAGGAAGTTTAAGAATAAGCGAATGGATGCGTTTCAGGACAAGGTGTTAAATCTGGCCCGGCAGTTCGACCGCGTAGAGTTCAGGTGGATTCCGCGAGAGGAGAACACCATTGCTGATGCGATCTCGAAGGAATATGCGATACGGATGACGCATAGTATTGATGAGATGCTTGATTACGCGATAGCAAAAGACTTCTAAAAATAATCCTTTACAACCTTGTTATTTATGTTAAACTACTAGCTATTGGGTCATCCTGATCCAAAGCCACACAATCTAGTATTCATAGAAAGACCCGCTAAATCTTTATTGGAGGTCTTTGTGTTTGTTGGTCACACCTGAATTATTAGCGAAGTTAGCGCCACTTACGCCTGACGAAAAGCGTGATCGGTTTATTCCGTTCCTGAATTACGAGATGCCGAGATATGGCATTACCACACCTCTGCGTGTAGCGGCTTTCCTTGCAACGATCTGCCTAGAGTCCGACTATTTCCGCACGACAAAAGAGTATCGAGCTAAGGCCGGAACAAAGGCCCGGCAGAATCAAGACCGTTATTGGCTGACGAACGATTACGGGCGGGGGTTGATACAACTCACCTGGCGAGAGAACCGCGAGAAATGGCAAGCCTGGTATGACAAGGCTTACGCCGGAAACCTCGACTTTGTAAATCATCCTGAACTGTTAGAACAACCGAATTGGGCGGTCGAGTCCGCGTGTTGGTTCTGGTGGTCGAATGACTGCAACGTATGGGCGGATAAAGGCGATTTCAGGGCAACACAGGGGATAGTGAACGCGGGAAGCCCGTCCGCGAAAAAGATCAACCATTTAGCTGACAGGACGGCTCTATACGATGTCGCCTTAAAGCACTTGACTTCGGAGGCGGGGGCTGTTCATCCTCCTAGCCCCGTAGAGATTCCTCCCTCTACGATACTGCACGATCCGCCTCCGAGCATTACACCCGAAACATTACCCGACACGGTAGAAGTACCGAAGTATTCAGAGATAAACGCGCCGAAAGAGACGGGCGGGACAGACTTAGTTAAATCGTGGTCGTGGAAACTTCCCTCATTGAGCGTGATAGTTACCTTCCTCGTCAGCACGGTAGAATCGCTGGTAAGCAAAGGATATTTCGATGCTAAGGACGTAGGCGAGAAGCTATACGTCTTTTTTGTCGTGAATTGGCGATATGCGGTCTATCTGGGGATAGCGGCGATAGGTTACTTAGTGGTCAAAAAAATTCTGTCAGTAATTCCTCCTCTAATCGAAGCCGTGACAGAGGCGCACCCCGATCTGCAAGCGATAAAGTTCAAACGAAATGATTAACGTAGCCTACAACCGAGACTGCCTTGAGGCGATGAAAGAGATGGACGATAACGCCTTTGAGTTGGCTATTGTCGATCCGCCTTATGGGATTGGTGCGGGTTCGGAGAGGTTCGCCAACGGCAACACTCGGCATCCGAAAACCTTTTACCGTGCAACCGATTGGGACATTAAGCCCGATGCTGAATACTTCGCAGAGCTTCGGCGAGTGTCAAAGAATCAAATCATCTTTGGCGGAAACTACTTCAATGAATTTTTGCCATCGTCTCGCGGTTTCCTGATTTGGGACAAGACGATTTATGGCAACACATACGCCGACTGTGAGTTTGCTTGGACTTCATTCGATGCGTCAGCCCGAATGTTCCGAATGAACATTTGCGAGATAACACTTGAAGGACGTATCCATCCCACGCAAAAGCCCGTGAAGTTCTATTGCTGGATACTCAGTCAATACGCCAAACAAGGCGACAGAATCCTCGACACTCACTTAGGTTCTGGAAGTTCACGGATAGCGTGCTATGACCTCGGATTCGATTTCACGGGATACGAACTAGACCAAGATTACTTCCAAGCCCAAGAGGAAAGATTCGCCCGTCACACGGCACAAGAGCGGTTATTCGTACCTGAGACAAAAGTGGAGCAGTTATCGCTAGCAGTATGAAGACACTCATTATCACACTCCTATTGGCTATTCCTGTGCTCGCGCAGTGCCCTAAGAGCGAGTTTCAGAAGATGGATAAGGAGCATAAGGCCGAATACTTCCAAAAGAGACTAGGAGGGGCACTAAAGGGCGATTATTCACCTGCTCAATTGGCCCTGATAGCCGAAGTAAAGGACTTCATACAGCCGACGACCTACGATTGGGTGGGATTGGTGCGGGTTCGGAGAGGTTCGCCAACGGCAGTCTCAAAATGACCATTAACAATCCTGCTTGCTTCGATAAATTTGAGACGGGCCAAGAATACTACCTTGATTTCACACCAGCAGAGCCAGCGGAAGCGGTTACGGCGTGATAAATGGGACACGAGAATGTCCCGAATAACGTGTTGTCTCAGTAATTGGGACATCGGGAAACGTGGGACAAGTTATAACCACTTGTAGGAAAAAGTGGCTAGTTTTTGCCACTAGATGTTATGAACTTCATCCGGTTTATTTTAATTCTCATAGTGGTACTTTTAGTACCGTATGCGGCGGCTTCTCAAACCGACGACAAGGTCTGTATCTCTCAGGCAGCGGCGAACGTCTGCGGAAAGCCGGACACCGTGTCGAAGTATGCGAGTCGTGGATCGAGGCCGCGAATCTCGTTATCGAGTACCTCGGAATGAAGTTGGAGAAACTGTAGCTATGGCATTGAAGAACGGTCAGGGCGCATCAAACCGGCTTCACCCGTATTCCCTGGGCCGTTGGGTTGAACGGTCGCAATCAGACAAGGAGAGTAGAGAATGCCCGAGGAAGTTAATACGGCCCAGGCCGTTGAAGGACTGCAATCACCGAACGTGCCGACGAACTGCTTTGATCAGCGATCAAGCGATCAGATCGAGCAGAATTTCGTTTATCATCCGCCGAAGGGCGATCAAGCGAAGCGGTACGAAGAGATTCGCAATGAAGCCCTGCTGCTTGCCCGCACGATCAACTGTGACGTGCCTGCGTCGCGCGAGAAATCGCTTGCTCTGACGAAACTGGAAGAGGCCGTATTTTGGGCCAACGCCGGTATCGCTCGTAATGAGTGACGTGGGGAGCGGTGGTCATAGGTGCATTAGGTTGGGGTGTTGCGTGGTATGCAACAGAGAATGATGAGTGGGATGGATTGGAATGAGTGGGCAACCCTGTGGCTGTTAGTGCTGTTACTGATCGGGTTGATCTTGATCTTGGAGACTGAATGAACCTTGTTATCGCCTTTCTCTTACAGATTCTTGACCGCATCGACGTTCACATTGCCGTCAACTTTTGCGGAGGTCATCCGGTGGAGTATGGGCCGTATCAAGATGAAGTTGATGGATTTCCTGAATACGTGGACAAGGGGGAAAGAGATCATTGAGGAGTTGGAATGGCAGATACCGCGAGACGGCTTGGAAGGCCCGTATTGGTTCGCGGTCAAGGGCAACGGATACGAGTTTTACATCAAGTGTATTTGTGGACTCACGTACAGGATAAACGCAGGTCAGGGCGGGGCAAAGATACATCATTACGCCCCGATGTGCGGATGGGAAGCACACGTGATCTTGAAGGATTGGGAGCGGGTATTCGAGACGAAAGAACAGATAAAGGCAAGGAGGAGAGCGAATGATACCGACTGAGTTTTTCGATGCGTTCAAGGAGCATCTGGGCAAGAGATTGGACGACATCTTAGAGAACACTGTGATCGAGCAGCATCGGTCATTAAAGGGCGTCAGGGACAACGAAGGAACGGATGTCAAGCCCAAGACCGAGTACGTGTTCATCTTCGAGGACGGGGCGAGGGTGATAGTGAAATGACCCCTATCGAAAACATCTTGTTATTCACGTTAAGTGAGCCTGAGAGCGCTTTGGATCGCCGGGAGATGGTAGAGGCATTAAGCAAGGACGACAGGAAGGTGCTTGACATTATCTGTTCGCTTATCAAGAACGACATCAAGACGGTAAACGTCTGTGAGGAGTGGCAGGAGAATCCGAGACGCACTTAGAGAGCGAATAGAGGCCGTGAATCGGTGGCTTAGGACGCTCTACACGGGCACGAGATTTTATGTTGGGATTGGTATTAAAAGGCTTTTGGAACGGGTTAAACGCGATTAGCTATGCGATTGCGTCACTGTTCGTAAAAGAGCCTGAGAAATTAACGAAATGGATATTGGCGGGGATAGTTTTCGGGGCGTTATTGACCGTTTTCCTGTTCGTGAAGTGGCTTTTCTATGATCCCGTCTCTCAGAACGAGATCGACGCTAATAATGCAGGTGACAATGCCGTAACACAGCAAGCGAATGCGAACGTTCAGGGCGAAGAAGTAGAAAAAGCCAGGTCTAACGTCACGGTAGCCGAAAAAGACGCTCAGAACGCATCCAGAGAGCGGGAACGGGCACAAAAAGAGCGAGACAAGGCGGTGAAAAAGGACTCGAAGGACGCTGATGCGGCGAATGTGGAGGATCGGTTTTGTCGGAAATTTAGCAATGACAGTTCATGTGCTGAATGGAGGAAGAAAAATGGCATCGACTGAGCAGTTATACGTGTGGAGGGTCGCTACACGGTATCCAGATCGTAAAGGAACGCTTTGCAGAGTCTTGGTTCGCGGAAAGATGAATAGTTGCTTGGTGGAGTTTGTGAATGACGGGTATCGCACCATCACGTCTCGTAATTATGTGAGAAAAGCCTAATGAAAATCTTACTTATCACATTCTTACTTGCTATTCCGGTTGCTGCTCAGACCGATACTCAGCGATTAGCCAAAGTTCTTGACGTGCTCGACAAGACGGAGGCGGTGGTGGCTAGTCAATTCAAGGAAATCGAGGCTTACAAGATGACCGTGGATAGTCAGAAACAACTAATCGAAGCCCAAAACAAACTTATTGAATTGCAAAAACTGGTTCTGTCCGCCCGGCAAGAAGAAGTGGATGCGCTACGAAAACTTCGATGCGAAACCACTTCTTTCTTGTTCGGTCTTATTCGGGTAAAGAGGTGTCGGTAATATGAATACAGGTCGAGCCTGCGGGCAAAGTAGAAAGACAATTGAAGCACCACCCCATGCGGTATCGGTATTTTATGGCGGCCATACTGAGTCTAAGCGGTATAGAGATTTCTTCCCATTGATAGACCCGACCATTATGAATGATGGGTTTAGGACTATGGAATCTGTTTCGTTGTTGAGTCAACCTATCTGCCCATCTTACATTACCGCTTTCATAATGTCCGTCATTGTTTATACGATCCAACGAATGTGTTACGTCTGGGCGCATTCCCACCTCATCAAAAAACTCCTCAAAATTCTGAAAACGAAACTCGATTCCCCGTCCGCCGTAGCGGTGATAGAAAGGGTTTTTAGGATTATTGCAACGAGCTTTGGCGGCTATAAAGATTCGATATTCCTTACTACGAGACATTGCATGACGGAAGCGCGCTTCCGTTTGAAGGCAACCACAGGAGCGTGTTTTTCCCGATGTCAATGCGTCTCGTTCATGTTTCGAGACATTTCCACAGTCACAGTAGGTGTGCCAATAAGTGTAACGCCCAATACGACCAGCATATCCAAGAACGGTCAGTCGATTAAAAGTCATCCCCTCAAGATCAATAAATTTAGGATGGCTTGGTTTGGGCTGGGAAACGATGGTAGGATTTTGGTCAGACATAGTTTACTCCTATTTAGTAAATTGTGTTTAGGCTTACGTGAATCGGTGACACGATTCCGTGAGCCGCTTTTATTTTACCACACCTGTTTGTTTGATCCCAATAAAAAGCAAGGAGTTCCAGTCTAAATGATCCGACTAATCACCATCCTTGTCTGCCTACTGTGGGCGACACTTATCGCGGCGAAGGCACAAGTGCCTGATATATCGAACTTCGAGGAACTTGGCACTATGGGCGGGAGAGCGTTTTCAGTGAACGCTAAAGAGGCTCAAGGGACATACAAGGAAGTGAAGTTTTTAGGCTTACTCGCGGATGTACTACCGAACGGCTATGACCCCGACAATTGGATCGTGACAGCCTTCACTGCTAACTGCGAGTCCGGCGAGGCGATACAGAAGAACAGCATCGGCATCGTTTCGGGGGTTAAGTACGAGAAAGAGGCAGACCCGAAGGCGACGTGGCGAAAGCCCGCTAAGACATCGCCGCTAGAGAAGGCGATCCAATTCGTCTGCAAGAAAAAGTTTGGAGAAAGAATATGACCGAGGAAATCACAAAAACTGTCATGGTGCGTATCTGCGTAACGATTGATAAGCAGTCTTTGTGGCTTACCGCAGAACAAGCCCAAGAGTTGTTTGAACAACTCAGAAGGTTACTTGGATTTGATTAAGGAGTTTTATGAAAAAAGTAATAGCAATCGCAATCCTGGCATTATCAGCCATCACAGCTTCGGCACAGAGTTTGGACAAAGAGCAGTTCTACGTGGGTGCTATCGTCCAGAGGCGGAACATCGACACGGTACGCGATCTAAGACCGAACACGCTGAATGATTCTATCGGTGTGACGTTCGAGTACGCTCACTTTCTCGGCAAGGGAAAAGGCAGGGTAGGACTTGGCATCGACTACGCAATTCTGTTTCACGCTAACCAGCCCAATGGCTCGAAAGTAGCACAGCAGGCAGGACACTTCACGGTGACGATACAGAACCGGGACGCCAAGCGATTCCAGCCGTTCGTTAAGGGCGGAATAGGCGTGGCTAGGGATTCGTTCGGCGGTGTCGTGTTTAGCAATGATCGCCTTGTCGGGCCGGATGCAACTAGGTCGATCATCGCGGGCGGTGGAATAGATACGGTACTGAAAGGCCGTCTCAAATGGCGTGTCGGTGCTGAGTATCAGAACACGGCTTTCGGCGGATCGCAACAGCATAACGTAAGGGTCACATCGGGCTTGGTGTTCTAGTGTGTGCAGAATGTCAGCACGAAGATCACGATGCTGCTGACTGCAAGCAGTGTAATTGCGGTGAAGGCTCGGTTGTGTGTTTTACGGACAAGCCTTTTCACCGTCAAGAGGTGGAATATGACGCCTACCTTCTAAACATTCGACTGGCTCTGCAACGCGGAGCCTTACAATCAGAAAGGAGATACAGATGTCAGTAAGAGCAAAATTCAAGGTTAATCGTATCGAGAAAAGTATTTGGAATGGCACTACATCCGCAGATGAAATGTCAACGGTCGTTCTAAGTCCGGTTTATGCCAATAACGACCCCGAACACGAGAATTCGAAGTTCTGGAAGTACACCCCATCGGGCGAAGTGAAGTTGGGGACGATCAATAAGGAGGCGGCAGACTATTTCGAGTTGGGCGAAGAATATTATCTCGACTTCACAAAGGCCGAGAAAGCGGAGTCTGTAACGGTCGAATGAAAAGACTTCTCCCCCTAGTCCTATTCATAACCGCCTGCGGGGGCGGTGGAGCGGGAAAGGTCGTCATACAAGGCGACCAATCCCTATTGCCCATAGCGGAGCAACAGGTAAACGAGATAACGGCATATGCAAGATCGAGACACAGCTACACTAAATTGCCCGACACAATCAATATCCGCATCGTCCCTCACAGCCCAGAGTGCGACGAAATCTCCTTCTTGTTGCCCCCTTATCGAGTCCCTTACGGAACCAATTATGACGGAAGCGTGTACGACCGGGACGGAGCAACCAATGGTTACGTTTCGCTCTGTGCGGCAGGCAGATTCGTGGAGTCTGACTCGCATATTGAGGTTACAGAGAAGGGGATTCGTACAACAACGGTGATACGCCACGAGATGCAGCATTTGATCCTCTGGTACAACGACAGAGCAAGGTATGAGGCGACACGGATACATCTTGACGGGGAGGATGACTTGTTCTGATGGCATTACAAGATTTAGCGATCATATTAAGTGCTGTGTCGTCTCTACTCTCTTTTCTAGGAACGCTGACAACAGGCGTATATGCGTTTGCGGTACTCAGAACGGAAGTAAATCAATTAAAAGCCGATAACAAGCATCATTGGGCACACCAAGCAGATGAGGGAAAGCATTTCAACGAAAAAGCATTTAACGAGTTCGAGCGCAGGATGGATGAGCGATTCGTTTCATTAGAGGGCAAGGTGGAAGAGGTCAAGAACTATTGTGAGGACATTGATTCAAAACTTGACCGCGAGTTGAGGGGATTGAGTTAGTGCCATTGTGCCAAACATATAGGGGTTGGCATTTTGGCACAAACAGTTCGGCGGGTGAAGCAAGAAAGTCGCGGATGTGTTACAAGAGCGGCCCGTGCAAAATAGCCCGCCGATTCAATATGAAGTGGTTACTGTGCATATTTCTTTTTGCAATACCTGCTTTCGGGCAGGTGAATGTACCCGCAAAAGTGGAACTTGCCAAGAACTGCTACAAGGATCACCCGTCAGGGGTAGAGCAAAGCCAATCAATGCGGGTATTCTTTCCCGCTTTTACGCAAATAACATCGTTTGACGGAAAGATATTATCGGTAGTCAGTGCGGATAGATTTATGACCATTCCTGAAGATTTGATAGTGACCGAAACAAGTGAGATACCGCCCGACCTAGCCAAGAAATACAAGAAACGCCCCGTGTGGGTATGGTTCTGCGCGGTTCACAAAACCTTGTACGGAGTTGCTTACGACCTACCTAAGAAATGAAACAACAACCACCTCCGCCTAACGCACGGTACAGGCACAGACAAACACTCGCGGACACTCCTGTAAAGATCGCAGTATTGCAGGGGCAGGTATTGTTACCGCTTGACGGACTGACAGGCTTTGCCCGACCGAGAGACGACAAAGGGGAATGGTATGACTTCACTTTGGCGGGGTTCTTTCTGTACGACGAGGGCTACACGTTCAGGGTACGGAGGTGCAACGTAGATTGGTTATGAAAAAGTCTTTTGAATTTCTAGTTGAGTCAGACGATGACCACGAATCCCTTGTAGATAAACTCCTCAAGATCAAAAAGGATGAGGACTATGAGGCCGTTGCAACGCACATCACCACCCTTGCAAAAGCACTAAAAGAATCGAAGAAATGGCGAGACGGAAAGAAACTATCAAATTAGTCGAGCAGGAAGAGGCGAAGGGGTGCACTATCGCCTGTATTGCTATGGTACTCGGCAAGGGTTATTGGGATGTTCGCAAGCATTTCATCAATGACTTTGAACGAGAGGCTATGACCATCGAGCAACTAAAAGACTATCTGGGCGATGCGGGGTTTTCGATCCTCTCTAAAAAGGTTTCGCATTACAACATCGCCCAATTTGGACGCGAGGAAATGTTAAAGCCATTCGCCCCGGTTCATATTGTCTGGTACACACAGTTCTTTGATATGCAGTATTCCCACGTAGTTGTTATGGATGCACAGGGCAACACTTATGACCCTGCTCAGAACGAACCTGAACTGATAAAGGACGCATACGCGGTTCACGAAACAATAGGTCTGTATAAATGAGAAAAAGCGTACCGATTGAGAATCTTACGTCAGAAGATTTCGAGCAACGAGTAGTATCACCAAAGATACTGCTTTTTGATATTGAGACGGCTGCGAATGAGGGCAAATTCTGGTCACGACCCTGGCAGACGAGCATCATCAAGATAACTCAGCATACGCATATGATCGCGTGGAG